>Ga0207771_100499_pt1 | contig 22758 bp, 22 predicted proteins | sample A23M2SouthBayCA_2_FD_187731 | JGI IMG/M metagenome (GOLD analysis project Ga0207771, IMG submission 187731) | Aerobic enrichment media microbial communities from Eden Landing Ponds, California, USA - A23 M2 (2) (SPAdes) | ecosystem: Environmental > Aquatic > Marine > Unclassified | place...
CGCCCCCCCCCACTCCCTTCGTCCGATCGCCGTCGGTCGATTCACCCGTCGGCCACCCGATTCGCCGTTCACTCGAATTCGAGACTGGCAGTCGTCAGTCACCGAATAGACGACCAAACCGGTCGGGTGGGATCGCCCCACTAACGGCGTCGGTCTCGGTCACGAAGGTCGGCACGCCACGGACACCCCTGGCGCGTGCCGCCTCGAATCGCTCGTTGAGTTGCCTCTCGAGTTCGTCGTCCGCGAGGGCGGTCTCGACCACGGCAGGGTCGAGGTCAGCGGCCGTCGCGAGGTCGACGAGTACGTCCGGGTCCCCCACGTCCCGTTCGGCCTGCCAGAGCGCGTCGAAGACGGCGCGGTCGAACGCCTCCCAGGACTCGGGGTGGGTCGACTGGACGTGCAGCGAGACGAGCTGGGCGTTCCAGGAGTCGACGTCGCGGATCAGCGTCCGGGCCATGTCGACGTCGTACTCCTCGCTGAGGCGCTCGACGTTCTCGCGGGCGCGCTCGTAGTACGCCTCGTCCTTCCCGTCGTCGGCCTCCGAATCGAGGGTCCCGTCCGGGGCGCGCCGGTCTGCCCTGAGGTCGAACGGGTGCCACTCGACGGCCAGGGGGTCGTCGCGGCGCTCGCGGTAGCGGTCGAGCGAGCGTCTGCCGAGAAAACAGAATGGACAGACGTAGTCGGAGTACACCGTGATCGTCTGGGAATCGTCGTCGGCCATGATCACCCGTGGGGCGGGACACGGTAAAGCCCCGTGACAGTCACCGGAACGCGAACGCTGATAAGTGGCCGGGCGTCACAACTGCCCATGGACGACATCTTCGTGGCACGGATCATGACGACCGACGTCGTGACCTGCCGGCCGACCACACTCGTCGAGGACGCGGCCCAGCAACTGCTGGAGAAGGACATCGGCTCGCTGGTCGTCGTCGACGAGGACGGCCACCTCGCCGGGATCCTGACCACGACGGACTTCGTCGAGATCGTCTCCAAGAGCGAGCCGAAGGCCGAGACGACCGTCGAGCGGTACATGTCGACCGACGTGAGCACGGCGACCGCCCAGGAGTCGATCCAGGACGCCGCCGACAGGATGCTCGATCTCAGCGTCCACCACATGCCCGTCGTCGACGAGGACGAAGGTGTCATCGGGATGCTCTCGACCTCCGACCTCGCCGGCTACCTCTCGCAGGGAGAGGCCGTCTCGTCGTGACGCCGGCCGGTCTCGTCCGGGCGGACCGCTACGGGCGATAGGCCTACCGGCACTCTCGTTCCCATGGGCTACCACGTCGTCGACCCGGACGCACTCGACTCGACTCCCGATCATCCCTCCGAGCGCCGCTCGATCAGCGACGCGGTCGACCTGTCCTCGCTCGCGGCCGCCGTCTACGAGATCGAACCGGGTGAGCGACTGGCCCGGACGTACCACTACCACGATGCCCGCGAGGAACTGTTCTACGTGCTGGCGGGCACGCTGACTATGCGGACGCCCGACGAGCGATACGAGGTGCCCGCCGGGTCAGTCTTCGTCGCCGAACCCGGGAGTCCGCTCCTGCCGCACGTGCCAGCAGACGCGGCGAAATCGGCACGGGTCCTCGGCGTCGGGGCGCCGGGCTACGATCCGGCGAAGCCGTACGATCCGGACGGGTCAGACTCCGGTCCGGACCACTCGGCCGTCGACGACTGACCTCCGTGGCGGCGTCCGACGGACTCACTCCACCTCGACCTCGCCCCGTTCGATGGCCAGTTCCGTGACGTAGCCCGCCTCCCGGAGCGCCCGGTGGGCGGCTTCGAGCGAGCGGGCGTCCTCCACGGCCGCGACGAGTTCCGACGCTGCCGCGACCGGGCCAGGGTCGAAGTAGAGCGTTCCGACGCTGGCGGCGGTGAGCCGGAGCGTCCGGTCGCCGTCGCGGATCGTGCGTTCGCCGAGGTCGCCACGGGCGGCCTCGACGGGGAGCCGACTGGCCTCCGTCTCGACGACCGCCAGCAGGTCGTCGAGTTCCGCCATGGTTCGCGGCGTCAGTCCCCAGGCACCGAGCAGTCCCTCTGCACCGGCGATATCGGCGAGCGACCCGTCGAGTTCCTCGGGCGTCAGTTCGCCGTCGCTTCCCCAGCCGTAGACACCCAGCATCGTGGGCGTGGACAGGTCTGCGAGTGCGGCCACCCCGATGGCGTCGGCGATCGGACTGCGGATGCCCGGTTCGCCACCCCGGGCCAGCGCGTCGCCGCCGGCGTCGACGCCAACGACGAGGTCGACGTCGAGGGCCTCGCAGGCCGTCTCGATGCCCGCTGTCACCGCCGCTGGCCCGTCGGTGACGTCCACCAGCGCCACGGGTTCGTCGTAGTGGGCCGCGACCTGCGTCTCTGCAAACGCTACCCCGTCGTGTGACCGCGTTGCACCCGTCGCCAGCCCGACGGCGTCACTGACGCGGTCGACGTCCTCGATGTCGTCGAGCGAGTACGGCCCCGGCGTCGGGTCGATCACGCCGCGCTCCCACGGGATCCCGCCGAGAATCGTCTCGACCCCGTGGGCCTCGAGCAGTCTGGCGGTCGGGACCGTCCCGACCACGTCGCCGCCGCCACCGATGCCGTAGACCAGCGCGCGCTCGCATCCGAAGGCGTCCTCGAGGCTGTGGATTGTCCCCTGGTCGCCCGCCTGCTCGGTCATGAAAACGGATTTACCCGGGTCGGCAATGCCTCTTTCCACGTGGTCGCGACCGGGACACCGGCACGGTTTTGGGCGCCCCCGCCGAAGCCCGTCGCCATGAGCGACGAGCCGTCACGGCTGCTCGAACGCCTCGGGCTGACCGAGTACGAGCGGACGGCTCTCGCGGAGCTCCTGACGATCGGGCGGACGACGGCGCCGAACCTCGCCGAAGCGACCGGGATTCCCAAGGCACGGATCTACGGGGTGCTGGATTCGCTGGCGAACGCCGGGTACGTGAAGGTCATCCCCGGACGACCCAAGGAGTACCAGCCCCGCGCACCCGACGAGATTCTCGACCGGGCTGCGGAGAATCGCCGGCAGGAGTACGAGGACTTCGCCCGCGAGGTAGAGGACATGCGCGAGGCGTTCCTGGCGGAGTTCGGACCGCGCTTCGAACGGGCCAGCGAGGACGTCACTCCCGTCGAGGAGCTGTTCCACGTGGTCGACGTGGGCGACGCCAGTGAGAGCGAGACCCGGCGGCTCTACCGCGACGCCGAGGAGCGAGTCTGCGTCATCACGAACAGTTTCGCGTACTTCGACGCAGTCGAGCCCGCTGTGGCCGACGCGCTGGACCACGTCGACGTCGACGCGCTCTTTTTACATCCCGACCTCCTTGCCGACGAAAAGCGCTCGACGCAGGCCGACGTCGTCGAGTACGTGCGCGAGTCGTATCCAGAGTTGGGGATTCGGTTTTCGACCGGGCGGCTCCCGTGGCGCGGGACCTTGCGGGATCCGAGCCCGGACTACGACTCCGGGGAGGCCATCTTTCTGGTCGAGGAGCCCGATGTTCCGAATCACATGCGCCAGGCGGCGATTACGGAGAATGGGTCGTTCGTGGCCGGGTTGAAGCGGTACTTCGATTTGATTTGGGAGTACGAGAGTATTCAGAACTATCTTTAAAGTATCAGTATGAATAGTTTAGTGACCTCTTGAAATAATGGTACTGGATGCACATTTCCAAGAATAGATGATCGTGCAGTCCCATTTTGAGCGCGAAGAGTCGGAAAAATGTTCCCTAGCGTGTTTCGAATGGGAAACACCGAGTAGTCGACGACGATGAAGAGGTCTTTGAAAAGGTCCCGAACAATGGGCACACGCCCTGTGAGGGTTCGGGCGAACTCCCAGTCTTTGAAAAATCGTTGGTGATATCGGGCAGTTCAGTTACCATAGGCCGAGGTTCGTGACGTTCCGTGGAATGATGCACAGTACGTGCTGCAACTGGCAGTAGGAATGGCCGAGATACTCTCTGAGACCGTCCATCGCGACGATTACCCAGTCTGTAAACCGCTTTCGCCGGGTGCGAAAGCCGATTCGGGATTACCGACGACGGCTTTCGAGCGAGCGAAACCGCCGACTCGTGAAGCAAACGAGCTTGGATGACACAACTGGCTTTTCCCCGCTTTACTTCACAATATATTCGACATTTAGCGGCTTTTTCTATCCTTTAAACAGGTCCGAAATCTCCTATAATGAGCGAAAGGGTTTTAATCCTGATATGGGGAACGATAATTGATGACCAATAACCCACGTGTGAGCGTCATCCTGCCAACACTGAATGCCGACGCACACCTCGCGGAAGCAATTGACAGTCTCCTCATACAAACGTATCCTAATTTCGAAATCCTCGTCGTTGATGACGGGTCAACGGATAGTACCGTCTCGATCGCAAAGTCGTACAATGACGAGCGGATTCATGTCTTGAAACGCGACGAGCCGGAAGGACTTGCAAGCGCCCTGAACGATGGGATCGATGACGCCAACGGGGAGTATATCGCTCGGCACGATGCGGACGATCTGTCGTTCCCCGATAGGCTTGCACGCCAGGTTGCTTATCTTGATACGCATCCAGAGGTATCTCTCATAGGAACCGCAGCGCGAATGATTTCCGAATCTGGTGACGATCGCGGTATCCGTCACGTTCTCGAGCGCCCGACAGCTGACAATCTCCTCGAAAAAAATCAGTTCATCCACGGGTCCGTCATGTTTCGGAAGGAGCGCGTGCTTGAAGCTACCGGCGGGTACGACACGCTATTCGAGACTTCAGAAGATTACGATCTCTGGATTCGCCTTGCAAACGAACATCCTGTCCGAAATATCGATGCGCCACTCTATACGCTTCGGCTTCGACAGGATAGTGTATTCGCTGACGACCTGTTATCGGCTAAGCTGTATGGTCGGTATGCAAGCCGGCGAAAAGAAGTCGGCGGCGATTTAGATCTCGATAATCAAATTCAAGCTGACGGCCCTTACGTGATCTACCAACAGCTTTCGCGGGCGGAACGTAGTGGGCTCCACGCCGAGATTGCCCAGGAGCTACTCCGCTATGGTCGACGCAAAGCCGCGTTTACGGAGGCGAAGCGGGCGTTTAAATTTGCACCAACAAACATCGAAGCAGTCGGGTTCGCCGGCTTATCAGCTATGCCAGTTCGTATGACAAGAGCCGTGATTCGTGGTTATCGATCGAAACTCAACAGAGAGATTATTGCCCAGAACGCAACTCTAGACACGGGTACCGACACCCTCACGGAGGCAGTCGACGCTATAGAATGACCGACGCGTTCGCGAGTGTGATTGGATTTGGTCGGTCGCCGAATCCTCTGCTGAGTGGATGACAAAGATATCGGCGAGAAGGATGTCCTCTGACTACCCGTCTAGATACCCGAGTGCACGAAGATCTTCTCGGGTACCACTCTGCTTTGAGATTCCTGACGGGTCAAACCGCTCAAGCCGTGACCGGAGTTCGTCAGCCCGGGACTTGTCACCGTCACTGAGTCTGAATGTATCGTCCTCAGTAACCATCCAATCCTTATCAAATATACACTTCATCTCGCCCATCGACGCGTATGCGACTTCACGGTCAAGCCGGGCCTCCCGCCAGTCCTGCCTGAGGAGAAACGCCGGGATGTCAATGAAAGAAACGACATCGCCCTTTAGATCGACATTCTGAGTCACCCACGGGATTCGGAGGATCGACGGGTGGAACGTCTGTCCGGGATGGCCCCAGATCCCGTCCTCACCGAGCATCTCGCCGTGGTCGGCAGTGAAGATCACCTGTGTCTCGTCGTCAATAATATCCCACAGCTCCTCAAGCTGCGCATCAACCTCCTTGACCTCGTGCTTGTAGAGCTCACGCACATCGTTTGGACGGCTCGGGGTCTCTGTTGCAATAGCATCTCTGGAAATCGCCTGTGCCTCAGCACGAGAGTGGTCTATATTCTCAGGGTCGTACGGATGATGCGGTTCCATTAGGTGCAGGACCGCACACCAGTCCTGCTTGCCCTGCTTCCAGTCTCTGAATTCCTTGATGACACTTTCGGCTGTTCTGAACGACTTCTTGGTATCAGAGGTGGTCTTCTGCCAGAAGCTCCATACCTTGGCAAGCACCTCGTAGACGGTCCCCTGTGGGACCCGTTCGGCGATCCGGTCCTTGACGCTCTCGTCTCCGCGTGAGATCGGAGATGAGAAGTGCTTCACACCATCGTCGTACCCATAGCGCTCGGATACAAGCCGGTTTGTGGTGATGAAACACGTCGGGTCGTCAATCTCGTGCATCCAGGTATCAGTATCCCCAATATCGTGCTGAGCGTCATATTTCCCCGACATCATCTGCGGGAACGCCCCCGCCGTCGCGGTCGCGACCGCAAATGCACGGTCGTGAGACTCTCCAAACCGAGCCTGAGTCGCGGGCATGTAATCATAGTGGTCGGGCCGGAGCGAATCAACGATCACAACAAGACGTTTCATAACAATACTACGTCCAGGTCGTTCTTATTTCTATTCAGTTCTGGATTCATACCCGCAGATTGAGATTGCTACAGTAAATTCGTTACGTACCAATGGAGGTCAAGACATCTCGTGCCACCGTTCTGCTCTCAACATCCATTCCGAAAAGCAGCAGCGCATACATCACCCCTCCGAGACCGACATATCCGAAAACCCAGACTGTTGATGAAACTCCAAACGTTGACCTGAATCCGAGAACGACAAGTCCCATTATCACACCGGCAACGAGTTGGTTGCGAAGTCCGGTTGGAATCCCAACACGCGACCGTGCAAGCAGGAGTACAAACTTGACCGAAGACGAAATGATGATCCCGCCAACGACACCAATGAGCCCGAAGAAAATTGCGCCCACTGTGATCCCAACCACCTTCAGAAACGCGACCATCGCTGTCACCCGGAGTATAATTTCTGGGTTATCGCGTCCTTCAATTCCTGACGAGAGGACGTTACACTGTGACTCGAAGATCTTTGTCACGCCGAGCCCACCAGCAACAAGCGCAAGTCCACTATACTGTCCACCAAAGAGCATTGTCACAACCGGGTCACCGATCGCGAGGACACCAAATGTGAGGGGAACCGCAAGGATCGAGGTGAAGTGAGTTCCGAGTCGGACCTCCTTCGAGTGGTCTTCTCCACGACTGGTCTGCTCTGACGACCGAGCTATCGTCAACTCACCGAGAGCAGACGGGACGATCATTGACGGAAGCATCGTTCTGTTGGCAATCGTCCACGCACCTACAGCTGCTGGACCGAGTATTGATCCAACAACGACTGGAGTCAGACGTCCAAGGCCACCACCAATAACTGACTGTGGGACACTGTAACGTGCAAACTCCCAGATTGACCGAAGCGTCTCTCGTTGTGGGACCGTTGGGAGTCCAAGCAATGAGATCGTGATAGTCGTGACGAGCGTCCCAGCGACTGCCGTTCCGAGGGCAAGCCATATCACATCGAGTTGCATCAGTGCAGCACCAACCCAGATTGCCCCCCTTAGAACTGTCCGAAGCACCTCAATCCACGCTCGTTCAGCGACGCGACCCTGTCCACCGAGAACCATCAAAAATCCACGCGATCCGACTGTCCCGATAAAGATGAGGACCGCAGCAATCGGATGCGAGATCACCTCAACAAGGTCAAGTCCGAAGGCAACGAGCGCAAATCCAACTGTTGATATGCCGATGATGACAGCAGTCAGCCCGGTTAGTTCTCTTGTATCGGTGTCATACTCACCCTCGCGCTTGAGAACTGCCCTGAAGAACCCACCGGCAAGCGAATCGGAAACAACCACAATTCCGAGGAGATAGAAATAGATTCCGACCTCTATTTGTGAGTAGAAGCGCGAGACGACTGCGAGTACAAGAAACCCGAGGACCATCTGAGTCCCATTTGCAGCCGATGCTCCAAGTGACTGCTTCAACCGACTCATCTGTACCCGAGTGCCTCAAGCTGGTCGTTGATATCACGGTCAGTCGTCTCGTCGCGATCGGGGGGGGCGTAGGACTCTGTATCGACACCGGTCCGTTCGTCCCATGGAACACGTCGCATCCCAGGGTGGACAAACCCTTCTTTGTGTCCCCATGTTCCCCACTCTCCGAGCGCATTTCCGTGATCGGCCGTAATCACAACGTCACCGTCGATATTCTTAAGTAAAAGTTCAATATCAGATATCACCCCATGAAGGTTCTGCATGAACGCTTCTCTGACCGCATTACCGTCTGTTCGTTCGCCGAAGAGCAGTTGATCCCAGATACTACGACCTGTCCGGCCAGAATTGTATGCAACGATTGACCCATCGACGAGGTCAGAGAAGATGAACGGGGAGTGTGGCTGCATATAGTGGACGATCATCTGCCGGTCAGTCTCACGGCCGACTCTGATTGCCTCGTCTGTTACAGGCCGGGGTGGGACTGTCCCGAGGTCATCATCCCATCCCCAGTCGAAGACTCGTCGGATCTCGTAGCAGTTTGACTCGTTCTTTGTGATCCACGGATTGGCAGTCACGTAGATGGTCTCTTCAGCCTCGGGTTGTGTGAGCGTCTTCCGGATCCACTCGTTGCTCGTCCCACCAACCGACCAGATTGACGGACAGGAGTTCACAATATCGCAGTACATATCGTGTCGACACGCATCAAGGACGACACAGATATCCCAGTCTTTGTCGAAGATATTGGTTCCGAAGTTCGTTGGGATCCGTGACGAGGCACTCATCACGAAGTCACCTATAATTGAGGGAATAACAGATGGTCCAAGATTCCTATACCGAATCTTTGACTTCTCCAGGAACGCTCTCAAACTCATTTGTATCCAAGTGCCTTCAGTTGTCTATCTGTGTTTTTGATTTGACTACCACTGTCTATTTCCCCAGGAATTATACGACGTCTATTTCCATATTTCTTGATAAACCATGGGACTTTCCTGAGTTCCTCTGTGAATATCCCATATCCATGTCCCATGTATCTTCTCATCCCACCCATGTTGTGACGAAGGAATGATTTAGATTCACCCAGCATCTCTCCGTGATCGGATGTGATTACTGTTTTACCACCGAACTCTTTTGCAAGAGAAAGGGCATAATCAAGGACAACATTCAGATTCCCAATATACAATTCCATAAGAGTTTCTCTGTCGATTTTACCCTTCTGTGCAAGATCCAGCAAATGACTCAGTTCTGAGTTGCCACCCCATGCTGACAGTTCATATCCGCATTTCTCACGTATTTTATCTGCCTGACTTCCGAAGTATGGGGCATGTGGCTGCATGAAATGTACAACTATCCGTTTGTCAGACTCAAAGCTTTTTATTGCCTCATTATGGACATATTCAGGAGACCAATTCTTTTCAAGATCATCAACGTCCGCCTTCTCGCCAGATTCATCAGTTTGAAAAGTTACACTTTTCTTGTAGAATGTGTCATCCAGATGTGACCCAAATGGATTGGCAGTCACATATATTGTATCCTCGAATTTATGATCTCGCATATATTTTTCCACATACTCCAAAGAATTTGACGCATCTACAATAACTGGCTCAGGATCTTGATCGATTATTTCTTCAAAGATATCATGTCTACATGCATCAAGGATGAACATATTGTCCCAGTCTTTCGTTAGTGGATTTGAAGTATATGTATTTTCCATATTAAAATGAACGCGACGTGGGGAATGTTAGATATGATTAATTGGTCGACTACATAACCGATGAACCTCATCAACAACTAATTTTGGTTGTTTAATCCCTTTGATGGCACTGTGAATGTCGTATCGTGTCATAGGACCTTCTTCACACCTCGCTTAAGGAGCTGAACTGGACCACCCTCACGTAGATGCCACGCAGCCCGCTCATAGTCATCTCGTGGCTCGTAGTTCGACGACATCCACGGACTCTTTGTATTCCAGAAGTCGTACTCCCACTTCTCACAGAACTGTTGGTAGGAGTAGTCATTTCTCATCTGACGTTTATTTTGCAGGTTCTCGCGTCCACCAGTGTTGTGACGGTAGACAGGAATGAACGAACACAGGAACGTCCAATCTGTATATTTCCAGTGGCCCAGGTGGAAGTCGTCCTGTGCGAGTCCCATCCTGTATCGGTCGTCCCACGTATAGTCCTCAAGGCACGACTTCCGATAGACCGCACATGTAGAAATGAAGTCAAACTCGGCAAATGGGATCCCATCTACAGTCCTAATATCCGGCATATCAACTGCCTCGCGATATACCCCACCGTCTGCCTCTCGGAAGTTTCCGGCCATATAGAAGATCCGGTCGTCCTCAACAAGTGGTGATCCGACGGCCCCGACATCGTCTTCTGACTTAATCGCGTCAACCATGTGGGACACATCACCAATTATTTCTTCGTCACTGTCTGCCATCAGGTAGAACTCAGATTTCGATATTTCTGGTGCGGCCCGATGTGCGTCATGTGCGAATCCATCATCTACGATATCATGGTGATAGACATCAAGCTCATTTGCAACCTGCTTGGTGTCAACAGACTCCGGTGCGGTTGAGAGGATGTGTATTTCACTAATCTCTGGTCGGTGGCGAGCACTCTCAACCGTCTGATGTACCATCTCGGTTCGGCTGTATAATGGAATAAACAGCGGAATCATTTGTATCCGAGTACCTCTAACCGCTCACTCACGTTATCTGTCACTTCGGTACCTGTCTCAGCCTCAACCTCGTCACCAGAGTCCTCACACTCAAACTCGACCCATGGGACACGCCGCATCTTCGGGTGAGGCATGCCGGGTTTGTGACCCCACATTCCGAACTCACCCAGTGCATTCCCGTGATCAGCTGTTACGACAACAGTCCCACTCACGTTGCTCGTCACCCGCTCAACTTCAGACCAAACATACCGAAGATTGTCGTCATATGCGTCCCACACCTCGTCAATATCATTACGGACTCCATAGAGAAACTGATCCCAGAGTGCCAGATTATCAGTATCTGCGTCCTCGTTTACCATCTCCCATCCCATTCCACGGCCTGTCACCTCGGTATTCTTACCGATGAACGGGTAGTGCGGTTGCATGTAGTGCCCGACAACGCGCTCGTACCCCTCTCGGTGGCGAGAGATGACATGCCTCGAGATCGGTTCCGGAGGCATCGTATCGTTCTTGTCGTCCCAATGAGTCTCCCAGAGCTCGTCAAGTGCCGCGAACTGGACCGAGTCGTGCTCGTTCGTGAATGGATTTCCGGTCACGTATGCTGTCTCCTGTGTTGCCGGATGACTGAACGTGTGGTCCATCCACTCGTTCGAGGATGACCCAACCGACCAGATCGAGTCGGCTTCCTCATCCACCACACGACGAAACTGATCAAGCCGACAGGCATCGAGGATGAGAAGGACGTCCCAGTCTCGGTCGAAAATGTTCGTCCCGAGCCGGGGAAGGACAGGGACACGGGACATCGCCGAGAAGACGAAGTCCGATGTGATCGCTGGGAGGACAGATAATCCCTGTCGCTTGTACTGACGACGCGACTTCTCAACAAAGTCTTGGAGACTCATTATCGATTCCTACGTGCAAACCTGACTTATATTCCAATAGAACTCACTCATTTCCGCGGCGACATCATCCCACGTTCTCCGGATACCAGGCTCGGTGTTCATCTCAACTGCCTCTTCGATTCCACGCCCGATATCTTCCGGGTCATCCGGGTTAACGACCACGCCTTTATCACCGGCAACTTCTGGGAGTGAGTACCGATCAGATATTACGGGTGTAGTCCCGCAGGCGATCGCCTCAATGACCGGGAGACCGAAGCACTCGTGGTACGATGGGAAGACAAGTGCATCCGCACCAACGTACAGCGATGAGAGTTCATCATCCGGAACATACCCAAGGTTCTCGGCGTTGGGCAGATTCCATCCGGACCCGGCAACGACCAAGTCGTGGGGGACGTCTGCAGCGTTGAAACCATCTCTGATACCGTCCGGATTCTTCCGAGGAGAACGAGCACTAACGTGGACAACATACTGGTAAGGGTACGCCTCAGGTGCATCAGGGTCGATGTGCGGGGGGACGCCGTGGGGAATGACAACCTGATGTCGATTATCCCACATCCTCTCACTGACATCTCGGCTGGCGTAGTGGATCCCATCAAACATCCTCCATTTGACCGACTCCACAAGACGTTCCTTAACAGAGCGGACTCGTGGGAACCGACCATAGTTGAGGTGAGGTTCAGACCACTGGACATCCCCGTGGTACGTGAGAACCGCTGGTACATCAAGACGACTCGGAATCGTTGTGTCCATCATGTTGTTCCAGTGCACGAGGTCAACATCAAAGTCAGTCTCAAGCTCACGAGGCGAGGCGTCAGCCGACTGGACTTCCCACGATCTCCTGTTAATACTTGGCGACCCGAGGACAACATTGACATCGTCGCGCCGGTCAAGTGCCTCGGCAAGCCACTGCATACACCGTGTGGGTGCGGCCTGCGAGGATGGATTTGTACACCACATCCCAACTGATAGGAAACTCATCTATTCAAAGACATCAAACGACGCCTGATTATTTACCTCTTAATTCTTGCAGGCCTTAAAATATAATGGGTTCGAGAGTAATTGGAAAGCATATGGAATCATCTATTCGCTATTCGATAATAGGTGCTTCGCTCATCCGTGGGCGATCGTGAATACAACTCCATTGGGGCTTAGTAGAGGCTTCATTTCCTTCGTTTCAGGGGCTTAACGTCGGACAAAGGTTGAAGACGACAGCTTTGAGCACCAGTTCGCGGAACTGTCCGAACCAGGTTCTCGCTCGAAGCTTTCACCGAATCGCTGCTTGATCGCCGCGAAAATTGACTCGACGACGGCTCGTTGACCGTAAATGCCATCGTCGAGCCGAGAATTGTGTGATCGATCGAGGGACGAAAATTCGCGGTGCTTGATTACCGGTCTTACCTCCTTAGACCGTAGATATTCGCGAAATTCGGCTGAGTCGTATCCTGTGTCAGCTGTGAGTACCTCAACTTGATCGGAATTCTGTTCGAGCACCTGCGGTCCGATCTGCGTATCGTGCGGTTACTTCATCGAGCAGTGTATAACTAGGATTAGAGCGTTTGCGCAATCAACCAGCGCGGTCGTATTGACGGCCTTGAACCGGTAATTCGCCCGATTCGCGTAGTGCCTGCTCGCTCCCTGTCCATCAAAGCCGGTTGCGTCGATTGCGTGAACTGACCCGGGTTGGACGAGCTCAGCTGAATGGCGGAGGAGCGCCCGCCAAACCGCCATTTTGAGGTCCTGGTATCGAGTACACACGGTGGTGAAATCAGGCAACTCACCGGGTCCTAGGTCCAGTTTCTCGACTACGGTACCCATCTGAGACAACTCATCGAGAAGTGCGCGGTACGACGAGGATTGAACTCTCTGAGTGCGTGAATCGTGACGATCACCCAATCTGCAAATCCGCCCTCACCACGTTGAACAACTGGTTTTGAGCGATCACCGGTGGCCTTTTTGGCAAGCGACACGACCCTGCTCGTGTAGCGGGAAATCGAAGGTTGCACACTTCCCTTTTCTCGGTTTACTTCCTAGTAAGTTCGGCATTTAGCCGCTCTTAATATCGTCTAGATACATCAGAATTTTCCTGGAAAGGGCGCTTTTTTAGCACGACACCGGTTTTCAAACCAAGGATGTCAAGCAGGCTCCTGACCGTATTAACGTCAGCGGACTCAGAGGATGAGTGATCAGGAAAACGTCCGACTGATTCGCCCGATTGCTCGTTACCTCCCGTAGCCGAATTTGACACATCAGCGCCACGATATGTACCCATATGCATAGCCAGTACCGACGGCGGCCGTGAAGAAGACGAGCATGAAGAGCTGCAGAAGCTCGATCGCGGACGGACCGGTTAGCAGCCTCCGAAGTCGGGCGGGGAGGGACTCCGACAAAAGGTGATCCAGAAAGTCCGACTCCTCGCCGGTAGATTCCGACACGAGGACCTCCATCCCACGTTTCGAGTAGCCCTGCCAGAACGCCCTGTCGAGAAGCCATCCCAGCTTCGTGCGGTACTCGAAGACCTTGTGACTGACCTCGGCGTCAGGTGCGTAGTAGACGCCGTGCCCATATTCCGCCGCCATCCGGGCGCACAGCTCCGTCTCCCCGCCCTGGAGGTTCGCACCGCCGGTCCGGCCGCCGATATCCGACTCGAATCCCCCGAGGTCCACGAAGACCTCCCGCCGAAACGAAATGTTCGAGCCAAAGGTGTTTCGTACCTCGCCTGGACCGTCGGCGAACCCGCGGTGGGTAACCCCCACGAGCCAGTAGAACTCCTCGGGTAGGAAAGACGGCTCGCCAGCGACCCACAGCGGTGTCATCTTCCCACCTACTGCCGGCACGTCCCGCTCCTCGTAGACGTCGACGAGGCGCTCGATCCAGTCCTCGCTGGCGATTGCGTCGTCGTCGATGAAGGCCACCACGTCCCCTGTTGCTGCCTCGGCTCCGGCGTTCCGAGCCTCCAGCAGTCCGACGTTCTCCTCGAGGCAGACGACGCGAACGTCGTGGGCAGTCTCAGCGCCGTCCCCGTAGTCTTCGCGAAAAGCCGCACATACCTCGGGATCCCCGTCGCTGACCAACACCAGTTCCAAGTCGTCGTGGGTCTGTTCGAGAACGCTGTCGGCGGCCTCCCGACAGTCGGGATACCGCTCCGGGTCGTGCTCGCACAGGACGACCGAAACCCGCATTGTGTCACCGTAGGTACCCAACTCGGTTAGGCGTTTCCGTTGCTCGGCACCAGTATTCGGTGGCCCGGTCCCGAACTCGAACGCGGCAAATCGAGAGACTCCGACGTCGTCGCGCGACCGAAGTGCTCGCAAAGATAACAAGGCTTAAGCGAGCAGTGGGACTGTCACCGCCTAATGAGTACCTGGCGGGAACAGCTACGAGAGCGAACGGACTCGGCCGCCCTCCGGGACGTCCTCACCGAGGCCTACCACTACCCGGTCCTCCTCGCACTCGTCGGCTTCGCCCTCTACACCCGAGTCGTGAACTGGCAGCGGTTCGTCCTCGGCGAGGACGTGTTCTTCTCCGGGAACGACCCCTACTACCACTTCCGCTCGACCCAGTACGTGGTCGAGAACTGGCCGGCGACGATGCCCTTCGAAGCATGGACGAACTTCCCTGAAGGGACGTCGTCGGCGCAGTTCGGAACGCTATTCGACCAACTCATCGCGACCGCCGCACTGCTGCTCGGACTCGGGAGCCCGAGCGAACAACTGGTCGAACTCGTCTTCCTGTTCGCTCCCGCCATCTTCGGCGTCGCCACCATCATTTCCGCGTACCTCATCGGGAAACGACTGGGTGGTCGGTTCGGCGGTGTCATTGCCGCGGCCATCGTCGCGCTGGCTCCGGGGAGTCTCCTGACGTCCGGGTGGGTCGGCACCGTCGACCACCACGTCGCCGAGGCCCTGTTCCAGGCGCTCGCGGTGCTCGGAATGATGGTCGCCCTGACCGTCGCCGAACGCGAAAAACCGGTGTACGAACTCGTCACCGACCGGGCTTTCGGGTCGATTCGAACAACGCTCGGATGGAGTCTGCTGGCTGGTGCGGCCATCGGCGCGTACCTCCTCGTCTGGCCGCCGGGCGTCCTCCTGCTCGGGATTCTGGGCGCCTTCTTCCTGATTCACCTCGGCATCGAGTACGTCAGGGGCCGCAGTCCCGAACACGCTGGTTTCGCTGGCGTGGTCGCACTGACCACGGCGGGGATCATCGCGCTCTCGACGACGAACACCCTCGACGTGAGCGCGACGAGCCGGTCGATACTCCAGCCCGGGCTGGCGTTCGCGGTCGCGTTCGGGTGTGGCTTCATGGCCTGGCTGGCGCGCGAGTGGGACAGCCGTGACCTCCCGCGGGTCGGCTATCCGCTGGCTGCAGTCGGGCTCGTCGTGGCGCTCGCTCTCGCCACGGCGGTCGTGCTTCCGAACCTCTTCGGGTACTTCGTCGACCAGGTCCTGCGCGTCATCGGCTTCACGACCTCGCCAACGGCCGGCACCATCGGCGAGGCCCAGCCGCTCACGGACCCGGGGCAGCTCGTCAACATGTACGGACTCGCCATCGCCGGCGCGGCGGGCGGAGCGCTCCTCCTGCTCGCGAAGCAGTTCAGGGTTCGGGACGCGCGCGGGGAACACCTGCTCGTCGTCGTCTGGATCGCTTTCATTTTGGCGGCGACGTTCACCCAGGTCCGGTTCATGTACTACCTGACGATCCCCGTCGCGGTCCTCAACGCCGCACTCGCCGGGGATATCGTCAAATTCGTCGCCGGGACGACGGACGGTGACGGCGTCGAGATCTACCAGGTCATGACCGTCCTCGCGGTGATCGGCCTCGTTCTGGCACCGATCGCCTTCGTCCAGCCGACGGCACTCGATCGGTCGACGGGGAAGGCCCCCGGAGAGGTCGTCGGCTGGGACTCCAGCCTCGACTGGCTCGACGAGAACACGCCGGCCCAGGGCCAGTACGCGAACCCCGACGGCGAGCCCATGGAGTACATGGGCACCTACGAGAAAACTGACGACTTCGACTACCCGGAGGGAGCCTACGGGACCCTCGCCTGGTGGGACTACGGCCACTGGATCACGACGACCGGTGAGCGGATTCCGAACGCCAACCCCTTCCAGCAGGGAACCGAACAGGCGGCCAACTTCCTGCTCGCCGGCAACGAGTCGGCCGCCCTCGATACCCTCGCCGCGCGCGACGAGGACGACGCCGAAACCCGGTACGTCATGATCGACTGGAAGATGGCCGACATGACGAACAAGGGGTCGGCCCCCATCGCGTTCGACGACGACGTCGGCCACGAAGACCTCTACAGCTTCCTGGTCGACCGAAACCGGCTCCAGTCGACTGGCAGCTTCAACCAGGCCGTCCTCGGCGTCCGTCACAAGCAGGGCTACTACGACTCGATGGTCAATCGGCTGTACAACTACCACGGCAGCGCGATGAGCCCACAGCCGTACGTGACCGAGTGGCAGGGCAGCGAGCAGGAACTCACCAGCGGCGCGACCTTCACGTTCGCCCCCGGGGGCAACGGGACGCAGGGCCGGGTCGTGCGGCAGTTCAATTCGATGCAGGAAGCCCGTGACTACGTCGCCGAGGCACCCGAAGTCAGACAACTCGGCGGCGTGGGCATCTACCCGAAGGAACAGGTTCCGGCCCTCGAGCACTTCCGGCTCGTCCACGTCGCAGACGGCGTGACGGCCGCCCAGGGTGGCTACCAGCGGACGCTCGCGAGTACGATGACGACGTACCCCGGCTGGACGAAGACCTTCGAGCGCGTCCCCGGCGCCACCATCGAGGGGACCGGCCCGCCGAACACGAACGTGACCGCGCAGGTGAGCATCCAGCCCAACGTCGGCAACGCCTCGACGTACACCCAGTACGCGACCACCGACGACAGCGGGTCGTTCTCGATGACCGTCCCCTACGCGACGACGGGGGGCGACGAGTGGGGCCTCGAGGACGGGTACACCAACACGAGCGTGCAGGCGACCGGGCCGTACACGCTGTTCACCCCGCCGGAGATGAACGGGTCGACCGTCTCGCGACACGTCGGGCGGGTCAACGTCTCGGAGGGGCAGGTGCTGGGGGAGGACGACGCGGCCGCGACAGTGAGCCTGACCGAGGAGACCCAGAACATCTCGCTGGGCGGGAACGAGTCGTCGGGTGACTCCGTCGACGTGTCCGACGGCGGGTCCGGCGACGGTACCGACGGCGGATCGAGCGACGGGGCTGACACCGGTACGGGCGACAGTGGGGGCGGTGAGCAGGGATCCCTGGCACCGCCCAGCGCGCCCGCGGCAGCCATCGCGGCAGACGCCGAGCCGTGACTGACCGGACAGTAGACGGCGGTCCGGACACGCAGGGGAGTTCAGGAGAGAGCCTCTCCCTCCGTGAATACGTCGTGGTCTACCTGAAGGGGATCGCGATGGGCGCGGCCGACACTGTCCCAGGCGTCTCCGGCGGGACCATCGCGCTCATCACCGGCATCTACGAGCGACTCATCACGGCGATTGCAGCGCTCGATCCCCGACTGCTCGGCGCGTTGCGCGGCATCCACCGCGCACGGGGACGAGCGCAACTCCGGGAGACGATCCGGCGAATCGACCTGCCCTTCCTGGTCGTGCTCGGCCTCGGCGTCGTGACGTCCGTCGTCGCCCTCTCGCGGTTCATGCACGCGGCGATCGTGAGCGCCCCGGCGGCCACGTACGCCTTCTTCTTCGGCTTGATCGCCGCGTCGGCGGTCGTCCTCTACCGCGAACTGTCGTTCGAGGGCGTGCCGACGGTCGCCGGCGGGGTCGTCGGTCTGACGCTGGGGTTCCTCGTCGCCGGTGGATCGGAGGGCAATGCCGTCGTCCCGGGCCTCCCGATCGTCTTCGTCGTTGGGGCGATCGCCATCACGGCGATGGTCCTCCCCGGGGTGTCCGGCGCGTTCATCCTCATCCTGCTCGGGCAGTACGAGTACCTGACCGGCGTGCTCACGAGGTTCGTCGACGGCGTCATCGCAGTCGTGCGAGGCGGCACCGCGACGGGACTCGTCGACGGCGCGACGGTCGTGGCGACCTTCTGTGTCGGGGCGGTCGTCGGCCTCCTGAGCGTGGCCACCGTGGTCCGATGGGCGCTCGACCACCACCGGGCGGCGACGCTCGCTTTCCTCGTGAGCCTGATGGTCGGTTCGCTCCGCAAGCCGGCCGTCGAGGTCTGGCAGGGCGTCGGCCCGTCGGTGACGCCCAGGGCCGGCGCCGTCGTCGCCCTCGCCGTACTCGTCGGGACCGTTGCCGTCCTCGCGCTCGATCGGTACACGGACGACCTCGACCTGGCTGTGGACGGATAGGTAGTTCTTTCACCCGCCTGCTGCACAGCCATCCCATGTCGCGCGACGCGAGCCCCGACCGAACCGCCGGACGGCCGGTCCCCGGCCCGAACGTGAGCGGCCGACCGATCCGTGGAGGCCCGGAATGGTAGTCGAGGCGTTCACCCTCGAAGCGCTGCTGGCGGGCGTCGCCGGCGGCGTCCTCGGCGCCGCGATCGGCGGCGTGCCTGCGCTGAGCCTGGCCGGATTCGTGATCGTCGTCGGCGAGGCCGCGGACGCGCTCCTCCGCGCCGTCGGTGCGCAGACCCTCGCCAATCCGTCCGGGCTGAGCGGGGTCGGCATCACGGAGACGATCGGCCTCGGCCCGGCGCTGGGGCCACACGTCGCCTTCGCCGGCGGGGTCGCCGCAGCGGCCTACGCCGGTCGGCACGGGACCCTCGACGACGCGTTCCCCTACCACCCCGCGAAAGACGTCCGCACGCCGCTGGGCAGCAGTCCTGACGTCCTGCTCGCCGGCGGCCTCTTCGGGCTCCTCGGAGTCCTCCTCGCACGCGTGGCCGCTGGCTGGTCGCTCCCGGTCGACCCCGTCGCCTTCGCAGTCGTCCTTTCGGGCGTCGGTCACCGCGTCGCCTTCGGCTATCCGCTCCTCGGTCGCGTCGAGGGGAATCTTCTGGACCTATCACCCTTCGAGCACGGCGAGCGCCGCGGGGGCATCGGCGCCGCGGACCCGGCGGAGTCCTCCGGCCGGTTCGCCGTCGAACCCTGGCAGCCCCACCACTACGACTGGGTTGGCGTGACGATCCTCGGCGCTGCCGTCGGTGCCGTCGCCGGCTACGTCGGCCTGGCGACCGGAAGCGCTTTCCTTGCTTTCGGCCTCGCAGCCGCGAGTCTCGTCTTCCTCGCCCTCGGCGTCGATCGGTTCCCGGTCACGCACCACATGGCACTCCCGGCGAGTATCGCGGCGCTCGCGCTCGCCGGCCAGCCCGCCTGGCTGGGCGTACTCGCCGGCGGCGTCTTCGGCGTCCTCGGCGGGCTCCTCGGGGAATTCGGGGAGCGTGTCCTCTACGCCCACGCCGACACCCACCTCGATCCCTCGTTCCTCTCGATCCTCCTGACGAGCGTGGTGCTCGCGGGCCTGGCCACGGTTGGCGTCCTCGATCCCGCCGCGATCCCCTATCCGGTCCCCTGACTCTCCGCACACGACTCAGGGGATATCCCATCACTCGACGCTCTCGGTCAGCCACGAAGCGTAGGCGTCGTCGATCGCCGCCGGGTCGAACCGCTCGATGCAAGGCACGTCGTAGGGGTGCAGTTCCCGGACGCGCTCGGCGAGGGGTTCGTAGCCGGCGTCGGTCGTCTTGCACAGCAGGATCTCCTCGTCGTCGGCGACGACCTCGCCGTCCCACCGGTAGGTCGACCGGCAGGCGACGCGGTTACAGCAGGCGGCGAGGCGCTCCTCGACGAGGGTCCGTGCGAGATCCGCTGCGACGTCAGGCGGGGCGGTGACGAAAACGGTCGGCATACGCCGGCCAGTGCCGTCGCGACAAAGAGTCTGCCGCCGTCAGGACTCGACGACGGGGTTGTAGGCGCCGGTCACGTCCCAGTCGTGGACGCAGTGTGGATTGCCCAGCGTACTCGGATCGTCGGGGTCTCTCGCCACCCACGTCGCGCGGTCGTCGCTCCAGACTTCCGCCCGCCCGCACCGCTCGCACGAGCGAGCCCTCGGGGGGTCGATTCGGACCATACAACACGGATGGACGCCGACGACCTTGAAGCTTCCCGGATCGCCGGAGCCCTCGGGGGGCGCGGCACCGTCAGTCGAAGTCCGGGAGGTCCTCCGGGTCGTCGTAGTCGGCCTCCCAGTCGACGTACTCGGCCTCGAGGACGTCACAGACGACCTGGCCGAGTTCCGTCAGTCCAGCGTTGATCGCCGAGACGGTCTCCCAGGAGTCGAGGTCGGGGTGGAGGTCGCGTTCGCGCCAGTCCTCGGGGATGCCGGGCGCGTGGTAGCCGACGCGGTCGGCGAAGTCGTCCCAGAAGAAGTCGAACTGGCGGAAAAGCCCCAGATCGCGGACGATTTCGTAGTCCGCCGCGGTGACGTCAGTGTGTTCGCTCCACTCGGCGAAGGCTCGCTCCCAGGCGCCGTCGGCGAAAAAGGCCTCCAGTTCGTTCCGGCGGTAGTCGTCGCCCGCGACGTTGGCGTCCTCGTACTCGTCGGGGTCGAAGTGGGGCTCGAGTTCCGGGGGCTCCGGGGCGTCGACGTCCAGGCTCATGCACGGCGGTACGGGCGAGGCGGCAATAAAGCCCACAGCTCGCTCCCCGGTCGCCCGGGACCGTGACAGGTATACGGCGGGGCCCTGTTACCCGGACCAATGACCGAGGGCGGGGCGGCTGGTGACGAACCGGAACCGGTAGTCGGCGGCGGGGCACCCCCCACCGACGCGTCCGGGGAGGGCTCGGTGACCGTCGTCGGCACCGCCCACGTCTCGCCCGACAGCGTCGCCGAGGTCGAGGAGACGATCGAGCGGGAACACCCCGACGTCGTCGCCGTCGAACTCGACGACGGCCGGTACCGCCAGCTCAAGGGGGAGACGCCCGAGGACATCGATCCCGGGGACGTCCTCTCGGGGAACACCGTCTACCAGTTCCTCGCCTACTGGCTGCTCTCGTACGTCCAGCAGCGGATGGGCGACCGCTTCGACGTCAAGCCCGGGGCGGACATGCTCGCCGCCGTCGAGACCTCCGAAGGGCTAGGCATCGACGTGGCGCTGGTCGACCGGGACATCCAGGAGACGATCCAGCGCCTCTGGGGACGGATGCGCCTCCGCGAGAAGGTCCAACTGGCGGGCAGTCTCGCCGTCGAGATGGCCAGTCCGCTGACGGTCGGCCTCTCGGTCGGCCTGTTCGTCGCCTTCTTCGTGACCTTCATCGCCCAGGCGCTCGCCGGCCCGTTCCTGTTGCCGGCCAGCCTCGGTGCCGGCCTGAGCGTCCCGCTCGTCGGCGGCCTGGTCGGCCTGCTGGTCACCGCCGTCGACACCCTTCTGGTGGCACTGGTCGTCGGCGCTGTACTCGGCATTCCCATCGCCGGGCTCCTCGCCGCGGCGGCCCCCGACGAGGACTACGAGGACGTCGACATCGAACGGCTGACCGACACCGACGTCGTCTCGGCGATGATGGAGGAGTTCCGCCGGTTCTCGCCCGGCGGGGCGCAGGCGCTCATCGACGAGCGCGACGCCTTCATCGCCCACCGCCTGGTCGCTCTGCGGACCGCGGGGTACGACGTCGTCGCCGTCGTCGGCGCCGGTCACCGCGAGGGCATCGAGGGCTACCTCGCCAACCCGGAGACGCTGCCGCCGATGGAGTCGCTGACGGGCACTGCCAGCGGGGGTCGCCTCTCGTCGCTCCTCTACAAGGCCTTCGGCTACGCGTTCACGCTCGGCTTCCTGGTCTTTTTCGTGCTGCTCGCACTCGGTGGCGTCCAGCAGCAGTGGCTGATCGGCCTCCTCGCGGCGTGGTTCCTCGTCAACGGCGTCATCGCAGCAGCGCTGGCCCGCGTTGCGGGGGCCCACTGGACGAGCGCCGGCGTCGGCGGCGCCGTCGCCTGGCTAACCAGCGTCAATCCCCTGCTCGCGCCCGGCTGGTTCGCCGGCTACGTCGAACTGCGGTACATGGACGTCAACGTGGCCGACATCAGCCGCCTCAACGACATTCTCGACGACGAAGAGGCACCGCTCGGCGAGTTGTTCGAGCGGATGCGCGAGGTGCCACTCTTTCGCCTGATCCTCATCGTGGCGATGACGAACATCGGGAGCATCATCGCGAGTGCGGGCTTCGCCGCCATCTTGCTGCCCGCGTTCGCCGGAGACGTCGGTGGCCTCGCCGGGCTGGCAGACCTGATGCTCGAGGGGGCCGCCAACGGCGCGGACCTGCTCTGGGGGCTGCTCCCGTGAGTCGGCTT
>Ga0207771_100500_pt1 | contig 22756 bp, 15 predicted proteins | sample A23M2SouthBayCA_2_FD_187731 | JGI IMG/M metagenome (GOLD analysis project Ga0207771, IMG submission 187731) | Aerobic enrichment media microbial communities from Eden Landing Ponds, California, USA - A23 M2 (2) (SPAdes) | ecosystem: Environmental > Aquatic > Marine > Unclassified | place...
CTCGCCGGCCTGCCGGCCCGCCTGCTCGCCTTCGTTCGCGGGCTGGTCACCTCGCCCCGGCGGCTGTTCGACCGTTCCTCGGAGGGCGACGACGCTGACGCCGAAGCGACACAGGCCGGCGGCGGGACCGGGACCGACCCAGCCACCTCGCCGACCGAACGGTTTCGGGACGTGTGGCGTCGGTTCGCCAGCCACGTCGTTCCCGACGAGTGGCCCCGTCGGACGGCCGGCGAAGTGTCACGTCGCGCGGTCGAGCGAGGGATGCCCGAAGCGCCGGTCGATGCGTTGACCGACACGTTCCGCGCGGTCGAGTACGGTGACGAACCGCTCACCGAGCGCCAGTTCGAACGGGCACAGGCAGCGTTTACTGCCATCGTCGACGAGGAGGAGGAGTCCTGATGCGTCCGACGGCCGGCATCGGCGCGGTCCTCGTCGTGCTCGCGGCAGCGACGCTGGCATTCGGCACCGGGAATGCCGTCGGGACGCCCGTCTCGGCGCTGCTCGTCGTGCTGGCGCTGTTCGGTGTCGTCACAGCCGTCTGGAAACTGCTCGGCTCGCCCGATCGCGACGACCGATCGATCGTGGCTGCGCCGTGGACCGACGACGGGGCACTGTTCGACCGGCCGCCGGAGCGGACTCGCGACGACGACGTGCTCTCGGGCGAGTCGTTCGCTGCCATCCTCGCCGAGGCGGGCGAGACGGCTCGCGCCGAGCGGTCGCTCGACGCTGGCTTCGAGACCGTCCGCCCGATCTTGCGCCGTGCGCTCGCGGACGCGCTCGCGATGCGTGCACCGCGGTCCGAGGCAGAACAGGCAATCGAAGCCGGGTCGTGGACGGACGACCCGGTGGCAGCGGCAGTGCTCGAACCGACGTGTTCGTGGCCGCCGCGCTCGTTCCGCCAGCGCATCGAGGCGTGGCTGTTTCCCGAGCGTGTCGTCCGACGACAGCTGCAGCGAGCAGTGCAGGCTATCGCGGCGACCGGCGCGCGAACGGTCCCGAACGTCCCTGGCCAGAACGCGCCGCGGTCGGTCCCGGTGATCCAGCCGACGCTCGAAGACCTCCAGCGCGGCGTCGACGGCCGCGTGCAGCGCGCGGTCGATCCGCTGGGGACGGCCCGAGGTCCCCGACCGCCCGGTCAGGGCGAGGTGCCGATCGGTGTCGGCGACCGGGCTGACGGGGAAGCGGGGACAGGGACCGACGACGACAGAGCGCCGGATCGAGCCGACGACGACAGAGCGCCGGATCGAGCCGACGAGGCGAGCGACGGACACGGGACGACTGCCGATCGTGACCTGTTCGTCCGGTCCGGTGACGGGAGTGACGGACGGTGATGCAGGAATCGACGCGCTGGCGCGGTGCCGTGGCGGCTGCAATCGTCTTTGCGGCCGCCGGTATCGCTGCCCGGAGCGGGCCGCTGTTGCTCGCTGGGATCGTCCCGCTCGTCTATCTCGCATACGGACTGCTGTCGAGCGCCCCGACCGAGGCGACGCTGTCGGTCACGCGCCACGTCGATCCCGAGCTATCGCCGCCGGGGACGCCGGTCCACGTCACGCTGACGGTCACCAACGAGGGCGAGCACGGCCTGTCGGACGTTCGCGTCGTCGATTCGGTACCGACCGATCTGGCCGTCCTGCGTGGGTCGCCCCGTCTCGGGACGACGCTCGAACCGGGTGCGTCGGCGACCGTCGAGTACGTGGTCGTCGCTCGCCGCGGCGTCCACGAGTTCGAGCCACCCACCGTCAGGGTACGCAGTCTCGGTGGGACCAGCGTGACGACGCTGGGGCCGGCGGTCTCGGGCGGGACGGAACTGGTCTGTCGCCTCGACGCCGAGGCACCGCCGATCGACGATCACGGCTCGCAGTTCGTCGGACAGTTGACCACCGACGATCCCGGCGAGGGACTGACCTTTCACTCGACCAGAGAGTACCGGCGGGGCGACGACGCCAGCCGAATCGACTGGCGCAACTACGCCAAGCGCAACGAACTTGCGACGGTCAACTACGAGCAGCGACTGGCGGCCACGGTCGTCCTCGTCGTCGACGCCCGCCCGATCAGTCGGGCAGTGCCCGGACCGGGCCGTCCGACTGCCGTCGAACTGTCTGCCTACGCGGCGACGCACGCGGTCAGAGACCTCCTGCGCGCAGGCCACGAGGTCGGCGTCGCTGTCGTCGGCACGGACGGATCGGGACCGGCGGGACTCCGCTGGCTACCCCCGGCGAGCGGCGAGCGCCAGCGCTCACAGGCGCTCGAAATCTTCGAGACTGCCGCGGAGGCGACCGCCAGCGCGCCCGATACCGACCAGCAGATGACCGAACTGCTGGGGCTTGTCCCCGCGGGGGCACAGCTGGCCCTGTTCTCCCCGCTGCTCGACGACCGCCCGGTCACGGCACTGGAGACGTGGCGATCACAGGGGTTCCCGGGCGTCGTCCTCTCGCCGGACGTGGTGACCGACAACACCGTCAGCGGCCAGTTCGAACAGCTACAGCGTCACACGCGACTGGCCCGCTGTCAGGCGACCGGTGCGCGCGTGATGGACTGGCGACGCGGAACGGCGTTGCCACTCGCGCTCGAATACGCCTTCGCGGCCCACGAGCGCCTGCCCGGACAGCGACAGGCCGGGATCGGTGGGGGGTCGCTGTAAATGGCGCTGTTCGGTCCCCGACTCGACCGACCGACGGCACTCGGCGACGAGGGGCGACCGCGAGCGACCAGCCTGACGGTCGCGTCGCTGCTGGTGTTTACCGCGCTGATCGTCTCGACGACCTGCCCGTGGAACTACGGTCTTCGGTTTGACGGTGGGATCGTACCGACGCTGGTCGTGCCCGCATGTGCCAGCCTCGGGCAGTTCGCGCTCGGTATCGCGACGCTGACGGGACTGATGACGGCCGGGGTGGCACTGTCGAATCGCGAACGCTTCGCGTCGCTGTTCATCGGGCAGATCATCCTCCTGCCACCGGGGACTGCCCTCGTGGGCGGTCTCGCGGCGATGCTGTTCGTCCGGCCGGCCTACGGCGTCTTCTTCGGTGGCTTCGCCATCGCCCTGCTCGCGCTGGGCAGCACCTGGACCGACACCGCGTCGGCGTCGTCGGTCCGACCGGCGCTGTTTCAGGAGGGGCTGACGTACGTTTCGATCCTGTTATGGGCCGCCTTCGGCGTGATGGTGTATCTGGCCGTGTTGCTCGTCCGGGCGACGGTCTCCGCGACCGATCCGACCGTCGCGCTGTTCGTGTTCCTGTTGTTGGTCGGTGCCAGTGCGATCCTCACTCGTATCGGTCTACGATGGCTCCCGATCAGACAGCTCACGCAGCGCCATCGTCGGGCGACAGTCGACGCCGTGCTGGCCCGTGTCCGGCGGATCGATACGATCCTGATCGTCGGCTCGGTCGTCGGTGTCGTCGTCGCCCTCCCGCTGTCGTTTCTCGGCGTCTTCTCGATCCTCTATCGAGTGGTGCCATTCGTTCCGGCGGTCTTCCGACTGTTCGGGTCTGGACCAGTCGTCGCCGTCGTCGTCGGTCTCGGTCTCTTCTCGGTCCTGCTGGGGCTGGTCGCACTGGGGGTGCGGCGACTGACGCGCCCCGTCGAGACGCGATCGAACCGATTGCTCGCACCGTTCGTGGCTGGCCTGTTCCTCACGCTGGGGATGCTCCCGTTCACGTTCTCGCTCCTTCCGATACCGCTTCCGGTCACGGTGGTGGTGCTCGCCGTGCTGTTCGGTCCGATCGCACTGTACGTCATCGGCTGGACGCTCGTCCTCGCGGAGTACGCTTCGATACTGCCCGCACGTGCTGGCGGCCCGGCGCTGGCTGCTGGCGGGATGGTCGTGGCGACGGTCGGCGCGGCACTTATCGGCTTGCCGGGACCGCTCGTCGTGGCGCTGGCCGCCGTCGCGATGATCGTCTGGGACGTGTCGGCGTTCGGTCTCGGTGTCACCGCCGAACTGGGCCATCTCCCGGAGACGCGTCGACTGGAGCTGTTTCACGCGGTCGTCGCCGTCGCCGTCGGTGCTGTCACCGTGCTGGTCGTCGGCCTGCTCGCCGTGGCACGGACGACAGTCGCCGGTGATCGCGCCGTCCTCGTCGCGGCTGGGTTGGCGGTGTTCGGTGTGCTGGTCCTGTTACTGGGCGTTCGCGGCTACGCCGCCCGTGAAGCCATGGATTGATGGGGTCGGACGACCACGCGTTTCACATGGTTGATCAGTCGCGGGACTTCTCCGTCACCGATGGGGCCGACACGTGTGTCGCTGTCGCAGAGCGCATCGAGACGGCCGCCGTCGTCGAGCGGACCGTCCTCCACGAAGTGCTGTCGGCAGTCCTCGCGAAAGGCCACGTGTTGCTCGAAGACGTTCCCGGGACCGGGAAGACGGTGACGGCACGCGTCCTCGCGGAGGCACTGGGACTCGACTTCACGCGGATTCAGTTCACCCCCGACTTGCTGCCGGCCGACGTGACCGGATCGAACGTCTACAACGAACACGAACGCAGTTTCGAGTTCTCCGAGGGACCGATCTTCGCCAACGTCGTGCTGGCCGACGAGATCAATCGCGCGCCGCCAAAGACCCAGTCGGCGCTACTCGAAGCGATGGAGGAAGGGCAGGTCAGCGTCGACGGAACGACCCACGATCTGCCCGAGCCATTCGTCGTCGTCGCGACCCAGAACCCGATCGAGCAGGAAGGGACCTTCAGACTTCCCGAGGCCCAGCGTGATCGATTCAGCGTCAAGACCTCGCTTGGCTATCCCTCCGTCGACGGCGAGATGGACCTGCTCGACCGTCGTGCAAAGCGCCGGACGCTGGCTCCGAGCGTCGAGCCAGTCACCGATGCAGAAGCAGTCCTCGATTTGCAGGACCTCGCAGAAGACGTCGCCGTTCGCGAGCCAGTGCGGCGCTACATCGTCGACATCGCTCGCGAGACACGCGCCGACGATCGATCCGAAGTCGGCGTCTCGCCCCGCGGGGTCCAGCGTGTCTTCGAGGCCGCCCGGGCGAGTGCCGTCATCGCCGGCCGCGCCTACGTCGTCCCCGACGACGTGAAACGGCTCGCCGTCGCGACGATGGCCCACCGGATCGTTCTCTCGACGAACGCGACCGTCGAGGGCGTCGACGCGGCCGACATCGTCCGTGACGCCCTCGACAGGGTGGAGGTCCCGGCCGTCTCGCCGGATGCACCCGAGACAGTCGAGTCAACGGGAGACGATGGCACTGCGAACGGCGATGGTGGGACGGGTGACGCGGCCACGGACGACGCGTGGAGTACGAACGTCGTCGGCGATGCGCCGACGGGTCACGGGAACGCGGACGGCGATGCCGATGGATCGTCCGACCGATAGGCGTTCGGCGAGGATCGATCCCGGCGGCCGGTTCTGCAACACGTCCGCGCGGCCCTCACGGCCGGCGCGATTATCAGCCTCGACAACGTGGCACAAGAGTTATCCATCGGCAATCGAATGTTGTGTCAATGTCACGTTCGATCAGGGTTCTCTACGTCGGTGATACGGACTCGGTCGAACGGGTGCACGCACTGTTCGAGCCGTCCGAACCAACCTTTTCCGTCGAGACGGCGACGAGTGCCGAAGCGGCTCTCGCCGCCCTCGATCGATCGTCGTTCGACGGTATCGTCTCTGAGTACGATCTGCCCGACGACGACGGGATCGCCCTTCTCGAAACGGTCCGGGCGAGAGAGGGTGATCTCCCGTTCGTCCTCTATACGGACGTTGGCAGCGAGACCGTTGCCAGTGACGCCATCTCGGCCGGTGTCTCCGATTACGTCCCGAAGAGCGACGATCTGGGGGCGAACGACGGGCTTGCGAACCGCGTCGAAGACGTGGTCGAAGGGACCGAGGCGACCGATACCGGCGTGTATCTGCAGGGATCGACCGACATCATCACCGTGCTCGACGAGGACGGGACGATCGAGTACGTGAGTCCGTCGATCGAGCGCGTTCTGGGGTACGACCCGGCGTCACTGGTCGGCGAGGACGGATTCGAACGCATCCATCCCGACGATGTCGACGGCGTGACGACGGCGTTCTCCGAAATTCTCGACGAACCACGCGGGCACACGGCGATCGAGTGTCGGTTTCGGACGGCCGAGGGCGAGTGGTGCTGGATCGAGATCAACGGGCGCAACTATCTCGACCACCCGGAGATCGGGGGGATCGTCGCGAACAGCCGGAACATCTCCGATCGAAAGCAACAGCGGCGGCGCTTGGAGACGCTCATCAGCAACCTCCCCGGCGTCGTGTACCGATCTCGAAACGATCGCGAATGGACGATGCTCTCAGTCGAGGGCGAGTGCGAGCAACTGACCGGATACGAGACCGAGGCGCTCGAAAACGGCACGGTCGTCTGGGGCGACGACATCCTCCATCCAGACGACCGGGCAGCGATCTGGCACGAGGTCCAGGCGGGACTCGACACCGACGGGACGTTCGAGGTGACGTACCGAATCGAGACGGCGGACGACCGCATCAAGTGGGTCTGGGAACGGGGCCGATTGGTCGATGTCGAGACCGTCGACGATCCCGTTCTAGAGGGCTTTATCACCGATATCACCGATCGAAAACGGGACCAACAGGAACTCGAAGCGACGAACGCGCTGCTCTCGACACTGTTCGAAGCCCTCCCGGTCGGGGTGCTGGCCGAGGACGCGTCTCGGACCGTGCTGGCTGTCAACGACCGGATGGAAGAACTGTTCGAGACGCAGGATCGCGACGCGCCGTTCGAGGGCGCAGACTGTGAACGCTTCGCACGAGAGATCAGCGACATGTTCGCCGACCCGGAGTCGTTCGTCGAGCAGACCAACGAGATCGTCGAGCAGTCCGCGTCGGTCCACGCCAACGAGCTGTCGCTTCGTGATGGCCGGACGTACGCTCGAAGCCACGAGCCGATCGATCTGCCGACGGCAGCGGGACATCTCTGGCTGTACCGCGACATCACCACACGCAAGCGCCGCGAGCGCGAACTCGAACGACAGAACGAGCGCCTCGACGAATTCGCCTCCGTCGTCTCCCACGATCTTCGGAACCCGCTGCAAGTCCTTCGAGGGTCGTTCGACGCCGTCGCGCCGGACGACCAGCACCAGCACCACCTCGCCCGTGGCTATCAGGCGCTCGACCGGATGGAGACGCTCATCGACGATCTGCTGTCGCTGGCTCGCATGGGGCAATCGATTCAGACGATCGAATCGGTCTCGCTGGCGTCGACCGCCAACGACTGCTGGGCCGTCGTACAGACCGAAGACGCGGAACTGGTCGTCGATGGCGACCGCTCGCTCGCTGCCAATCCCGAGCGCTTGCAACAACTGCTGGAGAACCTGATTCGCAACGCGGTCGAACACGGCGGTGACGATGTCACCGTGACGATCGGCGCACGCGACGATCGGTTCTACGTCGAGGACACCGGTCCCGGCATCGACCCGGACGAACGCGACCAGATCTTCGAACCGGGCCACTCGATGTCCGAGTCCGGGACCGGCTTCGGACTCGCGATCGTCCAACAGGTCGCCGACGCCCACGACTGGACGGTCCAGATCACCGAGGGGTCGTCCGGTGGCGCACGGTTCGAGATCGTGGGCGTCGAGTATGCCGACTGAGACGGATTCTTGTCGATACGTTCCGGCAATCGTCGCCGCGGGGTAGCCGATCGCCGGTACATCGCTACACTAATCCGCATGAGTGGCTGCTGTCGCCGTCTCGCGAACCGGGACGCTCCCGCCCGGCGTCGCCCCGACCGACAGCGTTTTTCCCCGCCCGCTCGTGGTGCGTGCCGTGCAATTACGCGGCGTCGCAGTCGAGGTGGGTGAGACGAAGACCGTCAACACGCAGTACGGCGAGAGCGACCTCTGTGAGGTGACGCTCAAGCCCGACCGCGGGGCCGGCGAGCCGGTGACGGCGACGCTGTGGGGCAAGTGGACCGAGACCGGTGCGGTGCTCGAACCCGGCATGTCGCTGGCCATCTACGACGCCGAGGAGCGCGACTACCGGGGCGAGACCCAGTACTCCGTCGGTGGCGACGCCGTCGTCGTCGTCGAACCGGACTTTCTCGTCGACGTGACCGACGTGCGCTCGTGGGTCCAGTGCCCCCGGATGTACTATCTGAACAAGCTTTCGGGGACGCCACAGGCCTATCCGGTGGTCAAGGGGACCATCGTTCACGAGGTGTTCGGCGACCTGCTTCGCGGGCGCGAGGTCGACGAGGCGGTCGCAGACCACGTCGAGGACGCCGGGCTGGATCTGGGGCTGCTCGGCCGCGACGCCGACGAGGTCACAGCCGAAGTGCGCGACCACGCCACAGCGATCGACGGCTGGCTCAAGCAGGGCACGTTGACTGAATCGGACGAGTGGCGCTCGGAGATGACGCTCGTCTCCGATCGCTACGGCATCAAGGGGCGGGCCGACGCCGTCCGCCGGGGGATGCCAGTCGAACTCAAGACCGGGAAAAACACCCGGCGGGAACCCCGTTTTCAGGACAAGATTCAGGCGGCCTGCTACGCGCTGATCCTCGGAGAACGGCGCGGTGAGGCACCCAACACCGGGACGCTGCTGTACACGAAAAACGCCGCCGTCGAGCGGACCGAGGAGTCGGGCGACCTCTCGCCGGCGAAGGAATTTTCGATCAACGACGGCCTGCTGAACTTCGTCGTGCGGACGCGCAACGAGATCGCAGCGATGGAGTACGACGCCTCGGTGCCGACGGGCTACGAGGCCGACGCCAAGTGTGAGTACTGTTTCGAGCAGGACACCTGCATGGCCGTCTCGGGCCGTCTCGGCCAGGAGTCCAAGGCCGGGCAGATCGGTGCTCCGATCCCCGAAGACGAACGCGACTACTTCGAGCGGTTCTATCAGGCGATCGAGAAAGAGCGCCGAGCGGTCCATCGCGAGTACGCCAAACTCTGGGATCAGACACCACAGGAGCGGGCCGACGACGACCGGGCGCTGATCGATCTCGAACCGACCGGACAGCGCCAGCTCGACAGCGGTCGGTGGGAACTTCGGGCGCGCGGCACGGATGCCGTCTCGAAGATCCGCGAGGGCGACATCGCACTGGCGAGCGACGGCGATCCCATCGACGGCGAGGCCGAGATGGGGCGCGTCGAGCGATTAGGAACAGACGAGAGCGAGACGCACGAGGACGAGCAAAGCGAGTCCTCGGGACGGGCGAGCGGTGGAACCGCGAGCCGCGAGGACGCCCGGCCGGAGATCGTCGTCACGACAGACGAACCGGTCGAACTCCGTCGACTCGACGTGTACCCCTCCGAGATCGGGACCGACCGGATGCTGACGGCGCTGCACGACGCCCTGCTCACCCAGCCCCCAGAGCAGAAAGACGTCCTCTTCGATCGGCGCGACCCGGCGTTCGAGCCTGTCGACGAGACGTTCATCGACAACAACGACGCCCAGAACGAGGCCGTCCAGCGCTCGGTCGGGGCCGAGGATTGCGCGCTCGTCCACGGGCCGCCGGGGACGGGCAAGACCTACACCCTCGCTCGAATCGTGCGGGCCGCCGTCGAGGGGGCGGGGCAACGCCCCGCCGAAGAATCGAGCGGGGAGCAAAGCGACCCGGGAGATAGCGGCGATCGCGTCCTCCTGTCGGCCTTTACCAATCGCGCCGTCGACAACTGCATCGAAGCGCTCGAAGACCAGGGCTTTACGGATATCGTCAGGCTGGGCACCGAGAGCGGCGTGCGCGAGGACATGCAGGAGTATCGGCTGGAGACGGCCGGCGATCCCGACGACTGTGTCGGTCGGCTCGAAGACGCCAGTGTCGTCGCGGCGACGACGGCCTCCTGTGGCTCCCGTGTCGCCAAGACCCAGTCGTTCGACGTTGCCATCGTCGACGAGGCCGGCCAACTCACCGAACCGGGGACGCTGGCGGCGACGACGCTGGCCGATCGGTTCGTCCTCGTCGGCGACCACCAGCAACTGCCGCCGGTCGTCCAGTCCGAGGACGAGACCCTCTCGCAGTCGCTGTTCCAGCGCCTCATCGAAGCGTACCCCGAAGCCAGCGTCTTGCTGGATCGTCAGTACCGCATGGCCCAGCAGATTCAGGCCTTCGCCTCCCGTGAGTTCTACGACGGCCAGCTACGACCGGCGACCGGCGAGGTGGCGGCCCAGCGCATCGACGACCTCGACGGCGTCACGGTCGACGCACTGCCCGAGCACCTCCGAGATGGAGTGAACTTCGTCGATCCCGACGGCCACGTCCAGGGCAACACGAACCCCGAGGAGGCCGCCGCCGTCGCCGATGTCGTCGAGTCGTATCGTGCAGCGGGCGTCGACGAGGCGGACATCGGCGTGATCGCGCCCTACCGCGCGCAGGTCGCCCAGATCAACAAACACGTCCCCGAGGCTGTCGCCGTCGACACGGTCGACCGCTTTCAGGGGTCGAGCAAACCGGTCATTATCGTCTCGTTCGTCGCGACCGGGACCCTCGACGGTCCCATCTTCGAAGACTATCGGCGGATCAACGTCGCGCTCACGCGTGCGAAGAAGGCGCTCGTCCTCGTGGGCGACGAGGGTGCGCTGTCGACCGACGACCTGTATGCACGGATGGTCGAGTGGGCCAAGTAACCCACCGCATCGCTCACTCGTCTAGCTGTTTGATTCGGTTCATCCGACACACGGGACAGCAGACGACGGTCTCGCGCGCTGGCACACAGAACCGAACGTCACAGGTCTTACAGCGGTAATCGATCCGGTCAGTGCTGGTCACTCCGGTCACACCCACCACCCATCTCGCTGGTCGGGTCGTCGATTCGTCCTCCAGTCTCTGGTACCGAACACAGCCATTTTGTCTCCTCTCGTTGTACTCTGTTCGAACGATGAAGGTCTAACAGTTGTTTCCAGATGGCTGTTCGATCCCATCACGTTCGGTGCCGACCTATTTAAGTTACGCTAGCGTGAGCGATCCGCTATGTTCCGACTCGATGGACTTTCGCGGGGGATCTGGGAGACCGTACCGGCGTGGCTCGTCGACCCGATGGGTGTAATCACGGCCTTCGGCGGCGCGACGGCGTTGTTGTTCGTCCTCTCCGTGCTGTACTGGCTGGACGAACGCCGGTCGACGGCGACGGTCGTCAGCTACGCCTTCGTCGCGCTCGCTGCGGTGATCCTCGTCAAGACGACGCTTGGACTCCCGCGGCCACCGGAGGCGGTCCGTCTGATCCCGCTCGACAACGATCCCTACGGGTTCCCCAGCGGCCACGCCGTCGCCGCAGTAGTCGTCTACGGCGGTCTCGCGACGGTTCGGGACCGACTCGGCGACGCTCGTGTCGTCGCGGGTGTGGCCCTCGCAGTCACGCTGATCGCGCTCTCCCGCGTGGTCCTCGGGATGCATTACCTCGGTGACGTGGTCGTCGGCACGCTGTTCGGTCTCGCGATACTCGCTGCCTGCTGGCGCTTCGTCGGCGAGCGACCCGATCGGGCGTTCCTCGTCGCGGCAGTCGTCGCGGTCGGTGCCGTCCTCGTCACCGGCGCGAGCGAGGAGGCGATCCTCGCACTGGGTGGCAGCGTCGGCGGCGCGGTCGGCAGTCGCTGGATCGACGTGGCCGATGCTCTCCGCTCGCGACTCGAAGGCGCGGTGCTCGCCGCCGTCGGTGTCCCGTTCGCGCTCGTGCTCGATCAGGCCGGCGACGCCGTTTCACCGCCGGTCGCGGCCCTCGTCTATGCCATCCTCGTCGCCGGTATCCTCGTGCTCCCCGTCGTCGTCGGTCGCGTGCCGCTTCCGACCACTGGGACGACGACCGCGTAGGGACCGGCGACGGAAAGGCACACGGCGCTGGCTGTCCAACTGGGTCCAATGAGCTACACTGTCGACTACGGTACGGACGGACTCTCGTTCTCGTTGCCGGACTGTTCGGTCACCGTCGCGACACCGTCGGGTGGGGCCGCCGTCGATCCCGCCGACGCAGCGAGTGACGCCCTCGACGAGCCACACGGCCCGCCACTCGCTCACCGGGTCGACCCGGACGACACCGTCGCCATCGTCGTCACCGACGTGACGCGAGCGACGCCCGACGACGTGCTGCTCGACGCCTTGCTTTCCGAACTGGAACGGGCCGGTGTCTACCGTGAGCAAGTGACTGTGATCGTCGGTCTCGGTCTCCACCGGCCGATGACCGACGCCGAGATCGAGACCGCGCTGGGCGAGCACGCCGATCTGGCGATCAATCACGACCCGGAGCGGACGGTCGAGATCGGCGAGGTCGATGGCGTCCCGATCGAGATCCACGAGACCGTCGCGGCCGCGGATCGGGTCGTCTCGACGGGTATGGTCGAACCGCACCAGTATGCCGGCTTCTCCGGGGGCGCAAAGACCGTCGTCGTCGGCGCGGGCAGCGAATCCCAGATCCGCTACAGCCACGGTCCCGAGATGCTCGGGCAAGACGGCGTCCGCCTCGGTCGCATCGACGGGAACCCCTTTCGCGACTTTCTCGACCGCGCGGGCGACCTCGTCGGCGTCGACTTCTGCCTGAACGTCACGCACGGCCCAGCGGGGATCATGGACGCCGCGGCGGGCGACGCTCGCGCCGTCGTCCGCGACCTCGCAGCGACCGCCAGAGACGCGTTGTCGGTCGACATCGAAAGCGAGTACGACGCGGTCGTCGCCGGCGTCGGCGCACCCAAGGACGCGAACCTCTATCAGGCGACGCGGGCGGCGACCTACGTCGCGCTGGGCGCTCAGAATCCGCTCCGGCCCGGCGGTCGGATCGTCGTGCCGGCGACCCTCGACGAGGGTGCGGGCGAGGGCACCGGCGAACGTCGATTCTTCGAGTGGCTCGCCGGTGCGGAATCGGCCGCGGCACTGTACGAGGAGATGGCCGCGGGCTACGAGGCGGGCGCACAGCGTGCCTTTGTCGTCGCCCGCGTCCTGCGCGACCACGACGTGTGGATCACGAACAGCGAGGCACCCGACGTGGTCGAGGACTGTCTCATGCACCCTGCCGAAAGCGTCGAGGCGGCCATCGACCCCGGCAGCGACGTGCTCGTCGTCCCCGAAGCGCTGCACACGCTGCTGGTCTGATACTGCCGGCTGTCCGCCTGTGAAGAGTTTCGCGACTGGGTCGCGAATATCTTGCAACAGTGATAGCCGGCAGTATGAGCACGCCGTCGCTACTCTTCGAAGGGCGAATCCTCGCCCGTCTCGGCTCTGCTGCCGGGATCGTCTGGCTGTCTCTTCGCACTCGTCTCGTCCGGTGGGCTGTCTGCTCGCTCGTCGATGTACGCCGCCAGTGCGTGCCCGCGGTCGCCGCGCTCTCTGGCCCTGAGATCTGCCATCAGGCGAGATCGAAGTGTCTCGTGAAGCTCTCTGGCGGTCGCGTCGTCCACGTCGTAAGCCGTCGCGTCCCCGCCGAGGAGGCTGGCAGTACTGGCCGTGTCGGCCGTGACGCTGGCGAGCGAGAGGCGACGCTGAAACACGTTCCGTGTGTCGATCACCGTCTGGACTCGGTAGTACGGAACGAAGCGCGTCGCTTGCACGAGGACGCCGCTGCGGGTGGCAAAGAGGTGATCGAGGACGGCGAATCCGCGATGCGTCCACGTCAGGTGACCGGCGACGACTGCCACCGGGAGCAGTGCCAGCGGCGCGTACCAGAAGGGAATCGACACCGCGACCGACTCACTGCCTGGGATCGGAACGGTGACCCAATCGGCGATCCCGAGGACGGCGGTGATCGCGAGCGCCACGAGCGAGTAGCGGACGGCGTACCGCCGCCGTGATCGCTTCGGCAGGGCTTCCATCTCGGGCGTCTCGGCGTCGGTCAGCGCCTCGGCGAGCGCCAGCACGGTCTCACGATCGTCGAGTGGGATCGCCGTGTTGCTCGCGTCCTGACTGCCCGATCCCGGCGCGTAGCCGGCGGTCTCGACGGCCAGCGCCGCGTAGCCGAACTGACGCATCAGGACGTTCTCCCGGACCGTCACCGTCTGGATCTTTTCGAGGGGAATCGAGCCGCTGTACTCCTGGATCAGCCCGCGGCGATAGCGCAGGTCGTCGCCGACGTAATCGATCTGGAAGCCGTAGTACTCCGTGATCGTGAACGCGGCGCTGAGGAGCCACGCCGCCAGCACGAACTGGGCGACCGCGACGATGCCCACGAGCAACAGCTCCGGCGTCGAGTAGGTCGGTAGCAGTTCGAGCGAGACCGTCGCCGGACCACCGAGCGTTGCGACCGACTCCGAGAGCAGACGGAGCGCGTACTCCTGTGCGAACGGCACACTGAACAGGACCACCGCGGGCGCGGCCGGCCGAAACGAGACCAGCGCGAGTGTGAGCAGATCGGCCGTCGATAGTTCGTACAGTCGCCGTTCGGTCGGCTGCTCGATCTGGCGCTCGATCGTCCGTTCGGTCGCCGTCTCGGTGTCGTCTCCCGCTGTTGCTGGTCGATCGCTCTCGTCGGAGTCTGGGGCCGCTTCCGTCGGCTCCGCTTCTGGCTCGCGCTGTCGATAGCGTGCGACCGCGGACTGGAGGTCCCGTGCCTCATCGACGGTGACGGCGTTGAGCGTCGCCTCCGTCGCGCTCCCGCCCGCGGTCTCGAACTTCACGACGGCGAGACCGAGCACTCGCTGGAGCGGGCCGCGTTCGATGTCGACGTTTTGAATCCGACTGAGCGGGATCTCTCGTTCCTGCCGGTCGAACACGCCGGAGTCGACCGAGAGCCGCCCCTCGGAGAGTTCGTAGGTAAAGCGGTAGTAACGCGCGACTCCGTAGGCCGCCCCGATCAGCGCGCCAAGCGGCGCGAGCACGAAGGTGGCGACAACGGGCACGAGATCGAGCGGTCCCGACAGTATCATCCCCGCGAAGAAGCCGAACGCGCCGATACTGAGCGCGCGATTGAGGACGTTGCCGACGGCGCTGATCGGGTGGAGCCGCTTCATCCTCGCCTCCCTCGACTATCGACGGATCGCGCCGTTCGCTGTTCGACGGCGAGGGCGACGATCATACCGCGTCTGCACCCTCGCTCTCGGCGGCGAGTTCGCGCAGTTGCTCGCGCAGTTCCGTCGCCCGCTGGGGTCGAAGGCCCGGGATTCGGATGTCCGCGCCGCGGGTCCCGGCCGTGTAGACGACGACGCTGGAGAGACCGACCAGTCGCTCGATCGGTCCCCGCTGGGTGTCGGTGTGCTGGACTCGGACGTACGGGACCGAGGTGTCGACTTGCGTTATCACGCCACGAACCAGATAGAGGGCGTCGTCCTGAATCTCGAACCGCCAGCGACGAAATCGCAGCACGGCGTGGACGGTCCCGGCGAGCGCGACCACGAGCAGGAGGGTACCGACGGCCACCGAACCGATCGAGAGTGCGAACCGATCGACGGCGGCCGCGATGGCCCCGAGGACCGCGGCCACGACGACGGCCCGACCGATCCAGAGGAACTGCACGCGGGGATTGATCGTCTCCATGTCCGGATTCGGGGGCGGCGCGAGCAAAAGCGTGGGGGTCACTCACCGCGACGAACCGCCCCACCGCTGCCCCTCGTTCCTACAGGTTTTTCAGTAATCGCGTGATCAGCTACACTGACAGAGTCCAGTCATATGTGCGCGCTCCTCTCTTCAACGACCGTGCTTCAATCCGGGGGCATCTCGACGTTCGCTCTCGGTCCGCTCTATCTCATCGCGGTCCTCGTCCCAGGACTGCTGTTCTATCGGGGCCTGATGACTGGTGGCAACCGATACGACACCTTCTCTCGACTCGACAAACTCGGTGCCGCACTGGCGGGTGGTGCGATCTCTTGGTTCCTGTTGCTGGCGTTCCTGCGTCTCTTCGGTTACGGGCCGTTCCAGATCGGGAAACCGAACGGGCTCGATTTCCTGACGATCCTCTTCGTGCTCGTCTTCGATATGGCTTTTGCGTACCATCTCGGCGCGCTGATCGGCAACCTCACCAATAAGATCGTCGGGGACACTGTTCGGAACTTCAACGATCAACAGCAGCCGTGGGACTACACGTCGACGAAGATTCGGGAGAGCGAAGTGACGGTCGTCGCCGAATCGTTCGACGACCCGCTCCACGGCTTCGTCGCGAGGTACTCGTCGTTCGACGACGGTGGCGACCTGGTGCTCTCGCCGGTCTCACCGGGCAGCCGCGAGGACACGGGAGAAAACAGCGACCGGGGGAAGAACAATGCGCTGTACATCGACCGTGACGAGATTGCTGCGGTGTTCTTCCACGACAGAGATAGCGACGGCGAGTACGGCGAGGTTCTCCCGGGTGGTGACCTCCCGAAACCCTCGGACAAGCAGTGGAAACGAGTCAAAGAGGAAAGCAGAGTTGAGGAGGCAGATGAGGAAAGCAGAGTTGAGGAGGCAGATGAAATAAGCCGTGTCGAATCTGACGGCGAAGAATCGAAAAACCCCGAGACGGAATGATCGTCAGAGGACGCTCTCTTCGGTGTAGGACTCGTACTGGTTGTAGACGAATTCGAGCAGTCTCGACAGAGCGATACCGTTGAAGTTTGACTCGACCAGCTCCGCTCGGTCGATGATCTCGGCTCGTTCGGGCTCGGTCAGCCCTTCGAGGAAGCGCTCTAGCGCCGCCTGACCGTCCGGTTCGATCTCGTAGATGTACTTCTCGCCGTGGCCCAGATCGATGTTTCGCTCGGATACTAATCCGTCGCGTTCGAGCGATTCGATATCATCGAGGAGTTCTTTCGAGAACGGGCCGTAATCGTAGGCGTAGAACTCGTATCCAGTGTCGAGTGGCTCGGAAAAATCTTCTTGAGCCAGAAATAGAAGCTTCTGCAGGCGAGTCCTACCGCTGATCGTGCCATCCTCGTCCGCAGCGAGCAACGACAGCAGGAGTGCCTGTTTCTTATCCATCTCTGGGCTCCGTATCGCGAACTACTCTATCTGGAGTCAAACCTCTTTTGGCTTTCTCACTGATCCGGTCCATCCACACGCCGCCTTGCTGCGACCCGACATATGAATCTGTGTCTTGCTCTCGTCAGCCCTCGACGCGCCGACCGTCGCTGTCGATTTCTTCTAACACGCGCTCGTGGAACGCCTGCAGGACGGCGCTCTCGTCTTCGGCAAGCACCACGTCACTGGCAAGCAGCGTCGCCAGCCCGAAGGCACGGGGTGATGGCGAGTCGACCCGAACGGTCTCGATCGCGATGTCGTCGGCCCGTACTGCGGCGGTCACGTCTTCGATGGCGGCGACGTTGAGTTTGTCTTCGAGAATCTCGCGGTAGGTCTCCTCGACGACGGCGAACTCGCCGAGATCTTCGGCAAAGGACAGCAGCATCTCGGCGTTGACCTGCTGCTCGCTGGCGGACTTCTCGTAGCCCTTGTAGCGCTTGAGGATCATCAGTGAACGGGTCGCGTTGATGCGAAAGTAGCGCTGGAGGAGGTCCGTGCCGTCGAGACTGGCACGGAGATCCGCGCGGACCTCCGTGGGGTCGATGTCCTCGATAATACCGGTCACGTCGACCTTGCGGTTCAGCGGCATCGACAGCGTAAAGCCGTTGTCCGCGACGGCGACCTGGACGTTGGCGGTGGCACGCTGGGCGACGTAGTACGCCAGCAGGCGTGAGAAGCCGTCGTTGAAGCGCCGGCCGTAGCCCGAGTGGACGTAGTAGTGGCGCTCGTACTCGTCGTGGTCGAGCGCTTCCTCGACGACGAGTCGTTCGTCGGTCGCGACGCTCGCCGAGCCAGCGTAGGCGATCTGTTCTGCGAACATCCGCGTGATCGCCCGGACGGTGTTCTCGTCGAGGGGGAACTCACGGAGCCACAGGCGGACCTCCGGCGGGCCGCCGGTAGCGAACTTATCGAGGAGTGTGCGCTGGAAGGCCAGTATCTCCCGTCCGAGATCGTAGGACAGCGGCAGGCGTTCGGAGAACCACGAGGGGACCGTCGGGCGTGCGCTCGTTCGGTCGACCGAGACTTTCGAGCCGCGGCGATAGCGGTACTCGAAGTGCTCGCCGCCCAGCACGAACACGTCGCCGGATTCGAGCGTGTCGAGGTACTGTTCGTCGAGTTGGCCGACCCACTCCTTGTTGGCGCGGGTGTACACGTCACAGGTAAAGGAGTCGGGGATCGTCCCGATGTTGGTCATGTAGATGACGCGGGCCATCCGGCCGCGCTTACCGATCAGGTGCTCGCCCACGTCGTACTCCTCGTAGTGGTGCTCGCCGTCGGGCGGATCGTTGGTGTCGCGCCAGATCTTGGCGTACACGTTCTTCTCTTCCATCCCTGGGTAGTCGGCGGTGAGATAGCGACAGAGCTGTGTCCACTCGTCGTCGGTGTAGTCTCGGTACGGGAAGGCCCGGCGGAGGATTCGCTTGACTTCTGCTTCCGGCCGGATCTGATTGATCGCCATGCCATAGACGTGCTGGGTCGCCACGTCCTGTGCGCGCTCGGGGACGAACACCCGATCGACAAAGCCCTCCTTGGCTTTTTTGAGCATGACGGCACACTCGACCAGCTCGTCCCGGTCGAGCGCGACGACGCGGCCCGTCACGGTCTGGCCTAACTGATGGCCCGCTCGGCCGACGCGCTGGAGCAGGGCGGCGACGGATTTGGGTGAGCCGACCTGCACGACGAGATCGATGTGGGGCATGTCGATCCCCAGTTCCAGACTCGTCGAGGTCGTCACCACGTCGAGCGTGCCGTCTTTCAGCCGTTCCTCGATCTCGTGACGCCGTTCTTTCGAGAGACTGCCGTGGTGACAGCCGGAGTTTGCCTCGTCGTAGGCGTCGTAGTCCTCGCGGAGATTGTGCAGCACTCGCTCGGCACCCGACCGGGTGTTCGTGAACACGAGCGTGTTCGTGTGGTCCTGTATCAGATCGTGAAGCTGGCTGTAGAATCGGCCCTGAATCACGTCCTGTGGCGTGTCGATGAGGTCGTCGGTCGGCGTCGTCAGTTGCATATCGAACTCGCGGGCGAAGCGGGCGTCGACGATCTCGTAGTCCCGCGGGGTCCAGTCGCTTCCCTGCTCGTCGGACGCGTCGCTGCCGTCACCAGTCAGTTCGCCCCCGACGAGGAACTCGGCGACCGTATCGAGTGGTTCGACCGTCGCCGAGCAGCCGATCCGCGTCGGTGATCGGTCGGCCATCGCCTCCAGCCGTTCGAGTGCCACCGAGAGGTGGGTGCCGCGTTTGTTCTCGGCGAGGCTGTGGATCTCGTCGACGATGACGTACTCGACGGTTCGCAGCTTCTCTTTGAACTTCGGGCTGTTGAGCAGGATGGCGAGCGTCTCGGGCGTCGTGTTCAGGATGTGCGGAGTCGTCGCTAACATCCGCTGGCGCTCGCTCTTGCTGGTGTCGCCGTGGCGGATGGCGTGACGAATGTCGACGCTCTCACCCCGCTTGTCCAGCTTTTCGGTGATGCCGTCGAGTGGCACCTCCAGATTCCGGTGAATATCGTTGGCCAGTGACTTCAGCGGCGAGACGTACAGACAGTAGACACTGTTGTCGAGGTCGTCGGCGCGGGCCTTCCCGAACAGGTCGTCGATGATCGCCGTGTAGGCGCTCAGGGTCTTGCCGCTGCCCGTCGGGGCGGCGATCAGGGCGTTCTCGCGCTCGTCGATCAGCGGGATCGCCTCTTTCTGTGGCGGCGTGAAGAAGCCGCCGTTCTGGGGGACGTACTCGCCGAACTGCTCGATCCACCACTCCCGGACGACGGGTGCGAGTCGGTCCAGCACGTCGCCGTCGTTGATGTCGACGGTGTCGGGATCGAAGTTCGGGTCGACACGTGCGAGTCGCTCCCGTGTGTCCATTGCTTGCCGGGAAGTCGAACTGCGCGGGCAAGTGCCTTCGGACCGCGGAGTGAAAGTGAAACCGCCCCAAGGGCTAACTCGATCACGGCCGGTGAGACAGTATGGACTACAGCGTGGGCTGTCCGATCGTGACGCCGTTCGACGACGACGGACGACTCGACACCGACTCACTCGCGGCGCTCGTCGAGGACCTCGTTTCCCGCGGCGTCGACCGACTCGTTCCCTGTGGGACGACCGGCGAGTTCGCGGCGCTGACCGACGACGAACGCCAGCGCGTGATCGAGACGACCGTTGCGGCGGCCGACGGACGCGCGACCGTGATGGCCGGCGTCGGCGGGACCGCGGTCGCGGACGTTCGCGACCGCATCCAGACGGCCGCGGCCGCCGGTGCCGATTCTGCGCTCGTCGTCGCGCCCTACTACGGCGGGCAAGCCACACCCGAGGGTAACGAACGCTTTCTCGACGCCGTCGCCGCCGGGGCGTCGCTGCCGCTGTATCTCTACAACATCCCCTCGGCTGCTGGACAGTCGCTGTCAGCCGAGACGGTCGTCGCACTCGCCGAGCGCGGGCGCTACGACGGGATCAAGGATTCGAGTGGCGACCTGACGCACTTCGACGAGATGATCGACCGGACGCCCGATTCCTTCGCGGTGGTGCAGGGCTGGGACGCGCAGTTCGTCCCGTCGCTCGTGATGGGTGCCGACGGCTGTATCGGTGCCGGCACGCACCTGCTCGCGGCGGCGTTCGTCGACGCTGGTGGGGCAGTGGCGACGGGCGATCTCGACGCCGCGCGCCGCCACCAGGCGGCACGGATCGACCCACTCTTTCGCGCGTGTCTCGACCATGGGTTCGCACCGGTCTGCAAGGCCGTCTTGGCCGAACGCGGTGTGATCGCGAGCGACGCCGTCCGGCCACCGCTGGTCACACTGACCGCCCCGGACCGTCACGCAATCGTCGAGACCATCGAGGGCTGATCGGCCGTCTCCTCGCAGTTTCGCCCGCCGGTCGATGGTTGAAACTCGATTTTCACCGATCGTGCTGACAGATTTCTACAGTGGGTTCGCTGTTGGCGATCTGAACCGGTTCGAAGACGACTCGGACAGCGAAAATACTGCTCTCACCAACCCTAACGCTCATTTTCGACTTGCTTAGGAACTGTGAAACGACTGTCTCGATCGGTCAAAATACCATCGCACACTCCACGAGATTCATAACACTGGACGTATGTGATACTGGTATGTCGCTGCTGCCCTCCAGAGGCCCTGATACGAGTACGTCACAGGAGGGGGAGCTGCAGGTCGTCGGCGTCGACGACGAGGTGGCCCCGCTGCTCGACGCACTCAACTCCGAAACCGCCCGGGCGATTCTCAACGAGATCTATCGCGAACCGGGGACTCCCTCCGAGATCGCCGATCGGCTCGATATGTCGATCCAGAAGGTCTCCTACCACATCGAGAAACTCGACGAGCAGGATCTGATCGGCGTCGCCGGGACCCAGTACTCCGAAAAGGGTCAGGAGATGACCGTCTATCAGCCACCGGAGGAGCCGACGGTGCTGTTCGTCGGGACCGAAGAGCGAAAGCGCTCGCTGACGACGATGGTCAAGCGCCTGCTCCCCATCGTCGGCATTCTCGCGCTCGGCAGTCTCGTGATCGAGCAGCTATTCGGTTCACTGCCGTCGCTCGGGATGGGTGCACAGAGTGCGAGCGAGTCCGGCGGGTCGGGCGGTGACAGTGGGGCTGACGGACTCGAAACCGGCTACAGTGCCGGTGCCGACGGTGCGAACGCGACCGGGACGACGGTGACCGACACGTCGGCCGCGACCGAGACGCCGACGGCGACCGACGCACCCACAACAAGCGATGGCGGCGGTGACATCGGCATCATGGAGGCCACCGAGACGGAGACTGCGGCAGACGCCACGGCCACCGCGGAACCGATGGCAACGGAGACACAGCCCGCAGTCGAGACCGCGACCGACTCGTCGATCGAGACCACACGGACCGCGACCGAGACGCCGGCCCGTGAGACGATCGACCTGGCCCTCGATACGACGGCACAGGCGACCGAGACCGTTTCCAGCGGCGGTCTCGACATCTCGCCGGGGATTGCCTTCTTCCTCGGCGGGCTGACCGTCCTCCTCGTGCTCTCGGTGTGGCAGGCTTATCGTGGGTAAAAACGAGTTTTGAGCCAAGGGTGGGCCTTTATCAGTCCCGTCCATACGTCTATCTGTGCCGCCGACGGCTGGACCAGCCGACCAAGAGCCACGGTCTGATGTCCCCGTTGGTGGCCGCCGCCCGCCCACGACGCGATCCCGACCACGACACGTTTCCCGGTCCCGCTGACACAATCGCTTTGGCCCTCCACCCCGAGCGACCCGACATGCGCGTTACGTTTCTTGGCACCGGCAGCGCGATGCCGACAGGACACCGTTTCCAGACCGGTCTCTTACTCGCGGCCGGGTCGGACCGACTGCTCGTCGACTGTGGGAGCGGCGTCCTCCACGCGCTCGAACGCACGGAGACGGGCTACGAAGGCATCGATGCCGTCCTCCTGACACACCATCATCTCGATCACATCTCCGATCTTGACGTGCTGTTGAAGGCGCGCTGGCTGGCCGGCGCGACCGAGTTGACCATCGCCGGCCCGCCCGGAACGGCCGACCTCGTCGAGGGCTTGCTCGATCTGCACGACTATCTGCAGGGTCGCCTCGATCTCACGATTCGAGAGATCGGCGTCGAGGGGTTCGCACTGGCTGGCTTCGACGTGGCCGCCATGGAGACGCGCCACTCGATGCAGTGTTTCGCCTACCGGTTCGAGCACGGGACCGAGCGTCCGTCGATCGTCTTCAGCGGCGACAGTGAGGCTTTCGCTGACCTGATCGCGTTCGCCGACGACGCCGCCGTCCTGCTCCATGACTGCTCGTTCCCCGACGAAGTGGACGTGTCGAACCACCCGACGCCGTCGTCACTCGGGCGTGTGCTCGCCGACGCCGACGCGCGTGTCGGGCGCGTCTATCTCACCCACCTGTATCCACACACTGAAGGCCGACA
>Ga0207771_100501_pt1 | contig 22743 bp, 23 predicted proteins | sample A23M2SouthBayCA_2_FD_187731 | JGI IMG/M metagenome (GOLD analysis project Ga0207771, IMG submission 187731) | Aerobic enrichment media microbial communities from Eden Landing Ponds, California, USA - A23 M2 (2) (SPAdes) | ecosystem: Environmental > Aquatic > Marine > Unclassified | place...
TCACCACCGGGACGCTGAACGTCACCGGTGCGAACGCCAAAGAGATCACGACGACGACCAACGAGAGCGCCTACTCACCCGGTGAAACGGCCCGCCTCTCGGCGACGGTCACGACCGGTGACGGGTCGGCCATCGCGAACACGCCGGTCGACTTCGTAATCGAATCCGACGGCAGCGCGGACCAGCGCGTCGCGACGGTCCAGACGAACGCCGACGGCGAGGCGACGGTCGATTACAGTATCCCGGCGAGTGCGAGTAACGGCGACTACGTCGTCCGGGCCGCGCTCAACGGAACGAGTTCGATCAAGGCCTACAGCGGCTACCGCGTGCGCAGCCTCGACGTGTCCGTCACGGCCGAGGACGGTCCCTTCGAACCCGGCGACACGGTCAATCTGACCGTCGACGCCATCGACAGCGCGACCGGCAACGCGGTCGACGCAAGCAGTGGGACCATCGAGTTGGTGCTGTCGAGCGGGAACGTCCAGACTTCGATCGCCACGACGGGTACCGCACCCTACGACACCTCGATCACGCTGCCCAGCGACGGGTCGATCACGGGCACGCGCAGTCTCAGTGTCACGGTCCAGCAAGGTCGCGCCACCGACACCGACTCGACGCTGATCGAAGTGCGTGACAGCGCGGAGAGCGCGAACCTCTCGATCGCCGACCCGGTCACCGCCGGGCAGGCGACGACGGTGACGGTCAACGGCACCGTGGATACGACGGCCGTGTTGACGGCTTACTCGCCCGGTGCCGGGACCGTGGCGTACAACGACAGCGTCGCAGTCTCCAGTCGCGGCGACACGACCACCCAGCTGACCATCGACTCGGCCGGCACCCACATCGTCCGGCTCTCCGTCCCCGGCGTCGGCGCGATCACCGAGGTCGTCGACGTGCAGGCCGTCGGCGGGAACCCGGTCGTCTGGACCGGGACGAGCACCAGCGTCAACGCGACGCAGTTCAACCGTACACAGGACATCTACCTCCAGACGAACGACCCAGGTATGACTGCAACCGTGATTAGCCAGAACGCGACTTACACCGTCGATCTCGACCAGCAGAACGGGAACGACTACTACGGCGTCCTCTCGGCGAACCGCGCCGACGGAATCTACCTCGTCCGGCTCGATTCCGAGACGGCCACGAGCGTCAACGACACCATCGTCGAGGTGCGCGGATGAGCGGCCGCACGTCGGTGCTCGCACTCGCCGTCGCCGCCATCGTCCTCGCCAGCGTGGCGATGCCGGTCGCCGCCGACGCCTCGCTGTCGATCACCGGCGTCAGCGTCCCCGACAGCGTCACACAGGGCGATTCGTTCGACCTGACAGTGTCGGTCTCCGGCGAGGAGATTCAGAACGATCAAGTCGATGTCGGCCTGACGCTGCCCGAGGGACTGTCCTGTACGCCCACCGGAAGCCAGACGGTCTCGCTCTCGGATGGCACTGGCTCGGCCACGTTCGACTGCAGCGCCGACGTGGAGGGCGACTACAGCGGCGAGATCACCGCCAGCGCGTCGGGATCGAACACCAACAACGGAAACTCGCTGTCCGACACCACTCAGAGCGGGCTGGCAGTGCTGAGTCCGGCCAGTCTCACCCTCTCGACGTCGCTCGACGACGCCACGGTCGACGACGGCTCGTCGACGACCCTGACCGTCGTCGTCCAGAACTCGGGCGACGCCGCGACGAGCTACCAGCTCAGCCCCCCGTCGGCCAGTGGCTACGCCACCAGCCTCGCCAGTGGCTCGGAGAGCGGGACCGTCGACGCTGGCTCGACCCGAACCGTCGAGTACACCGTCACCGGCGACAGTGCCGGTGATTACACGCTCACGACCTCGCTGAGTGCCGGTAACGGCCAGACACTGGCCGAAGACGATGCTCTGACCGTCGAGCGTACGGCGACGCCCACGCCGACTGTGACGCCAGAGAACAATAACAACGACAATCGCGACGATAACGACAGCGACGACGACACGCCGACCGCGACGCAGACGGCCACCGCCACGCAAACGGTGACGGCCACGCAGACGGCCACCGCCACGCAGACGACGACCGAAACCGCCGTCCCGACCGACACCGCCACGGCGACTGCGGCCACCGCCGACGACACGCCGACCGACACGGAGACGGCCACCGAAATGGGGACCGTCACAGCGACCGTGAGCACGGACTCACCGACCGACCCCGACACCCGGACGACCGCCGGAACCGGTTCCGGCTTCGGCGTCCTCGCGACCGTGCTCGCGTTGCTTGTCGTCGTCTGGCGGCGCGACTATCGCCACGATTGAGACGCCGACCGCACTGCTGTCGTGTGTGCTGGTGTGTCTCGACCGATCCGCCCTTCTCGCTGCGCCGTTCCAGTCGGCTTCGAATGGCTTAAGGGCGCAAGCCCGAAATCTGTGGATAACTCGCTGGACGACGGGCACCAGTGGGCACCTGCATGCACCGAATCGGCCGCGCTGGCCGAGACGATCCGTACAGGTCGGGATGTGACTTCCACGCACGACACTCGTCGCTGCGTGGGCGTTGAACCACGCAACGCCCGTGGTGATACACAATGGCACGAAGTTCGTACTCCTACATCAAGGAAGCATGGCAGAACCCGGACGACGGGAAACTCGCAGAACTGCAGTGGCAGCGACAGCAGGACTGGCGCGAACAGGGCGCAATCGAGCGTATCGAGCGCCCGACCCGCCTCGATAAGGCCCGCTCGCAGGGCTACAAGGCAAAGCAGGGCGTCATCGTCGTGCGCACCTCCGTCCGCAAGGGCGGCGCTCGCAAGGAGCGATTCAAAGCCGGTCGACGCTCGAAGCGACAGGGCGTTACCCGGATCACGCGCCGCAAGGACATCCAGCGCGTCGCCGAGGAGCGGGCCACCCGTACGTACCCGAACCTCCGCGTGCTCAACAGCTACTGGGTCGGGGAAGACGGCCGCCAGAAGTGGCACGAAGTGATCCTCGTCGATCCGAACCACCCCGCGATCGAGAACGACGACGATCTGGGTTGGATCTGTGACGACGACCACACCAACCGCGCGCTGCGCGGTCTCACCGGCGCTGGCAAGCGCAACCGTGGGCTGGATACGCGAGGCAAGGGCGCAGAACACGTCCGTCCGAGCCTCCGTAGCAACCGCGGCCGCGGCAAGTAACGGCACCGCCGCCCGATTTTCCGTTCTTTCACTCGTCACCGAGACGGCGTCGTGTTGCTCCGTCTGATACGGACGGTTGTAGCGATTTACCGGTGAGCGTCGGCACGGGGTAGACGCTCACCGGTAAGCAACTACAACTTTCCGTATGAGTCGCTGCGCTGGTGGCGGCGCGTCCGCTTCATTCACGCCGAGCGAGCAGATTTTTATAGGCTGGCGAGAATCGTTTCGCTGTGCTCGATCCGGGGCTGTATCACGTCTTCACGCTCTCGCTGGCGGCGCTGGTCACCAGCGGTCTCGACGGCTACGCCTGGCGTCACCGCGACCAGCCCGGTGCGATGGCCCTCTCGGCCGCGATGATCGCAGTCACCGGCTGGACCGTGACCGAGATTCTCGGCCTGTCGCAGTTCGGCGCGAGTCACCTGTTTTGGGAACGCGTCCAGTGGACCGCGATCGCCGTCGCCCCGCTGTGTTTCTTCTTTTTCATCGTCGACTTTACCGGTCACGGATGGGTGCTCTCCCGGCGCACCGTCCCGCTCTTTCTGGTGCTCCCGGTCGCTTCGGTCGTCGTCGCCTGGACGAACCCCGCACATCACCTCCTCTTGATCGATCCGGTGATGATCCACACCGGCGGCGTCGTCACGCTCGACCAGCAGTTCGGCCCGTGGTTCTGGGTGTACTTCGTCTACGCCTACACGCTGTTGCTGGTGGGTTTCGTCCTGCTCTTGCGGCTGGTGACCGTCTCTCAGTACCTCTATCTCGACCAGACCGTCCTGATCGTCGTCGGCATCCTCGCACCGCTCGCCGGCAACGCTATCTCGGTGTTCGATCTGGCACCCCTGCCGGGGCTGGATCTGACGCCGTACGGCTTTACGATCACTGGCATCGCTTTCGGGAACGCGCTCTTTCGCTATCGCCTGTTCGATCTGTTGCCCGCGACCCGGCGACTCGGCCAGCAGGCCGCGCTGGTCGATCTCAACGACGGCATCGTGATCGTCGACACCGATCGACAGGTGCTCTACATGAACCCTGCCGCCGGCGAGATTCTGGACTGTGATCCCGCAGCGGCACTCGGGCAGTCGACCGAGGCGCTCGTCGACAGCGGTCGGCTCGACTTCGCGGCCACCGATCGACTGGCCGAACTGTCGCTTTCCGGCCGCACCTACGAGGTCGAAACGGCTCCGATCTCGGACCGGCGGGGCAGGCACGTCGGCCACACGGTCCTGTTGTACGACGTGACCGAACGCATCGAGCGCGAGCGGGAACTGCGCGCCCAGCGCGATCGGTTCCAGCGACTCGAACGCATCAACACCGTGATTCGCGAGGTCAATCAGGCACTGGTCAGTGCCACGACGGTCACCGAACTCCAGCGGGCCGTCGTCGAGACGCTCGCGACGCCGGGATTGTACGACGACGTTTGGCTCAACACGACCGCCGCCGACGACCCCCCGATTCGGATGCGTGCCGGCGACGACGCCCCCACGCCGGCCGACTCGGACACCGCCCCGCCAGTGCTCGAATCGGACGAGATCGACGCCACCGCTGTGGCCGATTCTGGCCCGGCGGCCGGTCACTGGACGACGGTGGCGCTCGTCTACGGGCGCACCGCCTACGGCGCACTCGCGTTGCACACGGATCGGCCCGACGGCTTCGGCGAGCGCGAACGCGACGTACTCGACGAACTGGGTGAGACCGTCGGGCACGCCCTCACCGCCATCGAACGCACGCATCTGCTGGTCGCGGACACGCACGTCGAGATCGAACTCCAGTCGACCGACGCGGACGGGCTGTTGGTCTCGCTGGCCGAGACGACCGATGCCGAGTGGACGCTCGACGGACTCGTCCCCGCGATGGCGGGCGATCTGGTGGTCTATCTCAGCACCGACACCGACGCCGTCGACGGTGCCGATGCCCGCAGCCATCCCGGCGTCTCAGAGGTTCGGGAGATTGCCACCGACGGCACCACGACGCTCGAAGTGCGTGCGAGTGCCGGGACACTCGCGCACCCGCTCGTGGAGGTTGGTGCGAACGTCGCCAGCGCCACCGCGAGCGACGGCCGCTGTCGCATGTGCGTCGAACTCGCGCCGGACGCCGACGTGCGTGCGGTCCTCGACCGGGTCTGTGAGGGATACCCCGAGACGAATCTGGCCGCAAAGCGCGACGTCGAACCGACCGACAGCGAGTCACTCCCTGACAGTGACGAGATGACCGACCGTCAGCAAGAAGCTCTCGAAGCCGCGTTTCGGGCGGGCTATTTCGACTGGCCGCGCGAGTCCACGGCCGAGGAGGTCGCCGACTCGCTCGATATCGCCTCCGCGACGTTACACAGCCACCTCAGAAAAGCTCAGCACCGCCTCGTGACATCCTTCTTCGACTAGGCTGGATGGCTCGAATCCGTGACACCGACCGGCGTCTCGGCGGTCGGTGACGGCTCGGAGATCGCACTGACCGCGTAGAAGGCGGCCGCCGGGTCGCGGTGGCGTCGCCAGTGCCACCAGGTCTTTGCCAGCAGCCAGAGGCGACGGCGGCGAGTGAGATCCGGCGTCTCGGTTAGCACGTCGTAGCCCCGTGCCCGGATCAGTCGGTGATGCTCGGCGTACAGCACCGCCGAGACGAGCACGCCGAACTGACAGTCCTCGGGCAGATGGCGGATGCCCGCGACCCCTTCGTGGTAGCGCTGTTCGGTCCGGGCCAGTTCCGTCTGCATGACCGACCGAAAGCCGTCGGTGACGTTGGCGTCGGCCAGGTCGTCCTCGGTGACGCCGTGTTCGTCGAGGGTCTCCTGTGGGAGATACACCCGGCCGTACTCGTGGATGTCTTCGCGTACGTCTCGCAGGAAGTTCGAAAGCTGGAAGGCTTCGGCGAGTGCGGCGGCGTGGGGGCGTGCCTGTTCCTGATCGTCGACGTTCATCACGTCCATCATCATGTTGCCGACGGCGACGGCCGACCCGCGCATGTATTCGACGAGGTCGTCGAACGTCTCGTAGCGGGCCTGTGCGATGTCCATCTCCATGGCGTCGATGAAGACGTTGACCTCCTCGTCGGGAATGTCGTGGCGCTCACGGAGTTCGGCAAAGGCTTCGAGCACGTCGGCGTCCTCGCCCTCGGCGGGTGTGTGGCCCAGCGCCGTCTCACGGATCTGTTCGAGTCGTTCGTGTTGAACGGCTGGTCCCGGCCCGTCTGGCTGGTCCACGACCTCGTCGGCGACGCGAAAGAACGCATAGAGGACGTACGTCGCGTGGCGAATCCGCTGGGGCAGCACGCGCGTCGCCACGTGGAAGGTCCGGCCAGTTTGCTGTTGGATCGATTTACTCGTCTTGATGTCGTCAGTGTCTACCATTGGGAGTGCATGTCGTCGGGGTCTGCAGGCGATGCGGTTGTGAGGATCCGGATACCTCGTCCGAACGGGTGCGACCGGTCGGCGAGGATGATATAGTCACGCCTCTGTTATGTATGACTACCACGCCCATAAAACGTATGCCCAATCAGGTAGGAACACAGGTCAGTTACGTGCGAGGTTGTGGACTCTCGCCCGAGACCGCCCGCTGGTGGGAGGCTCGAACAGACGAGATATGCGGGCACCGTGAAGACGACGGTCGTCGGATGGTCCGGTACTGACTGCACCGTTTCGCTGCAGGCTGTCTCTCGCCACCCATTATCGCCAGAAAAATTCTCCTGCAGAACTACAGTATTTATTTGCCGGGAGGACACCGTACATAGCATGGACAAAACGGGGGACAAACAGTCGATGGGCACTGGGGGAAGTGGTCAAAGCCCGTTGACCGTGACCGCAGAGATCGTGGGCAAAAAGTGGCACCCGCGAATCGTCGTGGAACTACTCCACAACGGCCCACTCGGATTCAACGACCTGAAAGATCGCGTCGACGGTATCTCGGATAAGGTGCTGTCCGAGAGTCTCGACGACTTGCAAGAACGACGGATCGTCGATCGGACGGTGATCGACGACAAACCGGTCCGCGTCGAGTATTCGCTGACTGGCTGGGGCGAGCAACTCGAACTCGTCGTCACGGCGATGGACGACTGGGGGCAGCGGTATCTCGACGCGATGGACGAGCCTGTGCATCACGACGGCGGGTAAGCATTCGGACAGACCCGCGCTCGTGTCTGCGTGGCAATCAGTCGTCGTCGACGACTTCCAGTCCGCGATTGTTGACCGCCGACGGGTCGAGACCGATCTCCTCTAAGAACTGCTTGTACTCGCGCTCGCAGGTCTCTGCGGCCTTCTGCTTGTCGCTGGCCCGGTCACACAGCGCGATCAGGTCCTCCGGCACGTCGTTGGTGTAGACGATCCAGTGGTTGATCAGGTCCGACAGGCGGCGGATGGGGGAGGTGAAGTGCCCGTAGATCTCGAAGTTCAGGGCGTGGTGGCCGCCGAAGGGATCGTTCATGTACTTCGCGCGGGGCATCACCTTCATCACGGCCCACTGGATCTTATCGAGTTGGCGACCGGGTGCCTCTTCGAGCGTCGCGTTGACGGCCTTGCGCGGATCGTCCCACGTGCTACCGGGGATCGAGACGCCGTCGAGTTCCTGAATCTCGACGAGCGCCTTGTCCCACTCGTCGGGGCTTGGCTGGGGGTGGACGCGGTACATCGCTTCGACCCCGCGGTCCCACATGAGTTCATGCGTCACTGCCTTGTTGGCCTTGAGCATGCACTCCTCGATGATGGTGTGGGCGCGGTCGCGGGCGGGGTTGAGCACGAGCGAGCCGTCTTCCTTGCGCTGTTCGTGCATCTGGTCGGCCAGTTCCCAGACGAGTTCGTTCTTCTCGGCCAGATCGACGCTCGTGTCTTCGAGCAGGTCCTCGGCAGTCTCGGGGTCGTCGAGCAGGCGCTCGGCCTCGGTGTAGGTCAGGCGCGCGTCGCTCTCGATGACGGACTTGTAGATGTCGATGGTCTCGTAGGAGAGGGTCTCCTTGTCGAGGTGCATCTCGACGGTGTGGGCCAGTCGGTCCTCGTTGGGGACGAGCGAACACACCGTCTCGGCCAGGATCGGCGGCAGCATGTGGATGGTGTAGCCCGGCAGATAGACCGTGTTCCCGCGCTCGACGGCCTCGGCCCACATCGCCGTGTCGGGGTTGACGTAGTGGGTCACGTCGGCGATGTGGACCCACAGGACGTACTCGTCCTCGCGCTCTTCGACGGACAGCGCGTCGTCGAAGTCCTGAGCGTCGATGGGGTCGGTCGTCCAGGTCGTCATCTCTCGCAGGTCCTCGCGCTCTTCGACCTCGTCTGCGATCTCCTGCTGGACATCGGTCGTTCGCGCTTCGGCCTCCTCCATCACCTCGGGCGGGAACGCGTCGCGAATCTCGAACTTCTCGAACAGTTCTTCGCGCTTGTTTGCCATGTGGCGGGCCATCTCCTCGTCGATCTCGACCGGTCCCTGTCCTTCGGGTGTGCCGGCCTCGGCCTGCGCGTCCTCGTTGCTCATGGAGCGAGCTACGAGGAGTGGACAAATAGGCGTTGTGAGCGAGGGGCGTCGCGACCAACGGGAGCGACGGCCCTCGTTATGGCGAGCGGGAGCGAAAGCGAGGCGCTCCGCGCCTCGAATGTGAACGGCGACCATCGGGAGCCGTGTGCTGAGTGAGCGACACGCGAGCAGCGAGGTCTGAGCGGAGCGAAGACCTCGGATAGGCGAACGCGGAGCGAAGCGATGCGTGAGCAGCGAGGCGCTCGACGAACGAAGTGAGGAGAGGGTCTCGGTATGGCGAGCGGGAGCGCCAGCGACACGCGAGCAGCGCGGTTGCGGTGTAGCGTTGCGAACGGAGCGAGCGAGGCGCTCCTCGACAAGACGAGCAGCTACTTCTTCCGTTTTTCTTCGGCCAGTTCGACGTAACGCCGCAGGAACGAGTCCCGACCGTCGGCATCTGCTTCGACCGTTTCCAGCAGGTCTTCGAGACCAGCGCGTGGCTGGTGTGTCAGATCGCCGTGACAGGGCTTGCAGAGATACTCGAACTCCTTGTTCGAGCGGTCCCACCGGTCGCCGTGCTTGTCGTACTCGCGCGCGTCGGACCGGGCGACCGACTCCCCGCAGGCGATGCAGGTGACGACGTCCCGGGAACTCCGGGAACCGAGCATATCTCGGAGTTGCACGCCATCCCACTTATACTATCTGCCCCGCTGGTGAGGCTGGTGTTCATACTGCCGGCTGTAACTGTTGCAAGCTATTCGCGACCACGGGGTCGCGAAATTCTTTACAGACGTACAGCCGGCAGTATCAGAGAAGCAGCGACAGTCCCGAACAAGACACCGAAAGACTCGCTTCGCTCGTGAGACCACCGAGAGACTCACGGCGTTCGTCTCCCGAACTCTCGTTCGCTACGCTCACGAGACCACCGAAAGCCCTCGACTCGCTAGCCAGATCTGTGGCGGATATTCTCCTTATCGTCGAATAGTGCCGCCGCAGATCTGGCTACCGAGCCTCGCCCTTTCATCCACCAGGGTTCAGACGACTCAATAGCCGAATCCTGGTGGATGAAAGGGCGAGTACAGTTTCGGGAACCCGGACCCCGTCTGCTCACGGGCGCTTCGCGCCCGTTCGCACGGCCAGAGGGACTCTGCGAGTCCCTCTCGGCAAGCACCGACGGCGCGCAGCGTGGGTCCCGGGACCGAAACTGTGCGAGGGCTTTCGGTGCCTTGGATTGCCCGTACTTGATCCCTTATCTGAACATTGCGTTGCTGCGGTACCGTCTTCCCTCGTCCGGTCGCCCCTACAGCGCGGTCACGACGAGGAAGACGATGCCGGTCACGACGCCGGCCGCGACGGCGGCGTAGGCGAGGATCTGAAGGGCGCGTTTTCGATCACGACGGAGGGCGTCGGCGTCGGTGACGCTGCCGGCCGCTTCGCTCGACCCCGAGAGGTCGTAGCGAGCCAGTGCGGCGAAGCCCACACAGAACCGGAAGTAGTCCTGAAAGATCCCGACGAAGCCACCGAACAGCGGCGCGAACACGCCGAGCAGATAGTGCTGGGGAAGGTCGAACCACAGGAAGGCGGCGAGGTAGCCGACGGCGGCGGCGAAGCCGACGATTCCCGCGAGTCGTCGCGTGCGTCGCTCGTCGCGGCCGATGTTACAGACGCCGGGCTGGTAGCCTGCCATGTGCCGTATCAGAGGATTCCAGCGAGAAAAAGATCACTCACGATTTGCCTGTCACCAGTGAGGGCGGCCACGATGTGCTTGCATTCGGGCTTTCCTAGAAAACCGAACACGACACTCAGTCAAACACTCTTATCACTATTACTCACCATCTACATTACTCATGAATCGACGCTCCTTCCTTTCCATCGTTGGCGCAGCAGCATTCAGCGGCTGTCAAAGTGTTCGTCCGTTCCCGTTTGCGGATATCCCACCCCGAAAGCTTGATCGAGTCCGTGTAGAACCACTGACTGAACAGTGCGACCTCTCTGTTTCAGCATCGATTCTGCAAGAGAAAATCACGCCTGAGAGTCTAGCACGTGTCGAATTGACCGTTCGCTGGGATGGGACGAAGCCAATTCGATTCGATGAAGTACCAAAAACGGCCAATTACAATTTCGGGGACCCGAGTGTCCTTTGGTTGGTTGCTGCAGAGCACGAGACTTCTCGAAAGAATGATCGGACGTGGGTTCCCGACAAAGGGTCGAGAGCATTTCAAGGAGGTCTGAGGGTCTTTAAATACGACCCTGGTGAGTCGAAATCACGAGAATACGAACTTTGGGCAGATCCGTACGGTGCAGCCTGGATACGCCCTGGTGAGTACCAGACAGCGGACTCGGTGATCTGGATGGAAATCAAAATTGTGTCGGATAATGTATAATAAAATCGTACAATGAACCGACGTACGTTCCGTTCGATTGCTGGCACACATTGAGTTGACCGTTCTCTGAGAGGTCACAGCCGGCGGCATTTACTACAGGGACTCGATGAACGATCCGCCGTCGCCCCAGACAGTCACTACTATGTCGCCCCTGTCCAATCTCCACGCATGCACGACTTCGTCGTCGTCGGCTGCGGTCCGGCAGGCTCGCGGTTCGCCCGGCTGGCCAGCGAGACCGGCCACGACGTGCTGGCCTTCGAGCAGGGCACCGTCGGTGAGCCACTGGCCTGCTCGGGCCACGTCAGCACCGACATCTGGGAGTTCGTCCCAGCGGATGATCGCGACGACCTGTTTCAAAACGAGATCTACGGGGCGCGCTTCCATCGTGGCGGTCCCGAGAGCGAGACCCATCCCTTCTACAAGGACGAGACCGTCTCGAACGTCATCGACCGCGTCGGCCTCGATCGGACGCTGGCCGAGTGTGCCCGCGATGCCGGCGTCGACCTGCGCGAGGACCACACCGTTCTCGACGTGACCGAGCACGACGACCACGTGACCGTCGAGGTTCGGGGTCCCGACGGCACCGAGACCCACCGCGCACGGATGGTCGCGGGCTGTGACGGGCCGAAATCGCGCGTTCGGCGCGCGCTGGACCTGCCCGAACCGGGCGAACTCCTCCACGGCGTCCTCGGATTCACCGACGAGGTCGACCGCCAGGACTTCGTCGACGTGCACCTCTCGGTGCCTCGGTTTTTCGCGTGGCGCATCCCTCGCGGCGACGCCGGCGTGGAGTACGGGCTGGCGATGCCGCCGGGCCACGACGTGCGCGAGCGTTTCGAGTCCTTCACCGCCGACTACGGCGTCGAGACCGACCACCGCTGCTCCGGTCTCATTCCGATCGGGCCACCGAAGCGCGTCACCGGCCGCCGGTCGTTCCTGCTCGGCGACGCCGCCGCCCAGACCAAACCGTTCACCGGTGGGGGCATCCTCTATGGGATGACCGCCGCCGACCACGCCGCCAGTGAGATCGATCCCGACGATCCGGCGACGCTTGGCGACTACGAACGGGCATGGCGGGCGGACCTGCGCAACGACATCCGACTGGGTCATCTCGTCCGCGCGGGCTATTCACTACCGGGACCGATTCAGCGCGCCGGAATGAAGGCCTTCGAGGGCGAGATCGGCGTCCACATGGATCGGCCGTCGTCGATGTTCTCCCGCGAGCAACTGCAGGCGCTGCTGTCGCGGTAACGTCGCCTCGACCGCCGACATTCGATCAGACGGACCGACAACGCCCGTCTCAGAGAAACCGCCAGCGCAGCGACCTGAGTTTGTAGCTCAGCGACCCGTTCTGGTACCCGGTCCACCCGCTCATGCCGCCAAGCAGCGTCTGTGCGTCGTAGCCTTCCTCGCAGAGCAGACTGGTCGCTCGTTTCGCGACGACGCCCATCTTGCAGACGACGACCACGTCGCGGTCGGCCGGAATCTCGTCGAGGTGTGCGCGCAGCGCGCTCTCGTTTCCCTGGCGCAGATCGTCGTACACCGGGACGTTGTGACTCGCCTCGATGGCGGCCGTGCGGTAGGCCGACGACGGGCGGATGTCGAGGACGAACGGGTCGTCATCTGTTCCCGATTCGAGGCGGTCGTCCAGTTCGCTCGGACGGATCCTGCTCATCAGTACCGTATTGGATTCACCGCACAAAACTACGGTGCTTCGGACGCTTCGAGTCTGCCGATTGGACACTTCGACGTGGCTGACGATCAGTCGTCGTACCGGGGCACTCGCGCCGACTCGTCAGATCCCTCCACGAAGGGCAGGTCGGTGACTGTGGCTCCGACCTCCGCGCCGTCGACGCGGACGGTGAGAGCAGTCTCGGGCAGGTCGTAGTCGACGGCGGCGAAGGCGATCGGTTCCTCGCAGGTCGGACTCTCGACGGCCCGAGTAATCTCGCCGACGGCGCTGTCACCGACGAAGACGGCCGCCCCGTTCTCGGGAACGCTCTCACAGGTCAGGCCGACGAGTCGCTGGGAGGGTCGCCCGCGGTTGTGGACGCGGGAGACGACCTCTTGCCCGACGAAACAGCCCTTCTCGAAGTCGACGCCGTTGTCGAGACCGACGACGTTGGGGATTCGCCCCTCGATCTCCGTGTCGAACAGCGGCGTTCCGGCCTCCAGTGTCAGCGCCTCCCAGGTGTCGTAGCCGAAGGGTGCGGCGTTGAGACCGCGGTTTTCCAGCGTGTCGAACACGTCGTCGGCCACGTCGGCACTACAGACGACTTCATAGCCTTCCTCGCCGGCCAGTCCGTCACCACGGATCACCGTCACGCCGGCGTCGACCATCGACCCGCGGACAAAGGAGAGGTGTTCGTCGGGCGAGCCGGCTCCGTTGAGGACGCTCGCGACCTTCTCGGTCGATTTGGGTCCGTGGACGCCGAAGACCGCGAAGTCGTCGGTCGCATCGGTGATCGTCACGTCCTGAATGAAGGTCTTCTCGCGCCAGTCGTCGACGAGCGGGTCGGCCCGATCCGGCGGCACAAAGAGGAGCAGGCGCTCGCCGGCGTTGTAGACGTACAGGTCGGTCTCGACGTGGCCCTGCGGGTCGAGCAAGAGCGCGTAGACGCCCTCGCCGTCGGCGGTCGGAACGCGGTTCGAGACGGCGTTGTCGACGAAGTCGACGCGGTCCTCGCCGGTGATCGTGACGACGCCGTACCCCATCTCGACGACGCCGACGACCTGCCGGACCGCGCGGTGGACCCGCGCGGGGCGGCCGTAGTTGGCGACGACACGGTTTCCGCCCACGGTTCGGAACGTCGCGCCGTGGGCTTCGTGGACGCCCTCGATGACAGTCATTGCACTGGCATGGGTGCCTCGGAGAATTAAGGATGGCGCACTCGGGTTCGGGCTGGTATCGCCGTCAGTTTTCGCTGCGACCAAGCACCGCGATGGCGAGCAGGCCGGCCACGAGCGCTCCGAGACCGGTGAAGCCGGGTCCGGTGAGACTCGTCGGCTCGGTCGTCGTCTGGGTCTCGTCTGGCGCGGGGGTGTCGGTCCCGGTCGCCGAGGGTGTCGCGGTGTCGGTCGCCGTCGCAGTCGCCGTCGCCGTCTCGGTGTCCGGGTTCGGATCGATACCCTCGACGGTCGCGTTCGCGGTGAGACCGTCGAGACTGGCCGTGATCTCGTTCTGACCTGCGGTATCGATTGGGACGACGGCTTCGCCGCTGTCGTCGGTCTGGCCGACAGTCTGGCCGCCGACCGACAGCGTTGCGTTCGCGACGGCGTCACCGTACTCGTCGGTGACGCTGACGCGAACCGACTGATTGACGACGACCTGCGTCTGGTCGGGTTCGACCGACAGTGCGTCGGCCCGTTGGATCGAAATGTTCTGCTCGACCTGTTGTTCGCGTACCGACAGCGTGCTCGTGGTCGTTTCGTACTCGTCTTTCGTTACTGCCACCTCGTAGTCGGTGTTGACCGGAAGCCGGATGGTCGCATCGCCGGTCGAGAGCGTACTGATCGTGTTGCCCGCGACCGTGATCGTCGCGTCGGCGAGTGGCCGGGGCTGGTCGAAGTGGTCGTCGGTGATGGTGAACGTGACGAGTCGCGAGGCCTGTTCGAGTTCGATGCGCTGGGTGGTGTTGTTCGCGACAGTCAGCCGCGTGCGATTTCGCAGATACCCGTTTTTCGACACCGTCAGGGAGTACGTCCCCTGTTCGATCATCGGCGAGGTGTAGAGACCACTGGCGTTCCCGCGCGTGTTCACGACGAAGTTTCCGGCGCGGTAGAACTGGATCGCAGGGCTGGGGACCGCACCTTCGCTGTCGACGACTTCGACGGTCGCTGTGCCGCTGGCTGTGACTGGCACCTCGACGCTCTCGGCACTGGCGTCTTCGACGACGAACGCTTCGTTGCGGACGTACTCGTCGTCGTGGACCGTGATCGACACGTCGGCACCTTGTGGTACGTCGATCAGGGCCTGTCCGTTCGACCGCGTCGTCTCGTTGACCGATCCTTCCCCGTTCTGATCCCACGATGCTGTCAGGTCGATGTCGCCGAGTGGCTCGCCGTCGCTGTCGACGACGGTGACCGTCAGTGTCACCTGTTCGGTCGACTGAGCGCCTGTGACCCCCACCATCCCACCGGTGACGAGCACGCCCGTCAGAAGGAGCGCGAGCGCGCCGCGAGTGTCGAACATACGTGTGCCCACACAGAGGGATGGTAAATCAGTATTGGGAGCATACGGCGCGGAATGTAGCCCATGATGACTATCTGGAAGGTGATAAGTCTGCCAGATCTATCGAACGCCCTTTGTTCATTCGGCCCGAAGGCGGGGCCACGTGCCGGCCTCCTGGAACCCCGTTCGTTTCGTCCTGCTAACTGTTGGTGGCGTTCTCTCTCGACTGGGCCTGATAGAGCACGCCCGCGTCGAGCGTGCGACCGATCTCTCCTGGCCTCGAATCGTCACCGGGCTGGCCCGGATGTCGAAGTCGACCGCCGACGTGGCGATGGTCGGGATCGCACTCGGTCCGCAAGCGATCGCTGGCATCGGCTACGCCTCGCCGTTCTGGGGTCTGGCATTCGCACTCGGTGGCGGCATCGCTGGCGGGACCATCGGGATGGTGTCCCAGCGCTTCGGTGCCGGTGCCGACGACGAACTCTCTCGGTCGGTCACGGCCAGTGCGATCCTCGCAGCAGTGATCACGCTCCCGGTCGCGGTCCTGTTCGTCCTCGTTCCCGGGCCGCTGATCGACCTGATCGGCTCCGGCGAGCAGGCGACGACGTACGGCACCGACTACCTCCGGGTCGTGGCGCTTGGCGTTCCCTTCGCGGCGCTCAATCTCGTCGGGAGTCGCACGCTCGTGGGCGCAGACGATGCCTGGTCGCCGATGATCCTCCGTGGTGGTGGTGCCATCGTCAATATCGTGCTCAACGCCGTCTTGCTGTTCGGGCTTGGCATGGGCGTCGTCGGTGCGGCCATCGGGACCGTCGTCGCTAACGTTCTCGTGTTCGTCGCCTTCGCCGTTGGACTCCCGCGCGGCGGGCTTCCCGGCGTCGGCGCGTTCCCCGTTCAGATCGGTCTCGACGGGCCAGTGCTCGACCGGACGCTCCTGCGTGATCTGGTCGAGATGGCGACGCCGCTGGTCGGGACGAACCTCGCACGCACGGGCGCTGGCTTCCCCAAGACCGCCATCGTCGCCATGTTCGGCCCGAACGTCGTCGCGGCATACGTCGTCGCGATGCGAGTCCGCGCGCTGATGGACACGCCAAACTGGGGCTTCTCGCTGGCCTCTTCCAGTCTCGTCGGGCAGGCACTGGGCGAGGACGACGAACGCCTCGCGGATCTGTGGGCGCGCGACGTGCTTCGACTCTCTGCGGTCGTCTACGTCCTGATCGCGGCGGGTGTCCTCGCCTTTGCCCGGCCGATCAGCCGCGTGTTCGTCCAGGACCCGACGATCCTCCCGCTGGTGACCGTCTTCGTCGCCGTCGCCGCCGTCAGCGTCGTGTTCAGCGGTGTCAACGGCGGTGCGACCGGGCCGCTCCGGGCCAGTGGCGACACGCGCTGGCCGCTGTACTCTCAGCTTGCGGGGATGTACGTCGTCGCCCTGCCGGTGGCCTATCTCGGGACTGCAAACGGTCTCGGACTTGGCAGGCCGGCGCTCTATCTGGCGATCGTACTGGAGATGGCCGTTCCCGCGGCGATCACCTACTACCGCTACCAGACGGGCTGCTGGAAGATCGTCAGCCGGAACTACCGGCCCGACGCTGCGGCGAGCGACTAGTCGATCGGGAACGGCGCTGGCCGGCCGCCGCCCTTCTGTTCGTCGTCGTCCGTATCGTCGCCCCGTCGCGCTGCGACGACGCCCACGCCGACAGCCAGCCCGATCAGGATGACGCTGTAGAGGACGAGATGCACCGGGCTATCGGGAGCCAGCCACCACCTGATGACGCCCGCAGCCAGCAGGTACGCGCCGGTCGCCCCCATCGTGAACGCCCGCGGCTCGACGGGGTAGAGCCGTGCGAATCCGGCACCGAGCGCCGCGCTGACGAGGAAGACGGGGACGACGACGGCGTCACCCAGCGCGCCGAGTACGGTCCAGTACAGCAGCCCCTCGACCGGTGGCCAGACGACCGCGCCGGCCAGCAGGGCGAACAGTGCGCTCGCGGCGATCTGACGGAGCGACGTTCTCACGGCTATCGGTGCGGGTCGAGGTGCCTCGAAAGTATCGTTCTTTGGCCGTACTGTCAGTGTCCACACCACCGCACAGGAGACCGGGACTCTTTCTGCACGGAGGGACAACGGTTTGACAGATGCGCCGCCCGACGACAGCCTTCGTCTTCGTCGCACTCACCGTCCTGTTCGGGACCTCGTTTCCCGCCATCGAGGTCGGTCTCACCGTCCTTCCGCCACTGACCTTCGCGGCGGCCCGTTACGGTGTTTCGGCCGTCTGTCTGTTCGCGTTCGTGCTGCTACGGGGTCGACGCGTCCGGCCGCCCCGAAACGACTGGCCGGCGGTGCTCGACGAACCGATCGTCCCGACCGCGCTCGGCGGCTTCTGCCTGATCGTCGTCGGCTTCGCCCTGCTGAAAGAGCGCGAACTGGCCGCCGAAATCGCCCGGTATCGGTTCGGCGGGCGCTGATCCGTTCGGGCCGAACGGGCACGGTCCGGTCCCGTCGTGAGACCAACGCTGAAGGGTGTTCCGCCCGAGGGTGCACACGATGGTCCACAACGAGAGCGACACGTTCGATATCGGCGGCGAGCTACCGGTTCACCGACTGGGCTACGGCGCGATGCGCCTCACCGGCGAGCATATCATCGGTCCACCGGACGACGAAGACGAGGCCCGCGCGGTCCTCCAGCACGCCGACGACATCGGCGTCGACTTCGTCGACACGGCCGACTCCTACGGTCCCGGCGTCAGCGAGCGCCTGATCGGCGAGGCCCTCGATACGGACCGCGAGGATCTGGTCGTCGCGACCAAGGGCGGCCTGCTGCGCAACACCGACGGCGACTGGCACCCCCACGGCGATCCCGATTACCTTCGCAACGCCGTCCTCTGTAGTCTGGATCGTCTCAGGACGGACCAGATCGACCTGTATCAGTTCCACCGTCCCGATCCCGACACCGACTTCGAGGCGTCGGTCCAGACGCTCGCCGAATTCAAAGACGAGGGGCTAGTGAATCACGTCGGTCTCTCGAACGTCACCGTCGAGCAACTCGAAACGGCCCGAGATATCGTCGACGTGGCGACCGTCCAGAACGAGTACAACGTCACCAACCGCGAGGACGAGCGCGTCCTCGACGCGTGCGAGGAGCACGGTATCGGCTTCATTCCGTGGTTCCCGCTGGCCGCGGGTGATCTGGGTCGCAAGGAAGCGGTCATCGAGTCAGTCGCCGAGGCCCACGACGCGACGCCTTACCAGATCGCGCTGGCGTGGCTGCTGGAACACTCAGACGTGACGCTGCCGATCCCCGGGACCTCGTCGATCGACCACCTCGAACAGAACGTCGCCGCCTCGACGATCGACCTGACTGCCGACGAGTACACTCGCCTGACCGAGTGATACGGACTGATGCCCACCACGGGCCCGCTCGCCCACTCACACCTGATGGTTGCTGCGTGCACGTGACACACTATCGTCACCCGTGCGTGTGTCTGTTTCACAAACAGCATAAACATTCATTAAGGATGGGGACAATAGGATAGATATGGCGACACGCCAGTCGACCACGACGACAACGTATCACACATGCAGCTGTGGTGAGCAATTCGATACGACGGACGACCTTCTCGACCACGCACGAGAAGCACACGGACTCTCGGTATTCTGAGGTCGCTGGCTGACCGACGAGCGATTTCTCGTTTTTTCGAGCGCTGTTCGACCAGCACTAGCGCCGTCCGGGACGGTGTCTCCGCCGCCGTCGATCACTCGGACGTGTCCGGTTCGGCCACGTCCGGGCGGATGCGGAACCGCTCGTAGCCCCCGTGAGAGAGGTCCAGCGCACCGAGCCACCAGTTCCAGCGCTCGATCAACGCGTGATCGTCCGGGGCGTCGTCGAGGTTCGCTAGTACGTCTTCGACGGCAAGTGGGTACCCAAAATCTTCAGCAATCTGGCAGGAATCTGCCAGGTCCTGTGCCTGCCGTGTGACGACGCGCCGGATCGGTGCCTCGGCGTCGTACCGGTCGGCCAGCGCCTCGTCGAGTGCCTGTCTATCCACATCTCTCCCTTGGTCCCGACAGCCTTGAACCTACGGGCGAGATCTTCTTATCACGTAGCTACTAACTATATGCGGGACGCTCGTGGCTGTGGCCGCTCGGCGATGTCGACGCGGCCCACATTCGCAGGGGGACTCACGGCGTCACGAAGATACTGCTGGCGCTCGCCGTCGATCGTGGCTGAGGGGAGTAAGCCCCCTTCTGTTCACTCGGCATTCGGCTCAGCGTCCGTGCCCAGCGCGTTCGCGCAGTACCGGGCTACCTGTCGGCACGGACTTGCACCGGTGAGGATTCGCCGTTCCATCCGTTCTCCGTCCTCTGGCTCGCGGTATCCACCGCTCGCCGTCCCGGGACCCTGGCGGGTCCCGTGCTCTCGGCGGGTCAACTCCCCATTCCTTATCGACTCGCGTCGCGTCGGTCCGGGTTCGCACGCCTCATCGATCGGACGGAGGGGTCTCGTTTCTGTTCCAGCGCCGACGGTCTCCCGCCCCGGGCTTGCGCCCGGTCACCCGCCCAGCGGGTGGGGGGACTTTCCTCATGCGCACGCCGAGGGCGCGCTCACGGAAACCGATCTCCCTCTGCCATCTGAACGTAGTCGGTTGGCGTGATTAAGCCTTCGTCCTGTCTCGTGCGACAGGACGGCGCTCGCTATCGGGGGCGGCCAGAGGTGTCGGCCGGTACCGTGTTCCACAGCATCGACGACCGTGGCCGGTCGGGATCGTCGTCGCTCTCGTCTGCCGTTGGCTCGTCAGTTCGGTCCGACGGCTGGTCCATGTGCTCCGGTGAAAGTTCTTCGGCGACGGCGAGCGCGTCGTCGAGTCGCTCGCGACACTCTTCTAGCGAGCGGACGAGCGCCGCTCCCTCGGCGAGTGCCACCTCCTCGGAGCGATCCGAACTGGCCGCCTGCGTGCGGACCGCCGAGAGGTGGGCCTGGGCCTCGTTGAGGCGCACACCGGCGTCGCTGAGTCGGCGGTGTACCGCCGCCGGGGCGTCGGCCTGCGGGTGATCGTCGGCCGATTGTGTCTCGTCGGCCGATTGTGTCTCGTCGGCCGCGTTCGACTCGGCGTCGGCCTGCGGGTGGTCGTCGGTCGATACCATCGGTCGATCGTCGGACCGGTTGGTGTCAGCCATGATTGATCGATCGGATCGCTTCGCGCACTGGTCTGGCCGGCATCCCGGTGTCGTCGGCGATCTCGGCGGTGTCGTCGACCGATAGCTCGTCGATGAACAGTTCATTCAGCCGGACCCAGTGGCGGACCGCGAGCGTCGGCGTCTCGGTGTAGTAGACGCTTCGTCCGTCACGGAAGCGACCGACATCGCCGGTCTCGGCCAGCGCGTTGAGCTGTTCGCTCATCCAGGATCGGTACTGTGCGGAGTTGTACTGCTGTCTGAACGCAGCCCCCTCGGAGCCGACCATGTCGACGATTTCGTCGACGGTCTTTGGTGATTCCAGCTTCCCGCTCAGGTGCGTCGACAGTTCGCGCTGGGCGTCGCTGAGTCCGACGGCCTCTTGGTTGGTGACGAACGCGTCGTCGCTTTCCGGACCGAGGTAGCCGTACTCTTCGAGTGCGCGTCGCAAGAGACCGGGACTCTCTTCGAGCAGTTCGGTCAGCGCCTCGGCCTCGTCCGCGTCGAGTTCCGCCAGTGCGGTCGTCAACTGCGCTTCGTCCCACTCGGGATCACTCATCGATCAGTCCTCCCGAGCGACCGCCACGTTCTTGCGCGGCGGCTCGAACCGCTCGCCGTAGACCGCGAGCTTGTGCTGGAAGCGTTCGCCGACCCACTGGAGGCTATCAGAGCGGACCGTCGGCGTCTGGCGCTCGTCCGGGTCCGGATTGCGTCCGTGTTCCTCCAGACCGTGGATGCCGTGGAAGAACTCGAAGTCGTCGGTCCCGAAGGCGTTCTCGAAGGCCGACCTGACCGTCGGTGCGCTCTGTTTGTCCTGACCGCTTGGTGTGAGCGTTCCGGCGGGGTGGGTGTGAAAGCGGGCCAGCAGCTTCGGTGCCTCCCCGTCGGGGTAGAGTGCGGCGACCTTGTCTGCCATCGCGTAGGGGTTGAAGCTCACGCTGGAGCGAGTCGCCGAGCCGTAGAACTCCTCGTTGTCCAGCCGGATCAGATCCGTCGGCCGGGTGTAGGAGGGACCGGCGAGCACGTACACCGTCTCGACGATGCGCTCGTGGCCGTTGAGACCGCGGGCTTCGAGTTTCTGCATGAAGTCCCTGTCGTCGGGCAACACGAAAGTCCCACGGGTGTACGAGGTCGCCCCGTCGTCGGGACTGACTGTCGGCGTCGACGGCCCGGACGCCCGTTCCGGCTCCGACACCGGTCCCGACGCGCCCGCCGGTTCCGATGTCGGGGTCGACGGCGTGTCGGTCGTCGAGGTTCGAGCGGTCGAGCGAGCGTCCGTGGTGTCGTCGTCGCCAAGCGAGATGGCGTGGACGGTCAGCCCGCCCAGATCGGCGGTGCCCGCTTCGATCTCGTCGACGCTTGCCGTGTTGACTTCGATGTCCCGGTTCGACGTGACGGTCACGCCGTCGACTTCCTCGTGGGTCTCCGGTTCGTCGTCGTCATCGCCGAAAAACGGGAGCCGAACCATCGGCCTAGTTCCCTCCGGTCATGATGTTGATGATCGGTTCGCGGTAGATCAGCCCGACCGTCGAGACCAGACCGAGGATGAACACCATGAACAGCCCGAGGTTCTCGCTGACGACGCCGAGCAGCCCGGTCAGCTCGCCACCGGTCTCCGTCGCGGCCGGGGTCTGTGCGGCCGTGTTCTGGTCGTCGCTCTCCTGCTCGCTGTCGCCGCTGGTCGCGGTCTGTGCGGCCGTGTTGACCGCTTCGACGTCGATCGTCTTGCGGACGCCGGTCACCGCGACGGAGTTATCGCGGTCGCCTTTGTACCACAGTTCGTAGTCCGCCACCATCGTCACCTGATCGCCCGGCTCGGCACCGTTGGTGTACACCTGCGCGCGGATGTCGCGGATCTCACCCGGTCGGACCTCGAACTGACCGACGACCAGGTTCGTCGTCGCCTGATCCCAGTTGGTGCCACCGCCGAACTGGAAGCCGCTCTGGGCGAAACTGAACTCCAGGTCGACGACGATGGTACACTCTTCGGGGAGCGTCGGCTCCGGCCGGAAGTTCGCTTCGACCGTCGCGCCCCGTTCGGCGGTGATGGTGTCGTCGAGCAGTGCGATGCTCCGGCGACTCATCTGGGGAGTCCCCTGACACTGTTCGGCCGTTGCCGTCGCCGTGTCCGTCGCGGTTGCCGTGGCCGTGTTCGTCGCGGTCGTGTTCGACTGGGCGGCCACCGGTGCCGCAGTGAGTGCGAACACCGACACGACGAGCAGGCCGACGAAACTGATCGCCACTGTCCTCCGTTTGCGTGCTGAATTGTTACGCATCACTCCATACAATGATGGCTTTACAAATAAATCTTTTCCAATAAGCTATTACTCGACACCAGTTTTGGCCGAGTGGACACCGGAATTCACTCCGCGAGCTACGGACCGCGGATCACCGTCGACGCGCCAGCAGCCAGAGCGGGAGCGCGAGGAGCACCGTTCCGACG
>Ga0207771_100503_pt1 | contig 22671 bp, 22 predicted proteins | sample A23M2SouthBayCA_2_FD_187731 | JGI IMG/M metagenome (GOLD analysis project Ga0207771, IMG submission 187731) | Aerobic enrichment media microbial communities from Eden Landing Ponds, California, USA - A23 M2 (2) (SPAdes) | ecosystem: Environmental > Aquatic > Marine > Unclassified | place...
TGTCGTCAATCTCGGTGTTGTCGCTCATACAAACGTTGCTAACACCAGATTGGAGGGACTGTCCACTGATATACTTTCTCCCCGCGACCGTCCTTGCCGACCCGAGCGAATCGCAAGATGGCGGCCGGTTTGGTCCCCTGAACTACCACTCGTCGGCTTTATGATTTCCGACACCGAGGGTGTCGTATGCGCGGTTTCTACATCGGTCGGTTCCAGCCCTATCACAACGGACATCACACGGTCGTCGAAGAGATCGCGACCGAAGTCGACGAACTGGTACTCGGGATCGGAAGTGCCGGTGATTCCCACAGCGCACACGATCCCTTCACTGCCGGCGAGCGGATCATGATGATTACGCGTGCCGTCCGCGAGTACGAACGCGAGAACGATCTGGTGACCTACGTCGTCCCCATCGAAGACCTCAACCGGAACTCGGTGTGGGTCAGCCACGTCCAGAGCATGAGTCCGAGTTTCGACGTGGCCTACTCGAACAATCCGCTGGTGATCCGTCTGTTCGAGGAGGCCGGTATCGAGGTCCGACAGTCGCGGATGTTCGACCGCGAACGACTGGAAGGCAGCGATATCCGGCAGGCGATGATCGAGGGTGACACCTGGCGGACGCGCGTCCCCAACGCCGTCGTCGAGACGATCGAGGAGATCAACGGCATCCAGCGCATCCGCACCGTCGCAGAGAACGACGTGGTCGAGCGCTGGGAGGCAGGGGACGACGACAACGATGATTACGCTCAGTAGCGACTTCGGATCGCCCTACCCCGCGGCGATGAAAGGGGTGATCCTCCAGCGGACCGACGCGCGCCTCGTCGATGTGAGCCACGAGTTCCCCCAGCAGGACGTTCGCTCGGCGGCGTTCTGGCTCCGTGAAGTGTTACCATACTTCCCGCCAGCGGTCCACTGTATCGTCGTCGACCCCGGCGTCGGCACCGACCGCGCGGCGGTCGTCGTTCGCGTCGGAGCGCACGCACTCGTCGCCCCGGACAACGGTGTCGCACTTCCGGCCGCGCGAGCGCTCGCTGGCGAGGGCGACGTGATCGAGGTCTTCGACATCGAGGTCGACGATCCCGACAGCGCGACGTTCCATGGCCGGGACGTGTTCGCGCCGATGGCCGCGACGGTCCACGAGACCGGCGTCGACTCGATCCAGTCGGTCGACCACCTCGTCCGCGCCGACGCCTACGAGGACGTGACCTTCCCACGGGCGACCGTCAGCGAGACCGGTGCCAGCGGCGAGGTTCTCGTCGTCGACGACTTCGGGAACGCGATCACCAACATCCCCGGTGACGCCATCGTCGATCGATTCGGCGGACAGATCCACATCAACGCCGAGCCAGCACCGGTCAGACGGACCTACGCGGCCGTCGATCCCGGCCAGCGACTGGTCACCGTCGGGAGCCACGGGAACGTCGAACTCGCCGTCAATCGCGGCCGGGGCGACGATGCGTTTCGACTCGATGTCGGCGACCGTGTGGAGCTAACGGCTTAGCTTTTAGGAGGGCCGAAAAACCGGTAGGTTTATTAGTTTTAGGCCATCCTAAACAAGTGCGTGGGTCGCCGACGGTTGCGCTCGACCATACTCGACATCGGGCGCGTCCGTGGAGACCGTCGGTCCCCACTCGCTCAACCGTGTCATCGTGGCGGTCCGAACCGCCACTCCCGAACGTATCGCCGGCCACCGTGGCCGTGAGTGTCGGCGGCTGTGGGCATCGCTGCCGCCATCGTCTGTCCTTTCTGTCACAGGGAAATCGATCGTAGTCCCGCCCCGGCGTCGACGCCGGGTCTCACCGATTCGATCACGTCACGTTCGACGCACACCAGTTCGATGGCAACGACAGCGACGGCCAGCAGTCCGAGGCTGCGTCCCGGTCCTGCCGTGACTGTTGGCACTGCTGGGAATCACTGTCTCGACATCTCACCTGTCGGCTCCGTCGGCGCGAAAAAAGGCGAAGTCTGACGAAGTGGCGCTACTCGCTCGCTTACGCGTCCGAGGAGATCACGTCGTCGATGCGGACGATCATCGTCGCGGCCTCGGTGGCGCTCTCGACGGCCTCGCGCTTGACTGCGGCGGGATCGAGGACGCCGTAGTCGACGGGATCGTCGATGACGCCGGTCTGGCCCTGGCTGATGATGCCTGCGATGCCCTCACTCTCGTGTTCGGATCGCAGGTCGACGAGCGCGTCGATGGGGTCCATGCCCGTGTTCTCGGCGAGCGTGCGCGGGATCACGTCGACGGCGTCGGCGAAGGCCTCGACGGCCAGCTGTTTGCGGCCCTCGATGGATGCGGCCTCGCTGCGGATGTGGTCGGCGATGGCGATCTCGGTCGCGCCGGCACCGGGGACGACGCCGCCCTTGTCCAGTGCGGCGATCACGACGTCGAGCGCGTCGTTGAGCGCGCGTTCGAGTTCGTCCGTGACGTGCTCGGTCCCGCCGCGGGCGAAGATGGTGACCGTCTCGGAGTTGGCTCCGCCCGAGACGAAGGCCAGTTCCTCGTCGCCGTACTTCTCGACGCTGACCGCCTCGGCCTCGCCCAGATCGTCGGCTTCCAGCGTGTCGACGGAGCCGACGCGGCTCGCGCCGGTCGCGCGCGTGATGTCCTGCAGTTCGTCGCTGTCGACGCTGTCGAACGCGACGATGTCTTGCTTGGACAGCTGTGCGCCGACACGGTCGTCGATGTCACCGGAGACGAACACGACATCGGCACCGATCTCGGCGATGGCGGCGGCGTAGCCTGCGAGTTCCTCCTCTTCGGCCTCGATGGCGGCGTTGAGCTGATCGACGTTGGTCACGTTGTACTCGGCGTCGATGTTGCTCTCGCGGATTTCGAGGTCGGCGTCGATCACGGCGATGCTCGCATCGGTGGCCGCTTTGGGCATGTTGCCGTGGACCGGATCTTCCTCGATGATGATGCCTTCGACGAGTTCCGTCGCCGAGGAGGACGCCCCGGCCTGGCTTCGGATAGCGATCTGATCGCGGGTCGATCCCTCGCCTGCGGCGGCCTGCCGGACGGCGTTGACGACCGTCTCGGCCAGCACGTGGGCTTCGACATCGCCGGTGCCCTTCCCGGTCATGGAGGACTCGGCCACGTCGGTCAGCGTCTCGTCGTCGATGTCGATGTCCAGTACTTCGGCGTCGATGGCTGCCTGGGCCAGCTGTGCGGCCTCGTGGTAGCCCTCGACGATGGTCGTCGGGTGGACATCGTCTTCGAGCAGGCTCTCGGCCTGTGTCAGGAGCTGGCCGGCCAGTACGGAGGCCGTCGTCGTCCCGTCGCCGACCTCGTCTTCCTGGGTTTCGGCGACTTCGACGATCATCTGCGCGGCGGGGTGCTCGATGTCCATCTCGTTGAGGATGGTCGCCCCGTCATTGGTGATGACGACCTCGCCCGAATCCGAGACGAGCATCTTGTCCATGCCACGGGGACCGAGTGTCGTTCGGACGGACTCGGTGACTGCCTTGCCGGCAGCGATGTTCGAACTCTGTGCGTCTTTCCCGTGCGTACGCTGGGCGTCCTCGTCGAGAATGAAGAGCGGCTGGCCACCCATGCGTCGCTGGCCGGACTGTGACATTGTTGTATCCCTCACTCATGTGTCGTTAGCGGTTCTATATAAAGCTTGCTATGGCTGTGGGTTCGACCGTGGCGCGGACCGGCTGACTGTGGCCCGCCGGTCCGCCAGAGCGGCAACTGTTTAATACCGTGGTGTCTCAGTTGGGGGCAATGCTGGAGCTGGAACACGGGTTCCGGGTGGTCGACGTGCACGCGCGCCTCGAACCGGACGAGTCTCGCCGTCCACGGGAGGGAATCGGCAACCCCGAACGCCTGGAACGGGAGATGCACCAGGCGGGTGTCGTCCGCGCCGTCGTCTATCCCGACGACCGCGAGCGTGGGTACCTGAAGGCCAACAACGCCGTCGCCCGGATGAGCGTCGGCCGGCCACTCGTGGCCTTTGCCCGGATCAACGGCGCACGCGATCCGGGTGCCGGTGCCGGTTCGCGCCTCCGCAATTTCACCGCCTCTCGCGAGACGTTTCACACCTCTCCCGAGGACATCGAACAGTACGCCTACGACGACCGCTTCGTCGGCTTCAAGATCCATCCCGCGAGAGACGGGCTCCCAGATGAGGATGTCATCGACCAGCTAGCCGCAGTCGGCAAGCCGATCCTCGTTCACGGTGGCCAGGGCTTCTCACCGGAGGCTATCGAGCAACACTTTCTCACAGCCGACCTCCCCGTCGTCCTCGGTCACTTCGGTGGCTACCCCCTCCAGCGCGAGATGATGGGCACTGCCATCGACTTACTGGAGCGCTACGATCAGTGCTATCTCGACACCAGCGCCGTCCGCTTCCGTGATCCGCTCGAACGCGCGATCATGGAACACCCCGATCGAGTCTTCTTCGGCAGCGGCGCGCCGGAAATTCACCCAAACGTCGCCATCATGGAGATCCTCACGCTGGACGTGCCCGAGGACGCGATGAAGAAAGTGTTCTCGAACAATCCCACGCGCGTCATCCCCGAACTCGCTCCGTAGGAGCATCGACTTTGCTCGTTCTCGTCGTCTCCCGACGCTGTGGTTCCGAACTGACTGCCGGCGTCTCCTACTCCCGATCGTCGTACACTTCCACGGCACGATCCCGTCGCGCAGAGCGGCCGTTGGGATTTCGTCGCGGCGCGGTGTCACAGCGCCGCGCGGTCAAGCCGTCCTTCGCGCCGAGACCCGTCCCGCGCAGCACCTGCTGGCCGGTCCCGAGCCACTGGGAGGGTTCTGCGTCCCCGCGAAACACGTCTTTCAGTGACTCGACTGCGTCGCGGCCGGCATGCGCGAGGATGCGCCTGGCGACCGTCGGGCGCGTGCCGTAGTTCTTCACGAGGCGGTACGACAGCGACCGATACTTCCAGTCCCACTCTTTTTGTCGAATGCCGCCGTCGGCCTCGAATTCGCTGCGCACACACATCGAACTGTCCCATGCCACGTCGTAGCCGCTCTCGGCGACGCGGTGGGCCAGATCACGACTCCCGCCGACTTCGAGATACTCGTCGAAGCCGTCGAGTTCGTCCAGTACGTCCGTCGAGAACGCGACGTTGCCGGGATTGAAGTAGGTCACGTCCCGGCCGGCGATCGTCCGTTCTTCGAGCGATTCGGTCGTCATCCCGGCGGCGAGCTTGCGGTGTGTCGGACCGGTGACGACCGCCGTCTCTGCAAGCGTCTCCTCGACGGCGTCGACCCACCCCGATTCGATCGAGAAGGATCGATCGAGCAGGGCAATCGCGTCGCCGGTCGCCCGGTCGATGCCGGCGTTGCGCGCGGCGTTGATCGTCCGGTCGGCGATCTCGACGAGCACGTCGACGTCGTCACGGTCCCGGACCATCCCCGTGGTCCCGTCCGCCGACGGGCCGTTGACCACGATGGTCTCGGCATCGGGGACGTGGGCTGTCAGGGTGTCGAGACACCGAGACAGCTCTTCCCGACCGTTGAGTGTCGGGACGACTACGGAGAGGTACATATACCGGGATAGCACGCTCGAAGGTCTTAAAGGTCACCGAATCGCACAGGTAGAACCGCTGTTCCCGGTGTTTGCAGCCGAAATTAAACCCGTGTGTCCCAGTACGAGACCGAAGCGGCGTAATCGCCGACCGGACTCGACCCGATCACTTGATCGATCGACCAGAACCCCGAGGCAAGGCTGTTGGGGATCTTTCGATAGAATCCGTAGGGGAGGACGAAGTCGTGTTCCTCGTTTGCCAGCGCGAGGTCGGCACCGTCGAGCAGGCGGTCGACCTCCCACCGCGAGTAGAGGCGCGACCCCATCGGGAGCGCCCAGTTGTACAGCGACCGCATCGAGAAGCGATTGAACGTATCGAAGAAGACCTGGTGCTTGGAGACGCGGCGCATCTCCGCGAGGAAGGATGCGGGCGTGTCCGCCAGATGGAAAAAGCGCATCGCGACGACCGTGTCGAAATGGTCGTCGGGGAACGGCAGCCGTGCGGCATCCCCGCGCATAAACTCGACGTGGTCGGCGACGTCGGCGGCCTGTGCCTTCTCGCGACCCTGTTTGAGCATCGGGCCTGAGATGTCCAGGCCGACGATGTCCGCGCCGCGCTCGGCGAGCATGACGGTAAAGCGCCCGGTGCCACAGGCTACTTCGAGGACTGACTTGTCGTCGACCGGGCCAATCGCGTCGAGGACGGCTTCTTTCTCACGACGGTCGATCAGCCGACCGCCCCGCGAGAAGCGCTTGTCGTCGTACTCCTCGGCGACGTCGTCGGTCTGGTACCACTCCTGCCCTTTCACGCTATGCGTTGATGGCCACCCGGGCAATAAAACGGTGCTGTTTCAGTGCGCTCTCTCACCGGGGTGTGTCGATTCGACGCGCGGTCTGTGACCGGTATCACTGACGCTGCTGACGGACAGTCGTCAGAGAATATAAGGTCACATTATACAATCCCCACAATCCGTATTGTATGGTCATACATATAGCCAAGTTTTACCAGTAGCGTTGGACCAGGTCCCTGTATGAGCACGATTTCGGAGGAAACGAAGCCGCCGGCGTTCACCCAGACGGAGTTCCGCGAGCAACTGCGCGAGCTGCCACCGAGCGCGAAACTCGTCGCGAAGGTACTGGAGACCGACGCACCGCTCTCGCAGGGCCAGCTCGCGGAAGCCTCGCTGTTGCCCGACCGGACCGTCCGTTACGCCCTCAACCGTCTCGAAGAGTGTGAACTGGTCGACTCCCGGTACAGCTTCACGGACGCCCGCAAACAGGTCTACTTCCTCACGAACTGATTTCCGTTCGGCGATTCGAGGGGTGGTATGGAACGGGTCAGTGTCCCGGTCGCCACGCGCGCACCGACCGGCCAGACCAACGCCTACGTTTTCGGCACCGACAGCGCCCTCCTCGTCGACCCGGCGGCTCGCCACGACCGCATCGACGACCTGCTCGCCCAGCGGTCGCTCGTTCACGTCCTCCTCACGCATCACCATCCCGACCACGTCGGTGCCGTCGCCGAGTATGCCACCAGTCACGACGCGACGGTCTGGGCACGACAGGGCCGGGAAGCGGCCTTCGAGACCGCCACTGGCATCGAACCCGATCGCACGTTCATCGACGGCACTGCGATCCCCGCCGACGGCGGCCACTGCGAGGTCGTGGCGACGCCCGGCCACGCACCCGAGCACGTCGCGCTCGCGACCGACGAGGGACTGCTCTGTGGCGACCTCGCCGTCGCCGAAGGCAGCGTCGTCGTCGGCGCACCAGAGGGCGACATGCGTGCCTACTGCACCTCGCTCCGTCGCGTGATCGCTCGCGCGCCCGACCGACTCTTCCCCGGCCACGGGCCGATGATCGACGATCCGGTCGCGACCTGCCGGCGGTTGCTCGCCCACCGACTCGACCGCGAGCGCCGGATCGAGCAGGCCGTCGAGTGCGGCGCGCGGACCGTCGCCACCGTCACGGATCGCGCCTACGACAAGGATCTGGCCGGCGTGCGCGACCTCGCCGAAACGACCGTCCGCGCTCACCTCGAAAAGCTCGCCGTCGAGGGCCGGATCGACCGAGCGTGGCTCCGGCATGGTTGAGACGGCAGGGCGACACGACGCGACGCTTTTCACCGCGCGACCAGTAATCCCGGTGTGAGTCTTGAATCGGATCTCGACCGCGCTCGCGACCTCGACGTGGCCGACCTGGCCGACGCCATCGAATCGATCGGCTTCGAGTGTACGCGCTGTGGGGCCTGCTGTACCGCGACGGAGCCGGCAGTCGATCCCGAGGAGACCGACGACGCTGCCGGCGGCACCGACGACGGCGACCGCGAGCCACACACTGCGACGATCTTCCCCGACGAGATCCGCGACCTGCAGGCCGCGACTGATGCCGACTTCCGCGACGTAGCCCGGCCGATGCCGTACGGTCTCACCGAGACCGACGACGGACTGGCCGGCGAGACTTTCGAGTGGGCGCTCCAGACCGACGACTGCGGGGACTGCACCTTCTACGAGGAAGCCGACGGCGTCGGTGCCTGTACCGTCCACGAGGACCGCCCGCTGATCTGCCAGACCTACCCGTTCTCGGTCGCACTGGACAACACGGTCCAGCCGATGGGTGAGGCCGTCGACGAGGCGGGGATCGTCCGCGCCCACGAGTGCGAGGGACTCGGCCGAGACATCTCACGCGACGACGCCGAGGCACTCGCGGCGACGCTAAAAGAACGGGCGATCAGAGAACTGGAAGAGGCGATCGCCCTCAGCGAGCAGTACGAACCGGCCGACAGCGATGCCGACACGGTCGTCGTCCACGATTCAGAGGGTGCAAAACGGATCGACGGGACGGACTTCTAAACGTCGCCGTCGATGATCTCGCCGACGGCGAAGTTCGATTTCACTTCGCTGACCTCGACCTTGACGCGCTCGCCGATCTCCGCGCCCGGGACGATGATGACGTAGCCACGCTCGACGCGGGCGATACCGTCGCCCTGCTTGCCGATGTCTTCGATCTCGACGTAGCGGATCTCGCCGGGTTCGACCGGTGGCTGTGGCTCCGACGACGGGGCCGACGATGGCTGCTGTGGTTGGACTTCCTCGTCCGCGCCGGTGTCGTCTGCCCTGATGAGGGCAACACGATAGGTCTCCCCCGATTCAACCGATCCGGTGTCGACTTCCCGCTGTGGGACTTCCACGACGTGGCGGTCGCCCTCGTCAGTAATCTCCGCACTAAACAGACACAGGAGTTTCTCCGAGATTTCCAAGGCTGTAGACCTCCGCTTTTCGTATGTACGTCGATTAATAAAGTACTTGCCGTCGTCCGCCCCACACCGGGACTGCTCGGTACCGTGGTGTTACCCACCCGTACCAACGGGACCTGTCGAGGGCGGATCAGCGCCGCTTCGAACGCTGTATGACTGCAGAAAACCGCAAGACGGCGCGGTGTTAACTCACTGTACCAAACCCACTAAGGGAATCTGTACCAAACGGTGTAGTATGAGCACGGCAGCGACGACGACCGACACGCACCTTTCGGACAAACAGCGCCGCATCCTCGAGTTCCTGCGAAACAACGCCGACACACAGACGTACTTCAAATCGCGTCTTATCGGTAGCGAACTCGGTCTCTCGGCCAAGGAAGTCGGAACGAACATGACCGCCATCGAGGACGGCGAGTTCGACATCGAGGTCGAAAAGTGGGGCTACTCCTCGGCGACGACCTGGAAGGTCACCGCCTGACGCGACACGGCTTCGTCTGCGCTTCTCCGACCTGTCGCGTTCCGGGGTCTCGTCCCCGCAAGCGTTGTCTGTTCCTATTAGATTCCCTGTTGGATCGGCCGTCCCTGCTGCATCGTCGCGAGATACTGCTCGACCGTGTTGATCGCTTCGCTCAGGACCTGCGCACACTCCTGACAGTGAGCGTGTGAGTGAGTCGAACATTCCTGTCTGCACGCCCGGGCCGCCTGCACGAACGACTGCAGGACGCGCCGCGAGAACCGGGAGTTCCGCGGGACGAACGCAAGGACCGTCTCACTCAGCTCTGCCACGTCTTCGTCCAGTCGGATACACTCGACCATCCGCTCGTCTCCGAGCTGGATACACTGATCGGCACACCACTCACAGACCTGCTGGGACCGGGCGACGATGTCGACGACGGCGCGCTGCTGGGGCGTCTCTACGTCTTGCAGGCGCAGGCCCTGTCCGGCGGTCTCGGCCTGTCCTCCGTACTGGCTCGGTTGCTGCTGTGCCATCGCGGGCTGTTGTGCCATGGTCGCGTGTTGGGCTGGCTGCTGTCCCGCCGCTGGCTGTGTGGCCGTCTGTTCCGGGAACTGTTGGACGGGTGGCTGTGTCGACACGTGGCCGGGATCGCTCCGTACGCCCGTCCCAGTGCTCGGTTGCTGGAGCGGGGGCTGTGCGGACGATTCGATCGACTGCGGTGACTGCTGTGGTGGTTGCATCGCGACAGGGCCGACGCGGGAGCGGCCCAAAGGTATTGACACCGTAGCGGCCCTAACCTCGGGTTATCGAGCGACGACGACGGTCTCAGTGTCGCTTACGCCACCGACGAATGGATACGGCGTGCTTATCTGATCTCACGGATCGTAGGAGACCAGATCCGCGGCATCGGACGCCAGCGTCGCCGCTTGTTCGTCGAAGGAGTCGGCAAAGCGAACGACGAGCGTGAGAACGGTCTCGGGATGCTCGACGGCGTACCCGTCTTCACGCGAGAGTAGCCCGGCCGATTCCAGTTCACTCGCGTACTTGCTGACTGTCGGGCGTGACACGTCGAGCGCGTCGGCGAGGTCGCTCCCCGTCGCAGTCGGGTTCTGGAGGAGTGTGACGAGCATCCCCCGGACGGTGTCCCGTCGGAGGTAGCTCAGAACGACCATCTCGTCGTCGCCGAACTGTCCGGCCGAGAAAAAGCGCCGGTAGTCGCCGTCCTTGTAACTCTCGATACGGCCTGCCTCTCCGAGTTGTCGCAGGTGATGCTGGGTCTCCCCGGTGCCCAGTTGCAGGTCGTCCCTGATCTTCGAGAAGTGTGCGCCGGGCGTCGTCGAGACGTAGCCCGCGATCGCTTCGCGGGCGTCGCTGGTCGTCTCGCTGTCGCTCTCGGAGAAGCGCGCGAGCGGACTCGCAGCGCCGAGTGCAGCGAATCGGCGCAAGGTCGCCCGCTTGGATTCGTCGACCGAACCATCCCCACCCATTTCTATTACACGTATGATGACCAGTAGTAAAACGGCTTCGACTGTTGCCGGTGGTAGTCACCGGCTTCTGCGATCAGTCGTCGCTCGACCCGTCGTCGTTCGGCCCGCCTTCGATCGCCTGATCCATCTCCTCGATGGCCTCGTTGGCGTCGGCGATGCCCTGATCTTCGCCCTGCTTGATCTTCTGGGCCTGCTCTTCCATCTCCTCGATGTCGATCTCGGCCTCCTGGTCGATCTGACCGAGGATCTCCTCGATGTCGTCCAGCCCGAGCATCTCGCGGGCCTCCTCGTCGAACTCCAGTCCTTCGAGGACGTGGCCGTTCTGCTTCACGTCCGACCCGGTGAGGTGCTTGCCGTAGCGACCGACGAGCGAGGTGAGTTCCTGTGGGAGGATGAAGGTGGTCGACTCGCTGCCACCGATCCCCTCCAGCGTCTCCATGCCCTTGTCGATGATGGCGCGCTCGCCCATCGACTCGGCGGATTTCGCGCGGAGGACGGTCGAGATGGCGTCACCCTGCGCTTCGAGGATCTGGCTTTGCTTCTCACCCTGTGCGCGGATGATGTTGGACTGCTTGTCACCCTGTGCCGTCTCGACGGCAGAGCGTCGTTCACCCTGCGCTTCGAGGATCATGGCACGGCGACGGCGTTCCGCGGAGGTCTGCTGTTCCATGGCCTGCTGGACGTCCTTCGAGGGGTTGACCTCGCGGACCTCGACGGATTCGACGCGGACACCCCACTCGTCGGTCGGTTCGTCCAGTTCCTTCCGGATACGGGAGTTGATCTCCTGGCGCTTGTTCAGCGTGTCGTCCAGTTCCATGTCACCCAGCACGGCACGCAGGGTGGTCTGGGCCAGATTCGAGACGGCGCGCTCGTAGTTGTCGACTTCGAGGAACGCCTTCTTCGGGTCCATCACCTTGATGTAGACGACGGCGTCGGCGGTCACCGGCGAGTTGTCCCGCGTGATTGCTTCCTGGCGGGGCACGTCCAGCGTCTGCGTGCGCATGTCGAACCGTGTCACGTCCGACACGAAGGGGTAGACGAAGTGAATCCCCTGATCGAGGAGTCCACGATACGACCCAAGCACCGTGTACGCACCTTGCTGGTACGGTCGGATGATGACAATACTCGAATACACCAGTGCGACGGCGAGCAAGAGGAGGACCACTGCGACGAACGCGATCCCACCTCCCGGCTGGAGGACTACACTTGGTAGCATATCGTCCGAACGTCAGGGTGGCTAAAAGAAAAGCCTTCTGTCGCTGTGATAGATCGCCCAGGTGGACAGAACCAACGAGACCGCTCTCAGGCGGTGTCTGACTCGACGTCGGGATCGAACTCACGGTCGCGCTCGGTCTCGCGCTCGGTCTCTTGCTCTGCCTCTCGCTCCCGTTCGCGCGCGAGCGCTCGATCGATCTCGTCACCGCTCTCGCCGACTGGCTCGACGGTCACGACGTTGCCACCGCCGGGGTCGACGACCATCACTTCGGTCCCGACTTCGATCGCACCGTCGACGCTGCGGGCCTGATAGTGTGGGCTGAAGCCCCCGTCGTCGAGTTTGACTTCCCCTTCGGTCTCCGTGACGCGCTCGGTGACGCGGCCGAACTGACCGCGCAGGGACTGGGAGTCGCTCGTCTGTGCCGATCCCTCGCCGTCGTAGAGATCCAGCTTGCGGTACCCCCAGAGCGTCAGGCCGGTCATCACCAGCACGGCGATGGTTAACACAACGATCCCGGCGATGCCGCCGACAGGTGAGAGAAGCCCCACGATGCCCGCAGTCAGGAGTGCAACGCCGAGCACGAAGAAGTGCGCCCCCGGTGCGAACGCCTCCGCGACCAGCAGTATGGCTCCCCCGACGAACAGCAGCATCGAGAGCGATTCGTTGAGCAGGGACATACCTCGGCTAGGGGCCGGGCGGGATTAAGTGTCTGGGGTCAGCGCGCCAAAAAAGCCAAGCGACAGCAGTGCCGCCACCAGCACACCACCGGCCAGCAGGGCGACGTTCTGGAGCGATCCCAGAAAGCCCGGGAGCACCGCTGCGATGGCGAACACACCGATGTACACGCCGATGATCACGAACAGCGCGTTTTCCAGCGCGGGCTTCTCTGGCTCGATCGGCCCGACCGAACTCAGGGTCCCGGCGACGTTGCCACCGTCGTCGTCGACGAGTTCCTCGGGCACGTCGCCGCGGGCGAGGTCGACCGACTCCGATTCCTGTCCGTTCGCTGCCGGGTCGTCCGGCCCGACTTCGTCGACCGAGAACTTCCAGTTCTCGCCGTCGGTGTCGGCGTCGTCAGTCATAGCTCGATGTTGGGTGCGCTGGTACAAAAGGACCCTGTCACGGGAGACCGAATCGAGGGGCGGTGCCGATGGTCGCGATCAGTGGATTCGCGTGCCCAGCGGCGAGTCCTCGTGCGTCGTCAGCAGGTCGGCGTCCTCGCCGGCGGCCAGTACCATCCCGTTCGACTCGCGGCCGAACAGTTCGGCCTTCTCCATGTTCGCGAGCAGGACGACGCGCGTGCCGGGTAAGTCGTCGATCTCGTGGAGTCCTTTCAGGCCGGCGACGACCTGCCGGGTCTCGATGCCGATGTCGACTTCGAGTTCGAGCAGATTGTCCGAGTCCTCGATGTCCTCGGCGGCGGTGATCTCGCCGACGCGCATGTCGACGCCCTGGAACTCCTCGAAGCTGATGCGCTCGTCTTCGAGCGATTCGAGTTCGATCTCGTCGTCCTCGTCGTCGCTCGCTTCGTCTTCGTCCTCGCTCGCGGCCTCGATGCGACGCTGGAGTTGATCGTTCAGGCCGGCGATGTGGTCGTCTTCGACCTTCGCGAACAGTTCCGTCGGTTCGTCGAACTCGGCCGGTGGCGCGTCCAGTGCAGCCGACAGCGCCACGTCGGCGACCGATCCCTGTTCGCCGAGTTGGCCCCAGACGCGCTCTGCCTTCTCGGGCAGCACCGGCTGGAGGAGGACGGCGACGGCCTTCGACAACTGGACGCAGTCACGGATGACCTGTTCGGCCGCTTCCGGGTCGTCGTCGACGAGGTTCCACGGCTCGTTGCGCTGGATGTACTCGTTGCCGAAGTCGGCCAGTTCGACGCCAACGTCGGCGATGGTTCGGAGGTCGTAGTCGGAGACGGCCGTCTCGAACGTCTCGATGGCCGCCTCGATACGCTCGCGCACGTCGTCGCTCGTGTCGGCCTCTGGCGTGCCGCCGTAGTTGCGCTGGGCAAACAGCAGCGACCGGTAGAGGAAGTTCCCGACGTTGCCGACGAGTTCGCCGTTGACGCGCTCGGCGAAGCGATTCCACGAGAAGTCCACGTCGGTCTCGATGCCGGACCCGGAAACGATGTAGTAGCGGAACAGGTCAGGGTGGAAGCCAGCGTCGAGGAACTCTTCGGCCCAGACCGCGCGATTGCGCGAGGTCGAGAGTGAGTTGCCGTCGATGTTGACGAACCCGGTCGCGAGGATCGCACGGGGTTCAGCGTAGCCCGCCCCGCGCAACATCGCCGGCCAGAAGACGGCGTGGTGCTGGATGATGTCGCGGCCGATGACGTGGACGATCTCACCGGTCTCGTCGGTCCAGTCGTCGTCCCAGTCGGTGCCGTGGCGCTGCTCGCCGCCGACTTTCCAGACGTCCTCCCAGTCGTAGGTGTCGGCACCGACGCGCTCGGTGTACTGCTTGGTCGAGGCGACGTACTCGATCGGTGCGTCGACCCAGACATAGAGGACGAGGTCGTCCCCGTCTTCGGTCCCCTCGTCTTCTCCAGCGGGATAGTCCACGCCCCAGTCCATATCCCGCGTGATACAGAGGTCCTGTAGTTCGCCTTCGACCCACTCGCGGGGCTGGTTCTGGGCGTTCTTGGTGCCGTCGAGTCGGTCGAGGAAGCCACCGAGATACTCCTTGAAGTCGTTGAGCCTGAGGAATTTGTGCTCGCGAGCGCGGTACTCGGCGGGGTTGCCCGTCAGCGTCGAGACGGGATCTTCGATCTCGCCGGGTTCGAGATGGCGCTGACAGCCCTCGTCGCACTCGTCACCGCGAGCGTGCTCGCCACAGTAGGGACAGGTCCCTTCGACGAAGCGATCCGGGAGCCACTGATCGGCGTCGGGATCGTATCCGACCTGAATCTCCTTCTCGTAGACGTGATCCTGTTCGACCCACGACCGGACGAACTCCTGGGTGAGTTCCGTGTTGGTCGCGTCGTCGGTGTGGCCGTAGTTGTCGAACTCGACGTTGAACTGCGGGAACGTCTCGGCGTAGGTCTCGTGATACTCCAGAGCGTACTCCTCGGGATCGACGCCGTCCTCGGCAGCGTTGACGACGATCGGGGTACCGTGCATGTCCGAGCCACAGACGAATGCGGTCTGCTGGCCGACTCTGCGGAGCGCGCGAGCGTACACGTCACCGTTGACGTACCCACGCAGGTGGCCGACGTGCAGGTCGCCGTTGGCGTAGGGCAACCCGACCGTCACCACTGCGGGGTTGTCGGTGGGAAACTGCTGGTCACTCATACTGGATCGATACCTCCGAGCCTGTGGAAAGTGTGCCGATTTGCATCTGTGAGTCGTCGCTATGATCGCCGAACTGTGCGAGAAAACGCGCCGAGGTTCGCCACTGCCGTCCGCTCGACCGTGTTACCGGCGAGCGGGCGGCGTCCGGGTTCACTCGGCACTCACGAAACGCGCAGACGCATCGAACTGGCCGAGTGGGCGGTGGTCACGCTCGCTAGTCGTCGAGCCATCGATAAAAACCGTTCGCTCAGTCCGTCACTTCGATCCCGCCGAAGGCGACGAACCCCGTCACCACCAGATCCACCTGCTCGTGGCTCTCGCCCGCCCGAGCGCGTTCGTCGCTGACGCCGCCGAGGACTGGCAGTACGTCGATCTCGACGTTCCACTCGCGGGGAACGATCACTTCGCCGCCGCCAAAGAGCGCGACGACGGTGACGTGGGCCGGTGGGGTCGCGATGGTCGCGTCCCGAAGATCCAGCGAGACCGCGCCGAAGGCCGCCGTGAGGTCGGCCCCGGTGAAGTCCGGGCCGGTGACGCGCTTCTCGCTGCCGCCGAGGATCGCCAGCGAAGAGACGTGTGAATCCGGTGTACTGGCGGGCCGCGGCCGGAAGTGATTCGCCAGCAGCGACAGGCCAAAGAGGACGATCAACAGCGGCCACAGCGATACCAGATCAAGCCCGTTGATCAGATCAAGCGTCGCCAGTTGCCACAGCCCGGCCAGCACGATCACGACGAGCGGGCCAAACAGATTGCGGAAGCCACTGGCGAGGATGGCGTACAGGCCGACGAAGACGAACAGCAACGGGACGAACCGCCACAGCGGCGAGGTATCGACGATCCCCGTGGTATCGAGCAGGAGCAGGACGCCGACGAGGACGACGAGCAGGCCAAAGAGTAGCTGTGTCGGGAGGCGACGAGCGGCGGTTGCCATACGGGGGTGGCCGGGTGGGAGCGGAAAAAGTAGACTGTGGCTACTCGCCGGTTCGCCCTCGTCAGAAGACCGCGAAAAAGCCCGCTGCAAGCCCGATGGTCACGATCAGGCGGCCGGCACTTCCAGCGAAGGTCGCGCCCGCGAACTTCACGTAGTCGTCTTCGAGGATCGAGAAGGCGTAGATCGACAGCGTGTCGGGGAAGAAGGGAACCGAGAGCGCCAGCGCGAGACCGGCGTAGCCGTACTTCTTTGCGATCGAGACAGTCTTTCGTTCCGACCATTCGAGGATGTTAAACCGCGAGCGTTCCAGCAGGCGCAACAGCGGCCCGTACTCTTTGGTCTCCTGCCCGATGTGGAACGCGAACACACTACCAAGCGCCTTGCCGATCCCGCTGACGACGATGATGACGGCTATCGTCGCCGGTTCCGACAGTCCGATTCGGAGCGTGGAACTCGGTGCGAGAACGACCTCACTCGGGAGCGGCAAGAGGAAGGCGATCAGGAACGAGTAGACGCCGATGATGAGCAGACCGAAGGGTCCGGTCGCGGTACAGACTGCCTGTTCTAGTCCGGTCGGATCTGTCGCTGTCCCACACTCCGAGAGGAACAACACGAAGGCGTCCAGCGGCACTGAATGGGCCTTACTCGGGGGTGGTAGTAAGTGTTGATATGTGGTCTCGGGAGCGCTCGACAGTCACCGCTCTCACACTTCATGTACGACAGTCCTAGTACCAGTCCAGATCGGCGACGAACGAGCGTAGCATCGACCGCGTGACGTGCCATCTTTTTCGATGTCGGGTGGCTCGCACCGCTCGCCACCATCTGCTCACGGGTGCGAAGCAGCCGTTCGCATGGTCTGCGGGACCGCCGGTCCCGCACTACTCGTCGAAAAACATGGGTGAAAAAGCGCGAATCGCACAGCGATTCGCGTGAAACCGCGCCGACGGCGCGGTACACCTCTCGCTAATACCAGTCCAGATCGGCGACGAACGAGCGTAGCATCGACCGCGTGACGTGTGGCATGCAGACGACGCGCATCTCGCCGCTGCCGGTCTTGGAGACGCGCCAGCCCCGATCCCGCAGTTCGGCCGTCATCGGGACCGACAGATCGGCGGCGACCAGCGGGAGTTCCGGGCCGATCACGTCGTGGCCCCGCACGTCGAGTTGTTCGGCCAGCCACTCGGCGTTGTCCATCGCGCGCTGGTAGGTCTCGTGATAGCCCTCGCGCCACAGGGCGTCCATCGCGGCGACGGCACTGGCGACGCCCGCGCCCGAGCGCGTGCCGGTCAGGGTCACCTGGCTCCGGGATTCGAGATACGGCGTGTCGATCGCCAGTTCGTCCAGCAGGTCCGGTGAGCGCGCGAGCAGGCCACCCGCCGGCACGGCCGCTTGCCCGACCTTGTGGGGATCGATCGTCAGCGTGTCCACGTCGGCGTGGCCGAAGTGCCAGCGGTGGTCGGTAAAGGGCAGATAAAAGCCGCCCCACGCGGCGTCGACGTGACAGAGCGCACCGACATCGTCGGCCAGATCCGCGATCGCTGGGATCGGGTCGACGAAGCCGTATTCGGTCGTGCCGGCGACGGCGACGACGGCGACGGTGTCCTCGTCTGCGAGGTGGGCCATCGCGTCCATGTCGGCGCGATACTCGCTGGCTGGGGCAGTTCGGAGTTCGACGCCCAGCAGTTCGGCGGCCTTGGTAAACGAGAAGTGGGCGTGTTCCGGTGCGACGACGTTTGGGTCGTCGGTGTCGGCGCGGTTGCGCGCGATCCGGATCGCCTGGATGTTGGCTTCCGTCCCGCCGCTGGTCACGTAGCCCGCCGGATCGCCGAGACCGGTGACCGTCCCCAGCATCTCGACGGCCTCGCGTTCAAGGTCGGCGACTGTCTCGTACGTGCCGGGATCACCGGGGTTGGTCGCGAGAAAACGCGTTGCTGCCTCGCGGGCCGCCGGGTGCGGTTCGGTACACATCGAGGAGAGGACGCGTTCGAACGACTGTGGCTCGGCCCGCTGCATTACTACGATACTAAACGAATCCAAGGAGTAAATCGGTTGTGTTCGGGACGCCACCCGCTCGGACGCGGGTCGACACCACGTGCTGGTGCGTTCGGTGACGGCGCGGTCGCCAGTTCGATCAGTCGAACGTGACGGTCGCGTTCGCGACCGTGATCGTCCCGTTCGTCAGTTCGATCTGATAGGTGCCCGAGAACGCGGCCACCTCACTCGGCTGTGCGTCGGCCACCTGTAGTCGCTCCGTCTCGGCGTCTCGGTACAGGGTGACGGTCTCGCCGGCTTCGATCGGCTGTTGCAGTTGGGCGAAGGCGCTGCCCGACCCGTTCTGTGTCAGGAGGAGCGCCTGCTGGGCTTCGATCGGATCGCTTCCGGTGTTGGTCAGTTCGATCGCGCTGCCGTTCGTCGTCGCAGTCAGCGTCACGTCGGCCGTCTGCTGGAGCGCGGTGTCGTACCACGGTGGCTGACTGACGGAGATGTCCCCACCGATGGACTGATCGAAGTCGATGACGTACTCGACAGCATCGCCCGAACCGTTCGTCGTCATGGTGATATCGGCCGAGCGGATGACGCCGTCACCGTCGACGACGAGCGTGCCCCGATAGTCGGTGATGTTGCTGTCCAGATTCGCGGTGAAGCTCTCGTTGTGCTCGGTCGCTTCGAGGGTGATTCGCGTCGACTCGCCCGACCCGGCTACGTCGGTCGTCACGTACTCCCCGAACGCGACGTAGACCGTGAAGAAATTCCCGCCCTGTCGGCGCTGGAGGTGCGGGCCGGAGATAGCTCGCGCGTAGCTCGTCTGGTTCTCGAATCGCGTCTCCGAGACCCGCTTGCTGAGACCGATGGAGTCGTTGCCATAGACCGAGAGGGTTCGCGTGCTACTGGTCCCGTTCCGGTTCGCGGTGTAGGCGAGCGTGCCGTCGTCGTCGACGCGTTCGAGCGTGTGCGTGCGCTGTTCGACCGTCTCACCGTCCCGCGTTGCCGTGGCATTGAGCCAGTATTCGGTGACGTGGGCAGTCCCCGACAGTGCGTCTTGCTGGGCACTCAGTAGCCCACTCAGGTTTTCGAGGCGGGTCTCACTCACGCCGGCGGGATAGGGGCTGCTGTCGGCGCTATCACCGTCAGTTCCGTTCTCGCTCGTCTCATCTGTCTCGTCGACGCTCGTCTCTGTGAGTTTCGCTGTCGGTTCTGGGCCGTCCGTCGGGGTTTCGTCCATCCCTCCGCCGAAGCCAGAACACCCTGCGAGGACGAGCACGGCCACGACGAGCAGCGTACGCAATCGCATACCATCAGGTCACGACTCGCGGGTATTACTATTTCCGGCCTACTGTTCGATGAAGGACAGTTAGCTCCTGGTTCACCATCGTCGGCTCGGGGGTCTGATTTCGACGTGGTCCGTCTGAGACCGTCGAACGGACCCAACGAGTCGGAATCTACCGTTCCTCTCGTACCGACTCCAGCAGGAGGCGTTGCTCGACGCGTTTGACTTCCTGCTGGACGTCTCGCACGGCGTCGACGTTGGCGCTGATGGATGTGACGCCCTCGTCGACGAGGTACTGGACCATCTCGGGTCTGGACCCGGCCTGGCCGCAGATACTCGTGTCCACGTCGTGCTCGCGGCAGGTCTCGATGGTGCGCCCGATCAGTTCGAGGACGGCGGGGTGGAGTTCGTCGAAGCGGTCGGCGACGGCTTCGTTGTTCCGGTCGACCGCGAGCGTGTACTGGGTCAGATCGTTGGTGCCGAAACTGGCGAAGTCGATACCGGTCTCACAGAGTTCGTCGATACAGAGCGCGCTGGCGGGCGTCTCGACCATCACGCCCCACGTGCGCTTGTCGGGATCGACGCCCGCGTCGGCGAGCAGTCGCTTCGCCCGCAGTACGTCCTCGGCGTCGTTGACCAGCGGGAGCATCACCTCGACGTTGTCGTAGCCAAGATCGTACAGCCGGGCGATTGCGTCCAGTTCCAGCCTGAAGGTGTCGGGCCGGTCGAGACTGCGCCGGATGCCGCGGTAGCCCAGCATCGGATTGTGCTCGTTCGGTTCGTCCTCGCCGCCATCGAGCTGGCGGAACTCGTCGGTCGGCGCATCGAGCGTGCGGACTCGAACGGGTCGGGGGTAGAACTCCTCGGCGACGGTGCGAACGCCCTCGACGATCTCGTCGACGTAGGCGCGTTCGCCGTGGTCTTCGACGTAGCGCTCGGGAGTCTTGCTCGTCGAGAGGATCATGTGCTCGATCCGCAGCAGGCCGACGCCGTCGGCACCCGTCGCGGCGGCGCGTTCGGCAGCGGCGGGGATCGAGACGTTGACCTTGATCTCGGTGCCGGTCATCGGCTTTGGCGCTGGCTGGCTCGCAGTGGGTTCCGGGGCCGGTTCGGGCTGGGCCGCGGCGGCCGTCGCACCGGGTTCGACCGTCCCCTTGTCGCCGTCGATGGTCACGTCCTGTCCGTCCTGTAGCCGTGTCGTGGCGCCATCGGTGCCGACGACGGCGGGAACGCCCAGTTCGCGGGAGACGATTGCGGCGTGGCTTGTCATCCCTCCTTGGTCGGTGACGATGCCGGCCGCGCGCTTCATCGCCGGCACCATGTCCGGCGTCGTCATCTCCGTGACGATGATGTCGCCCGGTTCGACCTTGTCGAGCTGGTCGAGTTTGTCCACGAGTCGGACGGTGCCGGCGACCGTCCCCGGACTCGCGCCCAGCCCCGAGACGAGGACGCCGTCTGTCTGGGCCGTCATCGCGCCGCCGTCGGCGACGCCACCCTCGCCCGCGCTGCCCGGACGCTCGCCTGCGGCGACGGTCTCGTCGATGGTGGTGATCGGACGGGACTGGAGCAGGTACAGCGTCCCGTCGGCGATCGCCCACTCCACGTCCTGTGGCGTGTCGTAGTGGGATTCGACGCGCGCGCCCATCGCGACGAGGCGGTCGAGGGCGTCGCCGTCGAGGACGCGCTGCTCGCGTTTTTCGTCGGGCACCGCTCGCTCGACGGTCGTCTCGCCGTCGCGAACGTGCATCACCTTCTTGTCGGCGACGGTCACCGCCTCGACGCGGCCCGTCTCGCGGTCGACGACGTAGTTGTCCGGCGACACCGCCCCGGAGACGACGGCCTCGCCAAGTCCCCACGCCGCTTCGACGATGGCCTGCTCGGCCCCCGTCGAGGGGTGGCTGGTAAAGAGGACGCCGCTCTCGTCCGCGTCGACCATCGCCTGCACGACGACGGCGATGTCGACGATGTCGTGGGCAAAACCCTGCTCTTGCCGGTAGTAGATCGCCCGCTGGGTAAAGAGCGAGGCCCAGCACTCCTTGACCCGGTCCAGCAGGTCCGCGCGGGCGACGTTGAGATAGGTCTCCTGTTGCCCGGCGAAGGAGGCATCGGGCAGGTCCTCCGCCGTCGCGGAGGAGCGAACTGCGACCACGTCGTGGCCCAGGTCGTCGAACGCGGCGAGTAGATCGTCCCGGACCGACGGCGGTACGTCGGTGTCGAGGATCAACTCCTGTGCCTTCTCTGCGGCCTCCGCCAGCGCTTTCGAGTCGTCGGTGTCGACCGAGACCGACGCGAACAGTTCGTCTTCGATCCCGGTCGACTGGATGAACGAGCGGTACGTGTCGGCCGTGACGACGAACGCGGGCGGGACCGGCAGTCCCGCGCCCGCGAGTTCACCGAGAGATGCCGCCTTGCCGCCGACGATTTCGATGTCGTCGGCCGTGATGTCGTCGAGCCAGCGTAGTGCCATGTGCGCACTGTTACTATAATGAACGACTATTAAGGTCTTGTCGATCGGGGCATATCTTCGTCGCACTGACTCGGAAACGAAGAAAGGTTTGTCGTGGACGCTCTCAGCGGTCGGTCGCGTCCTCGATGAACGACCGAACTGTCTCGACGACTTGCGCGGGTTCACTGGCCGGTCCGTTGTGTCCCAGTCCCTCGAACTCGACGAGGCGACTGTTCGGGATCGCGTCGTTCACGGCACGGACGCTGTCCCGGAGATGCTGGGGTCCTTCGCTCCCGGTCAAGAGGAGCGCGGGCGCTCCCACGTCGAGCGTCTCGGGGAGTTCGTACGCCTCGATCGCCCGGTCCATCCTGAGTGCGTTCTCGGCGAACCGGGCGTACTCGGGCCAGGCCGGCCACGCGTCGAGCCACTGCTCGAAGCGGTCGTCGCCGATCTCGTCGCCGTGGAGGACCGTCCGTAGGTGGCAGCGCATCGCGCCGCGACGGTCGCCCTCGTCCAGTCGCGCCTGCATCCGTTCGGTGAGGTCCGCCCGTTCGCGGTACTCGCCGACCAGCACCGCAGGCTCGTAGGCGACGACCGCTTCGACCGGCGTCGTCCGTGCGGTCTCGATGGCCCGCAGCCCACCGAACGAGTGGCCGAACAGGATCGGATCGCCGTCGATGGCGTCGACGACCGCGCGGGTGTCCTCGATCTCCGTGTCGAGGCTGTACTCGTCGTGGTCGCCGCTGTCACCGCGTCCGCGGCGGTCGGGCACGACGACGGTGTAGTCGTCGTCGACATGGGGAACGACGGGGTCCCAGTAGCGCCGGGTTC
>Ga0207771_100504_pt1 | contig 22656 bp, 20 predicted proteins | sample A23M2SouthBayCA_2_FD_187731 | JGI IMG/M metagenome (GOLD analysis project Ga0207771, IMG submission 187731) | Aerobic enrichment media microbial communities from Eden Landing Ponds, California, USA - A23 M2 (2) (SPAdes) | ecosystem: Environmental > Aquatic > Marine > Unclassified | place...
ATATGTCGCTGAGCGACCGCGAGCGGCCCGAGGGCTTTCAACCAACTACGTCGAGTGCGGTGCGGTCTGCAGATCAACTTTCTTCCACAACTCCGATACAGGAAACGAGCTTCATAACCACTCCCTGCACGTATCGCACGATAGCGAACCGACGATCGGGACGAGTCCTATTCACCGAAACGGTAACACTGATGCAACGCACTGAATGTCGACCGAGACGGTTAGAAAGCCCTTATCGGCACGAACACCAAGCCGGGGTATGGACGAGTTCGCGGCCGAGACGAAAGTCGAGTGGCGCGAGTGGGGGCCCGATGCCTTCGCGGTCGCCGAGCGGTCGGGCAAACCGGTCTTGCTCGCGCTGACGGCGCCGTGGTGCGAGGACTGCCACGAGATGGACCGAACCACGTATTCGGAACCGCGTATCGCCGCGAACATCAACGACGGCTTCGTCCCGATCAGGGTGAACGTCGACCGCCACCCCCGGGTACGGGACCGCTACAACATGGGCGGGTTCCCGTCGACGGTGTTTACGACGCCCGATGGCACCGTCATCACGGGCGCGACCTTCCTCGGTATCGACGGCTTCCGGGAGATCCTCGACGCAGTGCGGCGCACCTGGGACGGGAAAGGCACCGAGGCAGGGTCGGTCCCGCGACAGTTGCGCGACGCCGAACCACCGGGCGGGGAACTGTCGGCACGCGTCGAGGAGCACATGGTCGAGCAACTGCTGGCGGCCTACGACGACGAGTTCGGCGGCTGGGGCACCGACGTGAAGTTTCCGCTCCCGCGGACTATCGAGTTCGCCCTCGTCCGGGCGCGCGACCAGGCGACGCGCTCGCTGGAAGCGGTGCGGACCCGCCTGGCCGACACGGTCGACGGCGGCTTCTTCCGGTTCGCTCGCAACCGCAACTGGGGAGCCCCCCAGCGGGAGAAACTCACCGACGAGAACGCCGCGCTCGTCCGCGCGTTCGCTCATGGCTATCGCTACACTGGCGAGGATGCCTACCGCGAAACCGCGATGCGGGGCGTGGAGTATCTCACGACCGACCTCTGGACCGGCGACGGCTTCGCGGCGAGCCAGGGGGGCGACGACGCCTACTACCGGCTGGAAGCGACCGAGCGCACCGACGCCGCGGCTCCGGCCGTCGACGAGACGGTGTTCGCGGGCCACAACGCGCTGGCGGCCGATGCGCTGCTGACTCTGGCGGCCTACACCGACGACGAGCGCGCCCACCGGTACGCCGAGCGCGGCCTCGACGCCGTCGACGACCTCGTCCGCGAGGATGGCGCCGTCGTCCACTACCGGGAGCCCGACACTGGAGCGGCCACAGACACCGGCGAAACGGGCGAAGCGGGTCTGCTCGTCTCCCAGGCGCGTGTGCTTGTGGGCCTCACGACAGCGGGGCAGGTCCTGGGCGACGCCCGCCGAGCACGCGAGGTGGCCGACTACGCCATCGACGCGCTCCAGGCCGAGTCGGGCGCGTTCCGCGACGGTCCCAGCGGAATCAGCGGAGCGGGACTGCTCGACCGGCCGCTCTACCCGCTGGATTCGAACGCCGAGATGGCCGATGCGCTGCTGGATCTGTGGGCGCTCACCGACGAGGAACGCTACCGGACGGCCGCAACCGAGACCCTCTCGGCCTTTGCCGGCGCCACCGACCGGATGGGCGTCGAAGTCGCACACTACGCCTCGGCGGTCGCCCGGGCGCAAGACCCACGGGTCGTCGCCGTCGGTGCCGGAGCGGGGAGTGACCTCCACCGCGCCGCGCTCCGCCTCGCAGACCACGAGACTGCAGTTGCGCCCGGCGACGACCGAGCCCCCGACGGCGAAGCGGTCGTCCTGGACGACGGTGACGAGGCTGGCCGCGCCGACGACCCGACTGCGCTGGAGGGAGTCCTCACGGACACCGAGTGATAGAGTCGCCGTACCGAAAACCACTTTTCTGGCGTGTAAACGTTCGGAACGTTTTTCCCCGGCCGGACCGGAGAGGGTGCAATGGCAAGTCTCAGGGACCTCGGCCTCTCGGAGTACGAGGCGCGAGCGTATCGCTCGCTCCTGGAGGCGGGGCCGACAACCGCGAAGGAGTTGTCGCGTGCGAGCGACGTGCCGATGGGCCGTATCTACGACGTGTTGAACAGTCTGGAGACCCACAGCCTGGCGCGGAGTCAGACGGCGAGCAGGCCAAAGAAGTACGTCGCCGTCGAGTCCGAGACGGCACTCGACCGACTGCTCGACGACAAGAAGGCGGAACTCGAACAGCAGGCCGAGCAGTACGAGGCGATCGTCGACGACCTCGTGGACGAACTCGACGCGGCCGAACCCGTCGAAGAGCCGTTCTGGACGGCCGCCGTCGGGCCCGCGGAGGCCGTCGACCTGCAGGTCGAACGACTCGACGCCGCCGACGAGAGTATCGTCATCGTCGCCTCCTCGTTGGTCCAGCAGTTCGACGCCGACGACCTCGCCGCCCGCTTTACCGCCGCGCTGGAAGCCGCACTGGAACGGGGCGTCTCGGTGTCAGTGTTGCTCACGCCGCAACTGGTCGATACGCTGCCCGAGACCGTCGGTGAACGCTACCGCACGATCTACCAGCCACACGAGCGCTTCGAGACGCGCACGAGCCCCGAAGTCTCTGGTACGTTCGAGATCATCGACGACACCGAGGTCTGTATCGAGGTCCCCCACCCGCTCACGCAGGACGAAACCTTCGCCGTCATCGACCTCAAGGACCCCGAGTTCGCCGCGAACGTCCGCGCCGAGTTCGAACCGCGCTGGGAGCACGCGAAGCGACTGCGGCTCTGATCCGCTGTCGACACTCACCCGCCGGTTCTCGGCGGTCGATTACTCGTGATTGGTCAGACACTTCGAGAGCCCCACCAGTTCCACGGGGTCGGAGTTGTCGGGCGAGTAGACCACCATCTGGCCTTTCTCCATGTAGGGGACTTTCTGTTCGAGGTTCGCGGGGATGTTCACGGCGGAGATGGCGTCTTCGTCCCCGAGATTGAGCACCACCGTGGAGTTGATCTGCTTGAAGACCGGTTCGGCGATGTCCTGGGGGTCCTGGGTGATGAGAAAGAGGCCCAGGCGTTCCTTGCGGCCCTGTTTGGCGGCCTCGGTGAACTTCCCGATGACCTGCTCGCCCTGGACGCTGTCGGCCTGGGCGAGGAAGTTGTGTGCCTCGTCGAGCCCCAGGATGACGGGCGTCTCCTCGATACGGGGGTAGGTGGGGTCGTTCGAGAGTTTCTGATCGACGAGCAGCGAAGCGAGGGCGAGCACCACCGTCGTCGTCGACCGGGAGTCGTTGATGTGGTAGGTCGGGACGACCGAGACGCCGCCCGGCCGGACGAACTCGTGTATCTGGTCGGTGATGGGCCGGGCGTCCTGGTCGAAGACGCCGCCGAATCCCAGCGCGCGGCGCTTGACCGCGTCGAAGGTCGCCTCGTGGACGCGGCCGGTTTCGTCGAGTTCCTCCTTGAGCGCGGGGTCGTCCATGAACGACGTGAACTGCTGGTAGGTGCCGCCGTCGCCGTGCTGGCGGCGAAAGCGGTTCAGGAGCTGTTTCAGTGCGTTGTACTGGTTGCCGTTCAGGCTCGACCCCGCGATGAGCCACGGGTTGTCGTAGACCATCGAGAACGGGACCGTGAACTCGACCTGCTCGGCGCGGTGGTCGCTGCTGGCGTAGGAGGCCCCCGCCACCTTCGGAACGAAGGCCGTGGTGTCGTCGACCCCGCCGTAGGCGACCCCCTCCATGTCGAGGCGGCGTCTGAACTCGTCGTCCAGGTCGGGGTTGTCGTCGTGGAGCTGGGCGTACTCGTCCTGGGGGTCGAACATGACGAGACACGGCGGGACGTCGCGGGCGCCGTCCTCGACGGGGTAGGTACGGTCCTCGGCGAGGTACTGCCGGAGGACGTTCTTGGCGGTGTGGGTCTTGCCCGACCCGGTGCCGCCGGCGACGAGCGTGTGCCGGAAGACGAGCGGGTCGCCGTCGGTGTAGTCGTCCTTGAGTCGGTAGTCGATGGTGGGCGGTTCGGCCGCCGTGCGGACCTTCTCGCCGCCGACCGCGAGGTGGCCGAGAAAGACGCCGTCGTCGGGGATCTTCAGGCCGGTCTTGATCTCGCCGGTGTCGGTCGCTTCGCGGACGGGCGTTTCGGGCTTTGGAACCCTGTCAGTCATCCGCCGCTTGAGGTCGCCGTCGTCCTGATAGAGGACCGCCACGGGTTCCAGCGTGGCGACGAACTTGAAGTCCTGTTCGTCGATGCCCTCCTGGCGCATGGCGCGGCGAGCGTGGATCTCGGTGGCGTCGTCGGCACGGAACTCCTGGGCGTACTCCAGGGCGGTGATACGGCAGAACAGGCGCTCTCCATCGGGATAGGAAACCAGCAGGTACTTTCCGATGCGGACGACCGAACGGTTCGAGACGGTGACGTAGGCCCGGAGTTCGGTCTCGTCGCCGTCCTCGCTGATGCGCAGTCCCTCGGTGGCGGAGACGACGCCGAGCCCACGGTCGGCACCCTGTGGTGTCACACCGACGGACGCGAACCCGTCGCTCGTGGTCCCCTCGTCGCTCGACTGGGTTCCCCGCCCGCTCTCGACCGTCGCCTCGCTCGACTCGCTGGTGACCCCGCCGGCCGCCGCGGAACTGCCCGACGTATCGGTATCCTCTCTATCGGATGCGCCAGCGGCTTCCCCGTCTGTCCCGTCAGTCGTCCCCGCCTCGGCCACGTCTCCCGGCCCGGCGTCGCCCCCGTCGTCCTCGTCTTCGTCCCCGTCGTCGGGGTCGAAGTCGGTGAAATCGTCGAGATTGGACATACGGACACGTCGTCCTCGGGGGTCAAACGCGTTTCCCCGTCGGTAGGCTGGGCTTACCCTGTCGAGTCGGGCCGATGACCTGTCCGTTTCCGCACTCGAGGCCGCGTCACTGCGACGGTGGCCACGTTTCGGTGCCGCGTCACTGCGACGGTGGCCACGTTTCGGTGCCGCGTCACGTGCGGCGACGGCGGCCACGTTTCGACGTCGGCGGTGCCGTCCCGGCAATCCTGGCGGGACACAGCACGTTCAAGGCCGGTGGGGGCCAGGCACACGTATGGACGCCGAGACGGTTCGCGTGTGTACCTACAACGTGCGCCGCGATACCGACGAGGACGGCCGCTACGCCTGGGACGGTAGGCGCGAGGCCGTCGCGAGCACGATCCGTTTTCATCGCCCGGATATCGTCGGCCTGCAGGAACCCCTGGCCGACCAGTACGACGACCTCCGAGCGGCGCTCGGGACCTACGAGTGGGTCGGCCGCTCGCGATTCGGCGGGGAGCGCGAGGGAGAGTTCTGCCCAGTCGGCTTCCGACGTGAGCGCTTCGAACGGGTCGCCGGCGACACGTTCTGGCTCTCGGAGACACCCGACGAACCCGCCAGCATCGGCTGGGACGCCACCTACCCACGGATCGCGACCTGGGTCCGCCTGCGCGACCGTGAAACTGGGAATCACCTGACCTACTGTAACACCCACCTCGACCACGAAGGGCCCCGAGCGCGCCGTGAGGCCGCCCGACTCATCCTGGCGCGACTACCCGACCTCCGCGAGGGCGGCCCGGCGGTCGTGGCCGGCGACTGCAACGCGACGCCCGAGGACGACCCCTACCGGATCCTGGCCGGCGAGGGCGACCACGAGAGCCCGTTGACGGACGCCCGGACGGCCAGCCCGTACCCCGAACACGGACCCGCGACGACCCGGACGGACTACGAGTCGCTGCGCATGGGGCGGCGCATCGACCACGTCTTCGTCCGGGGCTGTGACGTCGCCCACTACGGCGTCGCCGCCGACGTCGCCGGCGAGGGCTGGTACCCTTCGGACCACCTCCCCGTCGTCGTCGACCTCTCTGTCTGAAGGGGACGAATACGGCCGCTACCGGTTCGCACACACCACGGCGTGCTTTTGCCCTCGGGTCGCGTAGGAACGGCGTATGATCCTGGTGCGTGGTTCGGCTGGTGGGACAGCCCTGACGGGAACGATCTACGAACGGGGGGAAGATCCCCCCACGTTCCGCGGGTCGCCGGACGACGACGCGCCCTACGTCTGGGTCTGTGACGAGTTCTACGAGGTCGACACCGGCGGCTCCACCCAGGAACTTGACGACCGCGAGATACAGGTCGCCTTCGAATCGCCGGTCCCGCGCGGGTTCGACTCCCGTGAGCGTGCCATAGAGGGCGCTACCGAGCACGTCCGCACACAGTTCGCCCGCATCGGCGTCGAGGAGTCGGTCGAAATCGAGGTGATCGAGAACGCGGAAACCGAAGACGAGTTCGACAGCGACGACGCTGTGGGCGCCGACGCGAGTTGAGGTGTCGGTGACACCGTCTGAACGGGCGTCTCACGGGGACAAATCTGGTTTCTGACCGGGGAGCGTGAGTGCTCAAACAGGGTTGTGTGTTATCATCAGCTTCAACCAGCACTGATCTGGAAGAGAGGCGACCCGGAGACCGCACTCCCAGTGTGTGTCGAAAGCCGAGGGTTTCCATCTCACGAATGTGAGCACCGCCACGATACTCTCGCTGCGGTTTCCGAAACTGCACCGACTCGAATTGGTCAACGCACGATACCGTTGGTACGGATCGGAGTTCGTCGCAACGATACCTCCCTGAACGCTCCGACGACAGGCGCTACCAGCGCCACCGAACTTCTTTGCCCGCGCCCTCCGAAAATCGAGTATGGCGACCCGAGCCAACTACGCGCTGGTCACCGTCCTCGAACAGTTAGGGCCCTCCGCGGACGCACTGGACGTCCCGTGGGCCGAGTTCGCCGGCGACAAATCCTCGGTCTACGAGTTTACCGCTCCCGCCGACGCCACCGACGCCTACCTGGAACTCCAGGCCTACGACGTCGGGAGCTTCGACCACGAGATCCTGCTCAACGGCGAACCCCTCTCCGGGTTCGACCTCCCGCCCGCCGAGGGCTGGCAGTACTGGATGGACGCCGTCACCGAAGAACGCCTGCAGGCCGGCGAGAACAGGCTCCAGATCCGCCGGGACACCGCCTCGGAGGACGCCTTCGCCGTCGGCAACGTCGTCGTCAACTGGAAAGAACCCGTCGAGTGAACCGCCGGTACCTGCCCGGACGCCTCGTCTCTCTCGATCACCCGCGCCGAACGGGTGGGTCGGCGGCCTCGTCGTCTCTCGCACGCTCGGCGGCGAACTGACTCGCGACGAACGGCGTGGCGACGATCGCACCAGCCAGGCCGACGAGGCCGGTCTTCAGCCAGTCGACACCGCCACCCTGGGGCGGGTCGCCGACTACGATGGCACCTTTCATCCCGATCCCCTCGTGGGGGGTACAGGCGTACTCGACGATGCCGGCGCCGTCGACCTCGATGCCGTAGGTCGCGCCCGCCTCGCTTTTGAGTTCGCTCCCGAAACTCTCGTCGACGGCGGCGACGTCGTGTTGGCCGCCCTCGCCGGTCCACTCCCAGACGATCCGCGTCCCGGGGTCGACGTGGACCGCCGCCGGACTGAACGCGAACGCGCCGTTGTTGCCCGCCGCGCCCACTTCGATACGGACCTCGTCCTGGCCGGTCCGGTCGACGGTGCCGTCGAAGTTACTCACGTTCGCGAACCAGTCGCCGTAGTCGTAGTCGGTGCTCACGCCGCCACTCTCGCCGCCGCTGGCCCCCGATCCGCCGCCACCGCCGGTCCCGGTCGACGTTCCGCTCGCCGTCCCAGTGTTCCCGCCGGACGACGCGCTTGTGCCTCCACCCGAGCCCCCGAGCGTGACGCTCGCGTCGCCGACGATGACCGCGCCTTTCATGCCCATCATCTCGTGTGGCGTACAGACGTACCTCGTCACGCCCGCGCTCTCGAAGGCGTGTTCGAACGTACCGGTCTGCTGGAGGGAACTCTCGAAACTCCCGTCTTCGGCGACGACGTTGTGCTGGCCGCCCTCGCCGGTCCACTCCCAGACGACCGTCGTCCCGGGGTCGACCCGGACGGCCGCGGGCCCGAACCCGAACGCCGCGCCGTTCCCGCTGGTCCCCACCGCTACCGTGACCTCACTCTGGCCGGTCCGGTCGGCGACGCTGCCGGCGTTGCCGGTGTTCGCGAACCACTCCGAGAGGTCGGTCGACCGTGCGGCTGCCGACGACGCGGTGGCCGCGAGCGCGCCGGCGGTCGCTCCCGCGGCGACTCCCCGGAGCACCCTGCGCCGCCCCGCGTCGATCTGGTGGTCGGTGCGCATACGTGGGGGTTTCGCCGATTCGCCCATAATCTCTACAGAGAGTTCCTGAGAAGTGAGAATTAGTGAATCGAGAGTATATAAAAGCTGTCGCGAATCGGTTCGGTGGGGTGCCCGACAGTCGAAAACGCGCGTCCCGGTATATGGTGATAGACCCCGGAACTGTACATGTGAGCCAACGATGAGCCAAGACACGTCCACCACGCGGCGGAACCTGCTCAAGAGCGGGGCGGCGGCGACGGCGGTGGCGGCCGCCGGCTGTCAGACTGCCGCTCCGGAAGACCGCGTCACCGTCACCGAGGTCGACACCCAGCCGATGGCCGAGACGGCCCAGCAATCGCTCGACCCCGCGAAACAGACCGACGCCGACCGCGTCGCCGCCGACCCCACGGACATCCCAGACCCCATCGACCGCGACGAACCGAAGACGATCGAGGTGGAGATGACGACCCAGGAGATGACCGCCGAGATCGAGGAGGGGGTCACGTTCGACTACATGTCCTTCGATGGCCAGATCCCGGGGCCGATGGTCCGTTCCCGCGTGGGCGACACGATCGATCTGACGCTCACGAACGACGAGAGCAACGCGATGGCCCACAACGTGGACTTCCACGCCTGTTACGGGCCTGGCGGTGGTGCCGAAGCGACCAACGTCGCACCGGGCGAGAGCGCGCGCCTGCGCTTCCAGGTGCGCTATCCCGGCTACTTCATCTACCACTGTGCCGTCCCGAACATGGACTATCACATCTCGGCCGGCATGTTCGGTTCGATCCTCGTCGAACCCGAGGACGGCCTGCCCGAGGTCGACCACGAGTTCTACCTCGGTCAACACGAGGTCTACACGGACGGCGACACCGGCCAGGAAGGCCACCACAAGTACGACTTCGGTGCCCAGGCCCGCGAGGAGCCGACCTACGTCCTCATCAACGGCGAGAAATACGCCATCACGCCCGACAAGTACGCCGAGATGAACGTCGAGACGGGCGACACCGCCCGGATGTTCTTCGTGGTCGGCGGCCCCAACTACGACAGCAGCTTCCACCCCATCGGCAACGTCTGGGACGAGGTCTACCCGCAGGGGGCCATCCAGTCCGACCCCCACCGGAACGTCCAGACCACCCCCGTGAAACCGGGGAGCTGTGTGATGGCGACCATGCACTTCCCGGTGCCCGGCGGCGTCAAGATCGTCGACCACGCCCTCTCGCGGGTCGCCCGCAAGGGTGCACTGGCCGTCATCGCGGCCGAGGGCGAGGAGAACCCGGATATCTTCGACCCGGAGCCCGACGCCTGACACGCTGGCGCGCGGTCAGAACGGGTTCACACTCTCGAGCGCGTCACCCACCGATTCGAGTCCCGTTCCGACAGCCGACGTGGCGGTGTCGGTCGGTCTGACGATGTACTCCAGCGTGAAATCCCCGGGCTCACCGTACACATCCGCGATACCCTCCGCGCCCCACTGTGCCGCCTGGTCGCTCACCATCATCTCCCCGCCGGCCTGTGTCATCTGGAACAGGAGGTTTCCTTCTTCCTCCAAGTACTCCTGCATCGCAGTCGCCTGTGCAGCGGCCGCGTCTATGTCACCGTTGAGCCACGCCAGCGTGGCGCTGAACATCGTTCCGATCGTGTTGAGACTGGCTTTCATCGTCGACCCGATCGGCGCGTTCACGCCAGGTACGAGCGCGAAGACCGCGTCGACGGCCGCCGCAACCGGGTGCAGAGTCGCGAACCTGAACATCAGCCCTTCCTGTGCGAGTGAGATCGCACTTCGGGCGATCACGGATTTGGCCTGGGCCTTCTGGTAGTTCGCGGCGAGGGCTGCAACCACCGCCACGATGGTGATCCCCCCTGAGATCTTGGCGGCACTTCCGCCGATCCGTGCGAGACCGCCGGCGGCCCTCGTACTGAGTTCTTCCAGGGAGTTGATAGTTCTCGACACTTGCGTGTCCAGCCGACTGAGTATCCCGCTGTCGACGTTCACGTAGTGTCGCAGGAGGTCCATCACCCCGTGGACGTATCGTCCATCGAGTTCTTCGGCGGCGGTTTCCAGAATGTCTAGAAATCCGCCGAGACTCCCCGAACCGGTGACTTCCTCGTCCACGGCGGCGAACGCCTCGGTGAACTGGTCGATGATATCTCGCGCCGTCCCGGCCAGTGACACCTCTCCGTCCGACCCGCTCGTTGTTCCCGTGGACTCCTCGGACTGTCGCTGGAGCGTCGCGACGCGTGACCGCCCGCCCGACAGCGGCGAGGGCGTCTCGATGGTCCCTCTGTCGACACCGGGCTCGACTACCTGCCGAGCGATCCGCCTCGCCTCTCGCTCGTGCCGGTCGGACGGATCGGCGATTCCGTCGATGTCACCGTTTTCGGGGAGGCGCTGTGGCGCGCTCCCGCCCTGCTGTCGGACGTGGACGAGCTCGTGAGCCATCGTCTCCATTCCCGCGCTCGACTGTGGGTCGTACTCGCCGTGGCCGAACGCGATGTGAGTACCGAGTGTGAACGCCCTCGCGTCGACCGACCGCGCGGCGACGTTGGCAAGTGGCCCCGTATGCAATCGAACGTCTCCGAAGTCCCCGCCGAGTGTCGCTTCCATCGACCGCCGGACGCCCCCGTCGAGCCGTCGCCCCGGCGTGGAGAGTACTGCAGAAACCGCGTCCGGCAACTCGTCCCCGCCGGCGGTTTCCGTGGACCGGCCGTCCGCTTCGCCGGCGGTTTCCGTGGGCCGGCCGTCCGCTTCGCCGGGTTGCGTCCTGTCCCGAGATCCGGACGTGGTTCCGCCAGACTGCGGGTCGATCCCGTCGTCCACCGCTGACTGGACGGCCTGGTTTCCCACTGACCGATGGAGTCGTGCCGCCACGCCAGTACGTCGCGGGTCGGCAGCACCGCCGTGCCGGTCGGTCTCCGACCGAGCAGGCGAGTCCGACTCCTGTGCCGGTCCGTGCGACCGGCGGTTCACTGGCGGCCTCCACGATGCATGTCGAATTTTTGATCGCTATGTCAACTGTTCGCACGAACCCCACCCTAATGATTGTTTCTCCTGACTGTTCCCGCCACCGGTAGCTTCTACGACGGGCCGTGCTGCACGAAAGTGACGAGACGACGTCGGTCTCGTCGGTGGGCCTCCGATTACTCCAGGTCGAAGCGGTCCAGCGTCATGACCTCGTGCCAGGTCTCGACGAAGTCCTCGACGAACTGCTCCTCGCCGTCCTCGGCGGCGTAGACCTCCGAGAGCGCACGCAAGCGGTCGTGCGAGCCGAAGATGAGGTCGAAGCGCGTGCCCGTCCACGCCACTTCGCCAGTGTCCCGGTCGTAGCCCTCGTAGATGCCGTCTTCGTCGGATTCCTCCCACTCGTAGCCCATATCGAGCAGGTTCACGAAGAAGTCGTTGTTCAGGGCGTCGGGATCGTCGGTGAGCACGCCGTGGTCTGCGTTCTGGTAGGTCGCACCGAGCGTGCGCAGTCCGCCCAGAAGGGCGGTCATCTCGGCCGGCGTCAGGTCCAGCAGGTCGGCCTTGTCGACCAGCAGTTCCTCGGGCTTGCGGTCGTAGTCGTCGGCGTCACCGAGGTAGTTGCGGAAGCCGTCGGCCTGGGGTTCGAGCGCCTCGAAGGACTCCTCGTCGGTCCACTCGGCCTCGGCGTCGACGCGCCCCGGTTCGAAGGGGACCGTCACGTCGTAGCCGGCGTCGGCCGCTGCCTGTTCGATGGCCGCGTTCCCGCCCAGCACGATGAGGTCGGCCAGCGACACCGCCGTCCCGTCCGACCGGGAGTCGTTGAACTCGGCCTGGATGCCCTCGTAGGTCTCCAGAACCATCTCCAGTTCGGCCGGCTCGTTGACCGCCCAGCTGCGCTGGGGTTCCAGCCGGATGCGGGCGCCGTTGGCGCCGCCGCGCTTGTCGCTGTCGCGGTACGTCGAGGCCGACGCCCACGCCGTCTTGACGAGTTGCTGGCGGGAGAGGTTGGCATCGAGAATCTTCGATTTGAGCTGGTCGGCCTCCTCGTCACCGACGGGCTGGAAGTCCCTATCCGGCAGCGGGTCCTGCCAGATCATCGTCTCGTCGGGCACTTCGGGACCGAGGAACCGCTCGGGCGGACCCATGTCGCGGTGGATCAGCTTGTACCAGGCCTTCGCGAAGGCGTCCAGGAACGCCATCGGGTTGCTCTGGAACCCCTCGATTATCTCACGGAAGTCCTCGTCCCGTTTGAGCGCGACGTCGGTCGTCAGCATCATCGGCGTCTGCTCCCCGTCGCCCTGTGCCTGGGGCGCGGCGTCGACTTCGTCCGCGTCGACCGGCCGCCACTGCCAGGCGCCGCCGGGCCCCTGCTCGGGTTCCCACTCGTGGTCGAGCAGGTTGTCCAGATACGAGGTGTCCCACATCGTCGGCGTGCTGTTCCAGGGGCCCTCGATGCCGCTGGTGATGGTGTCGTCACCCATACCGGTGCCGAAGTCGCTCTCCCAGCCCAACCCCATGTCCTCGATGGGTGCGGCCGCGGGCTCGGGGCCGACGTGTTCCTCGGGGTCGTCTGCGCCGTGGACCTTGCCGAAGGTGTGGCCGCCGGCGATGAGCGCGGCGGTCTCCTCGTCGTTCATCGCCATGCGGCTGAACGACTGGCGGATGCGGTCGGCCGACCACTCGGGGTCGGGTTCGCCTTCGGGCCCCTCGGGGTTGACGTAGATGAGCCCCATCACGGTCGCGCCCAGCGGGTTCGAGAGCATGTCGTCCTCGTCGAAGCGGTCCCAGCTCTCCATCTCCTGTTCGGGCCCCCAGTCGGCGCTCTCGTCGGCCTCGAACTCGTCTTCGCGACCGCCGGCGAAACCGAAGGTGTCGAAGCCCATCGACTCCATGGCGACGTTGCCCGCCAGGACGATCAGGTCGGCCCACGAGAGGTTCCGGCCGTACTTCTGTTTGACCGGCCAGAGCACGCGGCGCGCCTTGTCGAGGTTGGCGTTGTCGGGCCAGCTATCGAGCGGCGCGAACCGCTGTGTGCCTCCTGCAGCGCCACCGCGGCCGTCCGTCGTGCGGTACGTCCCCGCGCTGTGCCAGGCCATCCGGATCATCAGCGGTCCGTAGTGGCCGTAGTCCGCCGGCCACCAGTCCTGGGAGGTCGTCAGCGCGTCCTCGACGTCCGCTTTCACCTCGTCAAGGTCGAGTGACTCGAACGCCTCCCCGTAGTCGAAGTCTTCACCGTACGGCCCGACGTCGCGGGCGTTCTGGTCCAGGGCGGCCAGATTCAATCGGTTCGGCCACCACTCCTGATTTGACTTACTCATCGGTAAATATGTACGGCGTTCGCCTATTAAGATTGTCTGATCGGGAAACGAAGTTTCCGCTATCGGCGTCGAGGTTCTCGAATCTGAAACGTTCGTCCCCGGCGAGTGCACACGCCGTCCGTGACGCTGGCGCTTGGCAGATCTGTTCTGTCGGAAGCACGTCACGACGGAACCAGCACTGCGCGAAGCCTGCATTCCGGACGGTCGACGTCTCAGCCGTCGAGTCGGGGGAACGCGCGGGCGGCCAGCGCCACCGACACCACCGAGACGAGTACGGTCCCACCCACGAGGACGGGGTCGGGAGTGGCTTCGAGTCGCGGGTGGTAGGGCGGCACGGCGTCCAGGTACACGCCGGCGTAGTCGAAGACGTCGTTACCGAGCGCGAGGACGAGCGCCGTGACGAGCGCGCCCCGCGTCGTCGACCCGTAGTGGGGTGCGAGGTACGCCTCCGGGATGAACAGGACGTGGGTCACGAGCACACCGAAGTAGTTCCAGGGGCGCGGGAAGTACAGCGAGAACTGGAGGTTCAGCGAGAGCGCGGTCCACAGCCCCATCTTGACGAGCCAGACGAACGCAATGGTGTGGAGATACGCGAGCACGAGGTTCTGGGGTGCGTCGTCGAGTCGGTTCCCGAGGTTGGGAACGAGCGTCGCCAGCGAGAGCGCCATCAGGCCCACGGCGACCGGCGAGTCCACGAGCAGCGGCCACACGAACGTGTCGGTCGCGTTCAACTGCGGGAGATAGAAGTGGATCCCGACGAAGACGGCGGCGACGTTGGCGAACACGAGCCAGACGAGACTCGGCGCGTTCTCCAGGTAGTACCGCGCCCACTTCCGCGGGATGGGACTCCGGCGTTCGTCTCCGAACCAGCCGTCCATGTCCGGCCAGCGGGGACCCGCGTACTAAGCCGTACCGAACCGACGACTGCCCCGGGGTGTTCGACCGGCCGACGAGACCGACTGACGCGGGCAAGAATTGCGGTCAAAATGCACGACGGGATAAGGGTACGGGAGAAGGCTTATCAGTGTCTGTGGCAGAGAGTCACACGCACAGCATGTTCGAACGATTTTCGAGCGGCTACTACCTGGGTCGGCTCTACGTCGAGCCGGACGAGGGCGGGCGTGCGGCGATCTCGCGCGCCCAGCACGAGCGGGTCAACGAGCAACTCTACACCGGCGACGGGGTCGAGCGGACCGACCTCCCGCTGGTGATGAAACTCGGGAACACACACTTCACAGTCGGCGGCGGAGCGGACGTACCCGCCGACACGCTCGTCGTCCCCGAGTCGCTCGTCGAGGAGACCGACATCCGCAACCCGCCGGCGCTACGCGAGGTCTTCCTCGCGAAGGCCGACCGCGCGCGCCAGCTCCTCTCCGTCGCCGAGGGACTGCCCACTGTCGGCAGTGACAGCGAAGCGGGCGTCCCGGGCGGGGAGACCGGCAGTCGCGGCGACGGTGGCAGTCAGGGGCACGGCGAGAGGCGCGGCGGGGGCGGCGGTCCCACGGGGATTTAAGCCCGCCGGCGCCCCCCACGTCGAGTGATGCTCGACGAGTTGCTCGGCCGCGCCGAACTCAAAGCCAGGATCGAGGAACTCGAAGAGGAACTGCGCCACCGCGAGCGCGAGCTGGAGGCCGAGCGCGAACGGCGCTCCGAGGCCGCCAGCGACAGACAGGCCGCCGAAGAGCGGGTCAACCGCCTGGAGGACCGTATCGCCGAACTGGAGGGGACGGTCGACCGACTTCGTGACGAAGCACAGGGCGAACGGTCGTTCGCGCGGACCGAGCGCCTCCGGGACGAGCGTCGCGGGGAGATCCTCGACCGCCTGGAATCGGTCGCGACCGACGAGGAAGGGGCCTTCACCGCGTACGTTCCCGACGGCCACGACCTGCCCGAGCGAGTGCGAGACGCGTTCGGCGACCGCGCGGCACTCGTGGGGCGGGCCGCCCCCTGTCTCGCCGTCACCGACGATGCCGGCCTCGCGAGCGCGTGTCTCTCCGTCCCCGACCCGCCCGCGCCGTTCACCGAGTGGGGCGAGCGCTTCCACGTCGAGCGCGAGCGCTTCGAACCGCGGGGTCGTTTCGCCCTCGCGCTCGTCCGGTCGGATCTGTTCGCGCTGGGCGTCTACGAGGGTCGCGAGCGCGTCGCGTTCCAGGGATTCGACTCCGAGTTGAAGAGCAAACACTCCAAGGGCGGTTTCTCCCAGGCCCGCTTCGAGCGACTGCGCGACGCCCAGATCGACGACCACCTCGACCGCTGTCGGGCGGCACTCGAGGACGTGGACGTCGACATCGACGCGAACAGACTGTACGTCGTCGGCGAGCGCACGGTGCTAGACGAGTTCGAGGGCAGCGCCGACGCGACGGCCGCTGTCGATGCGACGGGTGACCCCGAAGACGCGCTCGCCGACGCCTTTCGCGAGTTCTGGACGGTCCGACTGCGCGTGCCCTGAGAGGGACGGTGTGTCGTAGCATCGGTCGGAGGGAGTTGTTTTCTGCTTCAGTTGGGTCGAAGCGACTGTTCAGTACGTTTTGCGTAGTTATCGGGTGTTTCAGGTGGATCTGTCGTGAGAGAAAGTGGGTCCGCAGACAGCACCGCAGTCGTGATCGGGGGATGAAAGCCCTCGGGCCGCTGGCTCACGGGTCGCTGCGCTCCCCGTTCGCACTGAGGGCTCCCTTCGGTCGCCCTCGCTGGCGGTCGCTGACCGGGATATTCTCACTCGGACAACCGCACAACACCGCACTCGCGAGAATAGGGCCCGCTCAGGCGACCATGGGGCTTGCGCGGCGCTACGCGCCGCGAAGTCGAGGCGGCGTCGCCGCCTCGCGCGCCCCGCCAGCGGCCCTCGCCCTTTCAGTCCGCCAGGGAAGATTTGGTTGCACAGGCCGTCCCGACGTGGAACGGTCGGTAGCCGACTCCACAGACTGCTTCCTGGCGGACTGGAAGGGCGAGGCGGGGTCGCGCCGGAGGGGAGTCGCCTGAGCGGGCAACTATCCGCGCGGGCGGTGCTGAGAGCGCGGATATCCCGCTCAGCGACCGCGAGCTGCGAGGCGCTACGCGCCTCTAAATGCGAGCGGGGAGGCACGACCCGCGAGCGCGCCGAGGGCTTCCATCTCACAGTGATAATTGCGGTTGCGGGACCGGCGGATACGGTCACGGTTGCTATGCTGTCCCGAAACGTTACCTCTCTCACCTGAATTTACAGTCGGTGCGACCTCGTTTCGGGGAGACAGCTTAGTCGACGGGTTCGCCGAGGACGCAGTCGTTTTGACGGTGGCCGTACTACCCGCGTTCGATGACCGACGCGCCAGCGTCCGCGTTCGAGTTACCCAACGCCGGCGCCGGACCGGACCCGTGTTCGCTGTCGGCACTCGCGGCCGACTACGAGTTCGTCGTCCCGTACTTCCAGCGCGACTACGACTGTACGGAGTGTCGCAAGCAGGTCAGACAGACCCGCGACCGCTACGACGGCTTCCGGGCGCGGGACGCCCTCCCCGTGTTCGTCCTCCCCGGCCCCCGCGAACACGCCCAGGATTGGCAAGACAAGTTCGAACTCCCCTTCCCGGTACTCGCCGACGCCGACGGTGCGGTGGCGAGTGACTACGGCCAGCCCGTCCGGTTGGCGTTCGCCAGCGACTGGAGCGACTTCTTCGGCCGGCTCCCCACGGTGGTCGTCGTCGACGCGCGCGGCACCGACCCCGTCGTCGCCTGGCGACGGAAGGGCAAGGCTGTCTACGACCGGCCGACGACGAGCGACGTCCTCGACGCCGTCGACGCGCGTCGGGAGTCCGAACCAGACCGGACGACCAGTCCGTGATCAGCCCGTGACTGTCCATGCCTATCCTCCGCTACCGATGACCGGCGACGACCGACGACGACACCGCCGATGACGACCGACCGCGTCGAGATTCGAGCGGCGACGCCCGACGAACTGGCCGCCGTCCTCGGCGTACTCGACGGCGCTGCACTCGAAACGGACGCCGACCGCGTCCGGAACGCTATCGACGTCGGTGACGTGCTAGTCGCCGTCCCCCGGGCCGCGGACACTGCCGAAGACGCCGGTAGCGGGCCACCCGTCGGCGCGCTCGTCCTCGACGGCGAGGGGATCGCGAACGTCGCCATCCGCCGACGCCGGCGCGACCAGGGTATCGGTACCGCGCTGGTCCGGCGAGCGGCCGACCGCCGTGACCGCCTCGTCGCCGAGTTCGACACTGACCTGACTCCGTTCTACGAGTCGCTGGGATTCGACACCGGACCCGCTGACGACCCCGACCGACGGGAAGGCGTCTATCGAACGGATTGACGGTGCCGAACCCACCGAACACCGTTCTACCCGAAATGTTTTTCATCCGTCTTGATCGATCGGTCGATCAATGGCGCCAGGCGACGCGGACACCGGATCTGAGACGGACACGGAGACGGCGATCATGGAGGCGACGAGTCGCGCACTGCGGAAACACGGGTACGGAGGCGTCTCGATGGCGAAGATCGCCGCGGAGTTCGACGGGAGCCAGTCGCTGTTGCACTATCACTTCGGGACGAAAGACGAACTGATCGCGGCGCAGGTCCGTTTCGGGCGCGAGCGCTACGAGGAGTGGGCGGAGACGCTCCCCGACGACCCCGAGGAGAGACTGGAAGCGCTCCTGACGAGCGTCGTCGACGCCGAGTTCGTCGGGGGAGACACGGCGACGATGGCGGCGATAGTCGAGATGTACGGACGGGCACCCGACGACGAGGAACTCCGGGCGGAGCTGCGAGCCTACGACGAGACGTTTCGCCGGTTGATCCGCGAGACCATCGAGGAGGGTGCCAAGTCGGGCGCCTTCCAGGAGGTGGACGCCGAAGCGGTGACGTGGCTGGTCTTCGCGGTCCACGAGAGCGCGTTCCTCCGGGACATGGTCGGCGAGGACACCGACGGACTGTGGGACGCACTGGAGCGGTTCGTCCTCTCGGAGGTTCGGGGATGAGCGGGCGGGCAGGCAATGCGGCGACGGACGGTGGCGACGTGACAGCCAGCGATACGGAGATCGGGACCGACGACGGAGCGACATCGATAGTCCCGACCGAACTGCGCGAGACACCGGCGACGTTCGCGTTGCTCGCGGTCTTTCTCGTCGTCTTTCTCGGGACACGTGTTGCGGAGGCACGCTTCGGGACGGACCTCTACCGGGTCGCTGCCGTGGAGTTTCGACACCTCGCCGACGTCCCGACGTGGGTGAGCGCCTCGTTTCTCCACGGCAACCGGGTTCACCTCCTGTTGAACTCCGCGTTCCTGCTGTTTTTCGGACGGAGCGTCGAACGACTCTACGGCAGCGGCCCGCTCGTGGCCGTCTTCCTCCTCGTCGGCACCGCGAACGCAGTGCTCGGGACCGCACTCGCGGCCGTCAACCAGTGCGGGGTCGGTGCGTTTCGAGGAGCGACGGACTGCGTCGCCGCCGGCGGTGGGTCGAGCATCGCGCTGTTCGGGCTGGTCGGGTTCGTCACGCGACATCGGCCGCGCGCGCCGCTGACGCTGCTCCCCGATATCCGCGTCCCGCTGTGGGGGTTCACCGGCGGCTTTCTCGTCGTGAGCCTGCTGGGGATGTACACGCCGGTCGATCCCCTCCGGGCACTGCTGGGGTTCCCGCCGGGCCACCCGTATCACTTCGTGGGCATCCTGCTCGGACTCGCGCTCGGGTCCGTCTGGCGACCCGGGGGATGACCAGTCCGGTCCACGCCGGTCCGTTGCTCACTCCAGGGTCTCGCGACCGGCGATACTGTCGATCTCGAGCGCCCAGAGCCCCAGTTCGAGGTCGTCGAGGTCCTCGTCGAAGACACGGATCGGCGCGAACTGCTCGTTTATCGTCGCCGCGTCGTAGTGTGGGTCGTCGTCGGGCACCGCTCGAAGGGTCCCCCGGAGGAGTATCGACCACGAGTCGAGTTCGCGGGCTTCGTCCGTCGGGTCGGCGGCGTAGACGACGAGCGTCGCCGTCTCGGTGGTGTCGAGGTAGTCGGCCTTCGTCGAGTCCGTCGTCTCGCCCAGTCGGAAGAAGACTGTCCCGTCTTCGTAGTGGTAGGCGACCGGGACGGCGTACGAGTCGTCGCCGTCGGCGAGCGAGAGCACCCCCGTGCCCGTCTCGCGGAGTCGCCGCTCGACCGTCTCGCGGTCCATGCCTTCGGTGTAGGTGAAAGATACGTCGGGGTCCATTGTCGGTCCGAACGGTGTCGGTGTGTCGACAGACGTTGCCCGGGCGGTTAAGCCTGCGTGTCACAGCGGTAACAGCGCGGAAGCCCACCCGTTTACAGTAGTTGCTGATTCGGCTGCGAGAACTGCTAAAGAGGAGTTGTGTTTTCGGCTCTGTTCAAGCTCGAAGCTACCGTCTGGAGAGATCGATTGTTGACTGCCGGCCAAGAACCTTTGACGAGGGGTGTTCTGGCAGTCTCGCCAGTAGTCAGCGGCGTACTGACTCGGGCGGACGACCCGAGTCAGTCGGCGAGTGCCACGCTATCCGTCCGGGATAGGGCCGAGAAACTGCCGGAACAGGGCGGTCGGGAGGACAGGAGTGCTCCCGACCGCCCGATCTGATGCGAGGAGCAGGTTCGTTAACACCCACAGATTGTAGAGCGCCACAGCAAACAGAAAGTAGAACAATCGCACAGAGAACGTTGGAGACGACGTTTTCGGGAGAAACTCTGTGACTTTCCGATAGGACGTTTCGATCCCCCAGCGACGCCGATAGGCTTCTGCCAGCGGCTGGGCGACGTCACGCGTGACTTCGCGGTTAGTGACCAGGCAGAAGTGATCGTCCTCACGGGAGCGATGTGGAACGACGACGAGCCGGACTGTCGTCCGGCCCGTCGGTGGATTCGACCGTGCCATCTCGTACTCTGCGACGAATGTGTCTTCGTCGTGGTCGGCGATGAACCGCTGTACCTTCCGTGTCTGTGGAGCACGCATGACGAACTCGACGTCGAGGTCTTCTAGCGCTAAAGCGAGATGGACGCGGTAGAAGCCTCGATCGAGGTAGACACGATTGATCTCAACGTACTCCCGCGCTTGAGAGACGAGTTGGCGGATGCTCTCCGCCAACTCGTCGGTCTCGTCACCGTCCAGCGCGACCCAGCCAAGCGTGAATCGGACGCTTGGGTCAACAATACAGATGGTGGCGAACTTGTAGGCACAGTCGGTTCCACGGTCGGGATCAATCCGCGAGACGTGCTGTGTGTCGCTGTCGCCGTAGTACAGCCAGTCGTGAACGTCGATTGCAACGTCGACTGGCTGTGTGAACAGCCGGTTGCGAGCTGCTTCGTTGAGGACAGCATCGCGGACGCGGTCGAACTGGTCGTCGACCGCGTCCGCTTCCAGTCCACGGAGATGGTACAACAGGGCTCTCGCCAGTGAATTCCGTGACTTGGCTTCAACGTCTACATCCTCACCACGAGCGAGTTGGTACGCTTTCGCGCCAGCGTTCGCAAACTCGTTGTCGAAGGCAATCCGAGCGAGGACTCGCTGAAAGTCCTCGCTCGGATAGGTGCCGTTGTCCGCAACACCGAACTCAAGCTCCGGGAACAGCATCGACGAAGCGGCTCGACTCACCTGGTTCGCCTCGGCTGTCTCGACCATATCGAGACAACGACCGGGACGACAATCGATTCTCTCCCGCTTCAGCAACTACTGTTTACGGGTGGGAGGAAGCGCGTAAGCTCCGAGCGGCAACCAAACGACTACGGCAAGGCTGACTCCCCAACGCAGTCAAAAATATTAATAAAGTGTCGTTACTACTGTGAAGTATGGCATGGGAGGTGACTCGCACAGTGCGGGTTCGACTCGAAGTGCCTAACGACCGCAAGAGTGACCTCCACGCCACCAACACCAAATTCCAGTACTGTGCGAATCGCACAGCAGACTGGGCGTGGCGCTATCCCGACGAGCCCTGCGTGACCAGCAAGAGTGAAGCTGAAGATGCCATTTACGACGACCTCCGAGACCAAACGGACGAGTTGCACGCAAACCTCGTGCAGAAAGCCATCAAACGCGCCACTGATGACATTGACAATTGCGTAGACCGACTCGCAGACGGTGAAGATACGAGTCAGCCAGAGTACGACACGTTCAGCATCGTGTACGACAAGCGAGCCGCCACGTACTACCGTGACAAAGTGAGTCTCGCCACGGTCAACGGCAGGGTCGAATGCGAGTACGACCTGCCCGACGACCCCGACGGCACACCACACGGCGAGTATCTGCTGAACGACGACTACTCCTTCAGCACGAGTACCGTCCACTACGACTCAGAAACCGACGAGTTCTACCTGCACGCGGCGATGGAACGAGAGATAGACGCTTCCAGTCCTGAGAAAGCCGAGGATTCGAGAGTCCTTGGCGTGGACTGCAACGTTGACGACCACATCGCCGTGACTTCGACAGGAAGGTTCGTCGGCAACGCCGACTATCTCAACCACCAGCGCCGAGAGTTCGAAAAGCGGCGTGCCAGACTTCAGCAAACAGGAACGCGAAGTGCCCACCTAACGTTCCACCGCATCGGAGGCAGATTCGGACGGTGGAGTGAAGACTACCTACACCGAGTGTCAAAAGAGATTGTTGAAGAAGCCCACCGCAACGGCTGTACCCACGTCGCCTTCGAGGACTTAGAGCAGATTCGTGACCGTATCAGCGACGGGAAGAAGTTCCAGCAGTGGGCGTTCAACGAGTTACAGCGACAGGTCGCGTACAAAGCCGATGAGTATGGTATCGTCGTGGACACGGTAGAGCCACAGTACACGAGTCAGCAATGCTCGAAATGTGGCACGACACTCGAAGAAAACCGCGATGGGCAACGCTTCGCCTGCTTGGACTGTTCGTACTCGGTCAACGCCGACTACAACGCTGCGAAGAACGTGGCCCGAAAACTTGCACTCAAACTCCAGCGGGGGCAGAAGTTCCCCGCTGGAGGGGCGTTCTGTCAGTACGCCCTGAAGTCGGGGGTGATGACCGTGAACGCTACTGAAGTGGCGTCCGACACCTACGTGTCGGCAGAACGGGAGTCCACCGACAAGCCCACGAGTTTACTCCTGTCTCTTACCCACAACTCCTATCGCCGTAGTTCGCGGAGAGTGTGGCCAAGATGCAGAGCGGTTCACGAAGCCGGCGGACTGATCTAGAGGAGGCCGAGCTGTGTCAAACCGATGTCTCTGGCAC
>Ga0207771_100507_pt1 | contig 22572 bp, 22 predicted proteins | sample A23M2SouthBayCA_2_FD_187731 | JGI IMG/M metagenome (GOLD analysis project Ga0207771, IMG submission 187731) | Aerobic enrichment media microbial communities from Eden Landing Ponds, California, USA - A23 M2 (2) (SPAdes) | ecosystem: Environmental > Aquatic > Marine > Unclassified | place...
TGGTTCAAGTACCGCCTTATGCCAGATCTCTCAACGCTGAAAGACTACATTCCACGAGGACTGAGCGCAATTACCGAACCAAACATTTGGCCGTATCTTACTGGTAATGATTCGTCTTAATCACTATGAACCGACACTCCGTACAGATTACGCCCGGGGGTCCGGCCCGAACGCGCGAACCTGCCCGGTGTCGGTCCCGAAAAAGAGGTACTCGCCGGCCAGGGCCGGGCTCGTACTCGCGATCGCGTCGCCCACGCGCCACAGTTCGCTCCCGTCTTCGGGGTCGAGCGCCACCGCGGGCGCCTCGTAGTGAACGCCGTAGACAGCGCTGTCACAGACGACGACACGGCGCCCCTCGGTCAGCGGTGTGCGCCACAGTTCAGTGCCCTCGGCGGCGTCGAACGCCGAGATATGGGCCTGTTCGACCTGCCGGTCGACGGCCGAGGCGTAGACGACGCCGTCTCTGACAGCGGGCGCGACGTTCGACTGGCCGGTGTCGGCCGCCCACAGTTCCTCGCCGGTCGCCGTGTCGAAGGCGGATAGCGAGTCGCCGACGAAGACGAACACTCGCTCGCCGTCGACGGCGGGCGTCGACTGTACCTTCGAGCGCTCGCCGAAGGTGTGACCCCAGCGCTCGCTCCCGTCGCTCGTCTCGAAGGCTTCGACGACGCCGTTTCCACCGGCGAACACCGCGCCGTCACCGACTGCGGGAGCGCCCGTGACGAACCGACCACCGGGCTGGGCGCGCCAGCGTTCCGTCCCGTCGGCGGCGTCGATGGCGAACACCGTTCGGTCGAAGTTGCCCAGGTAAAGCGTTCCGTCTGCCAGTGCGGGCGCCCACTGGACCGTCCCGCCGGTGTCGAAGGTCCACCGTTCGGTCCCGTCGGTCCTGTCGAAGGCATAGAGCGTCCCCTCGATACTCCCGACGTAGACGGTATCGTCGTCGACGGCGGGCGACGAGCGGACCAGTCCGTCCGTTCGCGCGCTCCACTCGACGGCACCGGAATTGGCGGCGAGCGCGTAGCATCGTGAGTCGTCGCTGCCGACGTAGAGCGCGTTGTCGACCACCGCCGGCGAGGACCCGACGTTGCCCTGGCCGGGTTCGTACATCCAGCGAGTCGACCCGTCGTCGACCGCTGTTCCTCGGGTGCCCGTCGAGACGACGCCCCCGGTCACAGCGAAGCCCACACCGTCGTAGCGGGCCGTCCACAGGCGGTCGCCGTCGGCGGCGTCGAGCGCCGCGAGCGTCGACTGGACGCCGACGAGTACCCGGTCCCCGACGGTCCCGAACCGAATAGTCGGGACCCCTGCGGTGAAGTACCACTTCCCGGTCAGGGTCGTTCGCCACTGTTCGCTCCCGTCGTCGGGGGCGAGCGAGCGCAGGACAGCCCCGTAGCCGTAGGTGTCCGTCGGATAGGGCGTCGGCGTTTCGGTCCCGTCGCCGGTCGGCGTGCGCCCGGCGTTCTCGTTCAGCGCGCCGACGTACACCCCATCGACGGTCGCGACCGGCGCGCCGCTGACGGAGTACTCGGTCTCGACCGTCCAGCGTTCGGTCCCGTCCGACGCGTCGAACGCGACGACGCTGGCCTCGCCCGGGGCGTAGACGCGCTCGCCCCCAACGGCCGGCGCGTGTTCGACGCCTTCGCCGATGGATGCACGCCAGCGTTCGTCGCCCGACCCGGCGTCGAGCGCGACGAGGTCCCCCGACTCGAGGCCGACTGCGGCAGTTCCGTCGGCGGCGGTCGGAGCCGTCGAGACCGTCCCGTCGACGGGGTGGCGCCACTGCTCGGCGCCGGCTTCGAGTCCGAACGCGGCGACGGTCCCCTCGGTCGCAGCGACGACGCGGCCGTCGCCGACCGCGAGACCCATGACGGACCGGTCGAGCGACGCAGTCCACCGTCGGGCCCCGCTGTCGGTCGCCAGTCCCACCAGTTCCGCGCCGTCCGCGGCGACGACGGTCCCAGTTCCCGTCGCGGGCGCGACCTCGTCCACTCGCCGGTTCCCCGTCCATCGTACCGACCCGTCTGCGGCCTCGGTCGCACGGACGACGCCCGACTCGGTCACGACGAAGAACGCACCGTCGCCGGCTGCCGGGGCGGTCCTCGGTTCGCCGGCGCTCAGTGTCACACTCCAGCGTTCGTCCGGTTGCGCGACCGGCCCGGGGTCGTCGGTGGCACCGGTGTTGGCCGCGTCGTGACGAAAGCTCTCCCAGGACCCGTCGAGCGGCGGGCCGGGCGTGGCAGTCTCCGTCGCGGTCGGCGAACCGTCACCGGACCCCGCCCCGCCCGGTGTCGGTCTCGGTGTCGGCGTCGGTGCCGGTGACGGTGAGGCGTCGTCCGGATCGCTGTTCGAGTCGAGACAGCCAGCGCCACCCAGCAGTGAAGCAACGCCGAGTGCTGCGCCCGTCCGTCGCAGGAACCGCCGGCGGGAGGAGTCTCGCGATGTCATACTCCGATCGGCGGCCAGACCGGGCAAGTACCTTGTGTGGGCTTCAATGGTCTTTTGAGCCATCGCGCCGTCGTTCGACCGTGAAACATCTGCCCAAACACCTCCAGCCGCGGTGGCGGTATCTCGCGGTGGAGATCGAGGGGTGGCCCGACGCGACCGTCGACCGGCGGGCGTTCCAGCGCGAGTGCTGGTTCGCGGCCCAGAACCTGCTGGGCGACGTCGGGAGCGCGGCGCTGGACCTGCGGGTGATGCGGTTTTCCGTCGAGGATGGCGACGGACACGCGGTCGTCCGCGTCCGTCGTGGCGAGGCCGACCGGGCACGGGCAGTCCTGGCCTGTCTCGACGCGGTCGACGGCCACGAGATCGGTCTGCGTGTAGCGGGCACGAGCGGGACGGTGCGAGCCTGTGAAGAAAAGTATATAGGCGGCCAACCGGAACGAACGGACCAGAGAAACGTCGTCTTCGAGAACGCAGAGCGGCCGGCCGTCGTCCGCGACGGTCGGGTGGACGTGCGAGCCGACGACGCGTTCGTCGGGGCGACCGAACTCGATCTATAAGTATGCAGGGACAATCCCAACAGCAGGCCTACGACCGCGGGATCACGATCTTCTCGCCGGACGGGCGGCTCTACCAGGTCGAGTACGCCCGCGAGGCGGTCAAACGTGGTACAGCGAGCATCGGTATCCGAACCGCCGACGGCGTCGTCCTGGCGGTCGACAAGCGGATCCGCTCGCCGCTCATGGAGCGCTCCAGCGTCGAGAAGATCCACAAGGCCGACGACCACATCGGCATCGCCAGCGCCGGCCACGTCGCCGACGCTCGCCAGCTCATCGACTTCGCGCGCCGCGAGGCCCAGGTCAATCAGCTGCGATACGGCGAGCCCATCGGCGTCGAGACGCTCACCAAGGCCGTCACCGACCACATCCAGCAGTACACCCAGGTCGGCGGCGCCCGGCCCTTCGGTGTGGCGCTCATCATCGGCGGCATCGCCGACGGCGAACCCCGTCTCTACGAGACCGACCCCTCCGGGACTCCCTACGAGTGGAAGGCTCTGGCGGTCGGCTCCGACAGGGGCGACATCCGCGAGTACCTCGAAGACCACTACGAGGAGGAGATGGAACTCGACGCCGGCGTCGACCTCGCGCTGTCGGCGCTGGCCTCGGTCAACGACGACGAACTCGAACCCGAAGGCATCGGCGTCGCGACCATCAGCGTCGACGACGAGCAGTTCTCCGAGCTCTCGGACGCCGACGTCGAGTCTCACCTCGCCGAACTCGACCTGCTTCCGGCCGAGGACGACGAAGAAGAGACCGAAGAGTAGACCGCTCCGCTCACTCGACGACAGCCGTTCCGTTCTCTCGTCTCGTTCGTCCCGAAGAAGACGGGCCTAGTTGGTTCCGTTCTCGCAGTACCTCACCATTAATACCCGCCGTCTCGTAGTCACAGGCATGCCCTGCGAGCGCTGTGGGGGCGGAATGGACACGTACGAGTTCGAGGGTCGTGACGCCCGTGTCTGTCGGGAGTGTGGGTACGCTGAGGTGCCGGTCCGTCACGAACCCGAGGGCGGCGAGCGCGAGAGCTGGGCGGACGCTATCGATCGGTTTCAGGAGAAACACGCCGAGGTGACCGTCTCGGACGTGGAGTTGCCCGACGAGGCGTCGGCGACCGACGACTGATTCTGCGACGCGGGTTCGGCTCAGTCGTGCTGTTCGGTCGGCGTCTCGACGGCGCCGTCGGTGCTGGGGTCCTCGGTGGCGCCGGTCGCCTGTGATCCGCCGCCACCGCCGGCCTGGTCTTCGTCCGAGCGGGCGGCCACGAGGCCACCGCGTGCGACGCTGTACATCGGTTCGTCCGCGTGACGGACGCCGCTGATCGAGAACGGGATGTCGGCGTCCTCGAGGTGTCGCTCGAAGAGCTTCTTGAAGCCGTTGGGCATCGACGTCCCGCCGGTGACGACCACCGGCACGTCCAGCCCTTCCTCGACGTCTTCCTCGTCGACTTCCTCGGCGATCTTCTCGATGACGTAGTCGAGGTGGTTCTCGTAGTAGATCGAGAGCGCGCCCTCGACGCCGCCGACGTCGGTCTGGAAGTCGAGTTCGAAGTCGCCCTCTTTGATCGAGGTGACCTTGTCGACCTGGGTCCCTGTGGCCGTGGCGGCCTGCTCGTCGATCCAGTCGCCACCGCGGGCGACGGAGAACTTCATGACGGGGACCGCGTAGTAGGCCAGACAGACGTTGGTCATGCCGGCTCCGAAACTGATGCCGAGGCCGGTGAAGTCGTTGTCCGCAAGGTCCGAGTAGATGACGGACATACCCTCGTTGATCGGCTCGGCGTCGTAGCCCATGTCCTCGAGGAACGACTGGATCGTCTTCTGGTGATACAGGGTACTCAGACTCGAGTCGATCGGGTCGGCCGGCGAGGAGAAGAAGACCTTCTCGTTGGGCCGGTCCGGTGTCCCGACGACCTGCTCGATGATGAGTTTCATCATCGGAATCGCCGACTTCTCGTCCGAGGAGAGGATCCCCTGGGACATCGGACGGCGTGTCTCCTGGTTGAAGATGTTCGCGAAGTTCAGGGCGTCGTCGCCCAGGACGTACACGTCGTCGTCTTTCCTTATGTGGAGGACTTCGCTCCGCGAGAGCATCTGTTCGGCCATGTCACTGTACTCGATCTCGACGAAGGAGTTGCGCTGCTGGACGAAGACCGTCTCGTCCCCCTCCTGTTGCGCCGAGAGGATGTTCATCGTGCCGACGTCTAATCCTTTTGCCATAATTTGCCCCCTACGTCCGGGGTTTCCCCCCGTCGTATAATAAAGATAACCGTATGACAACTGAAGGGTAGGTCGATGGGCGGCGAGGCCGGCATCGATTCTCGGCAAAACCGCAAGATAGTAGTCGGATCTTACACGGACGTCCGGGCCGAATACGTCGCCGTCGGTCGAGCATCGATGGTGGCGATATCAGCATCAATACACGGACAGGTCGACGTCGTCACGGTGGTCGAGGTGACAGGTAATCGAACGATAACCGGCTCGACACCGTGGTAGAGAGTGTATACCAGCGATTCACGGGGAGGTATTCAGGAGAGAGACTTCGGTCGACTCGTACTGGATACGGTGATACGTTCGGGTGGGGCAGTCCCTTCAGCGAACCGGTCAATCGAGGAGGTCGGCCATCCGTTCGGTAAAGGAGGCGAGCGGTTTCTCGTCGTCGTCTTCGGCCTGTTCCTGTTCGCGGCGCTGTTTGAGTTGCTGAAGTTGGGCGGTCTGGTCGTCGACGGTGGACGTCGAACGGGCAGTCTTGTCGTCGCCGCCTTTCAGTGACTTCAGCCCGTTGACCTGGGAGTCGACGCTCGTCTTGCTCTTGACGCGGTCGACTTCGACCTGCATCCCCGAGGTGTCGTACTCGGACTCGTCGGTAGTGAAGCTGAGAGACGTGTTCTCGCTCTGTTCGACGCCACCCCAGTTGAGGTCGACGTCCTCGAGACTGTCCTCGATGTCCTGGCGGATCTCCTCGTCGGTGTAACTCTCCGTCTCGCTCCCGGGCCCGGCACCCGTCGGTGACTCGTCGTCGGGGACCTCGATGTCGGCGGGACCGGGACGAGTCTGGTCGATGTGGTAGGCGACGAGGGCGGCGCCGGTCGCGGCCAGCAACGCAGTCACGCCGACGCTGTAGACGAACAGCACCTGGACGCTGTAGGTCTGGCCCGAGCCGGCGGCCCACTGGTTGGGATAGACGAGCGTGAACCAGCCGATAGCGACGAGACAGACCGCTGCACCGACGCCGGCGCCCACGAGTCCCCGGCGGTCGACCGGGAGCAAAACCACGATGCTCGAGAGGGCGGCCGGTAGACTCGCCATCCCCAGGACGAACGCGAGTTTCCGCAGCCCGTAGGCCTGGCCACCCGCGCCGCCCACGAGCACGACGGTCGCGAACGCGGCCACGCCGAGACCGATAGCCGCGAAAAACAGCGTGAATCCCAGGTATACGTCGACCTCACGGTCCGGCTCGCCGATGTACGCTCGATACCACTCGAAGAGTTCGTTCTCGGTGTCGGTGGTGCTCATCTCGATCAGGGGCCCCCTGGCCGTTACACCTCCCTTCGTGGGGTGTGATCATGATTGTTTCCCCGGCGTGTGACGGACGTCTGCCGCCGGGGTAGACGGTGACTACCGGTCGCGAGGTGGTGCATACTCCGGTTCGCGAGGAGTCAGGAGTAGGAGATCCGTTTGACGCGCCCGGGAGTGGTCCGGAAGCCCCAGACGCGACTGCCCTCCCCGGCGGGTTTCACACGGTCGACCTGCCGGAGTCCGCGTTTGATACAGGTCCACCAGCTGTCTGCGGTCTGGTACCCGGCGGGGTACTCCTCGTAGAGTGCCTCGACGAAGTCGCTTCGCTGGGCGGTTTCGACGTCTTTGAGGAGCGCGAGGGCTGCGCCGACAGCCCGCCGTCGCTGTGCGATCAGGTCGTCGTCGTGACCCGGTACCTCGATAGCCGCCAGGTCCGTGATCTCCGACCCCAGCGGCTCGTCGTCGACCCCGCCCTGTGCACTGTAAGCGATCCCGGTCTCTACGTCCTCGCCCAGTTGTTCGCGGGTCTTGTTGAGCGCGCGTCGGGCGAACGTGTCGACGCGGCTCTTCTCGACGTTCGAGAGCGCGGCCGCCGCCGCCTCGAGGTCGCGGTCCTCGACACGCTCGACGGTTCGGTCGTCGAGTCCGTCGGCAGGTGGCTCGAACGGTTCCGAGCCGTCGTCGGTGTCGCCGGCGTCACCGGTGTCGGACTCGCCGCTGTCTTCGCCCGCTCGGTCGGACTCGTCTTCGAGTCGGCGGGCGGCGTCGTCGGCGCGACTGGCCGCCTCCATGAGCGTCTCCCGGTCCCCCGAGTCGTCGAGTTCGCGGACGCGACTCGCGTACTCCTCGAGCGTCGCGCTCAACTGACTCCCGTCGTCGATGGCGAACCGCCGGCTGACGACCCAGCGTACGTACGACCCCGGCGAGTCAAAGCCCAGGAGGTCGGCCTCGACTTCGACCGACTCCGCCGTCTCTGCCGGTAGCTCGAGTTCGAACGACCGCATCGGTCCACCGTTCGACCGGTTCCGGTATAAATCCTCAGCTACCGTCCGACGACGCGGCGACAGCAGGGCACCAGGGATCGGGTGACGTGCAGGTCTGGTGCCGACCGGCAGTGCGGTCGTTCGGGAAACACCTTTCAGCCCCGGAGGGCTACGACGTACCATGATATCGCTTGACGAGGCAGTCACGGCGCGGCTCGAATCCCACGGGCAGCGCTTCGAGGTGCTCGTCGACCCGGACGCCGCCCTCGCGATCAAACGCGGGGAGTTCGACGGCGAACTAGAGGACGTCATCGCCGCCGAGGACGTCTTCGAGAACGCCGACCGGGGCGACCGCCCGCCGGAGAACTCGCTCGAAGAGGTCTTCGGGACGACCGACCCGATGGAGATCATCCCGGAAGTGATCGAGCGCGGCGACATCCAGATCACGGCCGACCAGCGCCGCGAGATGCAGGAACGCAAGCACAACGACCTCGTCAACCGGATCACGCGCAACGCGGTCAACCCACAGATGGACGACGCCCCCCACCCGCCCGAGCGCATCGAGACGGCCCTGGAGGAAGCCGGGTTCACCATCGACCCGATGGAACCCGTCGAGACCCAGGTCGACGACGCGCTCGACGCGCTGCGTCCCGTCATCCCGATCCGGTTCGACACGGTCACCGTGGCCGTCCAGTTACCCCCGGACTACGCCGGCAGCGGCCAGGCTCAGGTACGCGAGTTCGGCGAACTCGAACGCGAAGAGTGGCAACCCGACGGCTCCTGGGTCGGCGTGATCGAGTTCCCCGCCGGGATGCAAAACGAGTTCTACGACCTCGCCAACGAAGTCTCCAGCGGCGAGGCCGAGACCCGCATCATCCGCGACGAAGACGACATCGAGACGCGGTGAGTATCACTGACGAAACTGCGGGGGAAAGGGTCATACGGCGGGTGAGCCACGGTTCGAGCGATGACCGATCGGGCCGGACTCCTCGCTCGTGGGGCGGTAGCGCTCGTCCTCCTCGTAACCGTCGCCTCGGGACCCATCCTCGGGAGTGTCTCCTTTACCGAACAACGGGTCACCGCGATGGACGTCGCCCCGGGGAACGCCACCGTCGATAGTATCGACTTTCCGTCGAACGTCACGCTTGCCCTGGACGGTGACGGTCGCTACCGGTATTCCGGCACGCCGATACGTGTCTCCTTCGAGCGGATCGCAGGCGGTGACGTCCAGTTGACCTACGGACTGCTCGTCCCGGCGCTGAACGTCTCACAGTCGGTGACACAGATCGTCTCGGGCCCGACCACCGACGAGACGGTCACCGTCGAGTACTACAGCTACGTCCCCGGCAACCGAGCGACGCCGGGGCGCTACGAGGCGACGGCGTACGTCTCGCTCATCGAGGAAGGCGAGAACGAACTCGTCGCCAGACAGACCGTGCCCGTGGAGGTGACGAATGGCACCCGCTGAAAACCGACTCGGGAAGGAGGAATCGAGTGGGGCGATCGCGGGACTCGCCGGGGTCACCGGGGCCGCGAGGCGTCACCTCGACCGCCTGTTTCTGTGGTTCGTCGGCGACCGGACCGGTGGCGCGCTCTTTCTCGGTGCGTTACTGGTCTACGCACTCGGCTGGCAGGCGGGGATCGTCATCGTCGATACGTACGCGGTGGCCAACGGACTGGTCGCAGTCGCCGACGGCCACCTGTTCGTCGAGCGCGTCGCCTTCGGTCCGGGGTTCGACACGCCCGGGATGCACTACGTCAACGGCCGCTTTTACGCCCGAAACTACGGCCAGATCGTCGCCGCGCTCCCGCTGTACTGGTTCCTGGAGGGACTGGACGCGGTCACCGAGTTGCGCGTCGCTATCGCGGGGCTGTGGAGCCTCTGTCTGGTCGCGTTCGCGGGCACGCTGGCGTCCCTGCGGGACGACCGACGAGTCCTCGCAGCAGGTGCGCTCGTGGGGGCCGCAGTGTTTCTGGCGAACCTCTGGGCGCCGACGCCGGTCCCGGACGGGACGACCCCCATCCTCGCGCTCCAGATCCTCTCGATGCTCGCGGCAGCGCTCTGTGGCGTCGTGACCTACCGACTGCTCCGGCGCGCGCGGACGCGTCGTGTCGGGGTGCTCGGTGGCGCACTCGTCGCAGTCGCCACCCCCGTCGCTTACTGGGCAGCGATCCCCAAACGCCACACCCTGTCGACGGCGGTCGTGCTCGCGGTGGCGTACCTGCTCTACCGGAGTCGAACCGCGGATCGGGCGACTCCGTACGACCCGACGACGCTGCGGGCCGGGATGTACGCTCTCGTCGGCCTCTTCGCCTGGGTCCACGCGCCGATCGCGCTGACGCTCTGTCTCCCGCTCGCCCTGATAGACGTCCCGACGGCCCCGTCGAACACCCCACGGGACCTCGCGGTCGTCGGAACGGCGTTTCTGGTGGCGCTGATTCCGTTCTTCCTCACGAACTACCTGATCTCCGGGAACCCGGTAGAGGCCCCCCGATTGCTACCGGATGCCGGAACCGCACCTGCGGACGCGACCGTCTCTGCGGGGGGTGCCACGAGCAGTGGACCGACGAGTGGCGGTGCCGGTGGTGGGGGCGGTGGTGCGGGCGCGACCGGCGAGACGGGGCCGGGAATCCCGTTCGTGAGCGCACTGCTCGCCGCCGTCTCCTCGCTCACGCCGATGCTCGACCGAGTGTTCGGCGTCTACGTCGACGGTGCACTGTCGGTCGTGGCCGAGCCCGGCCGCCTCTATCGCGTCGGGTTCGTGAGTACCGGGGAGGTCCGACAGACTGCACCGGGGTCGATCGAACGAGCGGCCAGTTTCTCGATGCTGGAATCGTTGCCACTGCTCGGTGCTGCTCTGGCACTCCCGGTCGCGTTCGTGCTGGCCGGTATCGGGAATCGGGTCCGGTCGCGAGATTCGTCGGCCGGGGCCGCCGTCGAGTGGCGGGCCACGCTCGACCGCGTTCGTCGACGAATCGGGGGTCTGTTCACTCCGACCGAGGCCTTTCTGCTCGCGTTCTCGGCGTTACTGGCGCTGGTCTATCTCCCGCGACTGCCGACGCACGGACAGATGACGGTGCGGTACCTGACGCCGCTGTACCCGGTGGCGGTCTATCTGGTGTGTCAACACGAGCAGGTCGGAACAGTCCTCGCGAATCGACTCCGAACCGTCGCCTACGCCTTCGAATCGACGGTGTTGCTCGGTGTTCCCACCTTCGTCGCCGCGATGCTGTGGTTCGAACTCGGCGGAGCCGGTGGGTTCGACGTGGTGGCCGGTGTCGCGGTCGCCGTCGGCATCGCGCTCTTTGCCAGTACGGTTCTGGTCGCGACAGTGAAAGGTGGCGAGCGCCTGTTCGCGGTACTGGTCGGCGTCGCTGCCGGGACCGCCACGGGGTTCGTGCTCCTCTCCCAACTGATCTTCTTCCACTATGGGATCCACCTCCTGCCGGTCGTACAGGTCCTGACCGAGACGATCCGGACCGTCCTCGTGCGAATGGCGGTCTGACACCGGCGCCGTATTCCGATTCGAGCGGGGCCCTACCGGCGAAGTAGCCCCGACCGAGTGACGTGAACGTTCCGGAGTATCTATATGTGATAACGTCGAATTCGAGAGTATGACTCACGTCTGTCGTAACTGCAAGCGAGCGTTCGGTACAGAACTCGAACTCGAACTCCACCTCGATACGTGTACGGAGGGACAGCTCTTTTGCGACGAGTGTGGCGAGCGATTCGCCGAGCGAACCGCGACCGAAGACGGCTGGCACTATCGATGTCCGACGGAAGACTGCGACGGCAGCGGCATGGGCGAGGACATTCACAAGGTAAGCGAAGTACGGATCGAGAAATCCACTCGGTAGTTCTCCGGCACGCTCGATAGACAGACGACGTTCGACTCCGACACCGCGTGTGAGCCACTGCTTCTTTTGGCCGCGTGGACGACTACTTCTTTCAGCCGTGTGAGCCACCGGTCGCGAGCCGTTCGATCCGAGAGAGGGCGCGTTCACAGACGATAGCGTAGCCAGCCGCGACGAGCGGGATCTCGAAGACGACGCGACACCCGCCGGGGACGGCGTCGACGCGGTGACCAGTCGCCGGGATCTTCGCCACTCGCCACGTCCACCGGTAGTCCCCACAACTCGTTATCTCGAAGGGGACCCACGGCCCGCCCGCGACCTGTACCTCGCCGGTCGTGCCCACCTCGATGATCCGGTCGGGCGAGCGGACGTCGCTGACACTCGGCCCCCACTCCGGCCAGCGCTCCGTATCACAGAGCAGTTCCCAGACGGCGTCGCGGTCGGCCGCGACGACCCGGTCGACGACGAGTCGGCGGCCGTCTGGTGTCCGCTCGACCGACGGTAGGCCCGCCATACCGTGTCTCGGAGACGCACGCTCAAACAGATGTCGCCAGCAGGGCCGCTCTCGGCGCGATCGGGAGCCGACGACGCGAGAACCACGAGAGATAACCAGGGACGAACAATTACAAGCCCCCGTTCGCAAGGTTCGCAGGAATGATCGCCGCCCGGGACCTTCGCAAGGAGTACGGTGACTTCGTCGCCGTCGAGGGGAGTACGTTCACCGTCGACGAGGGGGAAGTCTTCGGGATCATCGGCCCGAACGGGGCCGGGAAGACGACGACGCTGAAGATGATCGCCGGCCTGCTCGAACCCACGAGCGGGAGTGTCTCCGTCGCCGGCTACGAGGCCGGCGAGACCGAGATGCAGCGCCGGCTCGGCTTCCTTCCCGAGGAATCACCCCTCTACGAAGAGATGACGCCGCTGTCCTATCTGGATTTCTTCGCCGACCTCTACGACGTGCCCGGCGACGTCGCCGAGGAACGGATCCACGACACGCTGGACAGACTCGATCTCGAACACCGCGAGCGCCCTCTCGGGGACATGTCCAAGGGGATGAAACGCAAGGTCGCCATCGCCCGCTCGCTGGTGAACGACCCGGACGTCCTCATCTACGACGAACCTGCGAGCGGCCTCGACCCGCTCACCACGAACTACATCATCGAGTTCACGCGTGACCTGGGCGAGCAGGGCAAGACCATCGTCTTCAGCGCGCACAACCTCTTTCACGTCGAGTCTATCTGTGACCGCGTCGCCATCATGAACGAGGGTGCCGTCGTCGCGAAGGGCGACCTCGACGAACTCCAGGACGCGTACGGCGAGACCGAATACCACGTCTACACGACCGTCGAAGTGCCGGGGGCCGTCCGGAAGAACGGGCGGTATCACCGCGTCGTCGAGACGATGGAGGCGGTCGACGAGACCCGAGAAGCCGCCCAGGCTGCCGGCGGCGAGGTCGCCGACATCCGTACCGAAGAGTCCAGTCTCGAAGAGGTGTTCCTCAACGTCGCCGAGAGTCAACCAGCCGGAGGACGGTGAGCGATGGGGGCGGACGACGGAAGCGAAGGCGCCGCCGAGAACGGAGACATCGTCGGGAGCGGAGATACCGACGGTGGTTCGGAGGGAAGCCGGCCTGGACGGCTCGCTCGGCTGTGGGCCTGGAGCAAGACGCGGGCGGACAACGTCCCGCGGATCGCACGCTGGGAGGTGACGAAAAACGCTGGCGGTGCCGACCGCAAGACGCTGGCGGTCGCGTTGCTGGCTATCGTCGGGATCGCGGTGTTGATCCCGCTCGCGGCGAGTCACGGCGTCGCGCTCGACGAGGGTATCTACCGGGTCGGCGTCTCTGAACAGAGTCCGCTCTACGGACCGGCCGCCAACGACGAGACGTTCAGCGTACAACAGCCTCGGCCGTCGGCTATCGGTACCGGAGACCAGGACGTGCTCGTCCGCGGGGCCCAGGTCAGGCGGATCGCCGACTCCCAGAAGGGGCGAGCGGCCGCCTCGGAACTCAGAGTCACCGTCGAGAGCTACAACGACGCGCTGATGCGAAACGAGGACAACGTCTCGGCGGCGTTCCCGGTGATCGTCAACCTCACGTACGTCCAGCAGGACGCGACACGATCGCTCGCAGTCGGCGGCACAGACGAGGAGACGCTCGGGTCCGACAGCGGCGACGGGACGACCGACGGTGACGGCGACGGCGCTGGAACCGGTGACGGGGATGGCGGTACTGGTAGCGGTAGTGGTGGCGACGGCAGTGGGACTGACGGTGGTTCCGGGACCGACGGTACCGACGGAGGCGGCGCCGACACGGGAGGTACGAGCGGCGGCGGGACGAGCCTCGCAGAGCGTCTGACCGGGGGGTCGGGCAGCGGTGCGCCGTCGGACATCTCGCCGCCGTTCCCGTTCCGGTCGCTCGTGCTCGCGTTCGTGTTCGTCCTCCCGCTGAACTTCGTCATCCAGGCCTACGGGTCGACGATACTGAGTGAGCGGCTCAACCGCCGGGGCGAACTCCTGCTCGTCTCGCCCGTCTCCCGACTCGACATCGTCGCGGGCAAGACACTCCCCTACTTCGCCGGGTCGATGGCCGTGGCGACGCTCATCACGGTCGCACTGCAGGGGTCGCACGTCTCCGTGCTCGCGGTGGCGCCGCTGGCCCTGCTCTTTCTCTCGTCGACGTTCCTGGGGGCGATGTTCGCCAGGTCGTTCAAGGAACTCACCTTCGTGACGGTGACGATAACCGTCTCGTTGACGACCTACGCGTTCGTCCCCGCCATCTTCACGGACGTGACGCCCATCGCGCTCATCTCGCCGCTGACGCTCGTCGTCCGCGACCTGCAGGGCCAGGCCATCGGGCTGGGCCAGTTCGCCTTCTCGACGCTCCCGCCGACGCTGACCGCGTCCGTGCTCTTCGGCCTCGGACTGGGACTCTACCGCGAGGAGGACATGTTCACCCAGCGGCCGATCCCGCTGAAGGTGCTGGACGCCCTCGCGGCGCCGTTGAAGCGTCGACGGAGCGTCGCACTCGTTACCGCGGTCCTCCTCCCGTTCGTCCTCGTCGCCGAACTGGTCGTCGTCGCGCTCCTCTTCGCCCTCGGCGAGGCGTCTATCCCTTTCATCCTCGTCGCGGTTGCGGTCATCGAGGAACTCGCCAAGAGCCTGCACGTCTACGCGGGCTACGAACACGCCCGCTACGACCGGCGCGCGAAGACCGCGGTGGTGCTTGGCTTTTTCAGCGGGCTGGGCTTTTTCGTCGCGGAGAAGTTCGCGCTCATCGCCCAGCTCGTCGACCTGCCCGAGGTCCCCGCGGGCCGGGCCGCCCTGGAGAGTCAGGCGACGCTCGGGACTGGCCTCCCGCTGCCGGTCGTGCTCGTGGGGCTGCTGTTCGCGCCGCTCGTCTTGCACGTCGTCACGGCGACCATCTCCTCGCTCGGTGCGAGTCGCGGGAAGCGGCCCTACGTTCTCGCGCTCGCGATAGCGGTCGTCGTTCACCTCGCCTACAATCTCACGGTGGTGTCGCTCTATGTCTGAAGGCCGCGACCGGTGGCGCGACGGCGACGACGATGGTTCCAGCGACTCCGAGAGTTCCGAGAGCGGGGGCTCGTTGCTGGCGTCGCTCACGCTATCGAACGTGCTCAGGGACCCGCGGGTCGTCATCGCCAGGCGGGACGTCGCCTCGCTGAGTCGCGAGAAGACGATCGTCCTCGCACTGTTCATCCAGCTGTTCGTCGCGGCGTTCTCGTCGTTTCTCGTCGTCGGGCTCACTTCGCTGTACGACCCCGGGTCGGTCTCGGGCAGCCAGGTCGTCGTCGGCGTCTCGGGCGAACACAGCGACGCGCTGATCGAGGCCGCCGAACAACAGGGCGGCGTCCGCGCGGTCGGGTTCCCCTCGAACGAGGAGGCCCGCGCAGCCTACGTCGACGGCGAACTCAACGCCGCCCTCCTGACGACCGACTCCGAGGGGCGGATCACAGTCGAGGTGGTAGCCCCCGAAGAGAACATACGCACGACGTTGATCGTCACCGAGATACGCGACCTGCTGGAGGCCGTCGAGCGCAACGAGCGGATCGCCCGGACCCAGTATCTCGACCGCTCGACGGTCCCGGTCCCGGGCGCGGTCGACGCCAGCCCCTACTTCGGGTTCACCTACACCGTGCTCGTCCCGCTGCTCCTCTTTTTGCCCCCCTTTATCAGCGGCTCTATCGCCGTCGACGCGTTCACCGAGGAGATCGAACGCGGGACGATGGAACTGTTGCGGGTCGCGCCGGTCACCCTGGTCGACATCGTCGACGGCAAGGCCATGGGGATGATAGCCATTGCACCCCTCCAGGCCGCACTCTGGATACTCCTGCTGGGGTTCAACGGCATCCAGGTGGCCAACGCCGTCCCGCTGCTGGCCGTCGTGACAGCCTTCGCGACGGTGGTCGTCGTGCTCGGACTCCTGCTCGGCCTCCTGACCGGCACGCGACGGCAGGCGCAGTTGCTCTACTCGGTGGTCGTCTTGCTGGTGTTCGGGACGCTCGTCTTCCTCCCCGAGCACCCCGCGACCACGGTGGCGAAACTCGCCGTCGACAGTCCGACGACGCTGACGTTCCTCCACGTCGCGGGCTACGCCGTCGGCGCAGTGGTGCTCTATCTCCTCGCTCGAGCGGTGACGCGCCGGACGGACCCGGAAGCACTCTAAGTCCCAGTCTGGAGTGGTCCGGGCGCGCCGAAATCCCCGGCGAGGGCGGAACCCCTAAATCTCCGCCGTTCGAGGCACCGACGATGAGCGACCCCGACGACCCCGCCGAGTCAGACGCCGACGGGAGTCCCTCCGAGCCGACAGGCGAGAGCGACGCGTCGACGGACGCCGACGCCGGCGGAGCACCGGCGGTCCAGACCGGCGCCGAGGAGACGGCCCGCGTCGACGACGCCGCGTCCGCGGACGCCGCCACGAGCGAGGACAGCTCGGTCGGGACGTCGGCCGCGACGATCGAGGAACTGGACGAGGAACTCGTCGAGGAGACCGTCGGCGAACTGCGACGCCTGGACCCCAGAGTCCGGCTCTACTGGGTCGCGAGCAGGCTGTTCGGGGGCGTCTTTCTCGCCGTCGTCGCCGCGCTGATATTCCAGTTCGCGGGGCCCGAGTTCGGCCTCGTCGAGACGCCCGGCGACTTACCGTTCGGGTTCGCACAGCGAACGGTGCTGGTCGGCGTGGGTGCCTTCCTGATATTCGGCGGCCTCGCCGCGCTCCACGCCGTCCTCTACTACCGGTCCTGGCGCTACGAGGTCCGCGAGGACTCGCTGTACCTGACCCGCGGCGTCTTCACGCGCGTCCAGACCGTCGCCCCGTACGTCCGCGTCCAGCACATCGACGCCAGACGCGGCCCTGTCGAGCGGCTGCTCGGCCTCTCGACGCTGGTCGTCTACACCGCGGGTTCGCGGGGTGCCGACGTCACCGTCCCCGGCCTGACCGACGACCGCGCCGACGAACTCCAGACCGCCCTCAAGCGCCTCGCCATCGAGTCCGAAGAGGAGGATGCCGTATGAGCGAGGGTCCGTCGGACTCTCCCGAGGACACCGACGAGGCGGCCACCGGGGAAGACGTGGATGGGGCCGCCGGGGCAGTCGATACGGGAGACGATGCGGTCGCTGACGCGGGTGGCGAACCGGCCGCCGGCGCTGTCGAAGCTGACGCCAGCGCCGGAGACGGGACGGCCGACGAACCCGTGGGCGGCGGCCCGCGCAAGCTACACGTCCTGACGATCCCCTACAGGCTCGTCCAGCAGGGTGCGGGGATCGTCGTCTTCCTCTTTTTCATCGGTGTCCCCGGACTGACGGGGGCGCTCGGAGCGGAGGGTAGTGTCCTGGGGATACTGGGTGGGCTCGGCATCGCGGCGGCGTTCGTCGGGTACTTCGTCGCCTACTACCAGCGCTACGAGTACGAACTCACCCCCGACACGTTCGATATCAAGTCCGGCGTGTTCTCGCGGCGCGAACGCGAGATCCCGCTCCGACGCATCCAGAACGTCGACATCAGCCAGTCTGTCACGCAGCGCGCGCTAGGTATCGCCAGCGTCGGCCTCGAAACCGCCGGTGGCGGTCAGACCGAGGCACAACTCCAGTACGTCAGCGAAGACGAGGCCGACCGCCTCCAGTCGGAGGTGAGTCGACTCCGCCGAGCGGGCGATACGACGAGCGACGCGACCGACGGCGAAGTGGCCGAACCGACTGCGGAGACCGTCTTCGAGATTACCCAGAAGGAACTCGGCGTGCTCGCGGTCGTCTCGACGGACTTCCGCGTCGTCTCGCTGATCTTCTTCGCGGGGTCGCTGTTTGGCCCCTCCTTCTTCGAGGAACTGGAGCCGGTCTTCTTCGGCCCGGAGACGGTGCTGGGCGTCCTGTTCGGTCCGATCGCGGCGATCCTCTCGATAATCGCCATCGGGATCTTCGCAGGGGCGATCAGTGCCGCGCGATACTACGGGTTCACGCTGAATCGGACCGACGAAGAACTGCGCTACGAGCGCGGCCTCCTCCAGAAGTACAGCGGGACGATCCCCCTCTCGAAGGTCCAGACGCTCTCGGTCCGGGAGAACGTGCTCGCGCGGCGACTCGGCTACGCTGCGCTCTACATCGAGACGGCCGGCCACGTCGCCTCGACCAGCGAGTCCGGTGGTTCGCAGTCGGCCGTCCCACTGGCCGAACGTGACCGCGTGGAGCGGCTATTGCGGTCGATCGAGGACGCACCCCTCGACCAGTTCGAACGCCCGCCCAAGCGCGCCCGCGAGCGCTACGCCGTCAGGTACTCGCTGGTCGTCCTGGGGGTGACCGCCCTGTTCTACATTGCTTCGACGGCCATCGATTTCCTCACGTACTGGTATCTGCCGCTTCTCGGGCTGTTGCTGGTGCCAGTGGCGGCCCATCTGAAGTGGAAACACCGCGGTTACTACCTCGGCGACGAGCACGTCGTGACGCGCAACGGCTTCTGGTCGCGGACGACGAAGATCGTCCCCTACCACCGCGTCCAGACGACCGTCAGTTCGGAGACGATATTCCAGCGCCGGCGGAAACTCGGGACTGTCGTCGTCGACACTGCAGGTTCGCGGTCCATCACTGGCGACGACCCGAAGGCCGTCGACTTCGACGTCGAGACGGTCGACCACGTTCGGGAGGAGGTGCCCGACCGGCTCTACGAGTCGCTCCGGGCGCGCAAACGCTCGCGCTCGCGCGACCGTCTGGAACCCGAATCTGGTGATGTGGGGGATCTCGACGCCGGGAGTCACGCCGACCCCGCGGCGGACTGATCGCAGTAGTTGTAGTATTCGTCTTTGCCGCTCGTGTCTCCATCACCGAACTCCTCGCTGTGCCCCGCGTGAGAACGACGAGTGAATCCGCAGTCTTCCGAGAACCAAGATTGTCGAAGCCGATAGGGACATCGGATGGTATCCGGATGCCAGCGAGGAGTAGCCTGGTGTTTCCCACGTTGTCGGGAATTTTGGGAATAGATATTAAGTGAACCCACACGATACTACTGATATGGGCGGAGAAGTCCGAGCAGACGACCGCGGACGAGTCACGATACCGAAAGCGGTGCGCGACCGGTACGGCGACCAGTACCGGCTGGTCGAACTGGACAGCGGCATCAAACTGGTTCCGATCCCGGACGACCCGCTAGAGGAACTCCGAGCGGCCGCGACCGACGAACTCCGGGAGGCGTCAATGGGAGATCTCGAAGCCGCAGCGAGCGAGGAGGCCGGAGAACAAGCGAGTGAGCATGTACGCTGATCTGGACTTCTGGCTGGCGCTCCTGAAGAACGACGACTGGCTCAACGACCGGGCCGAGCGGTTCCTCGAGGAACACGAGGGGCAACTGGAGGTGTCGCTGGCCACGTTCATCGAACTGTTCCTCGTCGAAGAGCGGTTCCCTTTCGACCGCGAGCGAGCCGTGACGGCGATCCTCGAACTGGCGACGTATTCCGGCGATCCGGACGTCGTGTATCAGGCTTCCGAACACATCGACGAGGGACTGAACACGTTCGACGCGTTCCACGCTGCGCTCTCCGGGGGGAGTATCGTTTCCAGTGACGGCGCATACGACGACCTCGGTGGTGTCGAACGCGTTCGACTCGAACCCGACGAGCGCGGAGATACCGCAGACTGAGTGCGACGGTGTTCAGCAGGAACGTTTGCACTGACGACAGGTCCCGCACAGGCAGATCGTTCTGTGAACTCACTACGACTACCGACTACACGTTCTGATATTTCGCCCCAAAACCATAACTCGGAGTACACGCACAGATCGGCCAATGCAGGGCTCGCGGTGTCTTCCATGACAGGGATCGAAACGAGGGAGTTGACGAAGACGTACGGGGACGTGACGGCACTCGACGGACTCACGCTGTCGGTCCCGGAGGGCGAACTGTTCGGCCTGCTCGGCCCCAACGGCTCGGGCAAGACGACGACCATCGAGATACTCACCGGCCAGACCGAACCGACGAGCGGGAGCGCCAGCGTCCTCGGCCGCGACCCGGTCGCGGACCCCCTCTCGGTGCGGGAAGTGGTCGGCATCCTCCCCGAGCGCGAGGACCCGCCGAGTTTCCTCACGCCGAGGGAGTACCTCCAGTTCGTCGGCGACGTCCGCGGGTTCGACGCGCCCGAGGACCGCATCGCAGAGTGGGCCGACCGACTGGGATTCCGCGAGAAACTCGACACGATGTCGGCCGACCTCTCGGAGGGTGAACGCCAGCGCGTGATGCTCGCCCAGACGTTCATCCACGAACCCGATCTGGTCTTCATCGACGAACCGCTGGTCAACCTGGACCCGATCATGCAGGCCGAGGTGCGCGACCACCTGCGCGAGTACTGCGCGGCTGGCAACACGCTCTTTCTCTCGACGCACTTCCTCGAAGTCGCCGCGGACCTGTGTACCCAGATCGGCATCGTCCGCGACGGGCGTCTCGTCGCCGAGCGCGACCCGCGGGGCCTCGACGACGAGGACGAACTGCTCGACTACTTCCGGAGCGAGGTCGACGACGCCGCGGCCGAGGGCACCGCGAGTGCAGGCGAGGGCACAGCCACGGCGGACGGCGGGAGCGACCTCGCCGGCGGTGGCGGAGACAGATGAGCACGAGTGCCAGTCGTCTCACGCCGCGGTTGCTCGTGCGGATGATACGGGAGGAGTGGCGCCTCCACGCCGAACTGTTCGGCGACCGCTTCGCGGCGTTTCCCGTCCTCGTGACGCTCCTCTCGGGCGTCGGTATCTGGCTCCTGACGCTGACCAACGCCTCGATGGACGCCATCGCCGCGGGGCTCCACGGGCTCGTCTTCTTCTTCGGCCTCCAGGTCGGCACCATCGGCCTCGTCGGGCGCGACGCGCTACGGGACGTGCTGGGTGACGTGACGCTGCTCGTGTTCTCGGCGCGTACGCTCCCCGTGACCTGGCGGCGCCTGCTTGCGGTCTTTCTCCTGAAGGACCTGCTGTACTACTCGGTGCTTTTCCTGGGTCCGCTGGCGGTCGGCTACGCCGCAGTGGCGGTTCTCGAAGGTGTCGCGCCTGCCACCGTCGCACTCCTGTGGGTGACCACCAGCGGCACGTTCGCGCTCGGCGTCGGGACGAGTCTCACGCTCGCGGGACTCGGCACCCGGAGTCGCGGGCTCGTCGCCCTCGTACTCGCGGGTATCGTCGCCGCCGTCCTCTCGGGGCAGGTCGACGTCGTCGCGTTCTCGCCGCTGGGGTTCTACGAGTCCCCGTCGGTCGAGAGCGCAGTCTCGGGGTTCGGTCCCGCAGTGGCACTCTCGATCCTGGGGCCCGTACTCTTCCAGCCCGCCGAAACGGGCCCGGCACGCACGTCCTCCGACCGGTACTCGCGAGTGCGCGACGTGCTCGGTGACGGTATCGCGACGCGCAGCGTGCTGGAAGTGGCGGGTTCCAGCGGCTCGGTCTGGAAGGTGTTCTTCTCGATGGGCGTGCTCTTTCTCGTCACCGCAGTGCTAGTCGCCGAGGTGGGCCGCGTCACGGCGCTCGACCCCTCGATGGGGATCGCCGTCGGAACGCTGCTCGGACTCGGCGCCTTTACGACCTACAGCTGGGTGACGCAGTTCGACGACGCCGCCGAGTACCGCCGCTATCCGGTCTCGATGGGGTCTGTCTTCGCCGGGAAACGCCGCGCCTATCTCGTCCTGTCCATTCCGGCCGGACTGGTCTACCTGCTGGGCTCGCTGGTCTGGGTACCGGCAGTCGAGGTGGCCGTCGGCGTCGTCGTCTTCCCGCTGGTCGCGGTGTACGTCTACGGCGTGACGGCCCTGATCACGGGACTCTCGCCCAACGAACTCCTCTTCGATACACCCCGATTCCTGGCGTTCGGCGTCGCACTCGGCGTCGTCGCCGTCCCGCTCGTCGTCGCGGCGCTCGTCCACACCGAGTCGCCGATGCTCGCCAACGGTGTCGCCGTGGGCGTCGCCGCCGTCGCCGCGCTCGTCGGTGTGGGACTCGCACGTCGGGCGAGTCGCCAGTGGGCTGACCGGTCGCTCGACCCCTGACTGACGAACGCCGTTTGCTGTCACTCTCTCGTTCGAGTGGGCGTCACTCGTCGACTATCCTGCTCGTGCCGGGCGGGAGAAACTCCTGTATCAGGTCGGGGCTGGCGACCTTGCGGACGAACGACTGGTCGGCAAAGCGGGTCTTGAACTCCCGGTAGAGTCGCTTGGCGACGTCGTTCTGGGCGAACCGGCCGGGTTCGACCTCGATAGTCGTCTCCGCGTTCGGTTCGATGGCGCTCGGTGGCCCACCGATCACTCGCGTCTCGGGTTCACAGGTGATCCCGACCACGACGCCGACGGGCGTGTCGCGGTGGTAGGTCCGGTCGCCCCGTATCGCGAAGCCGCCCTTCTCGAGGTACTCGCCGCTCTCGGGCGTCTTGCTGACCTGGTCGCTGGCCACCTCGTAGACGTCGTCGGCGAAGCGACCCTCCTTCCAGACCGAGGAGTACGAGACCGCGAACTGTGCGGCCTCCTCGATGCTCGATTCGGGGATCTCGACGTCGTCGTCGTAGGATTCGCTGGGCCCCGTCGCCTTCAGGACGGTCGCGGGCCCGCCGTGGGCCTGCGTGTGGAAGAATCGGTCGCCGCGGTCGAGGTACTTCTCGACGATGGCCTCGTTGTCGTCGGCGTCGCGCCCGCCGATGACGAGGAAGCCGTCGCTCGTGTGGAACCAGCGAAAGCGTTCGTACCACTCTT
>Ga0207771_100510_pt1 | contig 22525 bp, 23 predicted proteins | sample A23M2SouthBayCA_2_FD_187731 | JGI IMG/M metagenome (GOLD analysis project Ga0207771, IMG submission 187731) | Aerobic enrichment media microbial communities from Eden Landing Ponds, California, USA - A23 M2 (2) (SPAdes) | ecosystem: Environmental > Aquatic > Marine > Unclassified | place...
CCGGAAGCCGAACTCTCGCTGGGGCTGCGTGACTACGCCGACTCCGTCGGGGGCCGCGAGCAGCTCGCCATCGAGGCCTTCGCCGACGCCATCGACGTCATCCCGCGCACCCTCGCCGAAAACGCCGGTCTCGACCCGATCGACTCGCTGGTGGACCTGCGCAGCCAGCACGACGGTGGCGACACCACGGTCGGGCTGGACGCCTACACCGGCGACATCATCGACATGTCCGAGGAAGGCGTCGTCGAGCCCCTCCGTGTGAAGACCCAGGCTGTCGAGTCCGCGACCGAAGCCGCAGTGATGATCCTGCGCATCGACGACGTGATCGCCGCGGGCGACCTCAAAGGTGGCTCCGGCGACGACGACGAGGACGACGCCCCTGGCGGCCCCGGCGGCGGCATGGGCGGCATGGGCGGCGGCATGGGCGGTATGGGCGGTATGGGCGGCGCAATGTGAAACCACTTTTTACGCCCTCGGGTCTCGCACTCGCGCCTGTCGGCGCGAGGCGGACCGCTCGGGCGTAAAAACTTGGGGAAAAAGGCCGCTCGCGTCCGGTAGGGCGCGAGCGGGTGCATTCCCTGTCGACCTACCGCACCGCAACCGCAGCCGCACCGCATTTCGAACAAGCGATTTTCTTTTGCTGGCTGTAGTTGGATTCGACAGTTGACATCAGAATCATTCAATAAGTCTCACTGTTCGATTCCATCCAATTATTGAACTTTTTCCAAATATCTGGATCCCTCGTGGCCATATCATCTGTCCACGAAATTAGAGCTCCACCTGAGACAATTCCTACCAGACAAACTTCACTGTAAGACGATGGGAATTCAGGGAGGATCGCGAGGAGTACCAAGACCAAGTAAAAGAGATGTCCAGGTATACTAACAGCCTGAGTTTGTCGCTTAGTTAGAGTGCCGTGATTACGGAACTCAGTACGAGTCGGAAATACTGGTGCGAACCTACCACTGCATTCAGGATCAGCATCGAAAACCCGTCCAACCCAGTAGTAATATCTCTCATGGACCTGATTCCCAATTAAAAATGAAACACCGAAAATTATCGCCACTAAATTCGGCTCCATCATATCTTCCTTTGTTTCTACAAATATAGAAAGTATTTCTGGTAGGGGCTACGCGGATTTGATAGCAGCATACTATACCCTAGTTTGTCACTACCGACAAACCATCCTCCAGATCTTCGATTAGCTCAATAATCTAATCATCACACAAATTTATTGCTCTACACTCCCAATCCCTACCCATGCCCGACCCTGGAGTCGACGCCTGGAAAGAGCAGACGACGGCCTTCGACCGCGTCAGATCGGTCGCACAGACGGTCACCGAACCGCGGACGGCGTCGTGGATCGCCGACGAGGCGGCCGTCTCGGAGAACACTGCCCGCGACCACCTGCAGCGACTCGTCGAGATGAACGTTCTGCGAGCGTTCGAGGACGGGACGACCACCACGTACGCGCCCGACCCACTGCACACGCGCATGCAGACGCTCCGGGAGCTCATCGACGAGTACGATCACGACGGGCTGCTCGAACTGAAGGCGGACCTCCAGGCGGAGATCGAATCCTGGCAGGACGAGTACAATGTCGCCTCGCCGGCAGAACTGCGGGCGCTCGCAGCCGAGGCGGAGACGGCCGAGGAGACAGCCACGATCAGACAGACAGCCGACGATTGGGAACTGACTGCCTACCGGCTCGGGATCGTCGAGGAAGCGATCGAGAACTACACCGCGTACAGCAGCTCTGACTCCGCTGTGGCCTGATCGAGGATGGCCGGTTCGGACCCTTCCTACGACCCAGCAGCGGCCTCCCATCGTGCACTTCGAGAGATCCGGCGAGAACTCGAACGCCACCCAGCGGTCAGCGTCGCGCAGGGATTCCCACCCGACGCACACGCGACCGTCGAGGCGACGCTATATCCGTCACAGTTGGCAACGACTGCGGGTGAGGCGTCGCTGACCGTCCGATGGTTCGCCGGGCAATCGCCTGATGACCCGCCGCAGTTTTCCTTTCATTACAGCGACAGCACTGGGTTCGACTGTGGCTGGCATCACGAACCCAATCCACACGTCGACGGATGGGGACACTATCAGGAGCGACCGAGTCCAACGACAGCGTACACCTACGAACCGTATTCGTTCGGGTCTGAACTCCCCGCGCGAGTCGTCTGGGAAGTGCTGTCGCGACTGGCGGCAGTCTTCGAAGAGCAGTGAGCGGTCCGATACCAGTCGTGGAGTGCTCGGTCCGCAGACTTTTGTCGTCGTGAGCCCGAGGAGGAGATATGAGTCGGTCCCGAAAGCCACGGTGGCTCAAGAGCCAGCCACCGACCGGCGAGCGCTTCACCGAGATCAAGCAGACGCTCCGGGACCACGACCTCCACACGGTCTGTGAGGAGGCCAACTGTCCCAACATGGGGGAGTGCTGGAGCGGTGCGGAGGCAGGCGGGAGCGGCCCCGGCACAGCCACGTTCATGTTGATGGGCGACCGCTGTTCCCGGGGCTGCAATTTCTGTGACGTCGAGACCGGCGGGATGGAACCCCTCGATCACGAGGAACCCAGGCAGGTCGCCGAGGCGATAGCCGAGATCGGCCTCGATTACGTGGTCCTGACCTCCGTCGACCGGGACGACCTCGACGATCAGGGGGCGAGCCACTTCGCCGAGACGATCCGCGAGATCAAGCGCCGCCATCCCGACACACTCGTCGAGGCGCTGATCCCGGATTTCCAGGGCGAGGCAGGACTCGTCCAGCAGGTCATCGACGCGGGGCCGGACGTGCTGGCGCACAACGTCGAGACTGTCGAGCGACTCCAGTGGCCTGTCCGGGACCGCCGTGCGGGCTACGAGCAGTCGCTCTCGGTTCTGCGTAAAATTGCCGACGCAGAGCCCTACGCAAAGACCTCTCTGATGCTCGGCGTCGGCGAGTACGACGACGAGATCTATCAGGCCCTCTCGGATCTCCGGGCGGTGGGCGTCGACATCGTCACGCTGGGCCAGTATCTTCAGCCCTCCCGGAGCCATCTGGAGGTCAGCGAGTACGTCCATCCGGACGCCTTCGACACCTGGCAGCGGGTCGCCGAAGAGGAACTCGGCTTCGCCTACTGTGCCAGTGGCCCGCTGGTCCGCTCTTCGTATCGGGCGGGCGAACTCTTCGTGGAGGCCCTCCAAGAGGGTGCCGGTATCGACGCTGCGCGGGCGGCTGTGCGTGAAAAATCGGCGGACTGAGGAGTCTTTTTGCCGTGTCCACCGACAGCTACTGCACCACGTCATCAGCAGCAGCCCCACGACGCGACTCCAGTTGCCTGGCCCCGATCGTCACGGTCGAAAATTATTTATTCGGTTACGAGTAATTATATTCTGAGGACGCAGAACCGCATGAAGATACTCGTCACGGCAAACTACACGGTGGAGGGGATCGAACGTCTGGAGTCGCTCGGTTTCGCGGTCGAGTACGATCCGATCGAGGATCGCGAGTCGAGACTGTCGGTCGAAACACTGAAAGAGCGGCTACAGGGGGTCGACGTGTTCGTCTCCGGGTTCGAGAGCGTCCCTGCGGAAGTGATGGACGCTGCAGCGGAGCTACAGCTGATCGTCTGTCCTCGCGGGGGCCCGGAGGCTTGCGTCGATATCGAGGCGGCGACTGCACGCGGGATTCCGGTGGTGTACGCACCCGGCCGGAACGCCGAGACTGTCGCCGATCATACGATGGGACTGTTGCTGGCCGTCACGCGGAACATCTCGCTCGCGGACCGTCGATTGCGTGAGCGAACCTACACCGGTGAGCCGATCGGAGACGCCGCCGCGGGAGGCGAACGCGAGGACGTCACCTGGGATCTCGGCGCGGATTCGCCGTACACGACGTTGCGAGGGCCATCACTCGGCGGTCGTACTCTCGGGATCGTGGGATTCAGCGCCATCGGCCGCCGGGTGGCCAAACGCGCCGGCTTTGGCTTCGGCATGGACGTGATTGCCTACGATCCGTTCGTCGATGCCACCGAGATGGAGCCGTTCGACGTCGAACGGATCGAAGATCTTCAGGAACTGTGTCGCCGGAGCGACGTCGTCAGTCTCCACGCGACGGTCACGCCCTCGTCCCGTGGGATGATCGGCCCCGCGGAGTTCGCGGCCATGCCCGAACACGCCTACTTTCTCAACACTGCTCGGTCGGCACTGGTCGAGGAGGGGGCGCTCCGGGACGCACTGGCCCGTGACGAGATCGCCGGCGCAGGGCTGGATGTGTTCGACGCCGAGCCGATCAGGGCGGACGACCCGCTACTGGAGCGAGACGACGTCGTCCTGACGCCACACATCGCGTCGGCTTCCTCGGACGTCATCGAACGCCACACCGAGATGACCGTCGCGGACATCGAAGCCCTCGTGGCCGGCGAGCGACCGATGCGCGTCGTCAACCCCGAGACGCTGGACGGATTCGAGATCGAGCCGCGGAAACCTAAATTAGAGATATGACCCACTACGACGCAGTGCTGTTCGACATGGACGGCGTGACGGTAACGAGCGCGAACGCCTGGCGGACGCTCGAACGCGAGACGATCCTGCCCGCTGCAGCCGACGGCGTCGACATCGAGGAAGTCCGCGCGCTGAGTGTCGCTGATTCGTACGACCGGCTCCAAGCCATGGAGTCGGTGAGCCTCAACGTCGATCGCGAGGGATTCGTCGAGCTGTATGATACCTACGCCAGAGAGGTCTATCACGAGCGTGCGGCGCTGATGGATGGCTACGAACGGTTCGTCGAGGACCTCCGTGCAGCGGGACTGGCCATCGGGCTCGTCTCGGCGTCCTGCCGAGACTGGGTCGAGATGGTCCTCGATCATCACGATCTATACGACGCCTACGACGTGGTACTCTCTGCGGACGACGTCGACGGCCCGTCGAAACCAGCGCCGACGCCGTATCAGCAAGCAGCCGCGGAACTCGATGTCGATCCGGAGCGATGTCTCGTCGTCGAGGACTCGCTCCACGGGATCGAATCTGCGGTGGCTGCTGGCGCGTATTGTATCGCCTTGCGGGGTGCTGGCAACCGGACGACCGACCTCTCGCAGGCTGACGCGATCGCCGACGACCCGACCGAACTTCGGGAGATAGTCGCCGACCTTCTCGGCCGAGCCACGAGCGTCGATCCGACTTCCGCTGTCGAGACGTGACAGGGCGCTCGCGACCCACAGGCGAGTGAAGATCCGAACACTGACCGATCGTTGAAGCGGGAATAACTGGACGCTCGTCCACATCAGACGCGATCGACCGGACGACTGCACCCCGAATTCACGAAACGCCTTTGGTGGTGGCGAGGGTGTGTAGAACCATGCAGGTCCGGAGGATTCCTACGTGAGTATTATTCAGCGCGACCCGGACGACATGGTACAGGTCCTCGGAGAGGATGGATCGGTCCGGGACGACGCGACCGTCCCAGACATCTCCGAATCGAGGTTGATCGAGATGTACCGGGCGATGAAGCGGGCGCGACACTTCGACCAGCGGGCGGTCAGTCTCCAGCGCCAGGGGCGGATGGGAACGTACCCGCCGATGGCTGGACAGGAGGGGGCGCAGGTCGGCAGCGCGATGGCGCTCGGCGAGGCAGACTGGATCTTTCCGAGCTATCGCGAACACGCCGCCATCGAGGTGCGTGGCTGGCCACTCAAGCAGACGTTGCTGTACTGGATGGGCCACGAGGACGGCAACAGCCCACCACCGGAGACAAATATCTTCACCGTCACGGTCCCCATCGCCACACAGATCCCACACGCGACGGGCGCAGCCCTGGCGTCGAAGCTCAAGGGCGAGGAGAAGGTGTTTCTCTGTTACTTCGGCGATGGGGCGACCAGCGAGGGCGATTTTCACGAAGGGCTGAACTTCGCGGGTGTGTTCGACGTCCCGGCGGTGTTTTTCTGTAACAACAACCAGTGGGCGATCTCAGTGCCCCGGGAACGACAGACCGCCGCCAAGACGATCGCACAGAAAGCTACCGCATACGGTTTCGACGGGATCCAGGTCGACGGAATGGACCCACTCGCAGTGTATCAGGTCACGCAGGGGGCCATCGAGAAAGCCCGCGATCCCAGCGAGGGCGAACGCCGCCCAACGCTGATCGAAGCCGTTCAGTACCGCTATGGGGCACACACGACGGCCGACGATCCCTCGGTGTATCGCGACGACGAGGAGGTCGAACGCTGGAAGCAGAAAGATCCGATCGACCGACTCGAACTGTACCTCCGAGACGAGGGACTGCTGGACAACGCCCTCATCGAGACGATCGAAGCCGAGATCGAAGACGAGGTCGCGACCGCCATCGAGGCGGCCGAGTCGGTCGAGCGACCCGACCCCGAGGAGCTGTTCGCACACGTCTACGCGGAGATGCCCCAGCGCCTGGAAGAACAACTCGACTATCTGGGCCGGCTTCGCGAACGCCACGGCGACGACGCAATCCTTGAGTAATCATGAGTGACACTGCTACTACCGAGGACGTATCGGGCGACAGCCAGCGACTGACGCTCGTGCAGGCAGTACGGGACGGGCTCTACGGCGAGATGGAACGCGACGAGGACGTGCTGGTCATGGGCGAGGACGTCGGCGAGAACGGCGGCGTCTTCCGGGCGACACAGGGCCTCCACGAGGAGTTCGGGCAGGATCGAGTGATCGATACCCCGCTCTCGGAATCGGGCATCGTCGGTACCGCCGTCGGGATGGCCGCCTACGGCCTTCGCCCCGTTCCAGAGATCCAGTTCATGGGCTTCATGCCGCCCGCATTCGACCAGATCACGAGCCACGCCGCACGTCTCAGAAACCGCTCGCGGGGCCGATACACCTGTCCGATGACCATCCGGGCACCCTACGGCGGCGGCATCCGTGCCCCGGAACTCCATTCGGAATCGAAGGAGATCCAGTATGTCCACGAACCCGGCCTGAAAGTCGTGATTCCGAGTACACCTCACGACGCCAAGGGGCTGCTCGCGTCGGCGATCCGCGACCCGGATCCCGTCGTGTTCCTCGAACCTAAATTGATCTACCGGGCGTTCCGCGAGGACGTGCCCGACGACACCTACACCCTGCCGCTGGGCGAGGCCGCTGTCCGCCGCGAGGGCAGTGACGTCTCGGTGTTCTCCTGGGGTGCGATGACCCGCCCCTGTCTCGACGCCGCAGAGAATCTCGCTGGCGAGATCGACGTCGAGGTCGTCGATCTGCGAACGCTCTCGCCGCTGGATTTCGACACCATCGTCGACTCGTTCGAGAAGACGGGGAGAGGAGTCGTCGTCCAGGAAGCCCCCCGGACTGGCGGGCTCGCGAGTGAGATCATCGCCACCCTGCAGGAGGAATCCTTGCTGTATCAGGAGGCCCCGATCACTCGCGTCACGGGCTTCGACACGCCGTTCCCACTGTACGCGCTGGAGGACTACTACCTGCCCGAGGCCGATCGGATCGAAGACGGAATCCGGGAGGCTGTAGAGTTCTAACCATGCCTCGCGAGTTCCGCCTTCCCGACGTCGGCGAGGGCGTCGCAGAGGGAGAACTGCTAGGATGGAACGTGTCCGTGGGCGACACCGTCAGCGAAGACCAGCCGGTCGCCGAGGTCGAGACCGACAAGGCCGTCGTCGACGTCCCGTCACCAGTGAACGGCACAGTCGAAAAACTTCACGCCGATCCCGGCGATATCGTGCCCGTCGGTGACGTTCTCGTGACTTTTTCCCTCGAAGGCGAAGACGCCGAACCGGAAGAGGAAGCGGAATCAGTAGCCGAAGACGGACAGACTTCCGAGACAGTCGACGAGGAAGCGGCTGCCGAGACCGCAGCCGAAAGCACCGTCGGAGACGAAATGCCTGGCGGGCAAGTCTTCGCGCCGCCGCACGTCAGGCGTCTGGGTCGGGAACTCGACATCGACCTCCAGACGGTCGCGGGGAGCGGACCCGGTGGCCGCGTGACCGAGCAAGACGTCCGGGCCGCTGCCGGCAGCGAAGACGAGCCCGAACGGAGCGAGAGCGAACCGGCGAGCGAGCGCGAGACCAGCGACGCCGGCGACGGGCCGGCCGCCCTGACTGTGCAGCACGTCGATGAATCCGGGGAGACTGCCGAACGCGACCGGACGCTGGCAGCACCAGCGACACGCAAACTGGCCGCCGAACTGGGCGTCGATCTCGATTCGGTCCCGGCGAGCGAGCAGCGCGACGGCGAGGCGTTCGTCACGCCCGAGGCCGTCCGCGAGTATGCCCAGACCCAGCAGGAGGCCCAGGCTGCCGACGCCGAGGCCGTCGCGAACGCCGAGAGTGCTGCGGCGGCCGCTGCAGGTGAGAGAGGAGAGGCCGAGCGGGTCGAGCGCGAACCCTATCGGGGCGTCCGCCGGACGATCGGCGAGGCGATGGCGAACTCGAAGTTCACCGCGCCGCACGTCACCCACCACGACCGGGTCGACGCGACAGGGCTCGTCGAGACGCGCGAGAAACTCAAGCCGCTGGCCGAAGAGCGCGGTGTCACACTCACGTACCTCCCGATCGTGATGAAGGCTGTCGTCGGCGCGCTGAAAGACCATCCCGTATTGAACACGATGCTCGACGAGGACAACGAGGAGATCGTCTACAACTACGACTACAACGTCGGGGTTGCGGTCGCGACCAACGCCGGGCTGATGGTCCCCGTCGTCGAGGATGTCGAGCAGAAAACTCTCATCGAAGTCGCCGACGAGGTGGTTGAGCTCGTCGGGAAAGCACGCGACCGTTCGATCAAACGCGAAGAGATGCAAGGGGGAACCTTCACCATCACCAACTTCGGGACCGTCGGCGGGGAGTACGCCACGCCGATCATCAACTATCCCGAGACCGCAATTTTGGGACTGGGCGCGCTCGAACAGCGTCCGATGGTCGAGGGCGGCAGCCTGCAGGATCCGGGCAAGATCGTCGCCAGACCCGTGTTGCCGCTGTCGCTGTCGATCGACCACCGCGTGATCGACGGTGCGGACGCTGCCCGGTTCGTGAATACGCTCAAAGAATATCTGCAGGATCCGACGCTACTGTTGTTGGAGTAGCACAGGTCCTATTAACACAGTGGAAAGTGTAGGGACAGGTATGTCCGGGGATCGAGATACGCAATTCATCGAGACGACGATGGACGACGACGAGATCGATCGTCTGCTACGAGGACAGGGGCACGGGATCGTCTCACTCTGTGACGGCGGCCAGCCCTACAGCATCCCGGTGTCGTTCGGATACGACGGCGACCACCTCTACTTTCCGTTTCTGGTGACCGACGAGGCGAGAAAGTCGACGGTAATCGAAGCCGAATCGCTCGTCCGGTTTCTCGTGACCGACGTTCGGGATCTGTTCAACTGGCAGAGTGTGTCCGTCACCGACCACGTCGAGGCAGTAGACCCAGACAGTAGCGAGTGGGACCGGTTCGTGGACGCCCTCGTCAAGCAGGGCTGGTTCAAGCCTGAATTCGAACACGCGGCGTCTATCGACTCGATCGAGGGATGGAGACTCGGGATGGAGAGCGTCGACGGGAGAAAGCGCGAGGCGTTCACCTACGAGTGAGACGGGTGTTCAGACCATCCCGCCCATTCCGAGCGAGGTGAGGAGATTTCGAAGCAGGCCGAGTGCAGTCACGGCGAGGCCGACCAGCACGAGTGCGAGTCCGCCCGCCAGGATCAGATTCTGCGAGGCGACGACGCCCAGCCCCCCCAGCGTCAGGAGAAGGCCGACGATACCGAGTACGCCGAGTTTGTCGAACATGTACGAGGGCGAGAGCGGGCGGGCTAAAACAGTGCCGAATCGAGCCAGTCACCGGCCGTATAGCAGATACGACAACAGGACAAACGTCACAATCATTCCGCCGACGAACACACCGAGCCCGAGCGTTCCACCGAGCGATCCGAGGATCTGATTCGTCGCAACGAGGACAGCGACGGCCCCAACGATGGTCCCGATGACGATGAAGGCTCCCGTCTGATACTCCTCGATGAAGTCTATCGCTGATCGCTCAGACATGTACTGGTGTACACAGACAGTAAATATATGATTTTCGATATCTACAGCCGGAATTCAGTATCCAGACTGGCCGCGACGTTGCCCATCTCGATCAGGGCATCCTGATAGCGCATCGCCCGCATCGTCGAGCCGTCGGCGTCGAGCACGCCCGTCATGACTCCAGTGACGATGTCGAGGTCGCCCTGGATGAGGCGTTTCCAGTCAGCGTAGTCGCCGCGGATCGCATACCCGTGGGCGACGGCATTCGGATCGTCGAGGACGTCGACATCGAGACACTCGCCGTCCCGAAGTGCGAGATAGAAGTAGATGGGATCGCCGTCATAGCTATCATCCGGGAGGATTTCGAGGACGAAATCGCCATCGAAATCGACGCCCCAGCCGGACGCGGCCTCGGCGAACGCGTCGTTGTCGTTGAGGAGACGCCGGTACGCGCTGATCCACGCCTCGGCCTCGTCGGGCAGCGTAATCGCCATCTCTCTGTGCAACTCCTCGCTTGTGTCCCTTGGAGTTATCGACATCTCTCCGTCGGTGAGAAATACAGGACTTCCAACAGAAATGAGGCGTCGTCGTTTGTAGAAAACTTAAACCGTCGCGCAATCGAAGTGCGAGATATGGGCGACGACAGCGGGCGCAAGGACCTCCGCATGCCCGACGACGACGAGGTGTTCGCCGTCGTCACGAACATGCTGGGGGCCAACCGCGTGAAGGTCCGTTGTATGGACGGGAAAGAACGCACGGCACGCATCCCGGGCAAGATGCAAAAGCGCATCTGGATCCGCGAGGACGACGTCGTCCTCGTCGAACCCTGGGACTGGCAAGACGAGAAAGCCGACATCACCTGGCGCTACGAGAAACAGGACGCCGACCAGTTACGTGAGGAAGGCCACATCCAGGACTAGATCGAGTGCGTGTCCGATCCCGGCGCGAACCGCATCTTACTTACTGACCGGTCGCAGAGGTACAGCCGATGGACGATCCCGTTCTGCTCACGGGTGCTGGCGGCCGTGTCGGCGAGGCGATCCTCGACGGGCTCGCCGAGGACTACGACTGGCGACTGTTGTTGCACAGCCCCCCGGACGAGGAACCCAACCACGAGTACATGATCGGCGACGTCACCGACGAGGCGCTCGTCAACGCCGCCGTCGACGGTGTCTCTGCCATCATCCACCTCGCCGGTGATCCCCGTCCGGAAGCCTCCTGGGACAGCGTCCTCGAGAACAACATCGATGGGACCCAGAATATGTACGAGGCCGCCGTCGCCGAGGACGTCGAGACGTTCGTCTACGCCTCCTCGAACCACGCCGTCGGTGCCTTCGAGACCGAGACACGCACCCCCGAGATGTACCGCCCCGAGGACGACTTCCTGCTCGACGGGACGGAACTCCCGCGCCCGGGCAATCTCTACGGCGTCTCCAAAGCCACGGGCGAGATACTGGGCCGATACTACCACGACACCTACGGCATCGACGTCTGTAATATCCGGATCGGCAATCTCACCAAGAACCACCCGCCGATCGACTACGAGCGCGGGCAGGCGATGTGGCTCTCCTATCCCGACTGTGCCCATCTCCACCAGTGCGCGCTCGAAGCCGAGTACGACTTCGAGATCGTCTACGGAATCTCCGACAACGACCGGAAGTACTACTCCATCGACCGCGCCCGTGAAGTGCTTGGCTACGAGCCACAGGACAACTCCGCGCACTTCGACGGCGAGGAGAAGGTCGTTGAGCAAAGCTAAGGCCGTCTGAGCAAACCGGGATTTCCGCCGATTCTCGGACCCCGCTTTCGTTGTCGTACATAGCCTGTAGGGTGGTTGTCGCCATCCGTCGGTTCGCTTGTAGCATCGTAGGGAGGGGTTCAAGACCTTACGGTTGTTTTGTAGTCTAATTCACTCAACAGACCGAACAGGATCTTGCTTGATTGAGAACTTGTGATAATATACTTTTTCCAAATCCATTTCCACTGAGTTGACGGACGTTTTATCAATGTAAACTGGCTATGTGGTGTTGATGAGCGACGACGAATATACTCCTCTAATTGATAGGGAACGAGAGCCCAAATCAAGAGTTCATGAAGAACTAACAGGGCCCGCGAGAGAGCGTATTGCAGAAATCCTATCTAACTTAGAGCACACCACCTCCAATCAAAAGCAGTTAACTCGGAAAAGTATTGATTTGTTGATGGAAAAAATAGGCCGTTCTCCTGTTCTCAAGCACGTAAGTAATTCCTCAAACAGTGATAATACTGACATTCTATACATCCATCACCGTTTCATCTTATATGGCAATACAGTACACATTCTAACATATACTGAACTGATGTTAAATAACTCTATGGGGTATGGAATAAGACAGCAAAGTGCCGAGGAACTTCAAGAAGATCGCGGTGATATATCCGAGCAGGGTGGCACGATTAGTAAACTAAGAAACGTATTAATCACCGAAGGTCTGCTGTGGGAGATGGAATGGGCGGAAAGCGGTGGTATTCTCCAATTTAAGCCACTTGAATCGGAGGCTATGACTGAAATTGACTCGAAAGTGCAGGCTCTTGCAGAGAAAGAACCTTGGAAAGAGGCCCTACAGGGGTACAATGATGCTTTCGATAGATACCTCAATGGTGATTTTGACGATACGCTTGTGACTAAACTCTACAATAGCATTGAGGAAGTTCTACAGACTATCTGTGTAGATTTAGAGGGATGGACAGAAAACCGTGACAAAAGCCATGGTGACTATCTTGATATGCTCAGCGATAACGGTGTATATGAAGCAAATGGCATTACAGCACCCGAACTGAACCAACTAATGGATGCATTAGAAAAGATGGTCAGTAAAGTTGGTCATGACCGAAAACAACGTCACGCGTACCATGATCGAGCGTATTGTACTCTTCTGATTCATCAAGTGGGTGCGTACCTGTATTTCATCATAAGCCGCTACGAAGATTACAAGAATTCTTAGTCTACTGTATGACTTCACACGAAAGTACTACTCCATCGACCGCGCCCGTGAAGTACTTGGCTACGAGCCACAGGACAACTCCGCGCACTTCGATGGCGAGGAGAAGGTCGTCGACAAACCGTAGAATCAAACGGAATGTGGACGTTCCGTAGTTCCAAAGTCAGTCTTAGAATCCAGTCGAAACGGTGATCTCATAGCTATCGATCCGTTCTTCGTCGCTCCCCAGGAACATGCACTCGAACTCCCATCGTCGACCTGCTGCGAGGTCGGTGACGTTGTCGATCCCTTCGCCGATTTGAGTATCGTTCTCGTCGAGGAAGACGGCTTCAGCTTCGACGTAACTGAGTTCCTCACCGGAGGTGTTCTCCGCTGTGCCACGAACCCCGACAGAAAAGTCGTCCTGATAGAATTGGTGATCGACCAGTTCGATATCCGATCCACCACCACTATTGCTGTCGCCGCTCCCACTGTCGTCTCCACCGTTCCCGCTTGCATCCCCACCGTTGCCTCCTCCATTGTTTGCGTCTCCGCCGCTGGAATCCTCGTCTTCGTCATCTGTACATCCCGCAAGCAACAAGACAGTGGCAGTCCCTGCTGCGCTTTCAAGGTATCGCCTTCGTTTCATACATCTAATATGTATGGGTGTTCGATGATAAACCTGTATTCCCAAATTCAATTGATGATAACTCACTCGGGTAACTCGCCGAGCAATATAGTCCGTATCCATGAGATGCGATCTAACGTGGCCATGAAATACGGGGCGACGACCCCGGGGACAACTTCGCACACTTCGATTGCAAGGAGAAAGTCCTCAAGCAGCAGGATTCCTCTCCGTGACACAACGGGCTTTTGCTCACGCACACGCTCAGTACCACGTATGTCCGCGGACCTCGCTCCCGCTGTCACGAACAAACTCGACGCCGCACGGGACGATCTGGCCGACCGCGAGGGCGTCCTGATCGCCTTTTCGGGCGGAGTAGACTCCAGCGTCGTCGCCGCCATCGCCGAGGATGCGCTCGGAACTGACGCCGTCGCCTGTACTGCTCGCAGCGAAACTCTCCCCGCCGAGGAACTCGACGACGCCCGCCGCGTGGCCAGAGAGGTCGGCATCCGCCACGAGGAGACGACGTTCTCCGAACTCGACAGCGAGGCGTTCGCCGCAAACGACGACCAGCGCTGCTATCACTGCCGATCCATGCGGCTGTCGGCCATGTTCGACCGCGCTCGACAGCTGGGAATCGAGACTGTCTGTGACGGGACCAACGCTGACGACCCGGGCGAGGGCCACCGCCCCGGCCTCCAGGCCGTCGACGAACTCGATGCGTACTCCCCGTTACTGGAACACGACATCACAAAGGACGAAGTTCGAGCCATCGCCCGTCACTACGACCTCTCCGTGGCGGACAAGCCATCGATGGCCTGTCTCTCCTCACGAATTCCCACAGGGCTGGAAGTCACAGAGGAGAAACTCTCCCGCATCGAGAAGGCCGAACGCCTCCTCCGAACGTGGGGGTTCGAGCAGTTCCGGGTCCGCGATCACGACGGCCTCGCCCGGATCGAGGTCGGCGAAGACGAACTCGATATCGCGCTCGATCCCGACTTCGTCCGGGCGGCCCGCGAACACATCAAAGACTGTGGCTTCGAGCACGTGACGCTGGATCTGCACGGCTACCGCACGGGCAGCGTCAGCCCCGAGGACAGCGACGCCGCTGACGACGTGCTTGACATCGAATACCCACGCTCGGAGTGACCACCGCAAAACTGTCTCTTTTCATCTGGACGAAAGCTCCGACTACCGCCCGGCCCGCCAGCGCCAGATCGCGAGCAGGAGTTCGTACACCGCAACGATGGCGACGACGGCCGCCGCGACCTGAACCGTCGGGAACTCGATCGACGCCGCTTCCGCGAGCAACGGCGGCCGGGGGTTGGCAAAGTAGCCAATAGCGACCGCGCCGATCCAGACCAGGATCCGTACCCGGTACATCGCCAGTCGGATACGGTAGGTCCGCCGACTCGGGTAGCGCTTGAGCAGGAGGATCGTCCCCTCGAACAGCGCAACGATCACCAGTGCGACGATCGCCGGCAGGTAGGTCAGGATACCGATCGACGCCAGTGTGTCAAGAACGGGCACGGGAACGTACTCGTAGTAACTCCCCGGTAGCGGCAGGCCGCTGGCGATGTAGCCGCCGAGAGCGGCTGCGCCCCAGACCAGCGGCCGGGCAGCCGTCGCGTTCTCTAGCGTGGGTGCGAGCGCCCCCTCACGGGTCCAGTACAGCATGGCGAGAGTCCCCTCAAACAGCGCGATCATCGTCGCCGTGACGATGAACGGTGCCATCCCGGTCGGGTCGGGGTTGAAGATGAAGGCGATCGTGGCGAACCCAGCCCAGAAGTACAGTCGTCTGGCGGCGAGCCACTGTCGGGAGGTAACACCCATCATGATCGCGAGCATGATAAAGAGCGGGATCTGGAAGATGATCGCGAAGAAGCCGAGCATCATCACCATCAGCTCGAAGGTCTGTTCGAGACTGAACGCGATCTCTGCAGCATCCTTTGAGTAGTACATGAAGTACGTGAAGATCGCCCGCAGGACGACGAAGTGAGCGAACAGCAGGCCGACGAACGCAAGCACGAGACTCGTCGGGACCGACGCCAGGTAGTAGCGCCGTTCGCGCGGATACAGGCCGGGGCGCATGAACAGGTAACTCTGGTAGACGAACATCGGGAGGGCGACGACGAAGCCCGCAAGCGTCGCGACTTTCAGGCGGGCGAGGATCAATCCCAGCGGGTGATACACGCGGGGGCAGGCGTTGTTCTTCGCGACGCCGACACCGCCAGAACACGTCGTTGGATTCGCCGGATCCAGATAGGAGTACCACAGGAAGTTGATGATCTGCTCGGCGAAGGGGAAGACGATCGCACTGGCGAGAGCCATGACGGCCAGGACCTTCAACAGCCGGCTGAACATCTCCTCGATGTGCTCGGTCAGCGGCAGTTCCTGATCGTCGGGCGCACCTTCGAGACCGCCGGGCGGACCCGAATCGGGGTCTGGCTCGTAGGGCTCTGCAGGGACTGTCGGCTCCTCGGCCGGCACGTCTGGGCCGCCAGTCTCGCCCTCGCCCATAGTGGACGCCGCTTGTACCCCCCCTATTGTAAGCCTTCTTTTCTGCGCACACTCACGGTCCGAAGGTTGGCCCTCTGACGGCCGTCTGGGATGAATAAATTGATAACAGAGAGTCGGCAAGTGCCCCCGAGAGCTATGTCCGGCGCACTCGACGAAGACACACGTCGCACGATCGCTGGCGGCCGCGAAGCCGCTGGGCAGATTCTCAGGGCCGCCCAGCGTAATCTCCAGCAAGTCTTCATCGTCTTCGTCGTCTCGCTCGTTGGAACCATCATTCTCCTGCAGAACTATCTGTGGGACGCGCTCAAGGCCGATCTGCTCACGCCGGAAGCCGAAGTCGTCGCTATCACGCCATTCGAGGTCATCCTCCTCCAGTTCAAGATCGGGCTCATCGTCGGTGTCATTCTCGCGATTCCGACGCTGCTGTATCTCTCACGGGACGCGCTTCGCCGCCGTGGCTGGTTGCCGAAATCACCGATCGCGCGCTGGAAACTTGTGTGCATCGGCCTCGGTATCGTTACGCTGTTCGTCGTCGGGATCGCCTACGCCTATCTGCTGTTCTTCCCGATCATGTTCGATTTTCTCATCGATACGGCCGTGAACTCCGGCTTTACCCCCACATATTCGATCACAAAATGGATGGAGTTCATCATCTTGCTGTCGCTCTCCTTTGGGATCGCCGCACAGCTGCCGCTGGTGATGAGCACACTGGCCTACGCTGAGATCGTCCCCTACGAGACGTTCCGGGACAAGTGGAAACACGCCGTCTTCGGGCTGTACGCCGCTGGCGCGCTGTTCACGCCACCGGACCCGATCACCCAGCTGATGTGGGCGACGCCACTGGTCGTCCTCTACGCCGCGAGTTTGAAGTTTACCCGAATCGTCGTGACGATCAAGCGAAGCAGCGACCAGCTGGAGTTCCGTGCGATCGCACGCGCTCGCTGGAACATCATCGCAGGGGCCGCGCTCGTTTCTTTCCTCGCCGAGTACCTCTACTTCACGAACGGCGGGGTTCAGTTGCTAAACGATACGTTTGGCTCGCTGGGTTTCTGGCGGACGCTCACGCCAGTCCAAGAGGCGACCGGCCTCTCGAATCAGATCGTCGGCGGCATCGTCGGCGTCAGCGTCGCGGTGATCGTCGCGCTGATGCTGTTCTATCACTACGTCGCCAGAGAGCTAGCGACGATGGAGCCGGCTGCTGTCGCCAGCGTCGGTGACCCCTCGAAGATCGACGTGAGCGAACTCGACGCAGGCGGTGTCCGCGCTGCCCCGCCGGAAGTGTTCGACGAGATGAGCGAAGACGAGGCCATGGGCCTTGCCTCAAGTGCTATCGAGGACAACGATTCCGAGAAGGCAGAGGCGATCCTCGACCGATTCGACGAGGCTCAAGAGAGCGCCGAAGGGGCCGAAAAAGCCACCGAGCCGGTCGAGACGGGCAGCGAGACGACCGAGCTTCCGGCCGAAGAGCAGCGTCCACCCGAAGCCGGCCCACCGCCCGAAGAACGCGACAGCCTCCCCGAAGACGAGTACAAGGAAGGGGACGACCAGTCGGAAGGTGGAGACGACGCGGGTAATGTCGTCACCGAGACGACCGCGGGCGTGGTCGACGCCTTCACTGACGACGAGACGACCGAGGAAGACATCGGCGGGTACTACTACGACATCGCGTTCATTCTGGAGTCGCTCACCTCGAAGGCCTTCAGGATCGTCGGGCTGTTCATGGTCGTCCTCGCTGGCCTGTTCGTCTGGCTCTACCGTGGCGGGATCAATCAGATCAACAAGGATTTCACTGCCCGCCTGCCCGCAGGGATGCAGACCGAAGACGTCCAGACAGTCGCACTCCATCCGGTCGAACACCTGATCTTCGAGATCAAGTTCAGCGCGCTGGTCGCGATCGCCGTGACGCTCCCACTGATCGTCTACTACGCCTGGCCATCGCTGAAAGAGCGTGGCCTGGTGACCGGCGATCGGCGCGTCTTGATCGTCTGGGGCTGCTCGCTTATCGCCGGGATCAGCCTCGGGAGTTACGTCGGCTACACCCAGGTCGCGCCGGCCGTGATCTCCTGGCTGGCCCAGGACGCACTGGGAGCCAACATGGTCATCGCCTACCGGATCAAGTACTACGGCTGGATGGTCGTCTACACCACCGTGGGAATCGGCTTGCTCGCCGAGATACCAGTCACAATGTTGCTGTTCCACTTCGGCGGCCTCGTCTCGGTCGATTCGATGTGGCGGCGCTGGCGCGAAGTGACGATTGCCATCTTCGCGTTCGCCGCGCTGATTTCGCCGAGCGGTATCTTCACGATGCTGATCCTCGCGATCCCGATCACGCTGGCCTTTTACCTCGGGCTGGTCGTGCTCTGGGCACTCACGTTCGGCGGCCGCAGCGGCGGTGGCGGCACCGTCGACGAGCAACTCGAAGAGACAGCCTGATCGCGGTATTTTCACCTGTAGCAATTCTTCGTTCGATCCAGAACGTTTAGGTGTTAGACGCATCTAAATTCATCTATGATGCGTCCGGCCCGGGTCGTGAATCGAGAGGTGTGCCAGGATGGCTGACTGGCTTGCAATCGTTTTCGTCGCTGCGACAGCCCAGCTTGCGGTCCTCCCGGGCGAGAAAGTGCAGTTCATCATCGCCGGACTCTCGACGCGATATCATCCATTGCTTGTGGTTTCGGCTGCCGGAGCGGCGTTTGCGGGCTGGACAGTCCTCGAGATCTGGTTCGGCAGTGCGCTCAAGGGAGCACTGCCCCAGGTATATCTCGACGTCTTTACGGCGACGCTCTTCGCGACGTTCGCGATCCTGCTCGTTCGGTCGGCCCCCGAATCGACGGCCGAGCCGACCGCAACAGACGGCGGGATGTTGGCGTCCAGCGGCGAACTAGACGTGACTGTGTTCGGCCGAGACGTCCCAAACGCACTCGGTGGGTTCGTTCCGATCTTCGCGATGATGGCGGCCGGCGAGTTCGGCGACAAGACCCAACTCGTGACGATCGGACTGGCCGTCGAGTACGGCGCGCACCCCGGAATCTGGGTCGGTGAGATGCTCGCAATCATCCCGGTGAGCCTCGCCAACGCCTACTTCTTCCACACGTTCTCTCACCGCTTCGATCAGCGGAAAGCCCACTTCGTCGGCGCGGCGATCTTCGCCTTTTTCGCGGCCGACACCGTGCTGGCGATCACGACCGGCTTCTCGGTCTGGGAGACAGTCGTCGGGACGGTCGCGGGCCAGCTCGCAGCTGCCATCTGAGCGCTGGCGAGTCCGAGCTGGCCCTCGGCAGGCGTCCAGTCTTTGGCGCTGTTGGAACGCCACGGCTACCGTCGTGGGAGAAGTCAATCATAGTGATTACTGCTAGTGATTTACCGTACAACCGCACACGAATGCGTGCGGTCGATGCGGAACGAACCGACAGTAATCAGTATCAATCGTCGGCGCTGGCAGGTGTCGTCCCGCCACTCTCTAGCCGGGCGAGACGGTCCTCAAGCCCGTTCAACTGGGTCTGCAACGACTGGTTCGCTGACTGGAGTCGTTCGTTCTCGGCCCGGAGTCGTTCGACCTCGCTCGCCAGTCCGTCGATCCGGTCGTCTTTCCGGTCGATTTGATCTCGAAGACGTTCGATTTCTTCGGTTCGGGCCCCGGACTGGACTGCCTCTCCAGTCTCGAGACCGACTGCGACGAGCACCTGGTCGATGTCCTCTGCGCTGGTCGAACCCCAGGCACGACCGACCACCGAGCCCTCAGCAGGCGTCCAGTCTTCGGGAGCGATAGCTCGTGCCGTCCCGTCGTGCTCGCCCGAGGGGACGATCAGGTCACCCGCCTCGACTGTGCCACGGACCGTCACCGGGACCTGTCCGAGGAAGGCGATGCGCTCGTAGCCCTCGCGAGCCCCGGGGCTCTGACCGGGATCGTTTCCGGTGACGATCGGCTGGCTCGTCACGACCATCGCCTGGGCTGCTTCACTCGTTCGTTTGGTCACCTCGCCCCCGACGACGCCGACGACGTCGCCCGCCGCTATCTCTTCGTCCGGGTCAAGTCGAGGGACGAACTCCGCGTAGTCGGCGCTGCTGCTGATCCTGTTGGTGCCACCGGACCCATCGTTCACGATGGCGCCGACCGGGGTGCCGCCTGACTCGTAGAACGTCACGAAGTTGTGTTCGTCCGCTGTCTGGGAGTTCGCTGTATCGTAGCCCGCTATGAGACCCAGTACTGCACTGTTGGTGCTCGACAGATCGCTGATCCACGCCGCATTCTCGGTGTCACTGGGTGACTCGCCAGCGTTCGTCGAGACACCAGTGATCTGCACGCCTGTCCCGCTCTGAGAGTTCGCTCGCAAGGCCGTTCCGCTCCCTTGAGCGATCGCATCGACACCGATATTCAGGGACGAGCCGGACTGGTCGGCGGCGATCCCGCTCACACCTGTCGCGAAATACGCGCCGACAAAGGAGTCGTAATAGCCCGGCGCGGCCGTTCGGCCGACGACACCGTCCGCATCCCCATCTGTTGCAGTCGCCTCCCCCTTGACGCCCGCAGCGGAGCTTAAGACCGATTCCGACCTGGTGATACCCCTGACACCGTGGGCATCGTTGAAGGTGTTGGCGGCTTCGCCGCGGACACCCGCGGCATCCTGATCGGATGACTCCGTGATGCCTTCGACGCCGTAGGTCTGGCCAGTTACCTCGGTGGCGTGGCCACGGACGCCGGCCGTCCCCGTCCCGTTGCTCTCTGCCTCGCCGATGACGCCGTAGGTCGAGCTCGTCGTCGACGCCCGACTGATACCCTTCAGCCCGGCGACGTCGTCGGCGTCGGTGTACGTCTCTCCGAGCATTGCGTGACTCCTCGATGTACCGGAAGACCCGACGTGCCGAGCCCAGATAGCCTGTGCGTTGGCCGCCTCGGTCGTCGCTTCGATCCCTGCCCCGCCCTCGGACGAGGCCAGAATCCCGTTGGCGTTCCCGGTCGTCGCCTCGGCTTTCACACCGGCCGCGCGGCCCTCAGCAGAGTTCGTGGTTCCGTAGACGCCGGCGTTCTCGCCGCTGCCAGTCGCTGTCCCTCTGACGCCCGATGGTGTCGGCCCGTCTAGCGTCCCGTCTGCGGCACTCGCGCCGTGGACGCCGTAGGTTTCGGCATCGAGTCCCGATGCGGTCGCGGCTCCATGGACCCCGGCCGTCGTGTCGTCCGTCGAGTCCGTCACACCCTCGACGCCGTAGCCCGTACCTGCGGTGGCGAGATTGTGTCCCAGGACACCGATCGCGCCCGCCGTGTCGAGTTCCCCGAGGACTTTCCACGTCGAGGACTGGTGTGAGAACGCTATCGCATCGGTATTCTCGGTCGATACATCAGCTTGGCTGTCGTTTTCGTCGGTCATTATCTGCCACCCCGCCCCGCCCACGGCAACGTTCCAAGAGCCTCCCACTGGATCGACAAACTGTGGTCGGAGCGAACATTCTCCTATGTCATCAGGATAGTATAAACCCTCTCTTGGATCCAGTGGAGGGTGTAACCTTTTTTGGCTAGTTCGTCAGCACACGAGAGAGCAATCTCTCAGCTCAGGCGGTCAGTGTCGACGGCGACGCCGGGCGGCGCGACGATCAGAAAGCCCCGGAAGTGGACCAGTTCACCGTCCATGTCCCGAATCTCACGGGCGAACCCGGCTGCGAGTTCGTTGACGTCGCCCTCGACGTTGAGAACCAGTACCGCGCCCTCGCCGATCAGTTCGAGCCACTCCTCGTCGTCGGTCGTGCCGTCGAGGATGTCCAGCACGATACGTGCGTCACTGCCGTCGGTCCCATCTAGCTTGTCTTCGACGGCCTGCAGATCGAGGTCGAACTCGCCCATATCAGTCGACTCGACCGCCACCACCAAAAATCGTTCTCGTCGGCGGAGGCCTACGCGACAGTTTTATTCCCGCGTTCCGCCTTCCCCAGCGTGATGGAGGAGACGCGGCTGGCGGTCTATGGCGTTGTCGGGGTTGTACTCGTGGTGACGCTCGTCTCCGGCCCGCTCGTGGGGGCAGTCGATCTCACACAGGAACCGACGGGATGTATGGAACCGGTCGGGAGCGGCTCTGCAACGGTCGAAGTCGACACACTACCTGATAGCGCGACGATCTCGAAAGGGCAGTTCGGGGCCAAGGCGTACTACCTCAACGTCCCCGACGGTAGCGTCACGGTGACGAACGTCACCGGCCAGCCGATCCTCTCGTACACGATCTCGATACCGGAACTCAGTCGGACTGCCGGTCCGACGCTGTTTCTCTGTGCAGACCAGTCGAGCCAGCAGACGCTGTCGATCCAGCGGCTTACGATCGACGAGAACACGCTCGACGACGAGACCTACGACGCGACGCTGACGCTGGTCCTGCGGGGCGACGGTGAGGAAGTCCTCGTCCGCGAACAGTCGATCTCTGTCGAGGTGCAACGATGACCGAAGCTGGACGCGAGACGGGG
>Ga0207771_100517_pt1 | contig 22302 bp, 17 predicted proteins | sample A23M2SouthBayCA_2_FD_187731 | JGI IMG/M metagenome (GOLD analysis project Ga0207771, IMG submission 187731) | Aerobic enrichment media microbial communities from Eden Landing Ponds, California, USA - A23 M2 (2) (SPAdes) | ecosystem: Environmental > Aquatic > Marine > Unclassified | place...
AGATGACCACGGCCTTCGGCTGTGCGGCGTCCAGCAGTTCGCCGCTCGTCGAGCTCGCGGAGCCGTGGTGGCCGGCCTTCATCACGGTCGCCTGCAGTTCCGTCCCGTACTCATCGACGAGGTACGCCTCCTGGTCGTCCTCGGCGTCACCGGTGAACAGGAAGCTCGTCTGCCCGAAGGTTAACTTGAGCACGATGCTGTTCTCGTTGCGGGCTTCGCCCTCGAGATAGGGCTCCGGCGGGCCCATCACTTGGGTGTCGACGCCCTCGAACGGGATCGAATCACCCTCACGGGTCTCGTAGAGCGTGACGTCGTGCTGCTCGACGGCATCCAGATACGCCTCGTAGGTTTGCGTGCTCGCTGCGATCCCCGGATCGTACACGGCGCCGATACCCTCCGCGTCCGTCTCGTAGTAGTCGATAACAGCGGCGTTCCCGCCGATGTGGTCGGCGTCGTTGTGTGAGACAACGAAATGGTCGATCCGGGTGATGTCGTGGCGCTGCAGGTACTGAAGCACGTACTCACCGTCGTCGTTGTAGTGGCCGGAGTCGATGAGCATCGTCTCACCTTCCGGGCTGACGACGAGCGTGCTCACCGATTGGCCGACGTTGATGAAATGCACCTCGAGCGTCCCGTTGACGGATTGTTGGGGTGTTTCGGACGGCGACGACGTTGTCGGTGTTTGAGTCGGGGTTGCATCGCCCGGTGAGTCGGCGACAGGGGCGCCGGCACAGCCAGCCAAGACGACGATGACGACGAGGGCGACCGTCCGCGACGCCGGGCGAGAGAGAACCACTACCCATCGGTTCACGCTCGCGAAGCAAATGTGATTCGGCGGGCAACCCAGACTGGTGTCACAAGGGTCTCACCACACCTGTCGCGCAGCGGACCACAGCGACCCCCGCGACTGCAACGGCAGGGGGCGTTCGCGCTGTGGCCCTCGACGCGTTGCGCTCTTGCTGTCGACACCAGCACCCGTCCTTCCCGCGACGCTTTTTCACTGATGCCGCGGCCAGACACCTCGAATTCCGATGTCGGAGAACACGCTCGATGCAGCGGCCAGCGACACCCCCCGAACCGCACACGTCCGTATCACGCCGACCAACAGCGTTCCGACGGCCGCCCGCGTTACCGCAGGATTTGAACGCTTGCACGCGCTCGCGACAGCCTCCGACCCGTCCGGGTGGCGCGAGCGGCTTGGACTCGAACGGACGCCGGCACCGCGACTCGAGTGGCTGCTTCACAGCCCCGACACGAGCTCCGACACCGGTGGAGAAAACGCGGCCGGCTCCACGTACACCGACGAGGACCGATCCGACGCCGCCGTCCACTACTATCTCGGAGCTATTGCGGGGCCGGACGCCGAAACGCTCGCCCGGTTCGCCCGCGAGCTCTTCCCCGACGAGTACGCCGTCGAGGAAACGAGCGACCCGCTCGACCGCTCCCCCGGGCGACCAGCCGAAGCGGTCGAGTTCTACGGTCATCCGAGCGAACGCGAAGATTGGCTCACCCAACTGACGCCCACGGAGGCGTTCCTTGAAGCGTCCGGTGCGGGCAAACGGCTGCCCCTCGCATCGATCGCCGAGACGTTCGCCGACGCCGACCGCGAACTCGTCTATCAGGTGCTCCTCCAGCCACTTCCCGATTACACCGACGACATCGACTACTTCCGCCGACAGTGCGAGCGCGGACGGATGGAGCCGCGTGACCCGGACGCTCCTGATGCACAGGGCGCGGACCGTCGACACGACCGACTCCTCACGCAGCGACACCAGAACCGCCTCGACGAACTCGACGCGAAGGACGGCCGGAACCTGTTCACGGTGAACGCGCGGGTGATCGCGCTCGAAGACACGGACGGGGCGACACCGGTCGACGCCACGGCTGCCGACGCCGTCGACACAGTCGAACGGACAGGGCTCGAGTACACCGACACCGACAATTACGACGAGGACGGGGACAGGCAGGAGGATGACGACGGCGACCGAGCGGACGATGACGACGGCGACAGTGACGAGTCGACCACGCTCGTGTCCCCGGCCGCGGACACGGACGTCCTGACACCACCCTCCGCGCCGCAGCCGTCTCCGGACAGCCGCCCGAAGAACCCGTCCGCGCTCCCGACGGATTCTCTCCCGTCGCCGGACACACGCCCACGGGGCACTGACACGAACGACTCTCAGCCATCCACCGACCTGACGGATTCGCCGACGGCTCGGGGCCTCGACGCCCTCACGAGCGCGCTCACGGCGTGTTCGCGGACGGGGTATCAGATCGCCGGCGAGCACGTGGCGGATGACACGGCCGACGATATCGCAACGGCGCTTCATGACAGATACGTCCACCCGCCCGACTACGGTGGCATCACGACGTGGCTCCCCGGCACGCGAAACCGGAGTCGCGGCATCGTCGCCGACGCGAGCGAGGTCGGCGGGTTCGTCCTCGTCACCGGCGACGGGCTCACGACCGGCGGCAATCGCGCGCTCGGCGCGACGCCGGACGAGCGCACGGCGATCCAACGCCCACCGGATTCGGCGCTCGACACGTATCGCGCGGCGGGACTCGCGCTGGGCCGCCCCGTCGACGCTGACGGACACCCCACGGACGAGTGTGTCTCCGTCCCGCCGGCGCTCCAACCCTTGCATGCTGCTTGGTTCGGCGGGACCGGTGCGGGCAAGTCGACCGCGCTCACGAACGCGATCCTCGAGAACCACGGCGCGACCGACGGGCTCGACTTGGTCATCGACCCGAAGGGCGACGGGATGCCGACGGAGTACCTCCGCGCACACTACGCCGAACACGGCGACCTCGAGGATGTCTACTACTTCGACTGCGAGCGAGCCCTGCCGGCCATCTCGTTTTTCGATATCCGGGACGAACTCGCTGCCGGGATCGACCGCGAGACGGCTGTCGAGGACCGCGCCGATCACTATCTCGAAATCCTCACCCAGATCATGGGCCGCGACCGGTTCGAGAACGCCGTCCGGTCGCCGGACGTGATCCGCTACCTGGTGAAGGCGGCGTTCGACCCCGTCCATGGCTCCGACGCGTTCACGCATCGCGAACTCCACGGCATGGCCCGGCGGATGCACGAACGCGGCAGCGCACCTGGCGTTACCGACCCGGATCTCGAACGCATGCTCTCGGGCGTCGTCGCCAACCGTCCCCAGACGCTGGACAACATCATGCAGGGCGTCGCGAACCGGATCGAGAAGATCCCCGCCGACCGCCGGCTCGCGCGAATGTTCAATCACGTCCCGGACGACGAGTCCGACCGCCGGTTCGACCTCGAGCGCCTGCTCGACGAGGATGCGGTCGTCATCATCGACACGGGCGGGCTGCGAACGCGCGCACAGCGCGTCCTCGCGCTGGTCGTCCTCTCGAACCTGTGGACCGCACTCCGCCGGCGGGCGCGGCGCACGGCCGAGACACGGCGGCTTGGGCGGGAAAACACGGACCGAGCCGGAGATCGTTCAGGCGACGATGACACTCACGCTGCGCGTGACGGTACTGTCCAACAGCACGCGTCGACTGCCGATGCGGACGGTGGACGCGACGGCCGTGTCGACGGTCTTCCGCTCGTCAACGTCTACGTGGAGGAGGCAGCGAGCATCGCCGTCTCGGAGCTGCTCGGCGACCTACTCGCGAAGGCCCGCGGCTTCGGCTGTGCTATCACCCTCGCGATGCAGTTCCCCGGCCAGCTCCGGGAGACCGACCCTGCTGCCTACGAGGAGCTGCTCAACAACGTCTCCACGGTCATCACGGGGAAGATCCCGCTCGAGGAGCGGTTCGCCCGCCGGCTTGCTACCGCCGAGATGGATGCAACCGAGGTCGGCAATCGACTGCGAGCGCTTCGACGCGGGCGCTGGCTCGCGCGACTCCCCGCCCGGTTCGGCGAGCCGGAGCCGCGCCCGTTTCAGCTGGCGTCGCTTCCGTTGCCGCCCGGTCATCCAGAGCGCGACGAGTGGGACCCGGAGACCGAAGCTCAGTTCGAAACCGCGAAGCTCGGCGTGCGCGCCCGAACCGATGCCGACGCGGCGCTCACCGTCGAGCACGCGTCGACGCCCGACGACACGTCCGGCGAACCTGCAGACACTCCGGCCGGAGATACCAGCGCTGGTGAACCACGGAACGCGGGCACTGCGTCGACCACCGGCTCATCGACGGACATGGCGGGCGAGACTGCCGACAGCCACGCTTCGGCCGACCGGCGAACGCACGTCGACTCCGCGCTCCCACACACGACGCGACTCCCCGACCCGGTGGTCTACGACGCGGCGCGGCACGAACTCCGCTGTTCGGACTGTGGCAACCGGTATGCGCCGACGAGCACGGGCATGACGCGTGTACTCGGCTGCTGTGGTGACCGCGCGACGATCGACGCCGCGGACGTCCCGATCTGTGAACTCGGTCTCACGCTCGACGCGACGGAGCGTGCTGACACCGAGTGGTCGGACGCACAGCTGCTGTTCCTGCAGGCGGTCCACAACGCACAGCAGTTGCGCTACGAGCCGCCCTGCTATGACATCATGACCGAGTCGATGCTTCGCCTTGCCGAGTACGTCGGCCTCGACCGCGAGGCGATCACACCGCTCGTCGACGCGGAGCTGCTCAGCCATGACACCGACCACCCCCACCGCCTCTACTCGGTTACTGCGGCCGGTCGGGACGTCATCAACGAGTCCACGCGCAAGGGCGTCGATTGGGGCCACAACCGGGGCGATCTCGGCGAATCCAGCGAACACGTCTTCCTCGTGCAGCTCGGCCGCGCGCTGCTCGAGGCCGAGTATCGCGACGACCCCGACTCGCCGGTCCAGGCGGTCGCCTGCTATCACGACCTCGGGGAGGACAGCGCGTCGATCGAGCGAAGCGGCGCCGACGGCGACGAATCCGCGACCGACCCTGCACGCACTGAAGACGGACGATCGACGCCACGGCTCGATGCCGTCGGGCTCGATGCCGACGGCGATATCGTGGTCACGCTCGAGGCGGAACGGATCAATCACGACCTCCGGCGGGCCGTGCCGGCCGACTACGATAAGATGGCCGCCTGTCATCCCGACGAGGCGATCTGGCTCGTTCAGAGCGAGGAGGGTGCCCACCGAGTGCTCGAGGCGCTCAACGATCCGCTCGGGCTTCCGGAGACGGCGAACGGAGCGGCGGAGACTGAAGCTGAAGCGGACTCGGAGACAGCGGAGGGTATCGCTGACGAGGATGACGACGAAGCTGCCACCCGCGTCGAAAAGAGCTACGCGGAGACGACCGCCTCGTCGGACTTCCGCCTTGACGCGCCCGGCTGTACGGATATCATCACCATGGTCCGGGCGCGCAAGCGAGTCGACGACCACGACTGACACGTAGCGAGCGGACCCCACCTGTTTACCGGTGGGTTGATGTCAAGTGTGTACTGAGTGAGCCGGAGATCGTCCGGTGACCGATTCGATCGTGCCGTGTCGGGCTTGCTGGAGCCCGCAACCGGTGATGGGTTTCAGCAGCCGTGCTGCATACAGAGCGCGAGTTGGGCATCTTTGTTGAGGAGCCATCGAGGGAGGCGAATCGGTCGATACAGAGCGTGTATCCTACGGTCGGTCTTCGGAACTTCTTGAGCACGACCTCTCATTTTTTAAATCACGTATACGACTTCCTGTCCGGTCTACATGGTACGCTGAGCGAACCCCAATGGGTCCTAGTTGTTGCTCATCGATTCTGCCAGTCGGAGTTCTGTTCCCAGGTATAAGCTGCCTTGATCACGTCTCCGTCGTTAAACCGCTCTCCGGTGAACATTAGCCCCACGGGTAAACCGTCAGTAGTACCACAGGGAACGGAGATTGAGGGGTGGTGAGTTAGATCGAATGGTGCCGTGTTCTTTGCGATGGGAAGCGACCGTCCGATTCGCTCAACGCGGGACAGGTCTGGATCAACCTCATACGGCTTGAGTGGAATCGTCGGCATCGCGATCACATCTGCATCCGCGAGGATGTCGTCAATATCCTGCCGCATCTGTAGGGTGATGTTTTGTCCCTTCGCGTAGAAACTACTCCCCTTGGCTTGGCGGTTAAGATACTCCATGCTCAACCAAGTTGCTTTGACCGATGGGGGAAAGTCCCGGCCGTCGCTCTGTCTGAACTTCGAATAAACCTCCGCGAGACCGGTGTTATACCATCCGTCGTTGAGAGACCCGACCCCTCCCTGCTTGAGAACCTGGACGCCCCCTTGCCCGGCAATCGTAATCCACAGAGCTAACGAATCTAAATACCTGGGGAGGGAGACTTCAAAGACCTCAGCTCCCATGTCCTCAAGATCCGCAAGCGCCTCCCGCACCACCTCATTCACGTCCGGATCACTCTCTTCTCGGTTGAATCCTTCCTCAAGTACAGCGATAGTGAGATCGGATGGGTCGTCAACGAGTGAGTCGGTGTACTCGTCCGATTTCAGGTCGCTCGGCTGGCGTGGATCAAGACCGTCTGGCCCTGCCATGACTTCGAGTGCCGTTGCAACGTCCTCAACGGACTTTGCCATCGGCCCGCTATGGTCCAAGGAGTTGTCGATCGGGAAAATTCCGGTATAGGGAACGAGTCCAGTAGTGGGCTTGATCCCAACGATGCCACAACAAGAGGCTGGTATTCGGATGGAGCCACCTTGATCCCCCCCGATAGCGATGTCCACTTCGCCCGCTGCTGGAGCCGCTCCACTGCCGCTTGAGGACCCTCCGGCGATGTGGTCAGGAGCACGGGGGTTGGTTACCGTTCCGAAGTCCGAGGTATCACTCGACCCCGAAAACGCAAAACTCTCCATATTGAGCTTCCCAGTGATGGTCCCACCAGCATCAAGAAGTCGCTCAACGATTGTCGCGTCAATATCGGGAATGTATCCCTCTAGCACCTGCGACCCACACGTCATTTCGACTCCTGCTAGACTCACGTGATCTTTCAGCCCAATCGTTTTGTCAGATAGTGGTCCATCACTCGCTCCATCTACCCGAACCTTGTTAATCCAGACGTTGTGCGGGTTGTTCTCCGGTTCTGGCCGGTATGCACCGGATCGGTCCGGGTAATCGGTCTTATGTGGCGAGAACGTTGGCTCCGGAAGTTCTTGTATTCGTTCGAGAGTCTCAAGCGTCCCGTCTACTAGCTCGGAATATTCTTCAAGTTCTTTTTCATTCAGCGGGAATCCAGCGTCGTCCGCGATCTCAAGCAATTCGTCGTCCGAAGGTCGTCTAATCGGCATGAATGCTATCACATCTCATATGGCAAATAAGTGTGGGTTATGAGAACTAACTACAGCACTAACGAGTTAGAATATCAGCCATCGTTGACCCATTGAGAAGAGATTGTCAACCGGGCAACGAAACACTAGCCTTACCGTTAAATCATTTTGTTCCTTGATTTCCGGCGCATTGTCTATATCTAACGTGTGAGTCAGAAAAGAATTATTGGCTACTACACAGGTATTATGTAGACCGCTTCTATATGGTAAGTTGGTACATGCCAGACCATTTCGAAATCATTGAGACGACGATTGATGAAGTTCATGAGTCGATGAAGGCAGGGGAACTCACGAGCCAACAGCTAGTCAGCCAGTATCTCGACCGTATCGAGAAGTACGACCAAGCCGGTCCAGAGCTGAATAGCATTGTCACCGTCAATGACAATGCTGTGGAACGTGCAGCTGAACTAGACGAGACGATGGAAGAAAGTGGGTTAACTGGCCCACTTCATGGTATTCCAGTACTCGTCAAAGATCAGGCTGAGACCGCTGGGCTAAGAACCACCTTTGGTTCTGAAACCTGCACCGATTACGTCCCTGAAACAGACGCAACACTGGTCACAGATCTAAAAAATGCTGGTGCGGTGGTTCTTGCAAAAACGAATCTCCCGGATTGGGCCTCCTCCTATTTCGGTTGCTCCTCAGCAATAGGACAGACCAAGAACCCCTATGATACTGAAAGGGATCCCGGAGGGTCAAGCGCCGGCACGGGAGCGGCGGTCGCGGCGAATTTGGGGACAGTGGGCATCGCAGAGGACACCGGTGGCTCGGTTCGCGTGCCCTCGGCGAACTGCAACCTCTTCGGGATACGTGTTACCACCGGTCTAATCAGCCGAACTGGCTTCTCGCCGATTGTTCCTCGACAGGACACCCCAGGGCCTGTTGCCAGAACAGTTAGTGATATGACACGTTTGCTGGATGTGCTCGTGGGGTACGACGCTGAGGATGCCTGGACGGGGGCTACCGCACAGTCTCCAGTGGACTCCTATATGAACTATCTAAACGAAGATGGGCTTGAAGGGAAGCGGATTGGTGTGCTCCGCGACGCGTTTGGTGGTGAAGACCCGAGGGCTGAGTCCGTCACCCGCTCCGTTGAGGTTGCGTTGGAACGGATGGCCGAGGCTGGGGCAGAGTTAGTTGATCCGGTCTCAATTGCCGATGTGGATCAACAAATTCAGGAGACGACAGTTTATGGGTACCACGGTACAATTCATCTAAACGCTTTCCTCGAAGCACGTGCCGAAATTCCGTATGATTCCGTCAGAGAAATCTACGAAGCTGGTGCTTATCAAGAGGATCTTGATCTCATCCGCGACATCGCCGAGACAACTGACGACCCCGAATCTGAACTTGACTATTGGAAAAGCACGCTCATGCAGGAATCGTTCCGTCGAGATGTGTTAGAAACGTTCGCGTCCAACGACTTGGACGCGATTGTGTTCCCCGACGTGAAGGAGGAGCCTCCCAAAATCTCTGAGATTGGCAACCGGTACACGACAGCCAACTTCCCCACGAATACACCCATCGCCGCACAAACTCAGTGTCCTGCGATTTCAGTCCCGGGTGAACTCACCGAAGGTGGGCTTCCGGTTGGCGTCGAAATACTTGGCACGCCACACAGTGAACACCGGCTCATTGAGATGGCTTATGCCTACGAGCAAGTGACAGACACTCGGGAGTCGCCGAGTACTGCCCCCTCGATATCGTCCACATAGGGCAAGAATGGGGTTAGGGCTTCAGAGACGGCCAGTATTCAATTGTATTGATTTGGAAGTGGACCCGTGACTTGTTACTAGCAACCGGCAACCGTAGTGGTCACCTTGGGGTTTTTTATACACTCCATCCAGAACCATTACCATGCCATTAGATGGCAAAGATTCGAAGACTAAGACTAACGTGTCGGCAGACAAACCAACGACCGCGATTGACCGTCGGACAGCGGTAAAAGCAGGCGGCGCGGCGATGATGGCATCGCTAGCCGGATGTATCGGAGGGAGTGGTGGTGGAGAAGGTGGCCCGATCAAAGTTGGGCTTCTGGCTGATCGAAGTGGATCCATTTCGGTCTACGGGGTTCCGATGACGTCCGCGACGGAACTGTGGCAGTCGGAGGTTAACGATAACGGCGGGTTGCTTGGGCGCGAGATCGAGCTGATTAAGCCCGATCCACAGTCTTCCAATCAACAGTATCAGAACCTCGCTCGTCAACTCATCCTTGAGGACAACGTCGATGTCCTCATGGGAGGAATTACGAGCGCCTCGCGTGAGGCGATTCGGGAGGATATTGTCGACGAAAACCAGCAGTTGTACTTTTATCCCGCTCTGTATGAGGGCGGGATATGTGACGAGTACGTGTACATGACCGGACCAACGCCCACCCAGCAGCTACGGCCGTTGGTTGACTATATGATGGAAAACTTCGGCAGTAACGTGTACACGCTCGCAGCAGACTATAATTTCGGCCAGATATCTGCCCTTTGGGCTGACCGCTATGTTTCGGACAATGGTGGTTCTATCGTTGGCGAGGAGTTTATCCCGCTATCCGTCGGTGACTTCGGATCAACAATCGACCGGGTTGAGTCTGCAGACCCTGACTGGATAATGAGCCTATTAGTGGGGAACAATCACGTGTCGTTCTTTAGCCAAGCTGAATCCAGTGGTCTACAAAAGCCCATGGCGTCCACCGTGCAGATCGGTGCCTCCTACGAGCACAAAACATTGTCACCACCGAATCTTGAGGGGATGCATTCGGCTTGGAACTATGTAGAAGAGCTACCTACGGACAGGAATCAAGAGTTCGTTGACCGCTTCTACGATATGTTCCCGGATACTCAGTATATCAACCAACACGCGCAGAGCCAGTATATTTCTTGTTTGCTGTACCAAGCAGCCGTCGAACAGGCCGGTACAACTGACCAACCAGAAGTAAACAAGGCGCTGGAATCCGGCATCACCGTTGAGGCTCCACAGGGTGATGTCACAGTTGATCCAGCGACCCATCATTTAAACCACTCAATAACGCTTAATCGGGTTACTGAGGACCATAGTCTGGAGTTCATTAATACCACCGAGGGGGTGGAACCTACTTGGCTCCAAGAGCGGTGTAACTTGGCTACTGAGAGCACTTGGGACGACCCGGTCAGCGAATTCTATCAGCCGGAATAATATGAGCACGGTCACAACTGTTCTAGATCTTCTCACAATCATCGCCAGCGGTTTCGGAACGTTGGTTCTCGTAGCACTTGGATTAGCTATTATTTTCGGAATGATGGGGATCATCAACCTAGCCCACGGCGAATTCATAATGATAGGTGCGTACGCGACGGCACTGTCTTATCAACAGGGCATTCCGCTTGTTCTCGCCATCGTTGTTGGTGGGTTCGTGACCGGAGTCTTCGGCGTAATCGTCGAACGACTGGTCATCCAGCACTTATACGATCGGACCATCGACTCAATGGTAGCCACTTGGGGGCTAAGTCTCATCATGACACAGTCTGTGCTGATTGTGTTCGGCCCGACGCTCGGCGGTATCGGAACCCCATTCGGAGCAGTAAGCTACGGATCTTATTCCGCATCAATATACCAATGGGTTCTTGCAGCCGCCGCGGTGTTCCTGCTCAGCGTCGTCTACCTCTTATTCAATTACACCGAATACGGACTCCATGCCAAGGCAACAATCGAAGACGAGGAGACAGCCCGCAGTCTCGGGATTGATACGGACCGTATCTACATGATTACGTTCTTCGTCGGCTCGCTTCTCGCTGGTGTCGCCGGCGGGCTATTTGCTCCGACGATCTCGCTGGTTCCGTCTCTTGGCGGCTCGTACATCATTGAGGCGTTCGTAACGGTGATTGTCGGAGGAGCAAGTGTTCTGGTGGGTGTTCCGGCGAGCGGGCTCGCGCTGTCGATAATCAACGGAGGCGCCGCTCAGTTTGGTGGCGCCCTAGCTGGACGGGTCGCCCTCTTAGTTGTCGCAATCTTGATTATTCGGCTGCTTCCAGAGGGAATTTCCGAGTATATTACCGAACACATCAGAGGATAATTCTATGAGTGACAAAACAGAAACCGTTGAGGAAGCGGCTGGCGAGACGGGCCTTAGTCAAAGACTGTACGGAGCCCTCAGCCGGTTTGAAGGACCACACACGATCGGCACCTCAGATCGGTTTTGGCTCGGCTTCTTGATCGTGGTTGCCACTATCTTGAGCTACCCAATGTTGGCAAGCGAGTTTGGTGTCCTCACAACAACAACCCTATTCGTGTGGGTGTTTCTCTCGCTGAGTCTCAGCATTTGCTGGGGATATGCTGGAATCTTCAGCTTCGGACAAACAGCTTTCTTTGGACTGGGCGGATACACCTTCGGGGTCGTGGGAATTAATTTGCTTCCGGTTACCGGTGGAACCAATCTCGCCTTGCTGGCCGCGATCCTCGTTCCTGCCCTCGGTGCTGCAGCAGTAGGCTATTTCATGTTCTATGGCCGGGTGTCAGGTGTATATGTTGCTATTATTACGTTAGCGGTTACTCTCATCCTCGAGCTACTGTTTTCGCGAACTGCAGGAGCAGAGTACGCTATCGGTAGCGCCCAACTCGGCGGTTACAACGGTATGACCGGTATCCCGGACCTGACCCTCGGAGCAGGACCAGTCGTAATTGAGCTTGACACGATGGGCACGTTCTATTTTGTTGTCGGGTTGCTCATAGTGATGTATCTAGCACTCCGATACGTGCTCAATTCGAACTATGGCTACCTGATGGTCGCCACGCGTGAATCGGAGGACCGGACAGAGACACTTGGATATGACGTCCGGCTACTAAAGCTACAAGTGTTTACCGTTGCAGGCGGGGTTGCGGGTCTCGGTGGCGCACTCTATGCTTCGACGGGGAACTTCATTAGCCCCCCTATCATGGGGTTGGCATTCGCTGCGCTACCGGTCATTTGGATTACCGTCGGTGGCCGCAAGACCCTAATTGGGGCCATCTTAGGAACCCTTGCCGTCCGAGGGCTGAGCAATCGCCTCGCCTCGGCTGGTAGTGAGCTCGCTGTAATTTTTGTCGGCCTGTTGTTACTTGCTTCTGTGCTCCTACTTCCAGAAGGAGCCGTGCCGACTATCAACCAGTACCTGCAGCAAAGGTTTGCACCCGATAAAGGAGAACAACCATGAGTCACAGTAAGAAGGCGAAAGACGAGCCAAGCAACCAGAGTCAGCATATCATCCGCACCGAGGGACTCACGAAGCAGTTCGGAGGTTTAACCGCCGTTGATGACGTCACATATCAGATGCCATACGGCGAGATCAACTGTTTAATTGGTCCAAACGGGGCGGGTAAGAGTACCTTCTTCAAAATGCTCGCCGGACAGCTCCGTCCAACGGATGGCCGAATTATATTCAAAGACGAGGATATCACTGAACTCCAACCACATGAGCGAGCGCGCCGTGGACTCAGTATCAAATTCCAAGACGTGAACGTCTACCCGGAACTTTCAGTCCGGGAGAATCTGCGCATCCCTGTCCAGCGATACGAACAGGATGAAGATATTGCTGGCGCTATTGATGAGTTTCTAGCGTTAATCGACCTTGAGGAGGAATCTACCTCGGAGGTTGGACAACTATCCCATGGTCAGCAGCAATGGCTGGAGATCGCTATCGCTACCGCTATTGAACCCGACTTATTGCTACTTGACGAACCCACTGCGGGAATGAGTATTGAAGAGACAAAGAATACCGGCGAGTTGATTCAATCGCTGGCCACTCAAGGGATGAGTGTTATCGTAGTTGAACATGACATTACCTTCGTTGAACAGATTGCTGAGCGTGTGACAGTCCTCCATAACGGGGCTATCTTCGCTGAAGGGACGGTAGATGAAATAAAAGCCAACAAAGATGTCCAGAAGATATACTTGGGGGGAGAATAGCTCAGCATGAACCTACTATCACTCGAAGACATAGATGTCTCATATGGGCAGACCCCCGTGCTTCGAGACACTAGCCTCACGGTAGACGAAAATGAAGTTGTCTCACTAATCGGGAGGAATGGAGTCGGTAAAACAACGCTCGTGAAGGCAATCATCGGTCTTCTCGAACCAACAGATGGGACAATAAGGTACGCTGGAGATGAGATAACGAACCTATCGGCAGACAAGCGCGCTGGACTCGGTATGGGCTACGTTCCACAGGGTCGTGATGTCTTCTCCGAACTGACGGTTGAGGAGAATCTTCGCGTCGGTGAACAGATAAATACTGACAGTGACGAGTACCTTTATGATCAGGTGTATGATTTCTTTCCACGATTAGACGAACGCCGTAAGCAGAGGGCTGGCAAGATGAGCGGAGGGGAGCAGCAGATGCTGGCTATTGGCCGGGCTCTAATCGGTAACCCAGATCTCCTCCTTCTTGATGAACCCTCCGAGGGCGTCCAGCCAAATATCGTCACTCAAATCAGCGAAACGCTGCGCCAAATCAGTGATGAGCTTGATATGACCATATTTTTCACAGAGCAAAATCTAGAATTTACTATTAACACTTCCGAACGAACGTACGTTATGGAGAAAGGGACCATCGTTGAGGAGGTCGCTGCCTCCGAACTCGAAGAGTCGGGGGTTGTTCAGGATTATATCGCCCTGTAATACGTGACGAATGCTTCAATGGCCGACCGAATGCGGTGTAGATCCCCGCGATCAGTACGTAAATAAATAAAAGACTCAGAGAACCTGTTCGACCGCGTGACCAGCGTCAAGGACGATCGCGTCGTCGAAGTGGCCACCTGAAAACATCAGCCCGATAGGGAGACCATCGGCGGAGTCGACCGGTACGGATAGCGAGGGATGGCCGGTCATATTGAACGTAGCGGTGTTCGCAAGGTTCGGCCACGCCCCTGCTATCCACTCGAAAATATCCTCGTCCGGGTTATGTTCGTGTGCCCGCATTGGGGTCGTCGGCATTGCTACAACATCGTAGTTCACCAAGGCATCGTCGAACGCATCGGTGAGCTCCGCCCGGAGGTTCATCGCCTCTGCGTAGTATTTCGAGTGGTACTGCTCGCTGGTGTACCCACCCAATAGGAGCATCAACTTCACACTCGGGGGGAAGTCCCCTCCCTGCGCGCGGCGGGCCCGACCGAAGGCGTCGATCCATTGGGTATCGTAGTGCCCTCTCCAATTGTGGCCGGCACCCTCCCCCGTCATGGAGGCAACGAATCCCTCGGCCAGCGCAACGGTAGAGATGTCGGCAGCCGCATCATGCAACTCGACTGAGACGGTTTCTACAGTTGCTCCGGCATCTTCAAGCGTGTCAAGCGCAGCATAGACCTGCTCATTTACCTCAGATTCGTATCCGGGGCGGTTGAAACCCTCCCCTACCACACCAATAGAGAGACCACTAGGGTCACCCTCAATTGCCGCTGTGTAATCTTCTGTCGGTACCGACTCAGGTTGGCGGGGATCCGCTGGATCTTTTCCAGCTAGCACTGTGAGTGACTCGGCCGCAGCCTCAACTGTTCGGGTCAATGGCCCACAGTGATCGATAGTGTTCTCGATACCGATTGCACCGACGTACGGCACCAGTCCGTGGGTTGGTTTGTGACCGACAACGCCGGTCCACGAAGCAGGAGCACGGATTGACCCGCCCTGATCGCCGCCAAGTGCCATATCGACCTCTCCCTCCGCGACGACCACTGCACTCCCGGACGAGGAGCCGCCTGGGAGGTGGTCTGGGTCGTGTGGATTCAGCGTTGCACCGAACGCACTCGACTTGCCTGTGCCGGTGAATGCGAAGTCATCCATGTTCGTTTTCCCTACAATATCGGCACCTGCATCCAGTAGACGGGAAACGACCGTCGCATCCTGTTTTGGGACGTAGCCCTCCATGACCTGCGATCCACAGGTCATCTCAACGCCACCGACGGCGATGTTGTCCTTGACCGCGATATCCCATCCCGCCAAACGTCCTGAGTCAGCCCCCGGCACATGACAACTGGTAATCCATGCATTGTACGGATCGCCTGAGCGGACTCGGTGGCCGGGGTCCCGTTTACGAACCGTCGTCTCCGTTGTGGGCTGGCCGATTTCACGGACCCTCGCGTAGGAATCAAGCATATCCTCCACGAGCTCGCGGTACGCTTCGGTTTCCTCGTCGGTGAGATTGAGGTGGAACTTCTTCCCTATTGCTGCTATTTCGGTTTGTGTCGGCGGTCGAAGTGGACCAATAGACATGTTACCATACACCGAAACTGCTGACTTAACTTTACTTATACCAGAGCGTAGGGCGATAAGAATCGACCATTGAATAATGCGAGAATTTTAGTGGCGCTCGATATCGAGAATTGAAGCCACAAGACGGTCAAACTTACACGGAAACACTGCTCCGGCGGCGCCGGTCAAGTTGTCTCGATCCACGAGGCGAACCAATTATACTGAATGAGGTGCCCGGTCGATCGGCCGATTGATTTTACAGACTCGTGCTGACTACAGTGAGTATCTCTCGCAACTGAGGGTTTGTATAACAGTATCTGATCAAACGACCGAGCGAAGAGTCAGTTCAGCAAGACCGGTTGGCAAAGGTGAGAACGGAAGCTTTGCCACCCCTATCGAACGGAAGCTGATGGAGTAGCACACCGATCTCCGGTGCTGCATACTGCCTCCGTATGTGCCGGATCAGTCCCATCAACTGCAAAAGGTTCCCCAGGACCGTTGTGTCCGATCTGCCGACTATCGGCGGCTCCGTTCGAGTGGAAACACCGCTTGAAGTTTCCAAACACGCCGATTTCTCCGGGAGAAGAACATCTCCCGTGTGTTTTCGGTAGTGTTTGGACCCCGACGTGGCGCCGCTCGGCTGAACACGGATCCATCCGCGAACGGCGCTCATCGTCGGCGTTTCGACCGTTCCGTGCTCGTCACAACCCGTCTCTCGTCGACGTTCCCGACTCGATATCTGAAAACCACCCGACTGCAACCGTACTTGGAACCGTTCCGATACCGACTCCGCACCGTCGTCCGCCTTCCGCTTTCTTCGTTCTCGCAGGCTTCGAGGTTTCTTTCGCGTGGTTTGGTCACCTGCGGCTACCGCTTGAGAGGTGGGCGTTCGCATCTCAAATCCGGGTTCACAGGTATATTACCCGGAGAAAATTCGACGTTTGGAACACCGATGCCGTGCCAACGAGCGGCTAACTCCCTGAAAACACCCTTGAGAGCACGTTTGGAATCGAATACTCGTTTCCGAGCTTTTCGACTCGGAGAACCCGTTTCCAAACTCGGATTCACCCCCTGAGATCAGGGTAAATCAGGGTCCAATCGAAACGGGGGTTGCTGGGGTTCGTGCTGGCTCGTGTGAAGTTACTCAGTAGAGCCTCGATTCGGTACTCCTCGGCGGAGTGGGCCGGTCGGTTTACGGGGTGTGTTCTCCCTTGCCCGTCGCTCACGTACGTTCGGGACGGGTCGCCGGTCCGCATCGACTGGAACGATGACGGCGACCGGGAACACGCCGGACGGGCGGACGAGGTGTCGCTGTCAGTTCGGACGGCCGTCGTGGTCGTCGTCCCGCCCGGCGGACAGGGAGTCGGTGACACGGACGGAAACGCGGACGAACGCTCCGCTGGATGGAGTGCGGTCCGGTCAACGTCGATCGCGAACGGGAGCGTTGCGCCTCTACGGGATACCGTTCCGGAAAAAGCCGCGAGGAATGCACCGGCCGGGCACTGAACCGAGTGCCCGAATTGCAGTCGTGTCCCGCGGTCTCGCGGGATGCATCTGGGTTGAGTTTCATATCTCTATCTCGTCGATGAACGGCCGTCGCCGGCGCTCCATGCGGTTGCGCGGCGAGACCTTATCGTAGTGCTCTTCGATGACGTCGATTGTCGCGTCGACGCGCTCGGCGACCACCCACGGCGGGATGCCGATGTCGAGCTGCCAGCCGATGGACCCGGTCCGGATACGGTGCTGGCTCCGCGTCGACGGACACTTACTCGCCTTGTCCCGCTGAACGAACTCGCAGCTCTCCCGCTCGCGGTCGTGCCGGCAGGGCGAGTGAGATCCGCCTGTACGGCCCACGTTCGAGGCTAAGGCCGAACGCGAAGGTCCAGTGGATGGCTCTGGAGGGTTGAGTATCGAATTCGAACTCGAATGGGACGAAAATGGCGGGGGCGCGGAGGGGGCGACTGGGAGCCTCGATATCGAATAAACACAGGAGGACTAACGTAACCGGCTACGACCGATCGCGGACGGTGATAATCGGAACAGGTGCTGATCGGACCTACCTTTAGTGCGTACTATCCGCTGAGACCGACCATTTCCAGACAGAGACTGATTTGGCACATCAGATGCTTGTATGCGCTCTCATACTAGTGAGACATGCCTCCTGCACAGGAACTCAGGGAACTCCTCGCTGACGGCGAGGAACTTACCATCGTCTGTCACAACAATCCGGATCCGGATTGTCTCGCAAGTGCGTTCGCACTTGGCCGGATCGCGATGGCTGCCGGCATCGACGAACACCACATACTGTATAGTGGTGATATCTCCCATCAGCAGAACCGGGCGTTCGTCAATCTCCTCGACATCGACCTGAAATCATTCGAGCCCGCAGCCGTCCAAGACCGCCCCGAGAGATCACTGCTTGCGTTCGTCGATCATGCGGTGCCGGGGGCGAACAATCGGGTCCCGGAGGGGACCCCGGTCGATATCGTGATCGACCACCATCCGAGCGAGAACATCAAGGCGCAGTTCATCGATCACCGTGAGCAGGTCGGCGCGACGGCGACGATTCTGACGGAGTACGTCCGAGAATTAGCTACCGAGATGGACGCGGCCCTCGGCACGGCGCTCCTGTTCGCGATCCGTCGAGAGACGCTCGGGTTCCTCCGCGGTGTGACACGCGACGAGTACGACGCCGCGGGCTGGCTCCACGACCACGCCGACAGTGCGTTACTCCGGACGCTCTCGAACCCATCGGTCACCGGCGCGACCGTTGATGCAATCGCGGAGGCAATCACGAATCGGACCGTTCGAGGGGCGGTCCTCATCTCGGGGATCGGCCGGACCAGCGAGCGTGACGCGTTACCTCAAGCGGCCGACTACCTCGCGACCTTGGAGGGTGTCGAGACGGCTATCGTGTTCGGCATCGTCGAGGACGGCATTCAGCTGTCCGCCCGGTCGACCGATTCTCGGATCCACATCGGTGACGTGCTCGACAAGGCATTTTCCGATGTCGGCAGCGCCGGCGGCCACCGCGAGATGGCCGGTGGCGAAGTTCCACTTGGTATTTTCGCGGATTATACCACAGACGATGTGCAGTTGGTCGGGATCGTCGAACAGGTCATGACGGCCCGTCTCGTTGCCGAACTCAATCTCACGGCCGAGACGGAGACGCCTAGTACTCCGGACGGTAAAGACGAGTAGCGCGGACCGTGTCACTCGCGACCGGACATCCGTCTCCGGGCCCCTCTCGTGGCTGCCACCGGTGGGCGCCGCTGGCGAGACTCTCCTGTCGGGAGTGGATATTAAGAAGGCACCTCCTGATGGCACGGAGTATGGACCGGCGAACACGTCTCACCGTGTATTATCTCATCATCGTCGTCACCGTGCTCTCCGGATTCGTCGTTCTGTACAACTACGGGATGGCTACGTGGGAGGGGCGCCCCCAGCCGTTGTATCGCTCGATCGAGGTGGTCGTTCAGACGGTCACCACCGTCGGATATGGCGGGGACGCCCCATGGTCGAGCCCGCAGATGAACTACCTCGTCTCACTTATGGCGCTCTCGGGGCTCGTCCTCATCTTTGCGGCACTTCCGGTTCTGGTCGTCCCGCTCTTCGAGGACGCGTTCAGATCGACCGCACCGTCGTCAGTCCGGGGCGTCGAAGACCACGTGGTCCTCTGCAGCTATGGCCCTCGTGAAGAGGTCCTCATCGACGAACTCACTGAACGCGGGGTCGAATACGTCATCGTCAACGGTGATCGAGACACGGCAACTGACCTGTACACGGACGGATATACGGCGATGTTTGGCGATCCTGAATCGGACGAGGCGCTCCAACGTGCCCGACTCGAGGACGCGACCGCCCTGATCGCGAACGTCGACGACGAAACGAATCCGAGCGTCCTCCTCTCTGCCCAAGAGGTCAATCCGGACGTACAGATGGTCAGCCTCACCGAGGACCCGGAGATAGCGGACTACCATCGGTACGCTGGGGCAGATCACGTACTTTCGCCCAAGCAACTGCTGGGCGACCAGCTCGCGGCCAAAGCGATCGGGACGTTCGACCGCGAGGCGATCGAAGCTGTCGAGATCGACGAAGACTTCGAGATTGCCGAGTTTCCCCTCCAGAGCGGCAGCGAGCTGATCGGCCAGACCCTCGTGGAGAGCGACATCCTCGAGCGGACGGAGGCAGCCGTCATCGGGGTGTGGTCCCGCGGGGAGTTCCAGAGCCCACCGCCGCCCGATCTCCGCTTCGACGCCCGAAGCATTCTCGTCGTGACCGGCCGAGAGGCCGACCTCGATAAATTGAAGCAGATGACGCTCTCGGAGGGTCGCCGCCGACACGGGGACATCGTTGTCGCAGGGATGGGTGTCGTCGGGCGAACCGTCGCGACTGAGCTCTCCGAGGGCGGGTTCGCGCACACGACCGTCGATCTCGTGGAGAACTCTCAGGTCGACGTGGTCGGAAACGTAACCGACCGACAGGATCTCCTCGAGGCTGGTGTCACGGACGCAGGAACTGTGGTCCTCGCGTTGCCCGACGATACGACGACAATCTTCGCAACGTTCGCGATTCGAGAACTGAACCCCCAGGTCGAAATCATCGTCCGTGCCAACGAGCGCGAGAACGTGTCGAAACTGTATCGCGCCGGAGCAGACTACGTCCTCTCGCTCGCCGCCGTCAGCGGGCGAATGCTCGCGTCGATCGTTCTCGATGAAGAGATCCTGTCCCCAAGCACGCAGCTCAAACTCGTTCGAACGGAGGCTTCGGGTGTGGTTGGCGAGTCGCTCGGTGAGGCGGACATCCGGAATCGAACGGGATGTACCGTGATTGCCGCCGAACGGAACGGGACCGTTGTCACCAATCCCGGTGCCGCCTTCGTGATCGAACGTGGTGACGAACTCGTCGTCGCCGGGACCGATGAGAACATCAGTCAGTTCTTGGCGGAGATCGTCTGATCCAGCTCTGCTCACCGTCGATTTTATCTGACTGTTGATAACACAGTTAGTATGACCGACCAGCCCGTCGACGGCGAGCCAGCAGGGCAGAACGTCGCCGGTGAGGTCCCGGCAGCGGAGCCGGAAGCCGTCACCGACGAGACGACGGTTCACGACGACGACATCGAGCTCAACGGAACTCACGCGGACCACTCCCGAAACTTGTCAGGAGAGGCGGGAAAACGGTTATTTACGCTATGCACCGGCCGGGAATTGAACCCGGATCGTTGGCTTGGAAGGCCAAAGTCATACCATTAGACCACCGGTGCAGACTCGCTTCGCTCGTTTACACCGAGGTTCGCGAGCCGTTCGGGCTCGCTTATGACCGGTGCTCGCACGCGCCTGTGGTCGCAGTTCCTGCGGAACTGCTCACCACCGGTGCGCTCGCCGACGAGAGCGAACCGTCGACATCTATCCGGCTGTACCCGACCGTCGCCTATGTGCGTTTCCCTTCGCCGTGGACGACGGCGAAGCAGTTGCCACGGTCGGTGAAGGTCCGCTCGACGGCGAGCCCGCTCGCCCCGAGGTCGTCCGCGAACTCCTCGGGGTCGTAGATGTGGTAGTAGCGCGGAACGGTCTCCCCGCCGGGGAGCGTCCAGTCGACGACGGTGTCGAAGCCGTGCTCGGCGTCGAACCGGTCGTGTGTCGTGCTCCAGGCGCTGACGAGCGCGCTCCCGTCGGGAGCGAGCACGCGCGCGAGCTCGTCGAGGCTCGCCCGGCGCGCGGCCGCCGTCGGGAGGTGATGGAGGGTGGCGACGTACAGCGCGAGGTCAACGCCGTCGCGCCGCAGCGGCAACCGTGCCGCGTCCCCTTGCAGCCACGCGGCCGGGACACCCCGTTTTCCGGCCCGGTCGACGGCGATATCGAGCAACGCTCGCGAGAGATCGAGGCCAACGGTGCGGTCACACCGTTCGGCGAGCGGTTCGACGTGGCGACCGTTGCCGCAGCCGACCGCGAGGCCGACGGCTCCCTCGCGGCCGTCGAGGAACGCCGGGATCTGCGGCCACGGGTGCTCGCGGGTCGTCGAGAAGTGGTCGGCGATGCGGTCGTACGTCTCGCGGACCGATTCGACCGCGGCGTCGACGGACACCTCGTTCCCGCTGGCGGCGTCGGCCGACTCGTTGCCGTTTCCCCCGTCCGTCCCGTCCGGTCCGTTCACGTCGGCCGTCCGCGACGAGGCGTATTAGCGCCGGCGGTCCCGGTTCACAGGGGCAGCAGGGCGACCGCGGCGTCGCCGACGGCCCCCGAGAACGACAGCTCCTCCGAGGCGAGGAACGCGAGGTACGCGACGAGCAGCATCACGCTCGCGTGTTTCGCCCCGTCCTTCAGCGACCCGCCGGCCATCTGCCCGCCGACGAGCCCGGAGAAGCCGGCCTGCACGATGGCGGCGTGGAAGAAGACGAGCTGGTAGGCCGCCTTGTCGATCTCGCCGATCCCGCCGAACGGCCCGCCGACGCCCCCGCCGGTCGGGAGGTTCGGCACGAGCACCGTGTCGATGGCGCCGATGACGACGAGGAAGACGAGAAACGAGATGTAGATGACGATGAGATACGTCATCGTCTCCTGTCGGCGCTGGCGCTTCAGCCGCTGATCGGAGCGAGCCTGTTCGGCGGCGATACGCAGTACGGGACCGATATCGTTCGACGCGCGCATCGAGTTCGTCAGCAACGTGACGACTCGTGTCACCGACGGGGTCCGGACGCGCTGCTCGAACCGGACGAGCGCGTCCTCGACCGTCCCACCCCACTCCACGTCGCGCCAGATCCGGTCCACTTCGTCGTCGAGCGCGCCCATTTCGCTGCGGCGAACCCGGTCGAACGAGGAGACGATCGACAGCCCGGCTTCGTTGAGGCTCGC
>Ga0207771_100521_pt1 | contig 22114 bp, 23 predicted proteins | sample A23M2SouthBayCA_2_FD_187731 | JGI IMG/M metagenome (GOLD analysis project Ga0207771, IMG submission 187731) | Aerobic enrichment media microbial communities from Eden Landing Ponds, California, USA - A23 M2 (2) (SPAdes) | ecosystem: Environmental > Aquatic > Marine > Unclassified | place...
AGTTCATCACGGCTGATGGACCAAAGCAGTACGCCGTCGCCTTCCGCGAGTCCCACCCGGTTCGCAAAGACGAGGTGCCGGCCAAGGACTTCATCCGGCGGGACACATGGCAAACAGATCCGTCGGGGGACCGAACGACGCCCGAGTTCGACGACTTCGAGGATGTCGTTGAGTTCATCCGGCATCCAGCCCGCAACGACCCGCTAGGGCGGAGCGAGTTCGCGCTTGCTGATCCGGAGGTGCTGGAGCAACCAGACCCACGTCCCGACGCCGTCTACTACGCGCTGGATCACTGGGAACGTCCCTGGGTCCTCCTCGTCGACATCGACGCGAAAGATATCGCCCGAGACCGTGCGGAGGAGCTGGTCCCGGCGGACGTCGACGATCGGGACGACGATGCTCTCCTCGACGCTGCGGGTATCCTCGATGCTGCTCCCGAGGGGTATCCGTACGCCTTCGAAGACGTCGACCGCGCCGTCGAGTACGGGTTCGAGGTGCGCGATATCTTCGAGGATGATTTCGACGCCGAGGAGACGATGGTCGTGTACAGCGGGCAGGGGGTCCACGTCTACCTACTGGACACCGACCCGGCGCACCGATACGACGAGGAGAGCCGCGAGGTGTTGAACGATCTCCTCCTCGAGACGTACGACATCCCGATCGACCCCGTCGTGACGGCCGACCGCCGGCGGGTCGCCCGCCTGCCCTACTCGCTGCACGCCGACGTCTGTAGCATCGTTCAACCAATCGAGAGCCCGGCGTTCGACATTCGGTCGGCGACACCCGAGGTGATCGACGAATGAGCCCGAGTACACCAACCGACGACGAGGACATGGCGTATCGAGTTGCGGCACTCCCGCTGGAGTACGGTGAGACCCGCATCAACCAGCTGTTTACGCGTGGCTACAATCGATACGTCGTCGACGGCGAGGACCAACCCGAAGACCTCCTGAACGACATCGAGCGGTTCGGGACAGCGGCGTTCAAAGAGCAGGTTCGTACCGATGCCTCCGAGGAGCCGTTCGTCGACGAACCGGGGACGATCGCCGTGCTCGCGACGTTGAGTGCGATCTGTGTGAAAGACCACTCCAAGTTCGAGCACGCGTCACCCCGGAACATCCAGGTGCTCTACGACATCCGGGAGCTGTACGTCAACAATCTCGCCTCCCTCATTCGGGCCCACGGCGATGGGTCGCTCCAGCAGGACATCGCCGACGTGCTGTACAGCAAGGAGCCCGGTGAGGATGGCCCGCATCCGGGTCGAGTCTGTACGGGCATCACAGAGATGCCGGAGTTCGGGGATGGCCTGTACCTCGAAATCCCGATGGCGGCGGCGTCACGCAAATGTCTCGTTCGAGCGGAGGGCGAGTCATCGACGGGGAGTGACGATGGCGGGGAGATACTGACGCGAGTGAAGGACAACAACCTGTACGTCCCGGTCGGTGATTTCGACAGCAAGTATCGGGACTACGCTGAGCGGGCATTCAAGAAGCTCCTGCGGGTGCAAGAAGACGGACTCTCCGACGACCAGCTATCGTGGCTGACCACGAACGAGTCGGCGATTATGGAGCGGATCGACCGCTTCCTCGAGACCGGCCATCACGAGCGAATCTGGCGGAACTGGGACCGTGGGGAGCGGACGATCCGAGTCCTCCGGCGGGCCCTGAGTGACGCGCCCGACGACGTGGCGCAAAAGGGCGAGTTCCACACGGCGAAAGAACTCTACCGAGCGGTCGAAGCGTACGACGCCGAGGATGAGTGGGAATCCTCTGTAACGGACTGGATATCGAGTCCGAGCAGTCTCGCGAAGACGCTGACCGACCACGAGTCCCACTCGGCCGTCACGATCGACCGCGACGGGCGCGTCAATACGTACCGAATCGGACGAGCCGGAACCGGCGCCGAACAGATCGAAGTGCGAGAGATCGAGGACCTCTTCGAACTCCCCTGTATGGCGAATATGGAGGAGCGACTACACGAGAAGAGGCCCGTGCGGAAGGACCTCTACAACTTCGCGCGGATGGTGATGTGGCTGCCGCAGTACCAGGACAGCAGCCTCGACGAGATCGTCGCGGACCTCAAGGACGTCTTCTCCCGGTGGCCGTGGTACGACGAGCAGGAGACCGAGTACCAGGTTCGCTACGAATTCTCGAACACGATCGACGGCGACACGCCGTTGCCGATGAACTGCGATAACGACGATCTGCAGCGCTACTGTATCGGCCAAGACCAGTGTCCCTACTCGATCTGGGGTGGTCTTCCGTTCCCGGATGAGATGTACGAGCAGGTAGAGGCGGAATCAGCTGGTTCTGTTGAGCAATTCTGAACCACAGACTACCCGAATCTGTGGAACCCTTATATTGTGATAGGGCTGGCGACTTTGTGGAATAGAGACAGCAGCTCGACCATCGCGTTGAATCGCAAAGTGGAGAGAATAAAATCAGCGGCGGAGTTGAGATGACCGACAGCAAAGGGATACTCCTCATCGCAATCGTAAGAGAAACTTTCAAACAAGCGTCAGAAGAGTGTTCACCTTAAAAAAGAATATTAAATCAGAGTGAGTCAGGTAGACCAAATGGAGCACTCCGATCTCAATGAAGTCAATAAGCAACAGATCAATCACGCCGGCGCTCGATATACTCCTCAGATTGATCCTGAAGCTCCAAATATACAAGTCTCAGAAGTTCTACAGCCATTCGATGCGTTAGCTTATTCTAATAGGCTGGAAGAGCGGCTAGCCAGTTTAGCTGAAGAATTGGAGGAAGACTGGAATAAAGCACCAGAGGAAGCAAGAGACGCGTTCAGGCGTCGGAAACAGTCACCAGATCGGGTTGTTGAACTTCTGAGGTCGATATCAAACAGATCACCCAGTGATGACAAGACTGAACTCCGTCAGCTTACGCGTGCCACAAGGTTTGCTAAGGACAAGACCAGTAAAGTCAGCCAGAATCTGCGATCTCGGCATCGTGAGGGAGGTGAGGGGAATCAGCGAGACATAAACAATAAAATATCGCTTAATCAGAACCTGTCCCAATCTTTGGAGAGTGTATCTACCTTTGTTGAGGGGCCGGGACTACCTCTACTACGGGACAAGGCCCTGTTCCTCAAGGGGGAATGGGGAACTGGTAAAACTCACTTTTTGTGTGACCTTGCTGAAATAAGGATGGATTCGGAGCTTCCAACCCTTCTTGTTTTAGCAGAAACCCTTCCAGATGATGATTCTCCGCTTGAAGGTATCTGCCAGTTAATTGACTCAGTGTCAAGTCCAGAGCAGCTGCTTTCCGACCTACAATCACTTGGCGAAGACGTTGGGGAAAGAGCACTTTTGCTGATTGACGGAATAAACGAAGCTGATCGGGAACTGTGGAGAAATGAGTTAGCCTCCGTCGCTGAACAGGTTAAAAACTACTCTCATGTCGGTTTGGCCCTTAGTTGTCGTACTCCGTTCGACGAACAGATTTTAACGAGCAAGGCCGAAAACCATCTTGTTCAGGTTGAACACCGTGGGTTCGAGGAGAATGAGTTCGATGCACAGATTGAGTTCTTTGATTACTATGATGTTCCAGCACCCCACGTACCACTACTGACACCAGAATTCTCGCGTCCCCTCTTTCTAAAGATACTTTGTGAGGCGATAACTCGAAGAGATCAATCTGATCAGCAGGGCTACCTTAGGAGTGTTGCCTCCGGCCAGCGAAGTATGACCGATATTTTGGAACACTTCGCTCGCGAAATAGGAGAAGATATCGAGGCTGACTACGGGCTTAGCCGAAAGGCCTGTTGGAGAATATTGAAGGGGACTTCTACAGGTCCTACCCATCGGTCAGGGATTGCTGGTATCATGGCTGATGAGATGGAGGAGTTCGTTACGAAAGAAGATGCTGTTGATGCAATCAAAAACGAAACTTCTCTCCCAGAGCCAAAAGCGTGGGACTTACTTGACCGAATGATTTCCGATGGTTTACTGGCTGAAACACTCCACCGCAATCAAGGGACGACGGAGGTTGTTCGGTTTCCGTATCAACGATTTGGAGACCACATTATTGCACGCCACCTATTAGCAGAGCATCTCAATACCGACTCGGAAACTGCTGTGCGGCGAAGCTTCTACGTGAATAGGCCATTAGGACAATTATTCGATCTAGAGGGTGATAACCGCCGCTTTGCCGAACCGGGCCTAGCGGAGGCGATTATGGTTGAGTTCCCTCAACGAGTAAAGAGGGTCGATGATATTCCGGACAATGAGCGGGAACTCGCTTTCTACATTCCAAAGAAGCGGGGATATGGCGCACCGCTCAAAGATATATTCTTAGATGGGTTGTATTGGCGGAGCTCGGACTCATTCACCGAACAGACTGACGATCTGGTGAGTTTCTACTTGGAAGAGTTAGACGAAAGGGTTCAGAGAGAAACGTTTGATGTTTTGGTTGGTCTTGCATCTCGTCCCGGTCACCCGTATGATGCGGATCGGCTGTATGGATACTTGGATGATATGGAGATGGCTGAACGCGATGAACAGTGGTCAGAATATCTGCGGCGAACAACCGATTACTCAACTGTCCACAGAATTCTAAAATGGGTGGAAACAGCTCCGGTTGACGAGTTCTCCGAAAACACAGCGCAGAATGCGATTACCCTACTGTCTGTCCTCCTTACAACTACAGATAGATATCTACGGGATCGGGTTACGCATAAACTGTACTTAGTGGGACTGGCCCATCCTGGACTCCTCTTTGAAGAGACCCTTCGGAGCTTCTCTTTTAATGACCCTTATGTCCGAGAACGGATGCTAGCAAGTTGCTATGGAGTTGCAATGTCGCTCTGGGCAGACCCGGACGGAGATACTCTAAGGAATGAAATTCCCGGATTTGCAGGAGAACTGGTTGACAGGATGTTTCAGGAGGACTCGGATGACGGCACCAAACATATCCTGTCACGGCAGTACGCTGGAGGGGTCATTGAGCTTGCTAGGAAAGTAGACGCCGGTTGTGTCTCACAGGATGAGGCCAAGCTGACCGACCCTCCGTTAGATCAAATTGAATCGCCGTTCCAAGACCCTGATTCGATTGATGAGGATGACCTCGAAGATGTTGAACCGGCTTTCCATATGGACTTCAGTAACTATACTGTCGGCAGATTAGTGCCAGACAGGGGGAACTATATCGATGATCATCCCGAGTATCAAGCTGTTTTCAAACAGATTAAAAAACGGGTTCGGGATCTTGGATATTCGTATGATGACTTTGAGTCAGTTGATGATGAAATTGATCGGCGAAATAACCGGGGAAGAGATGAGACGAAAGTAGATCGTTACGGGAAGAAGTACTCTTGGATTGCTTACTTTGAGATGTATGGAAAACGTGTGGATGAGGGTATTTTGCCAACTTATGAAGACGAGATACGTCCGCCGGACTGCGATATCGACCCGAGCTTTCCGAATAAAACGAAAGAGTGGAGGCCTGAGTTACCTGAGCTATTTGAAACGGAGTATTCGGAGTATTGTGAGTGGATTTCGGGTGGCCCCAACCCGAGTTATGAAGAGTTGTTTGTGAAAGATACGGTCGATGGTGTGGATGGGCCTTGGGTATTGCTTGATGGGACGATTCGACAAGCTTCCTCGGATGCACTTAGGATATTTACCTTCTTGAGAGGGGTTCTAATCTCTGAAGAAGATGTTTCTGGGTTGAAACATCAACTGCGAGAAACTGAGTACCCAGGAAATAGAAACATTCCAGATACGCCAGAAGATTACCACACATACGCCGGTGAAATCCCATGGTCTGATCGGTACGGCCCCTATTTCCGTGAAGATGATGGTTCAGCAAAAAGAAACGTAGAGCAAGCTTTTGGCTCTCACGAAGGTAGTAGCAACGGCGTGGAGGTAGAGATCCCAGTACACGTCTTTGCCTGGGAGTCCCATCACAGCCAGTTAAATCAAGTAAGTGGGATGAGGTTCCCTGCACCTGCGCTGTGTGAACATCTAGATTTGGTTAATCATAATGATACATTCGACTTATTTGATTTAAATGGAAACAGGGCTACGATCTATAGAGAATTCCAATGCGATAACGCACGGTACGATTCTTGGCTACTGTATCTTCGTAAGGACTTGCTAGAAAAGTATCTTGAGGAGACCGAGCAGACAATTGCTCTGCTTCCTTGGGGTGAACGCACTTTGGATCATCAAAAACTTCAGGCGAGATCTGATGAATTATCTGAGCTACATAACAACTATGAGCACATCAATAAGGAGGTTTTCTCATATCACGAAATCATCGGTAATTAGTGAGCAGTAATGAGCAGAACCCCGGCTACCCACCTGCTGACTGTGTACATCTAATTTACCGCCGATTCTCAACCAGAGGTGCGAACAAACATCGGCAGCTTCTGCACCTACCCCCTATATTCAGCAAGCCGGTTGTGAAAGTTCGGTAGATTTCAGCAGAGACACTCCTCTCAGTGTGTCGAAAATTATACTGCGGACTAGAATCAAGTCCTTCTGAACTCCCGTCGAGCAATTTTCGGCGGCTAACACGGCCGGAATCGAGGGAATAGAGAGTATTTCACGATTCGAGGTGCCGAGCCGAAGAGCCTCGAGAGATATACAACAGGGGAAGCAGCGGTTCCCGGGTATCCAGATACGTCCGAAATTACCTTCGCTATCCCGTCGTCGAGCAATTTTTGAGGTTAAAGTATCATCCCGGAACTCGTCGAGGTACTTTCTACAGCCTCAAATCGGCCCCGACGGGGTTCTTCTACGATTTGAGCACGTTATTTCGCCTTGCATATCGCGGTTTTCGTCCAAAGAATGAGACGATATGCAGTGTGCGAAGGCCGCCGGCTCTCTCAGGTCGAGGGGCCATCACAGGGAGAGTGGATTCACGAACGTATCAGAATTAGCGCATAGGTTGACGGGGTGCGTTTCGGTGGTGTCTGGTGCCCCCGCGAGGGGGTGGCGGGGCGCATCACGTGCCCCCGATAGACGATGGCTTCGGAACAACGCAGCAAGACACGAGCAGCGGATCACGCAGGAACTACCACCGACGAGGAGGCGCCGTGGGCGGACCTCGAGATGACGGTTCCGACCGACCGGGATCACGCGTCGGTCGTCGCGCTCGTGGAGTGTGCTCTCGTCGAACTCACGCACGAGACCGTGGGCGCCGTCTTCGTCGACCACCAGGTCGGGCGGTCGACGCGGACGCAGTACGTCGCCCGCGACGACGTCGGCGAGCAGTTCCAGAAACGGCACTTCGACGACCGGCTGGGCTGGCACGAGACCACCGTCTCTCGACGACCCGTTCGCGACGAGCTCATCACCCAGCTCACGCGGTCGGCATCAACGACGCCGGAGCGGGCAGGTGAAGGAGCAGCCAGCGAGCCAGATACCTTCGTCGTGAAGCCGGTTCGAGAGCTCCAAACGCCGTAGCGGGAGACTTAACCAACATTTCCCCCGGCCCCGGCACAGTGTTGGTTAACGCTGTGGCTGGATCCACTGCCTCGCCCCCACCCCGCCCGACTCCTTGAGTGAATAAATCCTGGCGACCGGTGGGCTCGAACGGCTGTCGCGACGGGTTTTATCGGGGCACTGTTCGTCGAGCACAAGTATGGTGGTCGTCGAGGAGGTCACAAAACTGAGCGAGCGCCGCACCCAAACCTCGTCCGAGGCGTTTCCGGACGATGCGCTGGCGTCGATTCGGGCGGCCGTCGCGGCCGTCCCAGCAAGCGTCTTCGCCGGCTCGACGAAACACACGGAGGTCGGCGGCTTCGATGCCGCGATCGCCGACCGGCTCTCGCAGTACGAGTACGAAGGGGACGCCGCCGGCGGCTTCAACCCGAACTGCAAGCTCTGGTCGCATCTAGGGTTTCAGTACAGCGTCGACCTCTACGACGCCGACGCCCGCATCGCCATCGAGGTCGAGAAGAGCGAGCGGAAAAACATCAGTGACGACCTTCTCAAGTTTCAGAAGGGGTACCGCACCCAGAAGGACGGCCGGCCGAAGATCGAGTTCGGCTGTCTGGTGGTGCCGGTGAACTATCTCGGGCGCCATAACCTCTACCAGCACAGCCTGACGAAACTCGACTTCATGAAGGGGGTCCTGTTCATCGACGACGTCGGCGTCATCGGCTATCGCGACCCGCGGCCGGACTGACGGCCCACGCAAGTCACCGGTGTCTTGCCCTGAAGTACCACTCAGCGCCGCAGCAGGACCGCTCGCCGAGTTGCCGTCAGCCTCGCCAGCGACCCTTCGACGACCCTTACCTCGCGGTCGGACGACCCAGGGATGGTCGTTCTTACTCCGCTCCGCCCCCGCTCCATAGTCTGGCTGGCGCGCGTCGCTACTCCTCCCGCGTCGAACGCAACAGGACGATACCGCTCCTCAGGCACACTCACTCGAGACAGATCAACGCCTCCGGAGGAGTCGATCGCCTAGTCATCCCCTTCACGCGTCCTGCTCCTCACTGAGGCAGGCCGTCAGCATCCTCCGCTGCCACGGCTACGACGTGCCCCCTCGATGCCCGATACCGTCACCGTTTGGAATCCCTGCTGGGCAGGTCTCGGGTGTCGCTTCGCTCATGCCGTCGTCGATTACGTTCCGACACACCGCGGCCTGCTCGTCGGCCGTCGTGTCCGTGTACGCGATCGCGTCGGCAGCGAAGCCCCCGATCTCGTTGCCGTGGATGCGATGACCCGTCCCGACCGTCTCAGGGTCCAGCGGTGCGTCGTCGAGTTGCTCCAGGGCGCCCGCCGATCCGGCGTTGACGTGGACGCCATGCCCTTCGCCGTTGCGGAGCACACACCAGCGGACGGTCGCGTCGTGTCCCTGGAAATGGATCGAGGCCGGCGGATACGGCTCCGTGTTCTGTGAGCCGCCGCCGTCGGTGCAGTACTCGACGGTGATGTCGTGGGTCCCGAGTTTCGTGTTGACGAGTTCGGAATGCGGGTGGCCCGCCGCGTTGTCGATATGGTGGACGTGGATGTCGTGTGACTGATCGAGTCCCCACGCCGGGACGACGTTCTGCAGGACGGCGCCCGGCGGCGTCCCGAGATAGACGAGTTCGCCGGCGTGTTTGTTCGGCGCGTCGGTGAGGACGTACCCGGCGCCGGCGGGGCCGATCACCTCGAACCCGCCGATCTCGACATGGTTCGCCCGCTTGTGATTGATCGTCCCCCAATAGGAGTGGCCGACGCGAGCCGGCGTCACGACGATGTCCTGGAGATACGCTGCGGTATCGGTCGGCGGCATCACCCGAACGACGGCCTTGACCTTGTACTGTGCGAGCGTCTCGGGGCGGGTCGGATCGCCAAGGCCGGTGAGTGTGAGGCCGCGGAGGTGGATATGGTCGTGTTTGATGCGGAGCAAGGAGGGAATCCGGTCGATGTCCGTAGCTGGTCGAACGACGGCCTCCGGTGGTCCGGTGAGCGTGATGGGGCCGTCCTTGGTGCCCGCCCGTACGGTCGTAAGTGGGCTGCGGAGTCGGTACGTGCCGGCGGCGACGGCCACCGTCTGCCCCGGCTGTGCTCGGGTGAGGGCCGCTTGGATACCGTCGAACGGCGACGTCTCCGTCCCCGGCCCATCCGGGGTGCCACGCTGCGCGTCCACGTGCAGGATATCCCCCGGTGTTTCCGTCGCGTGTGTCGCCTGCTCCCGTGCGGTCGCCGTCGGTGTGTCCTCCGGCCGTGACGTAGCAGTGCTTGTGGCCGTGGCTGTTGCTGGCGGCGGCGCTGCATCTTGGCAGCCACCGAGCCCAACGACAGCCGCAGTGAGCCCCCCACGCAGGAGATCCCGTCGCCGATACCCGCACATTGCCATTCCGGTTCGGATGAATTGAAAATCAATGTTCGGGTGGGCAGCCCGGTGCCAGGGCTCCGACGCAACAGGCGGAGGATATGTGCCCACGGGTGCAGGCCAGCCTTTGCCACTGCCGGCAGACCGGCGCATCAGTTAACTAATCATTCCCGTGAGTTCGACCGCCTGATCGCCCCCATTTGGCCGTCACCCGGAGTCTCCGATGCGACACCACCCAACACGACCTCGCGGTCAGCTTGCCTGATGGATGTAGTCGTCGAGCGCGTGGATGCCCAGGTCGTCGGGGAGCGCGTCGTGCGCCGCATGGCCGTCGCCGTCGGTGTAGCGGAGGTGGCGGATCAGTGGCGCCTTCGCGGCATGCTGGTCCTCAGCGTCAAGTACCCCTGCTTTGCCGCAGATCGGGCACTCCCAGCGGAACGTCGCCTCCGATGCACTGGCGCCGTGGGGTCCATCCTGGGTCATAGCGAACTCGTCCGGTCCCTCACGGGTAACGTGCATATACCTTTGTCAGACATTGCCCACCGTTCTGCCAGCCCATAGCTCCGGGCTGGATCTCCAGCCGATAGTAGGCCAGCGGTGTTTAGCACACGGTACCCGACCCTGACCAAGCCCAAGCACCGCCTACCCACCGCCTCGGGTCGCTCTCCCGTGTCCCAGACGCCTCGCCTCGAATCGGTCAACTCGACGGCCTGACACCAGCCCCACCCTGTCCTAAATATCACGGCTGCATGGATCCGGACTCAGTCCCGACAATCCCGGGGCAGCAGCACTAGCCACCAGACGCACCACCGAGGGTGGTCGCGGGGAGCCACCGAAATCTGGTGTCAAGTATCGCTGGCCCGCGATTTGGCGACGAATTCGGCCACTAAACAGCAGGAACATCAACCGATCTATGGTGGGGGTGGCCGCCCAACGTTGCGTTCGCGGCCAACAGGGCCGCGGTGCCAGGCCGCGGGCCACGGTCGAGCGCTGCCACCCGGACGATGGCCTGGGGCGTGGAGGGTCGAGCAGTCGTCGGAGCGGAAGCTCCCCAGAGGGAGGGAGAGAGCTGTTTGTCGCGCCACAGGATGGGTGCGGGGCAGGTCGGTGCCTGCCCCCTGATACGTATGTTTGGGCCAGCTAGCCACGACGATACGGGAGCCGATCACGAACGCCTTGAGCGAGAACTACTCGCGCAGGATCGGGATGCACGCCAGCCATCGACAGCGGATCTCGACGACGAAATGGCACAGGAGCTCGTCCAGGACTTGCTTGATGCCGGGACGGTCACGCCGGTCGTCGACGAGCGGGTCCTCGTGCACGAGCCCAGCGGCGCGGCGTTCGAATCGATACAGCAGCTCGCCGTCTTCCACGAGGGCTGGACGGCAGCAGTAGACACCGGTGAGACGGAGTCGTGACCCAACAAACACTCGTCGGGTGTGCGTTCTGTGCAGCGCCGCCCGGCACGGACACCGGCACGGCGTACACCTGGGGGAAAGACGAACGGGTGAGTCACCCGATCTGTGTCGACTGTGCAACGCAGGTAACCCCGGACCCCGAGCAGCGCGACCATCACACGTGTGACGGCTGCGGACTCGTCGTCGACGCGCTCGCGGCACTCACACGATTCCGGGTCGAACTGGGGCATCTGGACGGCCCGTTGCAGCTGTGCGCTCGCTGCAATCCGGGTGGTCTCGCGACGAACTGGACGCGCGATCTCGAGGAGCATCTCGTCGCGACGCCGGCGAAGTGACCCCAACACTCATTACCGATTCGCTGTAAACTGTAATCAAGACCGAATCGTGTCACGCACCTCAAACCGCGCCGACGGCGACATCGTCCAGGACTTCCTCTCGGTCGCGGATCTCCTCGAGGAGCCACAGCTGGCTCAGCTGTACGCGTACCTCGCTCGGGAGGGGGAAGCGACCGTCCAGGACGTGATGGACGACCTCGAACTCGCCCAGGGGACGGCCTACAGCTACGTCAACCGGCTCGTCGACGCCGGCGTCGTCGACGTCACCGACGACGAACAGCCCCGGCGGTACGCCGCCCGGGAGATCGACCTGACCGTAACGACGACTGCTGGTGACCGCGAGTACACGATCACGCCGGCGCTGATCGACGCCGTCGGCCGCCGCGAGACGGACGCCGACATCGATACCTACATCGACCGCCACGGCGTCGCCGGCCTCGCAACGGCGCTCACCTACGCCGTCGCCCGTGAACGCGGCGAGGTGACCCACCGGCTGATGGCTGAGGATCTGGACATCTCGCCGCTGGCTGCGGAGATGATCTTGCAGGCGCTCCGGCCCGTCGTCCACGAGCACTACGACATCGAGGAGTCAGGGACGAGACTCGACGAGTTGGACGTCGACGGCGACGGCACTGACGACGCGTGAGCCGGCTCCACATCGCCGACACCGGCCTGTTCGTCGCGATGGGACAACCCTCGAATAGCCGCTACCACGCTGTCCGCCGATTCGCTCGCCGGAACGACGTCACCTTCGTCCTGCCCGAACGGGTATACGAGGAGCTGACCGTCGACGAGCCCGACGTCGAGGCACCACCCATCGACACCGTGATCAACGAGGGCTGGGCGACGGTTGCGGCGCCGCTCGAGTTCTCCGAGCCGGTCGTCTCGCGGGTGATGGACGGCGTCCAGCGGTACATCGCGAACGCCGGCGACCGGCCTGCCGACGAGGTCGAACGTGCCGACGCCGCCCTCGCCGCCCTAGTTGCCCAACACCTCAGCGCGGGAACGGCGACTGGTGTGTACATCTACACGACGGATATCGCCGCCGGCAAAGGGGCCGAAACCGTGCTCGCGAGTGAGGGCTACGGGGACTCGGTGACGTACGTGAACGGGTTCCGGTTCATCGAGGATCTGGTCGCCGGCGACAGCTGACGCTATTCGGGGTCAAGGTCACGAGCGTCGAGGTCCCCGGCGAGATACTGCTCTCCCGTTCGCGTAATATCGTAGACCCCATTCCCGAGGTGGACGAGGAGGCCGTATTCGACCAGCGTTTTGCAGCGGGCATTGATGTGTTGGCGAGAGAAGCGCACTCGATCGCTGTCCGCCATCTCTTTCGGCGTATCGGGGCCGTCGTCAGATAGATGCTCTAGGATACGGTCATCGGCGCGAGACATCCAGTCGGCGTCAAAGCGCATAATCGCTTGTGGTTGCGCCGATGCTATCCCGAACGCGCTAAGTCAAGTAGCAAGTCTTTGCGCTTCTGTAGTTGACTCCCAACCTTTTAATCGGCTGCCACACTATGCCACAAGCATACAGATGAATTCTCCGGCCAAATCTCGTGATCTGATCGTTGATATTATTGAGACATTAGAAGCGTGTGGGCTCGAAGGTGATTCCTATCAGCTCCACGATTACATCGACATCGACGCCCTCCACCAGATTGTGAATACGTCACAGGGGGATGTAGAGGTACGATTCACGGTCGAGGGCACCCGACTCGTAGTAACGCCAGACGGAGTCAACGTCCTGATTGACGAAAAGAAAGAATCGGCGCAGCAGTAATCTGATGACCGCCGCGTGGTGCATCCGACCACCGGCCACGCACACTGATCTACAGCGTGATCGGCGAAACCACCGACACCTGGCGACCACGTCCGTTAAATGGTCACCAGATCGTAATATACTGGAATGAACCGGGTGTATCGGGTGGCCAAGCAGTGGTCGGTCGCTGTCCTTGGGTTTGTCCTTCTATCGCTGACGCTTGGCCGCGCGATTACTGATACCGACGCACCTCTCGTCGATTTTATCGAAGTATCCCTCCCGTTTACTGTCGGCCTTGGACTCATCGGTGGTGGAATTTGGCTGGCACGAACGCACCCAGTCGATCGAATCATTCAGCTTTCAAAATGGCTCCTTGGCGGAGCACTCGTCGGCATGGCTGTCACCTTCTGGGTCCTGTTCATCATCTCGCTCGAACAGGTTTTAGCCGGCGAACCGATTGTGCTCGTTCTCAATGACGTTGGTCTCTTTATGGCTGCTGGAATTCTCCTCGGCTACTATGCGACGGGCCTCGAAGCACGTGAACAGCAGCTCGAACTGTCTGAACAGCGGTTTCGCGCCCTGACCGAGAACTCGTCGTTTGCCGTCATTACGATCGACGAGTCGAGTACGATTCGGTATGCGAACGACGCCGTCGAAGAGCTCTTTGGATATTCGCCAGCGTCGCTCACCGAGGAGCCACTGACAACGCTGATGCCCGACCGATTGCAGGAACCACATCGCGACGCGATGAAGCAGTATTTGTCGGCGGACGAGCGCTCACTCGATTGGGCGGGGCTCGAATTGGTCGGCCAGCGAACGAACGGAGAGGAGTTCCCTGTGGAGATTAGCTTCGGGGAGTATGCCGTTGCCGATGAACACCTGTTTACAGGTGTCATTCAGGACGTCTCCGACCGGAAAGCAGCCGAACATCAGCTCCACCAACACACGACGAAGGTGACCCAACTCCACGAAATCGCCACTGACATCACCGCGGCTGATTCGAGAGCGGCGATCCACCAACGGGCTGCTGACGGCGCCGCCGAGTTGTTCGATGCAGACGTTGCTCGGGTTGCCGTAGTAGAAGGTGATCAGCTTGTTCCAGCTGCCAGTTCCAGCTCTAACGGCATCGACGCCAATGATCCGGTTCCGCTCTCGTTCGGGTACGCCGGACAGAGCTATCAAACCGACACAATCGTTCGAGTCGACGATCTCGCCGACACGCGGTCGGCAGCCACTTCGACAATCCGCGATGGCGGGGCAGAATCTGAACCCGAGCCACGTGAGGACCCCCGAGCGTTGTTGAGCATCCCGCTCGAAGGCTACGGTGTCCTGCAGGTGTTTGCGTCGGAGCCGGGTGCATTCGCCGAACGCGATGAGGACGTCGCAGAGATGCTTGCAACCCACGTCGTGACAGCCCTCAAGAGAGTGTCCGCAGAGACAACGATTCGACGGGAGCGTGACCGCCTCGAGGAGTTCGCTAGTCTCCTCTCCCATGACCTTCGAAATCCCCTGAATGTGGCACAGGGCCGCCTGGAGCTCATTCAGATGACTGGCGAGATAGACCACGTCGAAGCCATCGACCGTGCGCTGAATCGGATGGAACGGCTCATCGAGGATATGTTGACACTCGCTCGCGAAGGCGATGCCGTCGGGGAGACGGAACCGGTTGAGCTTCGTGCGATCGCTAATCAAGCTTGGAACAACGTCGCCACCGAATCCGCGGCTCTCGAGATCAAGTCGAGTGGCCAGATCGACGCGGACCACAGTCGACTCATTCAGGTGTTCGAGAACCTGTACCGGAACGCAATCGAACACGGCGGCGACGGGGTCACAATTCGCGTCGGCACCTCCAACGGCGGCTTCTTCGTCGAAGATACCGGTCCCGGTATTCCGGCGGATGAACGAGACGACGTCTTCGAGAGCGGGTACACGACCAACGAAGACGGCACCGGGTTCGGGCTCGCGATCGTCAAACGGGTCGTCGAAGCTCACGGGTGGGAGATTACGGTCACAGAGGGCTCTGACGGTGGGGCCCGGTTCGAGGTTTCTGGTGTGTAGTCTGCAACGACGCCGCTCTAAGAGCGACTGGTCTTCAAAATGGTCGCGGCTCGTGGACTATTCTTTGAAATAGGCGATAACGGCACCGCCACCGACCACAGCGGCGATGCCAACCAGCACGAGCTGTGAACCCGCTTGGACAGCCTCCACGAAGGCGGAGAAGGTTCCGGCCTGTGTGAAAGCGAAGATAATGACAGCAATCCCGAGCCCTGCTGCAACGTACCCCAAGATATCCAGATTATTTTCTTCAGTCATCCTGCTGGCCATTTACGGTAATAGGGGTTTAAATCTTCCCGGTGATCGACAAATTCGGATAGCCTTCCGGCCCTCCTATTCGATTCCCAGAATCATCGCAACCAGCGCCAGCAGAAACAGCCCGGCAACGAGCGTCGCTTCGAGCCACGAAAACGCGGAAGAGGCCGCTAATCCCGCTTGAAGATCACTCGCTGCACCGATGAGTGCGCCCCCAATGAGAAGGAGTACGAACAGCCCGCCCACCAACCGGATGTCAATCTGGCCACGGTGACTGGATGCTGCCCCATCTGTCTCTCCCCATGTGCGGAGCGAGTTCCCTGTCAGTCGCCAATAGACGACGTGTTCAGTGACAATCGTGGCAAATTGCGTCCCACCACCAACGACCCATGCTGCACCCCCACCTGCTGCGATTCCGTATCCCCACACGAGGAGCATCTCTGCAAACGGGTCGACCGGTGTTGCAGCGAGTGCTGTGCTCAAGCTCGTGAAGATGATGGCGAATCCGGTGAGGAGGATGTACATTCCCAATCGGCGCGTCATCGCAAACTGGTCCCGGATTTGGTCGAAAGCGTGAACAAGCCGGTCGATCTCGGGCGGGACAACATCTCGCCGTTCATCCGGATGCAGATCCCACACGAGAACGCCACCGATTTTCTGTGACTGGACTCGATTCTCGAGTTCGAGCTCGTCTAAGCGGTTCTCGACGCCCTGTCGAGACATATCTACTGCGTCAGCGATATCCTGCGTTCCCATCGCGATACGGTCGTTCTCACGAAGGACATTCAGGATCTGCTCATCTGGAACCTCCTTCCGGTCATTCGTCGAAACAAGGTCGACGAGGAGCGAGCGTAGTGTCATACAACCTCCGAGATGACGGCACCGGCTGCAGCTGCAGCGGCCGTGACGAGGACAACGATACCGACGAGGACGTAGACGATCCCCCAGAAGCTGAGATCGATCAGCCCCGTCGTACCCAGCGCGCTTCCGAACAGGAGGAAAATGAATCCCCCGCACACTAGCGCGATAGCGCCCTCGGCGGCATCAAGCAGGTCACTCATCTGGACATCACCCTGTTCTGATTCGAGTCCGTTAGTCGCATCGTTCAGTACCACGTACATTCCGGGGGTACAAAGGTCATAACGACCGTTTTCGTGATTTCACGGTCTGGATTGGACTGGGGATAGACGAAGTGGCTCTTTGCCCCTGCAAACAGCGTGTTGGCCCAGAGCAAATCGCACGAAAGCAGCGCAATAGACGGTTCACCACTCATTGATGAAAGCCCTCGGCCGCTCGACGTCCCGCGACCGCCGCTGCGCGCCTCGTCCCTGCGGTGCTTGCGGGGTCGGGGAACGGCCGAGACGGCCTCGCCCTCTTGAATCCACCAGGACAGTGGATGGCCGGCCGACCGGCGTGGTCGGCGGATAGTGTGTTCGAACGGCCCGGCCCGCTCGCCGCGGTGGCGCTTTGGTTGCAAATGTTACGAGTGCTATCAGATGGGATGTGATTTTACGCTAGTTTGCGGGCAGACGTCCCCTACGCCCCACACAGTAAGCGAATAGCGTTTGTTCTCCCAGTACGAACGCGGAAGGAGTCGATTTGGGCGGATGCTGTCACGATGGACGGCACGTATTTCTCTGTGGCTATTATCGGGTCATCCACTCGACATCGGTCACCAGGATCCGTGCCCCTCCATTAGCACTTTCGGCAATGGAAATTGTCCAGTCATGGGCGCGAGCGATACTGGCGACTATGGCAAGCCCAAAGCCGGTGTTGTCAGCCGCTGTTGAGAATCCCCTCTCGAGCACGTCATCACGGTCTTCTTCGGGGATGCCCGGGCCGTCATCCTCTACGTAGAATCCATTTTCAAGCTCACCCACGGTTATCGTTACAGTTGTCCCACCGTGCTCAACGGCATTCCGAAACAAATTCTCGAACAGTCGTTGGAGTTGTCCGGTATCAGCAGCGATTACTCCGTCGAGATTCGCAACAAGCGTCCCCTCGTTCGTCTCAACGTGGTCCCAGCTTTGATTGACGACTGACTCAATTTCGACGGGTTGCCGATCGACAGTGAATTGCTGCGTCTGTGCCAAATCGAGAATATTCTCAATCAGGGTCGCCATTCGATTGTGCGCGTCTCTTACCATCTCAAGGTGGGCAAGATCACCATCTCGCTGGGCCAATTCGAGACGTCCTTGCGCAACATTCAGCGGATTCCGTAGGTCGTGGGAGACCATCGAGGCAAATTCGTCAAGACGCTCGTTTTGCTGTCGTAACTGCAGCGTTTTTTGCTGTAACTGACGTCGTTGGGTAAGAGAAAGTCCATAGTAATGACCGTAGATAAGCCCGAACAGCGCACCACCTAACATCATCTCAGTAATGAGGATCAGTGGATCGGCCATCCTCACACCAAGCGTTCGCTGTCCCCAAATGATGCTCGCCGCGGTGAGTGCAAACAACATGGCCAACAGGACGCTCCCAATCGAACTCGTAATAAGTAATGTGTCTCCGAGATGATGGTTGTAATATCGAGAAATATACAGCAGAAGGACGGCCGTGACGAACGGTGGAAAGAGCGTTCCAACCCCGATGAATACCACCGACGAAGAGTCACTACTTAGCAGCGTACGAATCCCAACAACGGGGCCGACAAGGGAGAGTATTATGAGAATACCAGTTCCTACCTGCCGGGGCCTGTCAAAGAATTCGTTATGCTTCACTATGCTATTCGTGAGATATGACTCTAGTCACATAAGAATAATAGTTTCGTGCACCCCGAAGGACTGGATTTCAGCTCATTTCAGAGTCTCAGAACCAACTCAACAGCAAATAGCGTCCGTGTGACCGGCTCCACCGGAAAGCACTGACTTGCAGATTCTTCCGATCAGCCCCCTCATTACGATGGTGTCCAAAGTACAGCTCCGAAAACTCACCAGCAGCTCCTGTGTAGGGCACTGGTTCAGTGGAGATAGCATCCCGGATGGTCTGCTTGGTCGCCAGTCATCTTTTTTCGCTGTGTACGTGACGGCCCGCCCCGCTCGCCGCTGCCGCCCTCCGCGTCGCTCGCGACCGACCATTGATTGTCACCTAAGAGAGATTATGACGACGAGGTTCGAGAGATTCGATCTGCGAAATAGCTATGAGCAAAATCCAACAGCGCCTCATCAACATCCGGATCATGACGTTCGGTTCGGAAATGGAAGATCTGATTGCGGATATCCCCGACCTCATTGATTAGGCGACGAACAAAGTCGCCGTTCTCCTCAAAATACGGCTCAAACTGACGCCAATTCTGACACATGAACTGTGGATAATGGCCGAAACTACAGTCCGTCAGCCCCTCTGGCGTCCGGATATCCTGATCCTGGTAGAAGTCTTGCAGTTCAGTATCGAGATCATCAGGGAACGCTTCTTGGAGGAGCGTTCTAATCGCGATTTCGATGTCCTCAATCATCAGAAAGGGTTCGATTGAGTCCCGGAGATAATGAAGAAGATCGTAATTCGTGAGAATCTGTAACGACTCTTGATCGGGGTCGTCAACCAGTACATACGGATCTTCGGCCAACAAATCAAAGAGGACAACGAGATCTGCCGTGGGCTCCACCACGGGTTCGACATCTTCGATAGCGATCTGAACTGTTCGCCCGGGGAGGTTCTTATCAGCACCCAGCTTGCGTAGTATCGACAGTACCTGAGAGATTGATCGATAGGACACCATGCCAATCAATTTCCCGTCACGTTCGACGCCCAATTGAGAGTAGTCGTTCTCGAACATTATCTCAATCGCAGAAATTAGGTTGTCCTGAGAATCGACCGAGGCAAGGTCGTAGCTTGGGACATCAGCTACGGTTCGAACCATACATCGTTGAGGACGTGCGTCGCTATTGAAACCCCGTGTAGACAACCTTGGGGAAACGAATTCGTCCGGATACTCTGCGTTGTTTTTGAGCGCCTGCAAAGGGTGCAGGCGTGTTCGGTCGTGCCTGCCCAGCACAGGTGGTTCGAGATGCGACACAACCACCAGCAACAGGTGTACCGTCAGCCGGAGGGGAGATGACCAATGTCGGTTAAACTGAACGATATTGAGGAGGCTGAAGTCGAGCTGGAGGAGTGGTTGGTTGACCAGACAGAGAACGGCGTCCCGGAGATCGTCCTGATAGGGCTCCTTCGGGACTACGCGGACGACATCGAACACCTCGGCTACGTGCCGCGGATGTGGGGTGAGTCAGAGCGATGAGACGAACCAATACCTTCGAGGTCGGCCCGCAATCAGAGCGAGCCGACATCGTCCTTCGACGGCTCCTCGATGCGTCAGCGAGCCTCTGGAACCAGCTGACGTATGCCCGCCGGCAGCAGTTCTTCGCCGGTGGGGAGCGTCTGGGATTGTGAGAATTACTACGAAGAGTACGTCGATGTGTTGGGGTCGGCGACGACCCAGCAGGTCACCCGCGTTAACGACGCCGCTTGGCGGTCGGTCTTCGAGACGGTCGAGGAGGCCGACCAGGAGGTCAGCCCGCCGGGCTACTGGGGGAACCAAGCCGACGGACGCGACCTGCGGACCTACATTCGCAACGACGCCTACACGATCAGCTGGGGCGAGCGCTCCCGGCTCGAAGTGCTCATCGGCAGCCAGCTCAAAGACGAGTACGGCTTCGGTCAGTTCGAACGGCTCCGGGTTGCCGTCCGCGGTGAACCGCACTGGCAGGGCGAGCAGGGCCGCCTCCACCTCACCTACGACGACGTCGACGAGACGTATCGGGCCCATCAGCCGGTAACGGTCTCCGAGACTGAACAGGCGACGTCAACCGGGACGGACGCCGCCGCGCTCGATATCGGTGCGAACGTCCTCGTGGCGTGTACGACGACTGCGGGCCACCAGTATTGGTACAGCGGCCAGGAGCCGTTCCGGCAGTTCCGTGAGACGACGGAGCGCATCGCCGACGCCAAAGCGAAGCTGCCGGCGGGACAGCAGACCAGCAATCGAATCCAGCGGTTCTATCGGAAGCGCTCGCGCCAGCGCGACCACGCCGTAAACGCGCTCCTTCGTGATCTGGTCAAGCGACTCCACGACGACGGCGTCGAAACCATCTATCACGGCGACCTCACCGGCGTCCTCGGCGAGTTCTGGTCCGTCGAGGCCAAACTCAAAGTGCGCACCTTCTGGGCGCATCGGCAGTGTCTCAATCAACTCGCGAACGTCTGCGAGGAGTACGGCATCGAGGTGGCGTCGCTCTCCGAGGCGTGGACCTCCCAGACGTGTCCGGAGTGTGGCGAACGCGAACGAACGCGCCGGCATCGCGAGACGCTGCGGTGTCCGTGTGGCTTCGACGGGCATACCGACCTCGTCGCATCGCGGACGCTGCTCGAACAGGCGACAAATACCGAGGTCAGGCCGACGGCACGGCCCGTGCGGTTCCAGTGGGACGACCACCAGTGGTACTCCGTCAAGGAGGCTGTGGTGGCCCCAACGAATAGCGCACAGACCCGCAAGGTGCCGCCGTGGTGTTGCCGTGACACCAGCGAGCGGACGCTCCGTGTACGCGGAGTGGATGTCGATCCGCTGGTCGCTCGCTTTTCCAGCTGCTAGCGCTTTCAGTAATGCTCTAACTGTTGTCGGTGGAATGGGGGGTTATGTGGGTAGACATTCTCGTGGTCGCGGTCAGTTTGATCGGCTCTTTCCTGATTTCGATGTATACGGTCAACAGTAGAATCGACAAGGAACGGGGGCGTGAGATCGAGCGGTGGTACGTGGATGCGGGTGTGCAAGCGGATTTAGCCAGGAAGGAATACTCGAATGAAGTTCTCAGTGAGAACTCGACCGGGAACGACACGGTGGAGGTTCTCAGAGAACGAGCTGACGAGCTCCAGCAACACGCAGCTGAGGGTCGATATCTTGGGGTGGACGAGTCGATCTGGTCCGCTCTCAGAGATATCGGGATGAACTACCGCTGGATGGCCTCCGAAATAGAGGCTGACGAAACAACGGACTGGTCGGAGCTGACGGACCTCGAAGACGAAATGTGGGATTTGACGGCGAAAGTATCTGAGAGTATCCCGTCCGAAACAGAGTACTCGGCGGCGCGGAACGATTGGTGGCCGTTCTGGTAGCCACAAGGCGGAAGAGCAATTTTGAGTCAGGGGCCGTTTATTGAGCTGACAATACCCGCTATCGGCTTGCCGGTGTGTACGATACGGCTCGCACCGCTCGCCGCATTCCGCCCTCCGCGTCGCTCGCGACCGACCATTCCGGGCGGTCTGCCTGCAGTAGCGGGCGGACTGCCGGGCTAAAATGAATGTGCCCTCGACGCCAGCGGGAAAGCGCGGGGGGCTGCGCGGCATGGCTGCTCACCCCCCACGCTTTCTCCGCTGGTCGCTCGCTCCGGGCGGGTCGGCGCGCGGTGCTGGTTGGGGTCACCGCATGCAGGCGCGCTCTCGCTCGCGCCCGGTAGGGCGCTCGCGAAGGCGCGAGCGAGAGCGCGCAGATGGTTCTGTCGGTCGTTGT
>Ga0207771_100524_pt1 | contig 21973 bp, 20 predicted proteins | sample A23M2SouthBayCA_2_FD_187731 | JGI IMG/M metagenome (GOLD analysis project Ga0207771, IMG submission 187731) | Aerobic enrichment media microbial communities from Eden Landing Ponds, California, USA - A23 M2 (2) (SPAdes) | ecosystem: Environmental > Aquatic > Marine > Unclassified | place...
TGGTTCCGTTTTCACGCACTCGATCGCCGAGCCGACGCGCCGATCTCTTGCCTTCGTGCGAACTTCGGATCGCCGCGTCGCTTTTGACGGCTGGGTGTGAAGCCAGTGGTATGCTCGATGGACAGACCTGTCTGGTGACCGGGTCCTCACGTGGCATCGGTCGCGGGATCGCGAAAGATTTGGCCGCCCACGGTGCCGACGTGGTCGTCAACTATCGCTCCTCAGAGCGGGAGGCGAACGAAGTCGTCGACGCCATCACGGCCGACGGCGGCGAGGCGATCGCCGTCCAGGGCGACGTGTCGGTGTACGACGATGTCGAACGGATGCGTACCGAGATCCACGACGCCTACGGGCCGGTCGACGTGCTCGTCAACAACGCCGGCATTACCGTGGACAAGAAATTCGAGCACATGACCCGCGAGGACTGGGACGCCGTCATCGACGTGAATCTGGGCGGCGTGTTCAACGCGAGTCACTGCTTTTTCGAGGATATCAAGAACGCCGAGGATGGCCGCCTCATCAACATCTCATCGGTGGTCGGCCAGCAGGGCAACTACGGCCAGGCCAACTACGCGACGACGAAGTCGGGCCTCTTCGGGTTCACACGGACGCTCGCCCTGGAGATGGCGTCGAGTGGCTCGACCGCCAACTGCGTCGCGCCGGGCTTCGTCGCGACGGACATGCTCGACGAGGTCCCCAAACGCGTGCAGGAGAAGATTCTGCGGCGGATTCCGCTGGACCGGTTCGCCACCATCGACGACATCGCGCCCGTCGTGCGCTTCATCGCCAGCGAGGAGTCCAGTTACATGACCGGGCAGGTCATCGGCGTCAACGGCGGCATGGAGTGGTAGCGGACATCGAGGTCACGCTCAAGTGCGGCGGGGACTCACAGACAGGTATGCGCGTCTCGGTGATCGGCGGCTCGACGGTGACGGATTCGGAGTACGAACAGGCCCGCGAGGTCGGGCGACTGCTCGGCGAGCGCGGCCACACGGTCGTCTGTGGTGGGCTTGGTGGCGTGATGGAAGCGGTCTGTGCCGGTGCCAAAGAGGCCGACGGTCACACCATCGGTATCCTCCCCGGTGAGGACCGCGCGGCGGCCAACGACTACGTCGACACGGCCATCGCGACGGGGATGGGACACGCGCGCAATCCGCTCGTCGTCATGAACGGCGACGCCGCCATCGCCATCGACGGCGGCGGCGGGACGCTCTCGGAGATCGGGTACAGCCACGTCTTCGACCGACCGATCGCAGGGCTGGGGACCCACGAGATCGCAACACTCGGTGGGGTCGAGCACGTCGAGACCCCGACGGCGGCAGTCGAGTACGTCGCGACGGTCAGCGGCCCACAGTGAGTGTCAGCTCACGAGGACACCCGAGCGTGGCGATATACGTCGCGACGGTCAGTGGCCCGCAGTGAGTGTCAGATCACGAGGACATCCGACGCTTCGACCGTCGCCGAGCGCGTGGCTAACGAGGACTAAACGGCGTTTCTGGGCCGGAGCATCCGTTTCTGATCGAGTCGAGCAGTACCGAGTGTCGTTGTCGCCACTCTGTTAATAGGATATTATTTTAGAATAATAGCTCTTATTAACTAGCGCTATAGATTTAGTAACAACGATGACGACCGACCTGACTCGACGACAGTGGCTCGGCGCGCTCGGTACCACGGCAGCAGCAGTCACGGGTGGCTGCCTCGACCAGACCGGAGCCAGCGGCGGTGACGACGACAGCGCCCTCACGATCGCAACCTCGTTTTTCGTCCTCGGCGACCTGACGGCGCGTGTCGCTGGCGACGTGGCGAGCGTCGAGACGCTCGTGCCGGTCGGCCAGCACGGCCACGGCTGGCAGCCCGGCCCGGACGTGATCCGTCGTGCGGTCGAGGCCGACGTGTTCGTCTCCATGGCACCGGGGTTTCAGCCGTGGGCCGACGACGTGGTCCAGAACGTCCGCGAGGGCGACAGCGAGACCACGATCATCGAAGCGCGCCACGGTGTCGACCTGCTGCCCGCGCCCGGTGACGGGCACGACCACGGCGGCGATCACGACGAGCACAGCGAGACTGAGGAAGGGCACCACGAAGGCGATCACGACCAGAGCGACCACGACGGCGCGGTCGACCCGCACTTCTGGCTCGATCCGCTGCGCGCGGCGACCGCCGTCGAGACGATCAGCGAGCGATTGGCGGCCGTCGACGAGGCGAACGCGGACCGGTACACCGAGGCTGCCGCCGCGACCACCGAGCGACTGCACGAACTCGACGCCCGATTCGAGTCGGCCCTCTCCGGCGTGGACCGTGGGACTGTGCTGGTCGCCGGCCACAACGCGTTCCAGTATCTCGGTGCGCGATATGGCTTCGACATCGTGGCGCTGACCGGTCTCTCGCCGGACGACGCGCCGACCAGCGACGACCTCAAGCGCGCGCAGGCGGTCGTCGACGACCACGGTCTCGACCACGTCCTCGCGCCGGTCATGGAGAGCGACCGGGCCGCCGAGGGAATCGTCGCCGACACGACCGCCGAGTCGGTGCTCCCGATCACGGCGCTGCCGGGTCGTCACGAGTCGTGGGTCGAGAACGAGTGGGGCTACGAGCAGATCATGACCGAGGTGAATCTTGCGACGCTGGAGGCGGCACTCGACGCATGACGGTCGCACGGCTCGCTGACGTAACCTTCGGCTACGGGGACCGCCCGGTCGTCGAGGACGTGAGCCTGCGGATCGAACCCGGCACCTTCCTCGGGCTGCTGGGACCGAACGGCTCGGGCAAGAGCACGCTCGTCGAGTTGTTGTTGGGGCTGCGCGAACCAGACAGCGGCACGGTCGAACTGTTCGGGCGGCCGGCGACCGCAACGAGCGCCACCCAGCGCGTCGGCTACGTCCAGCAGGACGTGACTGCGACCGCCCACGGCGTCCCCGTGACCGTGCGGGAGGTGGTCGCGACGGGCCGGCGTAGCGGGATCGGTCTCGGTGGTCACGACGACGATCGGTCGGCCGTCGACGCTGCTCTCCAGCGGGTCGAGATCGCCGACCTCGCCGACCGCCGCCTCGACCGGCTCTCCGGCGGGCAAAAGCAGCGGGCGTTCATCGCGCGTGCCCTCGCCGCGGAGGCGGAACTGCTCGTTCTCGACGAGCCGACGGTCGGTGTCGACGCGACCGCTCGCGAGCGGTTCTACGGACTCCTCGCGGACCTCAACGAAGCGGGCATGACGATCGTGCTGGTCGAACACGACATCGGTGTCGTGACCGAGCACGCCACTCGTGTCGCGTGTCTCGACCGGCAGCTTCACTTTCACGGTCCGGCCGACGATTTCGCCGACAGCGCCGGGTTCGAGCAGGCCTACGGCAGCGAGCACCACGTCCTCTGCCACGATCACTCATGATCGGGGCACGCCCTCGTGCCGTCGTCGCCGGCGCGGTGCTCGTCGGTACCCTCGCGCTGGTGTGGCCGACGGAACTGTTCGCAGCGGTCGATAGCGTCGCCTGTGGCGTCGGCGGGGCAGTCGGCATCGAGATGCTGTGCTATCCGTTCATGCAGCGGGCGCTGGTGGCCGCGATCTGTGTCGGCGTCGCCGCGCCGCTGGTCGGGAGCTTTCTGGTCCACCGGCGGATGGCGATGATCGGGGACGCGCTCGCCCACACCGCCTTTGCGGGGGTCGCGATCGGTCTTCTGATCGGGTCGGCCACGTCGCTCCCGATCTCGCCCTACCACGCGGCGCTGGTCGTCGCTGTCATCGCCGCCCTCGGCATCGAGGCGCTGACGGCCCGCACCGAGACGACCGGCGACGTGTCGATGGCGATCGTGCTGGCCGGCGGGTTCGCGCTCGGGACGGTCCTGATCAGTGTCTCCGGCGGCGGACTCTCCGTCGGGATCAAGCAGTATCTGTTCGGCTCGCTCGCGACGATCACGCGGGACAACGCCGCGCTGTTGCTCGTCCTCACCGCGCTCGTGGTGGCCGTCGTGTCGGTCGCCTACCGGCCGTTGCTCTCGGTGACCATCGACGAGACTGCTGCGACCGTCGCCGGGACCAACGTGCGGCGGTACAACCGCCTGCTCGTGACACTGACCGCCGTCGTCGTCGTGGCGGCCATGCAGATCCTCGGTATCATCCTCGTGGCGGCGATGCTCGTCGTCCCGGTCGCGACGGTCGCACCGCAGGCCCGCAGTTTTTCCCACGCGGTCGCTCTGAGTATCGTCGCCGCACAGGTGGCCGTCGTCGGTGGTGTCACAGTCGCCTACGCCGGCGGCGTCGCCGTCGGCGGGACGATCGTCCTGCTCGCGATCGCACTCTACGGTCTCACCACGCTCCGGGGTCGGCGGACCATCACAGCCAGTCGGTGAAGCTTCCCGACAGCAGCGTCTCCGCCTGCCGATCGACGTATCGGGACTGCATCCCCCAGATCGCTTCGGCCAGCGGGACGCCCTCGTCGACGGCCGTCTGGACCTGCTCGTGCTTCCAGCGGGCCGGGGTGAGTCGCCGATCCACGCGCTCTTTCAGCGGCTGGACGTATTCGAGGGCCTGCTCTGTCGAGAGACCGCGACTCTCCAGCCCCTCGCGGGCGAGTTCGAACAGTTCGCCATAGATCTCGTCGGTCGCCGTCGTCTCGGTGCCGTCGGCGGTGATCCACTCGAAGTCGGCCCGAAGCCCGTCCTCGGCGGCGGCGTAGAAGTTCGCCTCGGCAGTCTCCCACGCCAGCGACCGAAGGGGGTGTTCGAGTCGCGGCAGGGTCTCCATCAGCCCGGCGAAAACGGCCTGAAAGGCGATGGCGTCGCTGACGGTCGGCTGGGCCGGGAGCGGGCGGAACTCGATGCGAGCGTTGGCGGCCGAGCGCGTGGGACCGTCGAAGACTGGTCGGACCCACCGCCAGTAGGAGCCGTGTTTGTGCCGGAGGTGGGCGAAGGCGTCGTCGAAGCGCTCGCCCTTCGAGACGGCCATCGGGACGATGGTGGTGTCTGCGACCACGTCGTCGATGGCGTCCTCGACGGTCTCGAAATCCGGCGGGAAGCGGACCTTGCACTGTGCCTGGTCGGCCTCGCGCGGATTGAGAACGGACTCGAACACCCCGATCCGGTGTTCCATGTGTGCCTCTTCGAGGATCTGGCCGTCGGGCACGTCGTCGTACAGATCCGGCGGGAAGAACGGCGAGTTCACGCCGAGTGCGACCAGCGGGCCGGCGACCCGGAGCGCGTAGCGGAAGTACTCGGGGAGGTCCGGCGCGTGGGGGATCTGATAGTGGGGTTGAATGGAGGTTATCAGGCTCTCGGGCATCACCGTATCGGCCTGCAACGAGACGTTCGGGGCGTCAAGACACATCCCCGATGGGTAGTCGGTGTTCGCCATCGTGTGATAGCGAACCGCCCCGGACATGTTCGTCGCGATGCGAACGCCCTGGGCCTCGACGGAGTCCGTGAGATACTCACTCGCCGTTTCGCCGTTGGGCGGGACCGTCCACATGCCATCGGAGACCAGCTGGATGTGCTGGGTGTGGGTCTGTTCGAGTGCGGGCGCGAGATTCGCTTTGAGTTCGGCGAACTGCGCTTCTAATCCGTACTCGTTGAGCGGCTGGGGGCTGGTCTGCATCTCGGCGTTGTGCAGCCCCAGTTCCTTCTCGAAGCCGATCAGTTCGAGCAGATTCCGCGGCACGCGCTGGAGGGCGTCGGTTCGGTCGTCGACGGCGTACAGTTCCAGTTCCAGCCCGACGATTGCCTCCGTGTTGTCGAAGGTGCCGTCCCGAACCTCCGATTTGAGCCACTCGGCTTCCTCGGTGGCACGGGCTTCGAACTCGTCGCTGTCGACCGACAGTGCCGCTCGCACCTGCTCGGCCAGTTCCGAGGCGGACATACCGACGGCTTCGCCGTCCGGTGTGTTAAGCGTAGGCGTCTCGACACGTCTGTGGGGAGCGTTCCCGCCCCTCCTCACGAGGGCCAGTCAGCGGATGCACTGCGTTCGGACGCCCTCTCAGAGGTCGGGCAGGGGGACGACGACGACCGGCCGATCGGTGCGTTCGAGCACCGTCTGGGCCGTCGACCCGAGACCACGAGCACCCTCGACACCGCGATGGGGACCGACGATCACCTCGTCGGGATCGTGTTCGTCGATGGCGTCGAGCAGTTCCTCGGTCGGCTCCCCGTCCCTGGTCTCTGTCGTCGGCATCGCAACCGCGAGGCGCGACCGAGCGACGTTGGCTGCGTCGCCAGCGTCCCGGTCGGGCGCGTCTGGTTCGCGAACGCCGATCACGACCACGTCGTCGGTCGCGGGGTCGATCCGTTCCTGCAGGTAGTCGGCGGCCGCGGCGGTCACGTGGACCGACGAGGCGGCGACGAGATACGTCGTCATACTCGCATGTCGGGTGCCGCGAGCAAACCGGTTGCGGGTCCCCTGATGAGCGAGGGACTTTTTTGATCCGCCACCGAGGGGACCGGTAGATGGATCTGGAATCGGTCTCGGGCGTGGGCGAGAAGACGGCGGCGGCGCTTTCGGAACTCGACGACCCCGAGGGAGCACTGCGAACGGGGGACGTGGCGACGCTGGCCCAGGCTCCGGGGATCAGCGAGGGGCGGGCCGCTCGGATCGCGCGGGCAGCCATCCGCGACGAACACGACGACCCCGGCGGCTGGGCAGCGACGAGTCGCGCCCGCGAGATCTACCGCGACGCACTGGGCCTGCTTCAGGAGCGCACCGTCACCGACTACGCCGCCAAACGACTGGAGACGATCTATCCCAGTTCGGTTCCAGAGCGTATCGAGACCGTCCGCGAGCGGGCGCGGGCGGCGATGGCTCGCGACCCGGACGACGCCGTCGTCGAGGCACTGGCCGGCGTCGAACCGCTGGCCGAGCCGTCGGACGTGCGCGTCCGAGATCGGTGTCTCGCCACCAGCGACGCCGAGCGGTACGCCGAGGCCAAGGCGGCCATCCCTGAGGTGACCGTCGAGGTCGTCGACGACGCCCGACAGCTTGCAGAGCTGGGCCGCAGCTACGCCACCGTCGTCGCGCTGGACGAGTCCTTCGCCGGCCTCGATATCGAGGGCGACGTGCGCGTCCAGCCGGATGCGCTGGAGAATCCCGCGGACGTGGTACCAGAGCGCCCGCTTGCCTTCTTCGCGCGCAATCGTGATCGACTGCGGGCCGCCGCGACGGTCCACCGGGCGGTCGACAGGCGGGAGACCGCCGAACGAACGAGCGGGGACGATGGACCCGCGAGTCGGGCCGCAGATCTCGACACGCCCTGCGACCTCGCTGTCCTCGACGACGCCCTCGCTCGGCTCGACGACGACGGCAGTGTGCGGGGTGACGACGAACTCGACCGGCTGACCGTCGCCGTCGACGACCTCGATGCGGCGGTGTCGACGGCCGAATCCGTGGCCAACGACCACCTCCGCGAGGCCATCGAGGAGCGAGACGTGACTATCGAGGGGACCGATCTGCTGTCGCTGGTCGAACGCGGCGCTGGCGTCGACTCCCTGCTCTCGCGGGAACTGGCCGACGAGTACGACGCCGCCGTCGCGAAGGCCCGCGACCACCTCGTCGACGCGCTGCAGTTGACCGACACCGAAGCGGTCGCCCGCCGGGTCGTGCCCGACGACCCGACCTATCCCGTCGAGCGCAACGAGGAAGCGGTGTCCCGGCTGCGCGAGGAACTGACCGCCGCGCGCGACCAGCGCGCGACCAAACTGAAGCGCGATCTCGCCAGCGAACTGGCCGGCCTGCGCGAGGCCGCCGAGACGCTCGTCGATGACGCGCTCGAACTGGACGTGGAACTGGCGATCGCCCGCTTCGCCCGTGATTTCGACTGCACGATGCCCGATGTCGGTGGAGTAGAAGAGACGGAGGATAGCCCCGGCTTCGCCATCGAGGGCGGGCGCTCGCCGCTCCTCGATGTCGACTTCGATGCGGTCGAACCGGTCGACTACGGCGTCGACGGCGTGGCGCTGCTCTCTGGGGTCAACAGCGGCGGCAAGACCTCGACGCTGGATCTGGTCGCGCTCGTGACGACGCTGGCCCACATGGGCCTGCCCGTCCCCACCGAGTCCGCCCGCGTCGGTCGGGTGCGGGAACTGCACTACCACGCCAAGACCCAGGGCACCCTCGACGCTGGGGCCTTCGAGGCGACGCTGCGCGATTTCGGCGCACTCGTCGAGGGCGTCGACGGCGGTGCTGGCGCGAACGACGGCGACCCGGCGGCTGGTCGGGTCATGGTCTTGGTGGACGAACTGGAGTCGATCACCGAACCCGGCGCGGCGGCGACGATCATCGCCGGCATCCTCGAAGCGCTGGCCGACCGCGACGCGACGGGCGTGTTCGTCTCCCACCTCGCGGGCGACATTCTCGACGCCGCCGACGCCGACCTGACGGTCGACGGGATTCAGGCCGAGGGACTGGTCGACGGTGAACTCCGAGTCAATCGCTCGCCCGTGAAGGGCCAACTCGCGCGCTCGACGCCGGAGTTGATCGTCGAGAAACTGGCCGACGACGCCGACGGTGAGTTCTATGGCGATCTGCTCGGGAAGTTCGAGTAGCGTCGGCCGAACGAACGCTATTTGAGGCCACGAACCCACCTCGTCGGTAATGCGACGACGGACCTTCCTCCGAGGGGCCGGTGCGACGAGTGCAAGCGCCCTCACCGCCGGCTGTGCCAGCAGCGGTGACACGAGCACGCCCGAACCCGGCGAGAACGAGGTACTGGTCGGCCCGAACAACGACTTCAGCTTCGCCCCCGATCCGTTGACGGTCTCGGTGGGCACGACGGTCACCTGGACCTTCGAGAGTCCCGGCCACAACGTCAGTTGCAAGCCCGGGACCGGGAACAGCGCCTCGCTGCCCGAGGGCGCGGAGCCGTTCGCCAGCTACGAGGGGGACAACAGCTTTCAGACGCTTCCACAGGGGGCGACCTACGAACACACCGTCGAGGTGCCCGGCACCTACGAGTACGTTTGTGTGCCCCACGTGGCAAACGGCATGGTCGCGACGCTGATCGTCGAGGCGTAGCCCGCCGTCGCTTTCACTGTCCCCGCCCCTGGGGAATCGTTAAGTGGTGCGCGGACCCCGGTGAAAGTGATGAGCGACGACCCGGAGGAGGGGATGCTCTCCTGGGACGAGTCCGTCTTTCGCGACGAACACGTCTTCGAGATCGACTACGTCCCCCAGACGTTCAAACACCGGGAGAGCCAGATGGAGAGCCTGAAGTACGCACTCAGGCCCGCAGTTCGAGGCTCCCGGCCGCTGAATGTCATCGCGCGCGGGCCGCCGGGCACCGGCAAGACCACCTCCTCGCAGATCCTCTTCGACGAACTCACCGCCCAGACCGACGTGCAGGCGGTGCGGGTCAACTGCCAGGTCGACTCGACCAGATACGCCGTCTTCTCGCGCCTGTTCGCCGAGATCTTCGACTACGAACCCCCCTCCTCGGGAATCTCCTTCAAAAAGCTGTTCTCCCAGATCACCGACCGCCTCGTCGAGCGCGAGGAGGTGCTCGTCGTCGCGCTGGACGACGTGAACTACCTCTTCTACGAGTCGGAAGCAAGCGACACGCTGTACTCGCTGTTGCGCGCCCACGAGGCCCATTCGGGGGCGAAAATCGGCGTCATCTGTATCTCCTCGGACCTCGATCTGGACGTGATCGACGCGCTGGATACGCGCGTCCAGAGCGTCTTTCGGCCCGAGGAGATCTACTTCAATCGCTACGACGAGACCGAGATCGTGGGGATCCTGCAAGAGCGGGCCGACCGGGGCTTTCACGACGGCGTCGCCGACACGACGATCCTCGACCGCGTGGCCGAACTCACCGCCAAGCAGGGCGGGGACCTCCGGGTCGGCATCGATCTGCTCCGCCGGGCGGGGATGAACGCCGAGATGCGCGCCTCCCGAACGATCGACGTGCAGGACGTCGAGGACGCCTACGACAAGTCGAAGTACGTCCATCTCTCGCGGCGACTCCGGGAACTGTCCGATTCGGAGGCTGCCCTCGTCGAGGTGATCGCCAGCCACGACGGCGAGCGCGCGGGCGACATCTACGAGGCGTTCCACGACCAGACCGATCTGGGCTACACCCGCTATTCGGAGATCATCAACAAACTCGACCAGCTGGGCGTCATCGAGGCCACCTACACCAACGTCGACGGCCGCGGGCGCTCGCGAGAACTGACGCTGCAGTACGACGCCGACGCCGTCTTGGATCGGCTGTAGCTCGGAGCCGGTCAGGCCCACGGGCAGCGAATTTTTGTAGCCGCACGCACAAGAACGACCAATGCGACGCCTGTTGCGTAGTCCGACGGTGACGACGCTGGCCGTCTTTCTCGTTGTGTTCGTCGTCCAGCGGCTGGTCCGCGTGGTCGCCGGTGGCGTGACGATGCAGTCGCTGTTTGCACTGACGACGCCCGTCACGGCGAACCCTTGGACGATCCTGACGAGCGTCTACGCCCACGCCGGTCTCTCGCATCTTCTGGCGAATGCGGTCGCGCTGGCGTTCGTCGGCGTCCTGCTGGAACGGGAAACGACGCCGGCTCGATTTCACGCCTTCTTTCTGACGACGGGGGCGCTGTCGGGGCTGGCGGAGGTATGGCTGGCGGCCGCTCTCGGATCGATCGTCGGCGGCGTGGCGACACAGGTCGCGGTGCTTGGCGGCAGCGGTGGGATCTTCGCGCTCGCTGGCTACCTGCTGACGAGCAACCGTCTCACCGAACGGGTCGTCGGATCGGTGCAAGTGAGTCCGCGCGTCCAGTTGGCCGTCTTCGCCGTGTTCGCCGTCGTCGTCACCTTGGCGACGGCTAGCCCGCAGGTCGCACTCGTCGCTCACTTCACCGGTCTTTTGCTGGGCCTGCTGGCTGGTCGCGCTCACCTGCTGCGTCCACGTGGCAGTGAGCGACGACCGGAACCGGTGTGAGGCGTTTCGGTCGCCGTGGGGGACACGCTCTCGTCGCGGTGATCTCCACCCGAAACGTGGTCGATCCGGTCGCAGGCTAGCGGTCTCGGGACACAATCCACTCGCTCGAAAGTGCCGTCTGGGGGATTTGCAGCCGAAAACGGGGGGTTACTGCGTGGGATCGACGAATCGCTCGTCGTCCAGTCGACTCGTCACCGTGTCGGCAAGCGTCCGGAGATTGACCGCGTCCTCGCGGTTGTAGGAAATCAGCGTCTCCAGCGAGCCGTCCTGCCCGCGCTCGTGTTCCTTCCAGAGGCGGACGGCGTCTCGGCCGGAGATATCTGGACGATCCCGCTCGATGCCGATGTCCTGTTCGATCCGTTTGAGACCGCCACTCAGACCGATCTGCTTGCAGGTGTACATGAGATCGAGGTGTGGGAGGTCCAGATCAACGTCGAAGTTGGCTTCGAGGAAGGGGACGTCGAAGCGCTTGCCGTTGAACGTCACCAGCAGGTCGGCGTCGCCGACGGTCGCCGACAGCGCGTCGGCGGTCAGGTCGTCGCCGGCCACGAGCGTCTCGGTGTCGCCGCCCTGGTGGAAGCTGACCGTCGTCACCTGATTGCGGTGTTCGTCCAGCCCCGTCGTCTCGATGTCGAAGAAGCAGGCCCGGTCGGCGAACGTCTCGTAGACGCGCCAGCGCTCGCCGGATGGAAACGCCTCGTCGAAGTAGGCCACGTCGTCGTCGGCCAGTCGCCCGCGACCCTCGTCGATGAACGTCGCGATCCGCTCGCCGGTCTTTTGCCCGACCGCGCTGGGATCGAAGTCGTCCCAGTGAGTGATCCCCGACTCCCAGAGTCCTCGCTCGGTCTGCTCGCCGACACCGCGTACTCCGATGAAACTGTTCTCGACGCGCACGCTCGCCTAGGTGAGAGCGGCCCAAATAAGTGAGTCGGTCTTCTCGCCGCCAGTGAGACTCGATCCACACGAGCGCATGCGGGCAGCCCGTTCGGTGTGTCCCACGTTTCAATTGTGGCGCTGGCAGTCCCTGTCCGATTGCCGTCGCGTTCACGAACGTGTCACTGTGCCGTTACGCGCCGGTCACCCGTTCGCGCTCCGGCCGGAATACGCCACGGCTCGGTATTCGATGACCGCTCTCGCACATATATTACCACTTTGATATGTGAACGAGTGACGCAACGGGCTTTTGGCTGTCCGCACCGAACGGCTGTTCATGACTGCCGTCGAGACCAAACTCGACGCCGCACGCGCCGACCTTGCCGAGCGCGAGGGCGTCCTGATCGCCTTCTCCGGTGGGGTCGATTCGAGCGTCGTCGCCGCCATCGCCCACGATGCACTCGGAGACGACGCCGTCGCCTGCACGGCAAAGAGCGAGACCCTGCCCGAGGCCGAACTGGTCGACGCCAACCGCGTCGCAGAGGAGATCGGCATTCGCCACGAGATCGTCGAGTTCAGCGAACTCGACAGCGAGGCGTTCATCCAGAACGACGACGAGCGCTGTTATCACTGCCGGTCGATGCGCCTCTCGGCGATGTACGACGAGGCCCGCCGGCTGGACATCGACGTGGTCTGTGACGGCACCAACGCCTCCGATCCCGGCGAGGGCCACCGGCCCGGCCTGCGCGCCGTCGAGGAACTGAACGCCTACTCGCCGCTGCTGGAACACGATATCACCAAAGATGAGGTCCGCGAGATCGCCCGCGAGTACGATCTCTCTGTGGCTGACAAACCTTCGATGGCGTGTCTCTCCTCCCGGATCCCGACCGGGCTGGAAGTGACCGAAGACCGACTTTCACGCGTCGAGAAGGCCGAACGTCTCCTTCGGACGTGGGGCTTCGAGCAGTTCCGCGTCCGCGACCACGACGGACTGGCTCGTATCGAAGTCGGCGACGACGAACTGGACGTAGCGCTCGATCCCGACTTCATTCGGGCCGCTCGGGACCACATCGCCGATCTCGGTTTCGATCACGTCACACTCGATTTGCATGGCTATCAGACCGGCAGCGTCAGTCCCGCCAGCGAGGAGCAAGACGACGAGGCCGTCGTCGCGGATGTCTTTAGCACGGAGTATCCGACCGGCGAGTGAGACCGACGGCGACGATCTCTCACGCCGTTTGCCGGTTCGTTCCAGCACTGATCTGTTGGCTCGAAAGGACAGGCATTTAATACGTCCGCCGCGTCTGGCACGGTATGTTGCCGGCTGTCGTGTACCTCGGCCCGCAGGCACGGGCGCTCTCGTTTCTCGACAGCCACGCGATCGACGGCCTGTCGGTCCTCTCGGTCGAGTCACTGGCCGACGAGACCCTCGATCGTGTTCGATTCGTCGTCGTCGATCCGGCTGCGACGGTCGATGCGGACAGACTCAGAGACAGCGATGTGACGGTGCTGACGACCGACGGGAGCGCGCTCCCGGACGATGTCGTCGACCGGCGCGTCGCCGCCACTGGCGATCCGCCAGCGGCGCTGGCCGACGGACTGACACGGCTCGTCGACCGCCCCCCACTGCGTGCCCAGCTGGCCGCGCTTCAGGAGACGACACGAGAGTTGATCGTCGCCCCGTCGCGCCAGTCGGTCGCCGAGATCACCGTCTCGGCAGCGAAATCCGTCCTCGATATGTCCGGTACGTCGCTGTGGACCTACGACGACACCGACGGGGCACTCCATCCGACTGCGATGACCGACACGGCGCGGGCGGCCTACGACGACACCCCCGCACCGATCCCACCAACCGATGACTGGCTGTGGCCGCTGTACGAGCACGGTGCGTTTCGCGTCTTCGATGACATCGAGTATCGGATCGAGCCGACCGACACGGTCGTCACCGCTGCCATCGTCGCGCCGCTTGGCGAGCAGGGCCTGCTCGTCACGGCCACGCAGTCTGGCCGCTTCGACGACACGGACACGGAACTGTTTCGCATCCTCGCCAGCGCCGCGGGATCGGCCCTCTCCCGGACCGAGCGAGAACGACAGCTCAAGCGCCAGCACGACCGTCTCGACCAGTTCACGAGCATCGTCTCGCACGATCTCCAGACGCCGATACAGCTGGCGATCACCCAACTGGAACTGTACCACGAGACCGGCGACGAGACCCACCTCGACAAACTTGGGCTGGCCCACGACCGGATGATTACGCTGATCGGCGATCTGTTGACGCTGGCCCGTCAGGGCGACACCGTCGACGAGACCACTCGGGTGTCGCTGTCGACGATTGCCGCCGACGCGTGGCACGGCATCGACGGCGGCGACGCGACCCTCCAGACCGTCGCCGACACGACGATCGAAGCCGATCCCGGCCGGCTCGACCAGTTGCTCTCGAACCTCTTTGCCAACGCCGTCGAGCATGGCACCACGACCCTCGCCGTACAGACCGGTCAGGACGGCGACGCCCATCGCTCACAGACATCACGCTCGTCACCTCCCGAGAACGCCGTCGAACACGACGCGTCCGACGAGCCGATCACTGACGCTCCCGACGACGCTGTGGGCCACGGTGAAGGGGCTGGCCACGACGGCGCCAGTGACGACGCTCTTCGGCTCTCGGTCGGCGTGCGTGCCGACGGTGATGGGTTCTACGTCGCCGACGATGGACCGGGTATTCCGGCGACAGAACGCGAGCAGATCTTCGAGCGCGGCTACACGACCAGCGACACGGGAACTGGGTTCGGGCTGGCGATCGTCCGCGAGATCGTCGATGCCCACGGCTGGACGATCTCGGCCACGGAGAGTGATGCCGGCGGTGCGCGCTTCGACGTCGCCGGTGTCGGATCGCTAGAACGGGAGTAAACAGCCTCGGGCACGGTGGCCCGAGGCTTTTGTCGTTCCCTCAGTCGTGCGCTAGCACTCCCTGCTCGGCAAGCGAGCGGGATGAGGTTGGGCGGCTTACGCGCCCCGACCCGGACAGACGCACCAACCGAACCTGCGGCTGGGTTTTGTGAGTCCGGTAATTCGTATTGTGACCGTCGAGTTTCGCCTTCTCTCGCCACGCGATATTCACCGACGCATTCCGGTCGGCGTGGTCTTGCACCACGTCACACTCGTCGTTCATACATCGGAACCGCCGTCCCTGCCGATACCCCCGTTCACCACAGCACGAACACGTCTTCGAGTTATAGTATGCATCCACTATATCCGTGGGAATCTCTCGCCACGTCGCCTTGTACGAGACGAATTTCTCGAACTTGTGGAACGGCAGTTTGTGCAATCGGCGGTTCATGTACGTCCCGTACTTGATTTCGTCTCGGATGCCGCTCATATCCTCAAACACGATAACCGAGTTCGGGAACTGCTCTGCGAACTCCACGACAGCACGGGAGAGCCGATGCAACACCCACTCGGTGAACCTCTCTACCTTGTCACCGAGTTTCCGGTGGATACTCGGTTTCCCGTGTTCCTGACAGCGTGTGGTGATCGTGTGGTAGCGTTGGCGTTCCTGCTTGACTCGTCCGTAGTCAAGGACGAGCGTTCCTTTCGTCCGCATCGTCTCGCGGTCGAGAGCGGTGAGAGCGGCGTTGCGCTCGTTGATGTCTACGCCGACTACAGTATCGGTGGTATCAGGTTCGGGCACGTCGAACTCGCGTGTGACCGTGACGTGTAGGTAGTACACGCCATCGCGGTACAGGAGTTCGGCCTGCCCCACATCCACCTCGTCGGACGTGAGGGTATCTCGAAGCTCGTCCATTGCGTCCGGTTCGCCGCGCAGATGCCCGTTCACTTTCTTGTACGGTTTCGGACTGATGCGGACTTGGATGCGGCTCGTGTCGTCGTCCACGGTGAGGCGGTAGCCTTCCGTGTGCGCCATCACGAGCGGGTACGCACCAGATCTATCGGTGTTTGGAGGCGTTGGCTTTCCTCCATCTGGGTCGTCTTGTTCATGCCACCAGTCTAAGAGTGACTGGTAGGAGTCCCACGTTTGGAGGGCTTTGCCGACGACCGCACACTTGTTGTTCCGCAAGACGTCGTCGCGGTCAACCTCCTTCTGTATCTCGGTGCGCGTGTACCCACGTTGTTTGAGGCGGATGGTGTCGTTGAATATCTCGCGTGAGGCGAGGCGGGCGTCGTGAAGCCACGACGGTTCACCAGACGCTATGTGGAGGCGCGTCTGAATCGTCTTCGTGGCTGCCTCACCCATACCTTGACAATCGTTTCAGACTGTCATAAATGTAGGTATTAGTGATAGAGGAGTATCGCAGTCGCGCACATTCTATAGTTCCTTCAAGTATCACTTTGTCTGGTGTCCCAAGTACCGCCACCCGGTTCTCAACGTGGTTGAAGAAGATGTGCGGGAGTTGTTTAGTGAGACTGCTGACCACTTCGGGCACGAAATTCTGGCGTTGGGGATTGCGGACGACCACGTACACCTGTTCGTGCAAACAGACCCGAAACACAGTCCGGCAAGCATCGCTCGGCAATTCAAGTCGTACTCTGGTAAGCACTTGCTGGAACAGTATCCCGAGATTCGGGAGTCGTATCTTTGGGGCGACGGATTCTGGAAGGTTGGGTACTACGTGAGAACAACGGGTGCGGTGTCGGAGGAAGTGGTTGAACGATATATCGAAGAGACTGAACACTAGGCCGAGTGTCGGGTTTCACCCCCGACCCCGGTGGGTCGGGGAACTCGCCCTCGCAGGGTGTTTAGATCTCGTCGGCCGCACTGTCCTCGCCGGCCTCGCCGTCGTCGCTCTTGCCCGCCCGCCAGCGCAGGCCGGTGACGAACAGCTCGTACAGCACGACGAGTCCAACGGCGACTGCGCCCGCCTGTACCGGCGGGAGCGCGAGGTTCTCGGCCGCGATCACCAGCGTCGGGTTGGGGCTGCCGAAGTAGCCGACGACGGCGGCTCCCAGCCAGATCGGGATGCGCGCGCTGTCGACAGCCAGCCGTGCTCTGAGCGCCCGCCGCGAGCGGCCAAAGCGCCGTAACAGGAGCGCACTGATCTCGAACAGCGCGATCAGGACGCCGGCGAGGATCGCGGGCGTCGCGATCGGGCCACCGGCGTTGGCGAGTGCGTCGGTCACCTGCGTCGGCAGTGTGCCGTAATAACTCGGCGGGAGCGGTCCGCTACTGGCGATGTAGCCACCGAGCGCGGCCGCCAGATAGGCCAGTGGCCGCGCGTCGGCGGCCTCTTCGGCCGTCGGAATCGGCGAACCAGTGCCGGTCCAGCGCAGCAGCGTCAGCGTCCCCTCGAAGAGGATGATCATCGTCACGGCGACGATCAGCGGGGCCATCCCGGTCGGGTCGGGGCTGAAGACGAACGCGACGGCGGCGAACCCACCCCAGAAGTACAGCCGGCGATCCTCCATCCACTGGCGGCTCGTGACACCCATCATGATCGCCAGCATCACGAGCAGCGGGATCTGGAAGATCAGCGCGAAAAAGCCAAGCATCAGGACGATGAGGTTGAACGTCTCGGTCAGCCCGAAAGCGGTCGTCGCGGCCTGCTCGCTGTACTGCGTGAAGTAGGCAAAGAGCGAGGGCAACACTGCGAAGTACGCGAAGCCGACACCCACGGCCGCGAGCACGACGCTCGTCGGAACCGCAGCCAGATAGTAACGCCGCTCACGCGGGTAGAGACCGGGACGCATGAACCGGTAGGTCTGGTAGACGCCGACCGGGAGCGCGATTATCAGGCCGACCAGCGTCGACACTTTCAGCCGCGCTAGCACCAGCGACAGCGGGTGGTAGACGCGCGGACTCACGTCGCAGTTGGGTCCCGGACAGGCCGTCACGTCGCCCAGGAACGAGTACCACAGGAAGTTGATGAGATTGTCGGCGTAGAACACGACGATGCCGGCGACGCCGAACATCACCAACCCGACCGCCAGTAAGCGCAGCGCCATCTCCTCGACGTGCTCGGTGAGGGGCATCTCCTCGTCGTCGGGTGCCGTCTCGGGCGCTGGTCCGGGATCGGGTTCCCGGCCGCGCTGTTCGGCTGGGCTCGGACGTGCCGTTGCACTCCCGCGTGCCATCCCCGCTCGTCCACCACCCGACGCCCTCGCACCGGCCCCGTCGGTCTCCTGTTCGTCGCTCTCGGCGTCGTCCGCTCGATCCGCACCCGGAGCCGTGCCGGGTCGTGCCGTCGCACTGCCCCGTGCCCCCGCACCTCCGGCCTGGCTGGCCGACTGGCTCCTCGCTTGCTCCGGTTCGCCGTCCCCGTCGTTCGTCTCCGACTCGTCGGCGTCGCCCACTGCTCGCTCGCCGTCCCCGTCGTCAGGTCCCTCCGGTCCGTCGTCCCGCTCGTCGTCCTCTCCGTCGTCCGTCGGGGGGCCGATCTCGTCGCGGGTCTTCTCCACCTTCTCTACCTGATTCCGCCGCGTGGCCGGTTCGAGTACATCGTCGTACGTCGATTCGTCGCCGGACGCCGCCGACGGATCGTCGTCCGCGTCTCCGTCGGTCTCACCGTCCGACGATGCGTCGTCGGGTGGACTCGCGCTCTCGGTCGGCGTTTCGTCGACGACATCCTCCGGCCGGTGGTCTTCCCACCAGTCCGCTGGCTCGTCGTCACTCGGGCTTTGCTGCCGGTCGACGCTCGGCTTCGGCGCTTCACCGTCGTCGCCGTCTTCGTCCTTCGCGTCGGCGGCGGTCGACGACGGGACCTGCTGGTCTTCGGCCGCCGAGTCGTCCGGTTTCGACTCGGGTGGCTCCTCCTCTTCCCGTTCGTCGGCGCCGTCGCGGTCGCCCATCTGTCCCCCGTTTGGCCACTCGTTGTTGTAAACTTTCTTTTCGCGGTCCCCGGTCCAGCGTGTGTGCGATGAACAAATTGATAACGGAGAGTCGGCAAGGGTCCGAAAAGATGTCCACGGGTCTCGACCAGGATACGATGCAGTCACTGCAGAGCGGTCGGGAGACGATGGGCTCGATGCTTCGCACCGCCCAGAAGCACCTCCAGAAGGTGTTTATCGTCTGGGTCGTGGGTCTCGTGGCGACGATCTACGCACTCCAGGAGTTCCTGTGGGACCGGCTCAAGGCCGACATGATCGAACAGACGGCCGAAGAAGCCGACATCGTCGCCGTCACGCCGTTCGACGTGATCCTCTTACAGGTGAAGATCGGTGCGGTCATCGGGATCATGATCGCACTCCCGCTGTTGATCTACTACAGTCGCGACTCGCTGCGGGAACGGGGATACTGGCCCGCGGACAAGGTCCCGATCTGGAAGCTCTGGTCGATCCTGCTGATCAGCGCGGCGCTGTTCGTCGGCGGGATCGTCTACGCGTATCAGCTCTTCTTCCCGCTGATGTTCGACTTTCTGGCCGAAAATGCCGCCAACGCCGGCTTCCGGCCGGACTACTCGATCGTCAAGTGGGTCGGATTCGTCGCACTGCTTGGCTTTTCGTTCGGGCTTGCCGCCCAGTTGCCGCTGTTGATGAGCACGCTCAGCTACTCCGGGATCGTGCCCTACGAGACGTTCCGGGACCGCTGGCGGATCGCTGTCATGCTGATCTTCGCCTTCGGTGCACTGTTCTCACCACCGGACCCGTTCACGCAGGTGATGTGGGCGATGCCGCTTGTCGGGCTATACGTCGTCAGCCTCGGCCTGTCGAAGGCGCTGGTCCTGACCAAGCGGGCCGGCGAGGAAGTCAGTTCGATGGCAGTCGCCCGGACTCGCTGGAACAAGATCGCGGCGGGGGCGATCGTCGCTGGCGGACTCGTCTACTACGTCCTCACGACGGGTGCGTTCCAGTACATTCAGACCGGTGCCGAACTGTTCCCGTCGGATCGACTCACCGGTGATATTGCTCGCCCCGACCTGTTCGGACTCGGCACCGAACCGACCGCCATCGCCATCGCCGGGATCGTCGGCATGCTCGCGGCCGTCGTCGTGCTCTATTACTACATGATTCAGGCGCTGGACGTGGCCGCCGCCGAGGCCGGTAACTTCGGCGATCCGACGGCCATCGACATCGAACCGCTGTCCGCTGGTGCGGTCCGCAGTGCTCCGGTCGAGCGCTTCCAGGAGATGCCCGAGAGCGAGGCGCTGGAACTCGCCCAGTCGGCGATGGACGACGACGACCACGAGAAGGCAGAGGCCATCCTCGACCGCTGGGACTTCGCACAGGACACGATGGAAGGCAGCGACGAGGGCGGCGACGGTGCCACTGCCGGCGAGGACGACGAGGGTAACGTCGTCACCTCGACGACGGCCGGCATGTTCAACGCCTTCACCGAAGAGGAGACGACCGAAGACGATATCGGCGGCTACTACCACGACATCGCTTTTATCCTCGATTCGCTGACCTCCAAAGCGATCTGGTTCGTCGGGATGTTCATGCTGATATCCAGTGCGGCCTTCATGTTCCTCTACTCCGGCGGGATCGGTGATATCCGAAACATCTTCGTCGGCAATCTCCCGCCGTCGATGCAGGCGGACGTGACCTTCGTCAATCTCCATCCCGTCGAGCACCTCATCTTCATCGTGAAGTTCTCGGCGATTCTGGGGCTGGTCTCGGTGCTCCCCCTTATCATCTACTTCGCCTGGCCGGCGCTGAAAAAGCGGGGCTTCGTCGGCGGCCAGCGCGGCGTCGTCGGCTTCTGGAGCGGGACCGTCATCGTGGCCGTCATCGGTGGCAGCCTCTTTGGCTTCCTCTATGTCGCGCCGACGGTGATCTCCTGGCTCGCCTACGACGTGTTGCAGGCGGGCATGATTATCTCGTATCGGGTCGCCAAGTTCGGGTGGCTGGTCCTCGCTCTCACCGTCGGGATCGGGTTACTGTTCGAGATTCCCGTGACGATGCTGCTGTTCCACCGGGGCAACATCGTCACCTTCCAGGCGATTCAGGATCGCTGGCGAACGGTCACGCTCGGCGTGTTCGTCGCCAGCGCCCTGTTCTCGCCGAAGGGCATCTTCACCATGTTCCTCGTCGCGGTGCCGGTGACCATCGCTTTCCTCGTCGGTCTCGGCCTGCTGTGGCTGTACACGCTCGGCGGTCGTCGCTCGCCGAAAGGTGCCGAACTGGCCGACTGAAGCGCCCGACCGTCCGGGCGGCCGGGATCCCGATGGCTTATCTTCGCCGACCGACACTGTCAGCACATGCCAAAGATCAGCGTCGAAGTGCCGGCCGAACTGCTCGACGATCTCGACAAGCACGTCGGCGACGAGGGAAAGTTCGTCAACCGCAGCGAGGCGATCCGCGCGTCAGTTCGCAAGACCCTCGATATCCTCGACGAGATCGACGAACGCGAGGGGCGACTCGACGACGAGTATTGAGAGGGGCTGTCTCGTGACTGTATTCGCCGGCCGGGCTTCGAAGCGCTTTTGCCGACCCCGGGGATACGGATGGGCATGCCCCTCGATCGGGAGACGGTCATGCAGATCACCCTGTCGACCGTCGCTGTCCTGCTGTTTATCGCCGGTTCGGTCTACGTGAGTTTGAACTACGGAACGAACGGCAACCTCTCACAGGAGGGCGGTGTCGCGCTCGTCGCCGCCATCGCGGCGTTCGTCGTGTTGATGCTGGGTGCCGGTCTCTGGCTCGAACGCAAGGAGTTCTAGGCGTCAGTCTCGCTTTCCTCGCCGCTGTCGCGCCAGTCTTCGATCTCGTCGTCGTCGGTCTCGTCCAGCCGGTGCTCGTAGTAGTTCAGCGGATGTGACTCGTTGATCTCGTCCTCGCAGATGTCGTCTTTCCCGATGCAGTCGCCGTAGGACTGCATCGTCGCACACGCCGGTGTCGAGTACTCCGTCGGACTGGTGTCCCCACGGATGTGATCGACCTGATAGCGCGTGGCCTCCTCGCCGAAGCCGGGGTTGACCTGAAACAGTTCGACGATCTCGTCGGTCGTCATCCCGATGCTCGTGAGAAAGGCCGCCAGCGCGAACCGCGAGTGATGTTCGAGGTGCTCGCCCTTCTGGACGGCATCGAGCAAGTGCTGCATGCACGGCGGAAAGAGATCGGGGACGACCGTGTCGATCTCGCGAGTCAGGTCCAGATCCGACAGCGTCGTGTGGAGTGCCTCGACTTCCTCGTCGAGTTCGTCGGCGATGGCGTCGGGCACCTCGAATGGCAGGCCGTCGTCGATCCGGTGGCGAATCGCCTGCTTGAGCAGCGTGTGGAGTTCCTCGGTCGTCACTGGTACCGCGCCGTCGGTGAGCGTCCGATTCACG
>Ga0207771_100535_pt1 | contig 21722 bp, 19 predicted proteins | sample A23M2SouthBayCA_2_FD_187731 | JGI IMG/M metagenome (GOLD analysis project Ga0207771, IMG submission 187731) | Aerobic enrichment media microbial communities from Eden Landing Ponds, California, USA - A23 M2 (2) (SPAdes) | ecosystem: Environmental > Aquatic > Marine > Unclassified | place...
CATGAGGACGCCCCCGCCGAGTTCGTCGAAGACTTCTTCGAGCGCTCGCGATGGCATGCAGTTGTAGCACAGCAGGCCGGGCGTGTACGCGGTCTCGTAGTCGGCATCGACGCGGCGTTCGTCGGCCGGCGCGTGTTCGAGTTCGATCTCTCTGAGGAAGCCGGCGTGATCCCGTTCCCACCACTGGCCCATGATCGCGCCGACGGCGGCACAGACTGGGGTTCGAGTCAGCCCCAGCGTGTCGATGGCTTCCTCGACGGCCGCACCGATCTTCGAGAGCGAGCGCCACAGCCCACCCTCGTAGCCCTCGCGTTCGGCCCACGCCGTCAGTTCGTCCTGTTCGACGGTCTCGGGGTCGCGCAGCGGCACCTCGTGGTCGTGTTCGGGCAGCGCGTCGGGGTCGGTCCGCCAGCCGTCGAACTCTCCATCGAGGAACTGCCGGACGCGGTCGTCGAGCCAGTCGAGCACGTCGTCGTAGAACTGCTGGGCTTGCTCGACGGCTTCGAGCGGGACCTCTCGTGCACCGAGCACTTCCTCGACCTGCTGGCGGTGGTCGTCGGTCTGGCGAGCGCGCTGGAGGAGGTGATTCAGGTCGTTGCGGGCCTGTTTCAGCGTCTGCTTGCCGACGCGATCCGAGAGCAGGTCCCGCACCCGTTCTTCGAGTCGGTGGGCCTCGTCGACGACGACGAAGGTGTCTTCGTCGAGGATCGAGGCGAGCAGCGGCCGGGTCTTGGGATCGAACAGGTGATTGTAGTTGCCGATCACCACGTCCGCGGTTTCGAGCATGACGCTCATCGCGCGATGGGGGCAGGTGCCGTACTCGACCGACGCCGGCAGGTACTCGTCGGCGGTGACGACGTTTTCCTCGCCCACGTCGAAGTCGATCGGTGAGCCGGTGTTTCGGGCGTACCAGTCGGCCTCGAACGGGCAATAGAGGGGCGGATCGTCGCTCTCTGCGATCGCCTCGGGCGCGGCGGGCTGACTTGGCCGATACGGCGAGTCCGCGCCGGCCGTGGCGAGTGTCTCCTCGCCCAGCGTCTGCTGGTCGCGCGCGTCGGGGCGGGCCGCGGCCGCCAGATCGCTGGCGATCTGAGGGTCCCACCACTGTTCATCATCGTCGAGTTCGGTCTCGATAGCGGCGCTTGCGGGTGCGTGATCCGTCCCCTGTGCGTCGCCTTCGACGAGACGGGCCGTGTTCTCGCGGAGGTCTTCACAGCGGTCGTGGACGCCGGTGTCCTCGGGAAAGATTCCTTCGCGGCCGTAGGGACAGAGGTCGGACTTGCCGACCAGCGACAGGCCATCGAGTGGGTCGTCCAGCCCGGCGTTCATCGCGCGCAGGTCTTCGACGAACTGCTGGAGCTGCTGTTTGACCGGCGTGACGACGACGATACGCTCGTAGCGGTCGGCGTCGAGGAGCTGGGCACCGGCGGTGAGTGCGGCCATCGTCTTGCCGGTCCCACAGGGGCCTTCCATCGCGAGGTAGCCCCCGGTCTCGCCGGCGTCGACGGCGCGTTCGATGGCGTCGGCCTGATTGGCATACGGCTCGTCGAACGCGAAGTACTCGCACCAGTCACGTTCGCCGGCCGTCGAGTCGGGCATTACCCGCCCGTTGGTCGTCCCCCGGTTTGAACCTCCGGTTCTGGACCGAACACGGTGACTGCGAAACGTGTTGGGTGTGTAACACTCTCTCGCGGCGACCTGCATCTTTAAGCGGTTGCGCGGTGCCTGAGCAAGTAATTAGGGTGTCTGGGGTGGAACCAAACGATGCGTGAGCAGCGAGAATCGCAGACAGACGGGCGACCAGACGATGGTGATCCCATCCGTCTCGTCGTCGTCGACGACCGATCGACTGTCGGGACCGTCCGGGCCGCCGCCGAGGCGTGTGCGGCGTCGGTCAGTGTCGACGGCGCGAGCACGCTGTCGGACCGCGAGCTGCATCGACAGGGCGGTGTCGACTGTCTCGTCGTGGGGTCTCCCCCGTCACCCGTCGACGTGGCGGCTCTCGTCGCCGACAGCGCCGTCCCGGTCGTGCTCTACACCGACGCAGATCCCACGGCCGTCGCCGACGATCTCCTCGATGCGGTCGACACGCTCGTCGACAAGGGTGACCGCAGCGACAGCGCTTCGTTCCTGATCGAGAAGGTCGTCAGTCTCGTCCGGGGACACGAAGAGAAGGGACGGTACGCGCTGGCTCGTGCACTGGCATCGGTCAACGACGACGGCGCATGTGAGGGCTATCAGTTCCTCGTCGACGACGACGGGGCGATTCTGTGGGCCAGTGCCCCCTTCGAATCGGTGTTCCCGGTCGACGCTGTCGACGCGAGTGTCCCCGCGTCGGGCGGGCTGTACGACCGGCTGGCGGCGCTACTTGGCGACGTGCCGAGTGCGATCCAGACCGTGACGCGGGCCGATCGAGCGGTCGACGCGACGACGGAAGAGACCGTGACGATTCCGACCGGTGACGGGACCGTCCACCTGACACATGCAGCGCACGTCCTCCCGGAGCGTGCCGGCGGCCAGCGTCTCGAAGTGTTCCGTGATGTGACACCGCAGATCCAGCGCGAGGCCCGTCTGGAACTGCTCGATCTGCTGGTCGAACAGGCACAGGACGGGCTGTACACGCTCGACGAAAACGGCGTCATCGACTTCTGTAACGAGTCGCTGGCGAGCATGCTGGACTACGAACGGGACGAACTCATCGGACGCCACGCCTCCGTGACGATGGCCGAGGGCCAACTGGAGAAGGGCCAGCGAACCGTCCAGTATCTCCAGACGACCGACGAGGAGAGCACGACCGTCGACATGACGTTCGTCGACCGGCACGGCGAGCGGTTCGAGGTGTCCATTCACTACACGCTGTTGCCCTCGGAAGACGGGAATTATGCCGGACTGATGGGCGTCGCCCGTGATATCACCGAGCGCAAAGAACGCGAGCGAACGCTCGAACAGTATCGAACGCTGGTCGAGAGTGCTGGAGATCCGATGTACGTGCTTGACTCTGCGGGCCGCATCGAACTGCTAAACGAACCGATGGCTGCCTTCTTCGGCCGCGAAAAGCGGGCCGTGATCGGGCAGGACATCAACACGCTGTTGCCCGACGAGAACCGCGAACGTGGCGACGAGGCGCTGAAGTCGATCCTTCGCGACGAGGAGAAACGCTTCGAGAGCTTCGAAAGCTGGCTCACCGACGCCGAGGGGAATCAACGCCGCTACGAGGTGACGATCGGTGCGATCTACGACGACGGGGAGTTCGTCGGCTCGGTGGGAACGCTCCGTGACATCACCGAACGGGAACGTCGCCGGGAGGAACTGGACTTGCTACGGCAGGTGTTCGCCCGCGTGTTGCGCCACAATCTCCGCTCGGAACTGTCGATCATCATGGGCAACACCGAGGTGCTCCACGGCGACCTCGATGGGACGGCTGCCGAACTGGCCGAGACCGTCATCGAACGTGGCGAGGTGCTCGAAGCGACGGCGACGAAGGCGCGGGCCATCGAGGACGTACTGGACAGCGAGACCGGTCGGACGACCCAGCCGCTCCGGCGGACCATCGGGTACGCCGTCGATGCGGTCGAGCAGTCGTATCCCGACGCGACCATCACGGTCGACACGCCGACATCACTGTCCGTTCGCGCTCACCCGAAACTCTCGCTCGCGATCGAGAACCTCGTCGAGAACGCCGTCGAACACGGGGCACCACTGACGGACCGTGACGGGTCACCGGACGCGGCTGTCGAAGCCGTCGCCGACGACGACCGCGTCGTGCTCGCAGTCCACGACGGCGGCGAGGGCGTGCCCGACTCCGAACTGGCGGTGTTAGAACGTGGGTCCGAGACGCCGCTGAAGCACGGTAGCGGACTCGGACTCTGGCTCATCAACTGGATCGTCGAGCGGTCCGGCGGCGACCTCTCGTTCGAACACGACGGCACGGCGGTCGCCTCGGTGACGCTCGAACGCGGGTGCCCGTCGTCCGAGTCGTGAGACGGCGATCCGTCTCGCATGCGGTGGCCGCTGGTACGTCCCGTTGCCGACACAGTCGACAGTCTAATTACAACTACGAGCGACTGCTGAACCAACACGAATGGCGTTTCATTTCGAGACGACGGTCGGCGATCGGTCCCACGATATCGAGACCGCACTGCCCGCGTCGCTGGCAGACGTATCACTCACGCTGACCACGCCGGTCGGCGTCCTGCAGGATCGGCGTGGCAACGTCTGGATCGCCGACACCGGCAACAGTCGCGTGCTCGTCGTCGACGGAGCACTGGAGCGACTCCTGACTGTGATCGGCGGGCTGGGACCGGATCCGGGATCGTTCGAGTTGCCGTTTCGGTTCGCCCATCACCCCACCGAGTCGGCGATGTTCGTCACGGATCTGGGCAACGAACGGATCCAGTGCCTGCACTACGAGTACGACGGCGGCGTGCCGTCGGTGGCGGGCGTCGACGCGTTCGGACTCGACGACGGGCCGGCGTTCCATCCCAACGGCATCGCCGTCCACGAGTACGACGACGGCCTGCGCGTGTTCGTCGCCGACGAGTTCTACCACGAGGGGGCGGACCTCCGTGGCCGGATCGCCGTCTTCGACGACGCCGGTCGGCTTCGGGACACGTTCCGATCGATCACGACCGACCACCGCGGCGAGATTCCGCTGTACTGGCCGCAGGGACTCGACGTGGACGCCCAGGGTAATCTGCTGGTCGCCAACACCGGCGACGGCGTCCTCCATCACGACGGTGAGTTTCCGTCGTACTTCGCGACGGTGGCACGCTGTGACCGGACCGGCCGGGCCGTCCCCTTCGAGTCGACGGCGACGGCGACGCTGCCCAACACGTTCGTCACGCCGCGCGGGGTCAGCGTCCTCGGCGCGGGCGAGCACGAACGCATCGCCGTCCCCGACGTGGGCGGCGGATTCGTCCGTATGTTCGACTGCGATCCCGGCCACACGAGCGAGGTTCCATCGTCGATCGCACCGAACCTCGACGAGCGACGCTTCGGATCGCCGATGCAGGTCGCCCCCTACGAGATGCCGGATCGATCCGGGCCAGACGACCGGTCCGGGCCAGATGACCGGACGGCGCGCGTCCTGGTCTCGCAAGCCCTCGACCACACCGTCTCGGCCTGTGATCTGGCGACGATCTCGGAGTCCAAAGAGACGCTCGCATCGGTCGGGACCGAGCGGAGTAGACCAGGTCAGTTCGATTTTCCGGGGGGCGTCACGGGCCTGCCGACCGTCGGGGGCGAGCGCCTGCTGGTGGTCGACAGCGACAACGCGCGCCTCCAACTGACCGACGCCGACGGTGCCGGGCCGCTGTCGACGCTGCCACTCACAGACAGTCGCTTCCCGATCAGTGCCGATATCTGGCCGATCGAACCCGGCTATGGTTACCTGTTCGTCTCGGATTACTCGATCAGCTACGATGCGGACAACACCGATCCCCAGCTTTCGGTGTACGAACTCGATTGTCGGGACGATCCGCGCATCGAGCACGTCACGTCGGCCGGCACCTGGGGTATCTGGGGGAACAACTGCAAGCTTCCGTGGGGGCTGACCGTCGCGGACGGCGGCGAGCAAGCCCGCCTGCTCGTCACCGACTCGTTCAACGGTCGGCTCATGTGGTGGACGTTCGATCCGGCGGCGGGCGAACTCACCTACGACGACGACGCGGGCGGCTTCGGTCACGATCCCGGCGAGTTCTGGAACCCCAGTGACGTGGCCGTCGGCGACCACGGAACCTACGTCACCGACCGGAACAACAACCGCCTGCAGTGGTTCGACGGCGCGGACTGGCACGTCCACGGTCGCGATGGCTACGGGACCGACGGCGACCGGCTCTTGCTTCCCCAGAGCGTCACGACTGCGGGCGGGTACGTCTTCGTTCTGGACCTGGTCAATCGGGCGATCACGGTGTACGACGAGACGACGCGCGACGGCGCACCGGCGCTCGACTGTATCGACGCGATGACCGCGTTCGGTGGCGATCGATCGGCCGGCGACTGCTGGATGCCGTACGCACTCCACGCGACGGCCCGAGACGAGGGGATCGAGCTGGTCGTTCCCGACGCCGTCCTCAACGTCGTCTATCGCTACCACTGGACGCCGGCCGCGTAACTGTCGGCTGACGGGCCGAAGCCACCGGCTAACCCGGGTAGCACGCCGTTTCGCTGCTGTAGCTGACGCGTAACTAATCCAGTGACACGTCTCTGTTCGCGGCGATGGCTACTGCCACTCGCGGGAACGCGCTCGAACTGCTCGAACCGCCGTCTCGAATGTGGTTCTTTGCCGTGCTCTTCTTCGGGATCGGTGATCTGGTGACGACCGCGATCGGGCTGACGATCGGCTCTTCGACCGAGGCCAATCCTCTCGTGGCGATACTCGTCCAGCGCTACGGCGTCGTCGTTCTGGTGCCGCTGAAAGTGACGCTGCTGGGGTCGATCTACGCTGTCTGGCGGTGGGTTCCGATTCCCCACGCCTCGGTCGTCCCGTTCACGCTGGCGCTGCTCGGCGTCGTCGTGACGATGTGGAACACCGGTGTGTTGCTCACGGGCACGTTCACGTGGTGACGGCCACTGCCACTGTGTCGGTCAGTCGTCGCTCTCGGCTTGCCGTCGCTCGTCGCCGGCCGTCGATCGATCCAGCAGTTCCTCGCGGTGTTCGTCCAGTAGCGGTGCGCGCCCGCGCGGTCGCGGGTTCGTCTCGCTCATCTTGATCGGGCTGCCGGCGATGGTCACCTGCTGGTCGGTGCCCGGCTGTTCGACCGTCGCGAGCATCTCGCGGGCGCGGACGTGGGGATCGTCGAACACGTCTTCGGTCGTCTGGACGGGTGCGGCCGGGACCCGTCCTTCGAGCGCCTCGACGATGGTCTCGGTCTCGTGTGCGCGTGTCCACTCGGCGATGACGGCCCGCAGTTTCGAACGGGCCGCCATCCGACTGGTAGCGTCGGGGTACTCCGCGGCAAGATCGGGCCGGTCCATCGTCTCACAGAGCGCGCGCCAGTGGCCGTCCGAGAACGCGGCGATCACGACGTAGCCGTTTGCCGCCTCGAAGGCGTCGTAGGGGAACAGCGTCGGATGGGAATTGCCCTGTCGCGTCGGGGCCTCGCCGGTGTAGGAGTACTGGTAGATCGTCCGCTCACACAGCGAGAGCATCGAATCGTACATCGCCGTGTCGACGTACTGGCCCTCGCCCGTGCGCTCGCGGTGGTGGACGGCGGCGAGGATGCCGACGGCGTTGAGCGCGGCGGTAAAGAGATCGCCCACGCCGGGACCGACCTTCGTCGGCGGGCCGTCGGCCTGTCCGGTGATCTCCATGACGCCGCCGAGTGCCTGCGCGATCAGGTCGAAGGAGGGTTGGCCCTGTCGGTGAGTCTCGCCGGTGCGCGGGTCGCCAAAGCCACGGATCGAGGAGTAGATCAGTTCGGGATTGTCCTCGCGCAGGGTCTCGTAGCCCAGATCGAACTGCGCCATCGTCCCGGCCTTGAAGTTCTCGACGACCACGTCCGCGCGCTCGACGAGCGAGCGGAAGGCGTCGCGGTCCGCCGCGTCCCGGAAGTCGAGTTCGAGCGACCGTTTGCCGCGGTTGACACTCTGGAAGTACCCCCCATACGGCTCGTCGTCGCTCTCGACGTGTGGCGGGTTCGAGCGGATGAGGTCGCCGCCGGGGCGCTCGATCTTTACCACGTCCGCGCCCATGTCCGCGAGCAACATCGTGCAGTACGGGCCGGCCAGCACCTGTGTCAGGTCGAGGACCCGGAGGTCCGATAGCGCACCCATCGATCTCACCTCTGTGGTGGCCGTACAAAATTCTTTGTGATTAATCATTATAGACTCCTTAAGGACGTAATATCATGAAAGATCATTACATTTAATACCGAGAGCGTTCTCGACGGTAGTACATGCCCCGGACGGTCATCCTCGGCGTCATCGGCTCCGACGCACACGTCGTCGGTATCACGATTCTCGAACAGGCGCTGTCGGCCGCAGGCTTCGACGTCGTCAATCTCGGCGTCCAGACCTCGCAGGCGGACTTCGTCGACGCGGCCAAATCTCACGACGCCGAAGCGGTACTGGTCTCCTCGCTGTACGGCCACGCGCGCCAGGACTGTGCGGGCTTTCACGACCGGATCGAAGCCGCCGGCCTGGACGTGCTGACCTACGTCGGGGGGAACCTCGCCGTCGGGCAGGACGACTTCGAGGAGACGCGCCAGCACTTCCGAGAGATCGGGTTCGATCGGGTCTTCGACGCCGAAACCGATCCCGAGGACGCCATCGCCGCGCTCCGACAGGATCTCCAGCTCACCGCTCGCGAGGCCGAACGCGCGAGGGTCGAGAGCTGACGATGCCACGCGACGAACGGCTCGCGGGCGAGGAGTTACAGCGACTCGCCAACGAGCAACGCGACGAGTGGCACACCGGCCGCGAGGTCGACTTCGAGGAAGCGATCCACTTCCACGAGTCCCTGCCCGAGCACAAACGCTTCGCCCACGTGCTCGAATCGGCCGAGCGGCCGCTGCTCCAGCCACGCGCGGGCGTCCCCTGTCTGGAAGCCCAGATCGACCTGCTGCAGTACCTCGACGGCGCGGGCGGCGCGGACCTGTTACCCACGACGATCGACTCCTACACGCGGGATAACGAGTACGAGAAAGCAGAGGAAGGGCTGGCGGCCTCCCGAAACGGCGACACGGACGAACTGAACGGCTTTCCCGCCGTGAACCACGGCGTCGAGGACTGCCGGCGGCTCGTCCGGGCGCTGGACACACCGATCGAAGTCCGCCACGGCACGCCCGACGCGCGCCTGCTCGCGATGGTCACTCTCGCGGGCGGCTTCCAGAGCTTCGAAGGCGGACCGATCTCCTACAACATCCCCTACACCAAGGGCCACAGCCTCGACGAGACCATCGAACACTGGCAGTTCGTCGACCGGCTCTGCGGGGCCTACGCCGAGCGCGGCGTGATCGTCAACCGCGAGCCGTTCGGCCCGCTGACGGGCACGCTGGTCCCGCCGAGCATCGCCATCGCGGTGATGCTCGTCGAGGGCCTGCTCGCGGCCACGCAGGGCGTGCGCTCGCTGACGCTTGGCTACGGGCAGGTCGGCAACGTTGTCCAGGACGTGGCCGCACTCCGCGCGCTGCGAGCGCTGGGCGAGGAGTATCTCCCCGACTCGGTGACCGTCACCACCGTCTTCCACGAGTGGATGGGCGGCTTCCCGCCGGACGAGGCTCGCGCCAGCGGCGTCATCGGACTTGGCGGCGTCACGGCGGCGGTCGCCAAGCCCGACAAAGTGATCACGAAATCGCCACAGGAGTTCCAGGGCGTCCCGACCAAGGAGGCCAACGCCGCGGGCCTGCGGACGACGCGGCAGCTCATCGACATGACCATCGAACAGGACATCGATCTCGGCGGCATCGACGAGGAACAGGCACTGATCGAGCGGACGACGCGGGCGCTGATGGACGCCATCGACGCCCACGGCGACGGCGACGTGGCCCGCGGCGTCGTCGCTGCCTTCGACAGCGGCGCGATGGACGTGCCCTTCGCGCCCAGCGACGCCGCCGCGGGCGCGACGCTGCCAGCCAGAGACGACGACGGCCGCGTTCGGCTGTTCGAGTTCGGCGACCTCGCGGTGCCAGCGGAGATCAGGGAGATCCACGAGAACAAACTCGGCCAGCGCGCCGAACGCGAGGGCCGCGACCAGTCCTTCCAGATGGTCGCCGACGACGTGGACGCGATCAGCGACGGCAAACTCATCGGTCGCCGGGGTGAGACCGATGCGGATTGAAGCGGTCCGGGCGATTCCCGGCGTTTCCGGCTTCTTCTTCGACGACCAGCGCGCGATCAAGCGGGGAGCCGAGCGCGACGGCTTCACCTACGACGGGACACCGGTGACCGACGGCTTCGAGCGGATTCGCGAGGCAGGCGAGACCCTCATCGTCGAACTCGAACTCGGCGACGGCCGGACGGTGCGCGGTGACTGCGCCGCAGTCCAGTACTCCGGCGCTGGCGGGCGTGATCCGCTCTTTCGCGCTGCCGAGTACCGCCCCGTCGTCGCGGAACAGGTCGCCACGGTGCTGCGCGGCCGTGATGCGACCCACTTCGGTGAGAACGCGGCGCTGATCGAGGAGATGCGAACGAACGACGGCCAGCGACTCCACACCGCCGTCCGCTACGGCGTCTCGCAGGCGCTGCTCAACGCCGCCGCCCACGCCACGCGGGGCACGCCGACGGACGTGCTCACGAACGCACTCGGAACGACTCCGGCGACCGACCCGATCCCCGTCTTCGGCCAGTCGGGCGACGAACGCTACACCAACGCCGAGAAGATGCTCGTCAAGGGCGTCCCGGTCCTCCCGCATGGCCTGTTCAATTCCACCGACTCCATGGGCGCGGACGGACAGGGACTGATCGACTATCTCGACTGGCTCTCGACGCGAACCGACGAACTCGGGCCGCCGGGCTACGCGCCGCGCTTCCACGTCGACGTGTACGGCATACTCTGCGAGATCTTCGGGCCGCCCTACGACCGCCCGGAGATCGTCGATTACTTTGCCGACCTCCGCACGGCGGCCGCGCCCTACCCGCTGCAGGTCGAGGGACCGATGGACGAGGACGGCCGGGCCGACCAGATTCACGCCATGGCCGAACTGCGTGAGGCCCTCGCCGGTGCGGGCGTCGACGTCGACATTGTCGCCGACGAGTGGTGCAACACCTTCGGGGACGTGCGGGCGTTCGTCGACGCGGGCGCGGCCGACGTGGTCCAGATCAAGACACCCGATCTGGGCGGTCTCCAGCGCTCTGGCCGAGCGGTTCGGTACTGTGCGGGCACCGACACGCGGGCCTACCTCGGTGGCACCTGCAACGAGACGGCGACCTCCGCGCGGGCGTGTGCCCACGTCGCGATGGCGACCGACGCCGCGCAGGTGCTCGCAAAGCCCGGGATGGGGTTCGACGAGGGGTTCATGATCGTGACCAACGAGATGCGACGGGTGGACGCAGCGACCGGCGGGAGCGAGTCCACCGAACGCGGGTCTGCCCACGCGACGCCGGGAGGTGGCCGCCGATGACTGACGACAGCCCCGACTGGACCGACGCCGACGCCTTCGCCGACCTGCTCGACCGGGCCGAGACGCGCGAGAAGGGCCATTACTTCGACTTTTTCGAGGCGGGCCAGACCCTCGAACACGATCCCGGTCTCAGACTCACGCAGGCCGGCACCGACCAGTGGGCGAGCCAGACGCTCAACCACGATCCGGCGTACTGGCGCACCGACGCCGCCCGCGACCGAGACTTCGGCGAGCCACCGATCCACCCGGACTACCTGCTGGCCTGCGTGATGGGACCCTCCGTCGAAGACTGCTCGGAGAAGGGCGGCTACTTCCTGGGACGCACGGACGTGCAGTTCCACCGGACGGCGTATCCGGGCACCGAGATCAGGGTACGCTCGACCGTCGAATCGACGGCCGTCTCGAACTCCCGGCCCGACTACGGCATCGTCACCTGGCAGACCGCCGGCTACGATGCCGACACCGACGACGTGCTCGTCAGCTACGAGCGCACGAACATGGTGCCGCGCCGGGAGCCGACGGCGACCGACGGCGGTCTGGCGAGCGATGCGAGCCAGGACTCGTCGGAGCTGCGATCCGACGGTGGAGAAGTGGCTGACAGGGGCGACGATGACGATGGGCCAGCGGACCCGACAGACGATCTACCGGACCGACTCATCGCCCCCGACGGTCCACACTTCGAGGGCTTCGCCGACGCGCTCGACCGGGTGGCAGACGACCCGACGGCCGCCGTCACCGCCCGTCACGAGCGCGGGCGGACGATGGACGACCAGCTCGTGGCGGGGCTTCCGCTCGCGACGCTCAACACCGCCCGTCAGCACCACAACCGCGACGCGATGGCCGATTCGCCGTCGGGCGACATCGTCGCCTACGGCGACGTGACCCGATCGGTCGCGCTGGCGCATGCCCGCTCCGACGAGGCGACGTACCGGGAGGTCGCCTGTCACGACGAGCGCTTCCACGACTTCGTGACGCTGGGCGACACCATCTACTGTTTGACGCGCGTGCTCGACGCCGATCCAGCGCCCGGCCCGTCGCGGGCCGGCGAAGTGACCTTCGAACACATCGCGTTCGACCAGGACCGCCGTCCCGTCTACTCCGGCCGGCGGACCGCACTCATCGACAAAACCCACCAATGACCCGACGCTGTCGCACTTTCCAGACCGCACCGGCCGCCGTCCCGCGCGAGAACACGGCGAAGTACCTCGACTCCGGCCTCACGGCCGACGGCTTCGAAGCCCCCGACTGGCTCGTTCCCGACATCGAGGACGGCACCGCCCCGTCGATGAAAGACGAGGCCGTCGAGAACACGATCGATCGGCTGCCAGCCCACGCGCCCGACTTCGGCGGCGAGATCTGGCCCCGCGTCGAGTGGAGCTACGCCGACGGGCGCTTTCGCGAGCGCGGGACCGACCAGATCGAGCACCTCGTCGCCGAGACCGGCGAGCACATCGACGGCGTCGTCGTCCCGAAGGTCGGCCGCGTCGAGGACGTCGAGCGCGCGCTCGCCACCGTCGCCGAGACAGAGCGCGAGTCCGGCCATCCCGAGGGATCGATCGGGCTGTCGCTGATCGTCGAGACCGCCCGCGCGTTTTCGGATCTACGCCAGATCGCACGCCTCGGTGAGAACTCCCGGCTCACGGGCCTGATCTTCGGGCCGGTCGACTACACCGCGGAACTCGGCGGGCGCGCACTCGACGGTGAGCGCCCGCGCTGGGCGGCGATGCTCGAACGCCTCTCGAACGAAGCCAGCGCCGCCGACCTCGTCTGTGTCGGCGGTCCGTTCGATCAACTCTTCCACGAACGGGCGGGCGTCACCTACTACAACGCGCCGGGCTACGCCGAGCAGGTCGAGCGCGAGGCCCGGATCGGGATCGACGGGTCGTGGTCGCTCCATCCAAAGCAGACCGTGCAGGCCAATCGCATCCACATGCCCACGCCCGAGGAACTCGAACGGGACGTGCGCAAGATCGAACGCTTCGCCGACGCCAAGGCCGACGGGTCGGGCGCGGTCGTGCTGGACGGCCAGATGGTCGACGAGGCGACCTACAAGAACTTCGAAAACACCGTCGCGACGGTCCGGGCCATCGACGACGCACATCCCGACCAGACCGGCGAGTGCTACGACGCGGACCTGCTCGATCGGGCACGTAACGTGGAACTCGGTTTCGAATAGTCGACGCTCACTCCGTTTTGCCAACACGTACTTGTAGCGCCCGACCTTGGTAATAGTACACATGGCGAATGCAGACGGATCGCTGCTCGACCGCCTCACTGCTCGCGTACGCCATACAGCGTCCTTCCTGCGTCGCCTCGATTTTCGAAATCTGCGGATGCTCTCGAAGACGCTGCTGATCCTCGCGCGGCCGGCGATCCGTGACTGGCAGTACAATCGCCGACTCGCACTGCAGGAGCTTCCACGAGCGGTCTGGACCCTCGCGACGAACCCCGGCGGTATGAACCAGTTCCAGTCCCAGTGTTCGGTCGCGGGCTACGTCTCGACGCCCGACGACGGCATCCTCGCCGGCTTTACCGACCGCGGACGGATGAGTACGCTGTTGTACCCACACACCGGTTTCACCCAGCAGCTGCCGTACATCGAGACCGGCGAGGGCCATCTCGCGGGCGCACGGCCTCGCGACGGCGGGTTCTTCGGCGTCGAGGTCGGGGGTGAAACGGTGTGGCTCTGGGCCGAGGAGTTCGAGCACTCGATGCACACCGAGACCGGAACGGGTCTGCTGTCGATCCACTACGAACCGACCGGTGGCGCCCCCGTCGCGGCGACGGAGGTCGTTTCCGTCCAGCCCGGGACCGAGACCGTCGTGCGGGACATCACCGTCGAGAACGTCGGCGACAGACCGATCGAGGGCCTGAGCTACTACATGCAGGCCAACGCGAACGCTCGCCAGCAGTACCCGCCGGGGATCACCAGCCCCAACAGCGTGTGGGCGACGGATGAAGCGGTCCAGTGGGCCGACCGTGCCAGTGATGTCGGGCTTCGACTCTCGACGGCGGCCGACACAGCGGTCGTGGATGCGGGTGTGACGACTGCGGGTCTCGACGGTGTCGGTGCGGGCAATGCGAGCGCCACTGGCACGCACGTCGGTGGGTATCTCACCCTCGACTGCCCGCTCTCCCCGGGCGAGCGAACGACGCGCTCGGTGTTCGTCGGCGGACTGGATCGCGGGGACGCTGCGGCCGTCGCACCGACGCCGGAGGACCGCCAGACTGCCGTCGCGGACTACTGGACGGACCGTCTCGCGGACACCCCCATCGATGCCGTCCCCGAGCGCTTTCGCGGCCAGTACCAGCGCTCGCTGGTCGCGTTACTCGCGCTGGCCGACGCTGAATCCGGGAGCATCTCGGCCGCGCCGAACCTCCAGCCCGCCTACTACCCCTCGTGGCCGCGTGATGGCGCGTTCGTCGCCATCGCACTGGCCGAGGCCGGCTGTGGCGACGTGGCGAAAGCTTACCTGCGGGATTTCCTCGGCGACGTGCAGGAATCGGACGGTGGCTTCGAGCAGTGCTACACGAGCGACGGTCAGCCGGCGGGGATCATCCACCGCGAGAACGACCAGCAGGGGATCTACTGTCACGCCGTCCGACGGGTACACGCGGCGACCGGTGACGACGCGTTCCTCGCCAGCGTGTGGCCGACGCTGCGGGACGCGGCCGAGTACACCTGTCGGGCAGTGGCGGACAACGGCCTGCTGGCGGCGACGCCGGACTTCGCCGAGATGCCCGACGACGCACGCCAGAGCCTCTGGACGAACACTTACGCCTACCGCGGTCTGCTCGACGCGGCCGCGCTGGCCGAGCAACTGGGCCACGACCGCGACGCGACGCAGTACCGCCGGACAGCCCGCAGCATCGGCGACGCGGTCGAACGCCACTGCTTCGAGCGCGTCGACGGCTTTGCGACCCACCTGACGATCACGGGCCACGAGTCCTCGGACAACGTCGCCTTCTCGGCGTCGGTCCACCCGACCGGGTGGGCCAGCGACTACGGCCGCACCGACGAACTCGTCGATCACTTCGTCGCGAGCTACGAGACCAGCGACAGCTACTGGCTCCCGAAGGAGTTCACGCTCGCGGCGACGCTGTACGCTGTCGGCCGCCGGTCGCTCGGGGACGATCTGCTGGCCGAGATGCAGGCCGAGACCCTGCCGGGCGGGACGCTCGCCGAGGATGTCGACGCGGACGGCACGCACCGCTTTGCGGCGCTGGGCTGGGCGAACGCGGGCTTCGTCGACGCCGTCCACGTCCGTGCGGGAATTGCCGGCGGTCGGTGAGGCCTCGTTTCATTGTCAGGCGAAAAAGTCGGCCAGTCGCTTGGCCGCCTCGTCGACCCGCGGCGTCACCAGCGCGAACCGGAACCACTTGGATCGGGAGTCGCCGAAGGCCTCGCCGGGCATCCCGGCGACGCCGGTCTCGTCGATCAGTTCGTAGACGTGCTCGAAACTGCCGGGGTAGTCCTCGAAGCGGGCCATCACGTAGAACCCACCGTCCGGGCGAGTGTACGCCGCGCCGGCGTCGTCGAGGGCGTCACAGAACGTGTCGATGCGATCGGTGAGTCGGGCGCGCACGTCGGCGTAGTACTCCGGGCCGGTCGTCTGGAGTGCCCGCAGAACGGCGTACTGGGCCGGGCGCGATCCGGTCACGTTCGTCAGCATGTGCCGAGTACGAGCGCGGTCGAGCAGGTCGCCCGTCGGGCCGTCTTCGGGCGGAAAGACGGCGTAACCGACTCGAAAGCCCGTGATCGCCATCGACTTCGAGAAGGCGTTGGTGGCGACGACGTGGTCCGACCCGCAGTCGAGTGCCGACGTGAACCGACCGGTGTAGTCGAAGTGGTCGTACACCTCATCCGAGACCAGCAGCGCGTCGTGCTCCTCGGCGATGGCGACGAACGCCGCCATCGCGTCGGCGTCGTAGACGGCTCCGGTCGGATTGTTCGGACTGTTGACGACGATCACCGCCGTCTCGTCGCTGGCCCGCTCGCGGAGTTGCTCCGGGTCGAGGCGACCGTTTGCCTCGACCGGGACGAAGCCGACATCGGCGTCGAGGAAGTTCGCCCGGCCGGCGTAGTATGGGTAGACGGGGTCGGTCAGCAGCACTTCCTCCCCGGAGAACTGTTCCAGTCCGCCGACCATCGCGAGGTGATTGGCTTCGCCCGTGCCGTTGGTGACGAGCACCCTGCTCCGGTCGACACCACGGCGCGCGGCGATTCGGGCACGTAGTTCTGCGAGACCGACGCTCGGCGGGTACTGGTAGTCGGCAGCGTCGAGGTCGGCGTAATCGCGTAGCCCGTCGCACAGCCCCGCCGGTGGGTCCCAGTCGGGACTCCCCGAGACCATGTCGATCACGTCCCTGTCGGCCTGTTGGGCGTACTGAATCACCCGGAAAAATTGTGGTGTCTCGTAGTCCATACCCGACGGTATTCGTCGATCCCCGTCGGTCTTTCTGTCCGCGACGACCGCGCTCACCGCCGGACCAGCAACGTGACCGCCCCCAGCGCGAGCAGTAGTACGCCCCAGAACAGATCACCCAGCGGGAGGAAACCGATCACCAGCGTGACGATGCCAGAGGTCAGGAGCGACCAGCCGAGTGTCGTGCGGTAGGCCATACCGCTGATTGGCGTCGCCGACGGATAATTGGTCGCTCTGTTGATCAGTTACCGGCCAGACATCGACGACACTCTCACCGCTGGACCAACCGTTATTTCCCCGACCGTCGAACGCACAGCTATGTCAGAGGATGCTGCCGAGGACCCGATCGAATCCCGTGTCGGGAAGGCGTTGCGTGAGACCGAGGCGACCGTTGCCGTCGCCGAATCCTGTACGGGCGGCCTGATCGGGTCGTTACTGACCGACGTGCCCGGTTCGAGTGACTACTTCGATCGCTCCGTCGTTACCTACTCCTACGACGCCAAGCGGGACGTGCTTGCCGTGAACCGTGAGACGCTCGACGAGGTCGGTGCCGTGAGTGAACCGGTCGCTCGGCAGATGGCACAGGCCGTCAGAGACACGGCGAACACGACGTGGGGTATCGCGACGACGGGCGTCGCCGGTCCCACCGGCGGCAGCGATGAGACACCCGTCGGGACGGCCTACATCGGGGTCGCCTACGCCGCGCCCTGGGGCAGCGGTGACTCGACGACGACGGTCGCGCGCTACGAGTTCGACGGCGACCGGACGACGGTCAAGCGACACATTGCCGAGCAGGCGCTCGCCGATCTGCTCGATGCCGTCGAGACGCGGCGCTGATCCCTTCGGCCCGCTGGCTTTCGCTCGTCGTCGAGTGGCAGGCGACTGGAAACCGCCCATCGTTATGCCGGTCGCTGTCTAGGCCCCACTGCATGAACAAACGTGGGCACGTGTTGAACGCGGCCCTGCTGAGCATCGGACTGGGCTACGTCCTCCAGCCCTCGGGCGACGTGGAGACGTTCGTGACCATCGCCGAGGTGTCGGTCCCGGTGATCCTCGGGGCGCTGTTCCCCGATGTCGACACCGCCTTCGGCCGCCACCGCAAGACGCTGCACAATCTGCCCGTACTGGCGATTATCGCCGCCTATCCGCTGTACTTCGGAAACCTCGACTGGGTGTGGCTCGGCGTCGTCACTCACTACGCGCTGGACTACTTCGGGTCGCGCCGCGGCATCGCACTGTTCTATCCGCTGTGGGACAAGGAGTTTGGGTCACCGACCGGCGTGACGACCACCAGCGACTACGCCGAGATAGTCACCGTCGCCGTGACGGCGTTCGAGATCGCCGTCGCGATCGCGCTCGTCCACGTTCTCCCACGATATCTCCCGACCGCTGTCGTCCAGTTCGTCGGACTGGCCTGACCGCTGACGACTTCCTAATACACCTTCACGTCGTCGAATTTACCTTCATACGCGACGTGGTTGGGGTGTGTCGATGCCGTCCCCTGCAGAAAGAGGCGATCGAGTTTCGACCAGCTATTTTCATAGCCCAGATGGCAGAACTCGATCGCCCGGCGGAGACGATGGCTCACCCCGTCGCGATGGAAGACACGGCGAGGTGCGCCGTCTGAGAGCGCCGTCACGAGATCGTCGAGATCGGTGATGTCGCGCTCGAACTCCGTCCACGCCTCTCCGACCGTCCCGCGGACGTGGGCGTACGACGAGGTGAACGGCTCGATATCGAAGTCGCTGGCGAGGGCCTGCGCCCGGTGATTGTGGTGGGACCAATGTTTCGGGTTGTACACCTCGATCGCGTCGATCCGTTCGCGGTGCTCTCGAATCGCCGCCCGGTCGAGACTGACGTTGAGGAACTCCGGGTGGGGGACGAGCGTCGCAGCACCTTGCCGGTCGAGTTCTGCAAGCGTTCCGCCGAGGGTCAAAAAGTCGGGAATCGGTTCCGAGAGACCGATCGCGAGGACGTGGCGACGCTGCTGCCAGTTGCCGGCAAACAGTTCCCGTGCCGGAAACACCGCTAGCTCGTCGTCGGTAAATCGCGCCGCACGTCGCTGAATGTCGGGGAAACGAGTGAAGTGAGGTGCGTAGACGAGTGCGTCGAGTCCCCTGGCTTTCGCACGCTCGACGACGCACTCGTCGAGTACTTTCACGTGCATATCCACCCGGAACCCAGTCACGTGCCGGCGATACTGCGACGCGACAGATAGGGATTACTATTCGGAGTACGACGGCGCTGTTTGCGATACACGAACAGCAGCCATCCGACAGCAATTGCTGAACACCTGATACATCGACAGTTTAAATACCGTACGGGTGACACGTACTGTACGTAGGAAATCGGTGGCTCATGTCCGATGGTGCTCACGAGTTCCCGTTCGGGGGCGACGCGTTCGACGACGCCCTAGCCGCACTCACGGAGCGTGGCTGTAACTTCCTCGTCGTCGGCGTCGCACCGCGTGGTGCTCACGACCGCGTCTCACGACAGCTGTTCGGAGCCGATGCACCGGCTCGACGACGACTCCTCGTCTTGCTCGGACGCAACGACGCCGGACTCGAACGACGGCTCGGTGCGTCGCCACTCCAGATGACGCCTGGCACTGTCGCGGTCGTTCGCCACTCGATGCTCGCACGGAGCGCGGCCGCACAGCCGGTTCAAGAACCGTTCGCGAGTCAGGTCGAGAGCGACACTCTCACCGAACTCGGGCGTACGATGGCAGACGACGTACTGGAGTTCGTCCAGACGACGACCCACCGCGAACCGGGATGGCTCAGGCTCGGCTTCGACGCGCTCCTCCCGCTGGTCGAACACTACGAGCGAGAACCGCTCTTTCGATTCCTGCGGACCGTCACCCAGCGGATCAGGGCCGTCTCCGGCATGGGACACTTTCACCTGTCGGTCCCCATCGACGATCCGCTGGTCGAACAGTTGCGACCGATCTTCGACGGCATCGTGGAAGTGCGGGCCGTCGACGGAGGCTTCCAGCAGCGCTGGCATCTGACCGCCGAGGACTGCACCTCGGCGTGGCACCAGCTCTGATCGCTCACTCTCTTCGCTCCGGCACGAACCCATCTCTTCGAGCACACGACTGCCGCGACCAAAGCTTAATTACAGCGACCGCGACAGTACGACCGTATGGCCGTCTATCGCTTCCGAGTCAAGGCAGAAGGCGCGACGGCACCGTTCTGGCGGGACATCGAGATCGGGGCCGACCGGAGCCTTGCCACACTCGGGGCGACCATCGTCGATGCGGTGGGTGTCGACGACCACCATCTCTGGTTTTTCGGTATCGGTCAGGAGTACTGGGCCAGTCCGGTCAAGTATCTCTGTCACCGGGAGTACGCGTCCCGCTCCAGTGGCGGACCGATGTGGTGGGACGAAGACGTGTTCGACGCCGCCGAGACCAGTGTCGGGACGCTCGGTCTCGATCAGTGGAACACGCTCTGTTTCGTCTGTGACTACGTCAACGACCGACGGTTCTACGCGATCCTCCACGAGATTACCGACGCGGACGGCCAGCGCTCTGCGACGCTCACCGACGGTCGGGGACGGCTCCAGTTCGACGGGACGGATCCGCAGTGAGTCAACCACAAAAAACGCCGGCCCTCGGATCGATCCCGCGAGTCTAACGAACGTTTTTATGCTCCCCTCTCGTGTCCACGGATAATGCCACGCTGGGAGTGTGCTATCGACGCTGATGGGGAAGTCTTCGACCGCGTGGAAGACCTGATCGTTCACCAGTCGACCGAGCACGATCGTATCGAATGCAAAGTCTGCGGTGCCGTCCTGCCAGACGGCTACTTCGCGATCCGCCACGCCTTCGACGAACACAGCCGCGCAGAGTACGTCCGGGCCTACGACGCCGACGCTTCTGAGGTCCGCCGACGAGAGAACGTCAAGGAGAGTATCGAGGAGATCGCCGACATCCGCGAGGTCATCGACCGCCTCGAAGGTAACGAAAGCAGGGCCTGATACGGATCGTTGTCGCCGTTTGCCCGGTCGACCGCCCGACTGCGTGCGGTCGATCCGGTCCAGATCTACAACAATCCGTATGAGAAGACGGTGTCGCTCCGCGGCGACCCGATCATTCTCCGTGCGTCGAGAGCAGATAGCCGCCGGTGCCGATCGCGACGACGCCAGCCAGCAGTGCCACCATCCGAAGCAGGTGCTGTGTCCCTCCAAGTGGCGGTTCGCCGGTGCTCGTGGTGACGATGTCGTATATCGCGATCTCCTCACGCAGCTGTTGGATCTCTGCGTCGCTCGGCGTCGTCGGGGTCTCGCCTTCCCTCTCGGGTTCGTCTCGCGCCCGATATTCGGCAGCTCTGAGCGGTTCGTCGGCCGGCGGTAAGTCCGCATTCACGGGGCGCTCGATCACGACCGATTGCGCTTTCTCGCGCTCGCTGTAGCGTTCGAACTCGGCGAGATCAGCTTCTGATGGATAGGAGAACTCACCGGCACCCTCTCCGAGCGGGACTGTCATACGGCCGCCGCGCTGCAGCGTCTCGACGTACAGTTCCTGTCCTCGATCGGAGAGATTTTGGTACTCGACGATCGTGTAGCCCTGCCGTTCCAGCATCGTCTCGTTCTCGGTCGTCCCGGCGTTCGTCTCGTGGTACAGCACTGGCTGGACCGGGGCAAGCGATGGGGCGATCAGGAGGACGAACCCCACAGCCACCAGTACCGCACCGATCTTACTGCGCCGAGTGAGCGATCCCAGATCGGGACTCATTGCAGATCGGCCCCCTGAAATCGCAGGTAACCGACGACGAGTGGCACCACCAGCCAGACGGCAAACACCAGCAGCGACACTTCTTCGGAGAGATACACCGGCAGGTCGCCACTGGCATCCGCCGCCCGCTGGAAGACGCGCTGCTCCATCTCCTCGGGCAAGAACATGTTCGTCCCTTTCCGATACGCTGTGAGCGGACTCACGTACGTCACCGCGTTGTACAGATCGAGGTTCGCCTCGAAGCCGAGCAGCGTCCGATGGACCCACTGTGCGATCATGAACACGCTGAGTCCCGGAACGACGAACAGCAACACGAGTACGAAATACGAACCGACGGCGGCGGCGATCGCGCGGCTCCGCGCGCCGACGGCCGACGAGACCGCCACGGCGATCGAGACGAAGACGCTCCCGTACAGCAGCGTCATCACGAGCAGGCCGGCCACGAGTCCGACGGGTACAACGCCGTTGCGGGCGACACCGCCCGCCGCGGCCGTCAGG
>Ga0207771_100539_pt1 | contig 21635 bp, 21 predicted proteins | sample A23M2SouthBayCA_2_FD_187731 | JGI IMG/M metagenome (GOLD analysis project Ga0207771, IMG submission 187731) | Aerobic enrichment media microbial communities from Eden Landing Ponds, California, USA - A23 M2 (2) (SPAdes) | ecosystem: Environmental > Aquatic > Marine > Unclassified | place...
CGAGCGCGCTCGTCTCGTGGCCGGCGAACAGGAACGTCACCGCGTTGTCGACGAGCTCGTCGTCGTCGAGCGCGCCGACCTCCGCGGCCGCGACGAGCGTCCCGAGCAAGTCGTCGGCGTCGGCGGGAGTCGCCGGCGGCCCGGCCGCGCGTCGCTCGGCGACGAGGTCGCGGACCGCCTCCCGGAGCGCGGCGACCCGTCGCCGGTACCGCCGGTTCGTCGCCGTCGGCACCCACTCGGGGAGGAAGGAGGTGAGCCGGGTCGTGTCGTACCGCTCGGTGATGCTCTCGGCCGCCGCTCGGACCGTGTCGCGCTCGGCCTCCACGTCGGGGCCGAGCAGGCTCTCCGCGAGCACGGCGAACGCGTAGTCGGTCGCCGCGGCGCCGAGGTCGACGACCGCGCCGTCGTCCCAGCCTGCGGCCGTCTCGCAGGCGTGGTCGACCATCGCGTCGCCGTAGGCCGCCACCTGCTCGCGGAAGAACGCCGACCGCACCGCCGTCCGCTGCTCGCGCCACGCCGCCCCCTCGGCGAGGAACAGCCCGTCGCCGAGGAGGCTGCCGAGCTGGTCGCGGGGCATCTCCCCCTTCTCGTAGCGGTCGTGGTCGTCGACGAGCACGCGTCGGATCGCGACCGGGTCGCTCACGAGGTAGCTCTCCGTGCCGAAGACGTCGTACCGGAACACCCCGCCGTGCTCGGCCGCGTTGCGCTCGTAGAAGTCGAGCGCGTCGGCCGCGAGCGCGTGGACGTTACCGAGGACGGGGAGCCCGTCGGGACCGGACGGTTCGGCCACGATGTCCGGGTCGGCCGGGGCGTCCGCGTCGGTCTGGCCGCCCGTCCGCCGGGTCGGTCCGGCGTCGGACGGTCGTGACGTGTCGTTCACACGTCCGAGTCGGGCCGTGTGAGCGGAGAGGGTTCGCACGGACATGTCCGTGTATTTTTATATTAGCGGGCGATGAACCACCTCGCCGATGCGGTACGTCCACGTCGAGTTCACGTTCTCACCCGCGCTCCGTCACCCGATGCACGACTTCCTCGACGAGGGGGAGACGACACGCCGGTCGGAGCTTTTGACGTGGCGACGGCTCCCGGACGGGACGCTCGTGACGCTGTTCCGCGTCGTCGCGCCCCGGGAGCCGTATCTCGAGCGGCTCCGCACGATCGACTCGATCGAGCGGTTCGAGACGGCCCCCGGCGACGAGGGGTTCTACCTGAAGGCCCACGAGACGCTCGGCGGCTCGCTGGAGGCGTTCCTCGGCGCGTTCGAGGACACCGACTTCCTCTCGGTGCCGCCGGTCGTCTACCGGTCGCGGGGACGGCTGTCGCTCGGCGTCGTCGGCCCGCCGGACCAGCTCCGGGCGTCGTTCGCCGCGCTGCCGGACGACATCGGCGTCACCGTCGATCGGCTCGGGGAGTACGTCGGCGGGCGGCGACCGGCCGGCGTCGGCCTCACGGAGCGCCAGCGCGAGGCGGTGCGTGCCGCGGCTAATGTCGGCTACTACGACGTGCCCCGGTCGGGAAGCGTCGCGGACGTGGCCGACGAACTCGGCTGTGCGTCCTCGACGGCGGGGGCGCATCTCCGCAAGGCCGAAGCCGCGCTCGTCGACGCGTGGCTCGACGGGTAGGACGGTCGGCATGCCGCGAGCGGGAAGGGAACCCGACCGTCACAGCCGGTCGAGGAAGGCGTCGAACGCGCCGCTCTCGGGGTGGACGTGCGTGTACGTGCCGAGCGTCCGGTGTTCGGTGAGCCCGTCGCGTCCCCCGTCGATGCCGTCGCCCCGGCGGACATCGAAGGCGAACCGCGCGTCCGGCGCGACCTCAGCCTCGGAGTAGTGGAACTCGTGGCCCCGGAGCGTCCCTCCCTGCGATGCGGTGAGCGTGTCGGTCGTCGCCGCGAGTTCGACGTGGTCGAGCGCCTGATATCGGTCACGCATCCGCACGTCGGCGGGGAGGACGCCGGCCATCGTGTACCGGTCACCGTCCGTCGTCGTCAGCGACTCGGCCAGCGCCATCAGCCCGCCGCACTCGCCGAACACTGAGAGCCCGTCGGCGGCGCGGTCCGCGATGGACGACAGCGCAGGGCCGGCCGCGAGCTCCTCGGCGTGGAGTTCGGGGTAGCCGCCGGGGAGATACACCCCGTCGCAGTCGGGGAGATCGTCGCCTGCGGCCGGCGCGAACGTCACCACCTCGGCGCGGTCGCGGAGCCGCTCGACCGCCGCCGGATAGCGGAACCGGAACGCGGCGTCGTGAGCGAGCGCGACCGTCGCGTCCATGTCCGAGCGCGATGCGAACGGGTCCGACGCGTCCGGCTCGGGCGGCGTCCGCGCGACCTCGCGGAGCCGGTCGACCCGCACGTGGGCGGCCGCGTCGGCGAGCGCGTCGTCCGGGAGCGGTGCCTCGTCGCCGAGGTGGAGGCCGAGGTGACGGTCGGGAATCTCAAGTCGGTCGTCCGGCGGGATGCGCCCGAAATACGTCAGCTCTGCGGGCAGCGCGTCGCGGATGCCGTCCTCGTGGCGGCCGCCGTGGGCGCGCTGGACGAGGACGCCGGCGACGTCGATGTCTCGGTCGGCGCGGGCGGCGTACTCGCGGAACCCGTGTGCCGTCGCCGCGACGCTCTCCATCCCCGCGCTCGCGTCGACGACGAGGACGACCGGCAGGTCGAGCGCCTCCGCGACGGCCGCGGTGCTGGAGACGTCGCCGTCGTACAGCCCCATGACGCCCTCGACGACGCAGACGTCGCCGTCGCCGCGATGGTAGTTCCGCCGGAGCCCCTCGCGACCCTGCAGCCAGTGGTCGAGTGTCCGCGACGGCCGCCCGGCGACCTGCTCGTGGTGGCTGGGATCGATGAAGTCCGGCCCCGCCTTCGCCGGCTGAACCGACACGCCGTCATCTGTGAGCGCGCGGAGGACGGCGAGCGTCGCGACGGTCTTGCCGACGCCCGAGCGCGTCCCCCCGAGGACGAACCCGTCCATCGTCACGGCGCCGGCGGCTCGTCGACGAGGCGGTCGTAGACGGTCACGAGCCGGTCGCGAACGTCCGCCATCGGGACGCCGGCGCGGTCGGCCAGCGCGAGGGCGCCGCCCATGCCGACGCCCTCCTTCGCCTCGCCGGCGACGTACGCGTCCGTCGCCGGGTGCGTGAGTCGCTCGAACCCCGGGTCGGTGACGGTGAGCTCGACGTCGAGGTCGGCCGCCAGCCCGGCCACGTCTGCGCTGTCGTCGCCCGCGACGAACGACGTCGTCGCGAGCGAGAGCGGCGCCTCGACGCCCGCGTGCCGGGCGAGCGCGGCGGCGGCGGCCATCTGTGTCCCACCGGCGAGCAGGACGTCCGTGTCCGTCTCGGCGGCACCGACGGTCAGCCCGGCGACGACCGCGAGCACGGGATCACCGACCGACCGCAACGCGGCGACCGGGTCGCCCGCGGCACCACCCTCGGCGAGGTCGCTGGCCGTGAGTCCCTCGTCGACGACCCGACGCTTGAGCGCGAGCGGGTTGTCGGGCAGCGACGAGGAGACGCTGGGTCGCTCGCCCAGCGCCGCGAGCACGCCGAGCGCGGTGGTCGTCCCGCCGGGCACCGTCTCGCCGACGGCGAGCGCGTCGTCCGGGAGCGAGCGACCGAGTTCGCGGCCGCGCTCGAAGGCGGCGTCTGCGTCGGGAACGGCCTGTGCCTCGCGCACGTCCGCGCCCGTCGACGCGCCGGTCGCGACCGTGGGGGCGTCCGTCGGCCGGGCGAGCCCCGCGTTGACGGCGAGCGTCGGGAAGTCGAGCAGTTCGCGGACGGCCCGTGTGACGACGGCAGGGGTCGGACAGCCGGTCGGACTGAGGGGGACGACGGGCGCCCGAACCGGGCGGCCGTACTCGACGATCTCGAGGTCGGCCGCGGGCGTGTGGACCATCACGTCGGGCGCCGCGCCCGCGGCGCTGATGCCGTCGATGCGCGCTGTCACCGTGTTGCCGCCGACGAGGACGAAGCGTCGGGGCGACTCGTCGCTCACCGCCGCACCCCTTCACCGTCTGTCGCGACGGGCGGCGTCGTGGTCAATCCCGCGTCGGCTCCCGTTCCGGCATCGGCGAGCGTGCGCCGTCGGGCAACCGCGGCGTGAATGGCGTCGGTGAGCCGGGGATGCGTCTCCAGTGGCGCGGCGTACTCGACGCCGCCGCGGTCGAGCTCCAGCGCCGCCGGGATGCGCTGCTCGGTGGCCTCGCTGCGGGCGACGAACAGCGGGACAGCGACCGTCTCGGGGTTCGAGACGTTGTACCGGACGCATTCGACAGTCGGGTTCTGGACGAGATAGCAGGTGACCACCTCGTCGTACTCGCTGCGCCGGCGGAGCCGCCCGGCGTGGTAGCCACCTGTCCGCCGGTGGTGTCGGTTTGAGCTGCTCCCGAAGCCGACGAGGACGAGACTCACGTCCTCGTCGCCTGAGCGGAGCGCCCGCGCTCGCTCCGCGAGAACGTCGGTGACGGCCGGGCTCTCCCCGGGCGGGTCACAGTAGTAGACGTCGCCGGGGACGACCGACAGCGCCCGCGGGACCGCATCGAGCGTGTCGCGGGTGTGAGCGGCACACATCGGCACCGCATACACCCGGTCGGCGGTCAGCGACCGCAGTCGGTCGCCGAGCTCCCGGTGTGGCTCGCTCTCGTAGGTGGCGACCTCGACACGGTCGACGGCGGCCCGGTCGGCGAGCCGCTCCGCGTGCGTCTCGAACACCTCGCGTGCGTTTCCGTCCTCCCGACCGACGAGCAGCAGTGTCTCCGTTGTCATGGGTGGTGCCCGGCGTTAGACAACTTCACTTGTCTTATTCCAAATGGGCTTGCTTGAGAGTGGGCACAGCTCCCCATATAGGTTGCGGTGGACGCGGGTCGGTGGGACGAACGCGTCGCGTCCGTGCCTCGTCAGGCCCGGACGACGAGCACCGAGAGGTCGGAGAACGGAGAGTCCTCGGGCGCGCTCCCCCCGGCATGGGCCGCGAGCTCGCCGAGCGTCGACCGCGTGATCGATTCGTCCTCGTGGGTGAGCCGCTCGCAGACGAGCGCCGGACGGTCGGCGTCGGCCCCCGCGTCGAGCAGGTCCGCGGCCACGTCGCCGGGCATCCAGTCGTACGGACGCGGCAAGACGAGCAGGTGTCGCTCGCCGACCGCCGCACGGAGGCGGTCGAGGTCGTCACCGAGGTCGCCGCTCTTGTGGAGCGTGACGAACGCCGACGCCTCCATCGGCGTCCGGGCGCGGCTCGCCGCCACCTGGAGCGCGGAGATGCCGGGGACGACCCGGACGGGGGCGTCGACGGCCGCTTCCACCTTCCCGAGGAACTGATAGCCGGAGTGGTTCGGGTCGCCCATCAGCGCCGCCGTGCCACTGTCGCCGTCGGCGACCCGGTCGGCGAACGCGCCGAGCGTCGCCCCCTCGTCCCGGTAGCCGCAGGTCAGCAGGTCGGCGTCGGTCCGGTCGGCGACGAACTCCACGACCGTCTCGAAACCGACGACGACGTCGGCCTCGCGGAGCGCCCGCTCGCCGCGCGGCGTCAGGAACGCCGGGTTGCCGGGGCCGATGCCGACCGCGTGGACGGCCGACTCGACTCCCGCCGGCTCCGGCGCCGCGGCCGCGACCGCCGCCGGGTCCGGGCCGGCGTCGAGGTCGTAGTCGCTCACGGTCCGGGTGCCTCCAGGGTGACGTCGCCGGCGCGGACGTCGCTCGCGACGTGGACGAGCTCGTTCGTCAGGCCAGCCGCGAGCCCGCTGCCACCGCGTCGGCCGACGTTCGTGACCGCGGGGACCCCGTGGTCGGCGGCGACCGCACGGAGCCGCTTGCGGCTCTCGGCGGCCTTCACGAAGCCGACCGGCGTCGCGACGACGACCGCCGGCCGTGTCCCCTGTTCGATACAGTCGGCGAGCGCGAGCGCCGCGGTCGGGGCGTTGCCGACGACGGCGATAGCGTCGTCGTAGACGCCCTCTTTGTCGAGCTCGAGCACGGACGCCGCGGTCCGGGTCATCCCCGTCTCCTCGGCCAGTTCCGCGCCGTTTCCGATCGCCTTCCGCACCGGGCAGTCGTGACCCCGGCCCGTGATTCCGGCCTTGACCATCGTGATGTCCGTCACGACGGGCCGTTCGTCGAGCACGGCCCGCGCCCCGGCACGGACGGGCTCGCTCTCGTCGGAGCCGGTGAAGCGGACGAGATGTTGGAACTCCGGGTCGCCGGTCGCGTGGACCGCCTTCGCGCGGACGCGGTCGGCCAGCGTCTCCTGTGGCACGAGCTCGTGAACCCGGTCCATGCTCGTCTCCGCGATCTCCATCGCGTCCGACGTGGTCGCGCCGAGGTCGGCGTACGCCTCGGTCCCCCCGTCGGGCCGCGCATCGTCAGTCATCGGCCACCTCCGTGCCGAGCGCGGTGTCGGGGTCGAACAGCCAGAGCGCGACGCGCAGGTCCGCCGGGTCGCCCGCCGCGGCCGCCGCTCGGAGGCTCGCCGTCGGCGGCGCGAGCAGCCGGTCGACGAGCCGGTCGGCGAGCGCCTCGACCGCGTCGCGCTGACCGTCAGTGAGCCCGCCAGACGCGTCGAGCGCATCGAGCGCCGTCGCGAGCTCGCGGCGCTTGCGCTCCTCCGCGTGTTCGCGGATCGCAGCCACGACGGGCTCGGTGGCCTGCCCGTCGGAACCGGACTGCTCGACGACCTCCTCGGCGAGCGGGACATCGTCCCGGCTGCCGGCCGACGGCGGCTGTGAGCGCGGTCGGCGGTCGGGCTCAGTCGTCATCGCTGGTCACCTCCGGGCGGTCACCGGCGGCACGCGCCTCCAGTTCCCCGTCGGCGCGAAGGTTGAGGTCGCGCAGCCGGTCGGCCGTCGCCTCGTCGGCGTCCCACAGGTCACGCTCGATGGCTTCGAGCAGCGTGTCCGTGATGGACTCGAGCGCCCACGGGTTCACGTCGCGGAGCCACTCCTGTCGGTCCTCGTCGAAGGCGTAGCGGTCCGCGACCGCCTCCCAGAGCGTATCGCTCACGACGCCGGTGGTCGCGTCCCAGCCGAGGACGACGTCGACCGTCGAGGAGAGGTCGCCCGCCCCCTTGTAGCCGTGCTCCTCCATCGAGTCGAGCCACTCGGGGTTGAGCACGCGGGCGCGCATCGCCTTTCGCACCTTCTCCTCGTTGGTGTACACGTCGACGTTGTCCGGGTCCGAGGAGTCGCCGACGTAGGCAGCCGGCTCCTCGCCGGCCGTCTCCGCGACGGCGGTGATGAACCCGCCGTGGAACGCGTACCAGTCCGAGGAGTCGAACTCGTCCTGCTCTGCGGTGTCCTCGATCTTCACCGTCGCCTCCACGCCGGAGAGCCGGCGCTCGAACGCGTCGTGGGCCTCAGTCGTCTTCCCGCGCGAGCCGAGCGCGTAGCCGCCCCACTGCACGTACACCTCGGCGAGGTCGGCGCGGTCGTCCCAGTTCCCCTCGTCGACCGCCTTGTTCGTCCCCGCGCCGTAGCCGCCGGGCTTCGTCGTGAAGACGCGGTGTTTGGCGGCCGTCTCGGGGTTCTCAACGCCCTCGTCGGCGAGCGCCGCGGCGTCTTCCTCGACGTGTTTCTTCACGTAGTTCTCCGCGTGGGACTCGCCGAGGTCGACCACGGCGTCGACCGCGTCGTGGACGACGCTCGCGGCCTGCGGGAACGCGTCCCGGAACAGCCCGGAGACCCGCGTGGTCACGTCGATGCGCGGCCGGCCGAGTTCGTCAAGCGGAATCGGCTCCACGTCCTCGACGCGGCCGGCGTCGGTCCACTGCGGCTCGACGCCCATCAGCGCGAGCACCTGCGCGATCGTCTCGCCGCGCGTCCGCACCGTCGGGGTGCCCCACGCGACGACGCCGATCTCCTCGGGGTACTCCCCCTCCGCGTCCCGGTGGCGCTCTGCGACCCCGTCGGCCACCTCGCTGCCGACTTCCCAGGCGCTCCGCGCGGGCACCTTCCGCGGGTCGAGCGTGTAGAAGTTCCGGCCGGTCGGCAGCAGGTCGACGCCGCCACGGGTTGGCGCGCCGCTGCCGCCTGGCGGGACGTACTCGCCGGCCAGCGCGTCGGCCGTCCGGGGGATTTCTGCCTCTGCCCCGGCAACGCGGGGCGCGGCCTCCTCGCAGATGAACGTCAGCGCCTCGCGCAGGTCGTCGTGGGCACCGCCGGCCACGCGGGCGTCACCCAGCGGGTCGATGTCGACGATCATGAGGTTCAGGTTCACCTCGTCGTCCGGCCCGGCGGCGCGCTCGTCGGCCGGGAGGTCGAACCCCTCGGCTGCGAGCGTCGCAACGAGGTCGAGACTCATCTCGTACACCTCGTCGGCGGCCTCGGCGTACGTCATCCCCAGCGTCTCGTCGTACGTCCCCGGCTCGTCGAGCATCCGCTGGTAGTCGACGCCGAGCACGCCCGCGACGCTCTCGCGGAGGCTCGGTGCACCGGGGTTCTCGAGCCGGGTGAGCGCGACGAGATACTCGACGAGCCGGTCGTCGGCCGGTGGCTCGCCCATCGTGTGTAGCCCCATTCGGATCTGAGTGGTCTTCACGTCCGTCAGATACTCGTGGACGCGCTCGACGAGCTCGTCGACGTCGACCTCGTCGCCCGACACCTCGCCCTCGGCGAGCGTCGTCCCCGCCTCGTCGGGGCCGCGCACGTCCGCTTTCTCGTCGATTTCGCCGGCCGTCCCGAGCTCGACCGCGAGGTCGAGCTCGGCCACCGTCTCGCGGAGCAGTTCCTCGAGGTGTTCGCCGTCGTCGGTTCGGGCGTCCTCCATCCCGGCCTCCCGGTAGCGGTCGGCGAGTTCCTCGAGCTCGGCGAGGTCGTCGTACGTGCCGGCGTTCGCCATCACCGGCGTGAGGTGGTCGACGACCGCGGCGTACGACCGCCGCTTCGCCTGCGTCCCTTCGCCGGGGTTGTTGATGACGTACGGGTAGACGTTCGGAAGGTCGTCGACGAGCCCGTCTGGCGCGCTCGCACCGTTCAGCCCGACGGTTTTGCCGGGGAGCCACTCGAGGCTCCCGTGCGTGCCGAGATGGACGACGGCGTCCGCGCCGAACGACTCCCGGAGCCACCCGTAGAAGGCGACGTAGTCGTGTGGCGGCTGGAGGTCCGAGTCGTGGTACACCTTCGAGGGGTCCATCCCGAAGCCGCGGGGGGGCTGGACGGTGACGAGCACGTTGCCGAACTCGACGCCGGGGATCGCGAACGGGCGGTCCGGCGGCTCGCCCCACTCCTCGCGGATCGACTCGGCGAGCCGGTCGTCCAGCGCGTCGAACCAGTCGCGGTAGCAGGCCGGCGAGACGGTGTCGACGCTCAACTCGCGGACGTCCTCTGGGGCGACCCAGCGGTCGTCCAGCGTGAGCTGGTCGGTCAGTTGCCCGATGAGCGCCTCGCCGTCTGGCGGAGCCGCCCCGCCGATGTCGTAGCCGCGGCCTCGGAGCTCGTCGAGCAGGTTGGCGGTGCTTTCGGGCGTGTCGAGGCCGAACGCGGTGCCGATGCCGTCGTCGCTCGGCGGGTAGTTGTGGAGGACGACGGCGACGCGCTTCTCGTCGGCGGGCGTGTGGCGAAGTTCGGCCCAGTTCACCGCGAGCCGCGCGGCGTGGTCGACGCGGTCCTCGATGGGGAAGTGCTGCTTCGGGGCGCTCCCGATACCTGCGTCGTCGTCGGTTCGTTCCTTCCCGCTGATGGGGTGGGTGATGACGTTGCCGTCGAACTCCGGGAGCGCGACCGACAGCGCGAGCTCGAACCCCATCACGCCCGTCTCGCTCGACTCGTAGCGCGAGCGCGAGCGCATCGTCGTCACGGTCTGGATGACGGGCACGCCGAGCCGGTCGAGGAACACGTCCTCGGCGTCGCCACCCTCGTCGTCCGCGCTGCGCCCGCGCTCGTCCATCGACAGCGAGAACATGAACGACGAACAGACGGCGTCGACGACTGGCTCGCCGTCCTCGAGGAGCCACTCGTCGGTCACTCGCTCGGCGTCCCACCCCTCACCGTCCTCGGTCGCCGGGTTACAGAAGACGGGGAGCGCGTTCGCACCCTCCCGCTCGACGGCGCGGACCTGTGCGTCCACGTACCGGGTGTTCTCGTGGGTCCAGTGCGACTCGTAGAACCAGACGGCGACCGTCGGCCGGTCGGGGTCGAACGTCGCCCGAAGCTCCTCGTAGGAGGCGCCCGGATGGTCCGGGTGGTACACCCCCTCCGTCGGCAGGTCGACGGGGTCGTCGTGGGGACACGGCTCGTCGAACGCGTCGACGAGATAGCGGACGCAGTTCGCGACGTTCGCCGTGCCCCCCTCGTCGAGGTACTCGTACACCCGGTCGCGGGTGGCCGCGTCGACCGTCGTGTCCTCGAACGCGTAGGCGTCGCCGGTCGATTTGACGACCAGCGGAATCCCCGCCTCGGTCAGCCGGTCGACCGCGTGCTCGTAGCCGGGCATGCTGCCTTCCCCCCCGTGGAGCCACAGGATGACCGCCGTCGCATCGCCCACTTCGTCGAGGAAGGTATCGACGTCCGCGACGCCGTCGAGGTCGCTCTCCGACCGGGCGACCACGTCGGCCCCGACCCGTTCGGCCGCGCGCCCGACAGCGCCCAGCTCATTCTCCGTCGCCGTGTACAGTCCGATGGTTGGCATAACGTTGTTAAACCTCCGTTTCGGTAATACAAGTGTGATTGAATCGAGCACAACTGAAAAGTATTCCGGCGGGCGACCGTCGTTCGCCGACATCGTCGGTCGGTCGGCGCTGAAGGAGGCGCTGTTGACCGTCGCGACCGACGACGCGCTCGACGGCCTCCTCGTCGAGGGGGAGAAGGGGACCGCGAAGTCGACCGCGGTGCGCGCGCTGGCGGGCGTGCTCCCCGAACAGCGCGCCGTGGCGGACTGCCGATACGGCTGTCACCCGACCGACGCCGAACTGCAGTGTGCCGAGTGCCGCGAACGGACCGACCCGCCGACCGAAACGCGGCCCGTTCCGGTTGTCACCCTCCCGCTGGGGGCGACCCGCGACCGCGTCGTCGGGACGCTGTCGGTGGCCGACGCGATGGCCGGGGAGGCGACGTTCGACCCCGGCCTGCTCGCGCGAGCCCACCGCGGGGTCCTCTACGTCGACGAGGTGAACCTGCTCGACGACCATCTCGTCGACACCCTACTCGATGCGGCCGCGAGCGGCGTCAACCGCGTCGAGCGCGACGGCGTCTCCGTCAGCCACCCCGCGGCGTTCACGCTCGTCGGTACGATGAACCCCGAGGAGGGAGACCTCCGGCCACAGCTCCGCGACCGGTTCGCGCTGAGCACGACCGTCACCGGCCTCGACGACATCGAGGACCGGGTCGCCGTCATCGAGCACGCGCTCGACCGCAGGGAGAGTGCGGACGGCGCGAGCGGGAGTGAGCGAAGCGAACGACACGCGAGCAGTGCAGGCGAAGCGAGCGGTGCAACCGCGAGTCGCGGGCACGACGACGAACAGGGAGAGAGCGGCGGCCCCGCCGAACGGCTGGCGGCCGCCCGCGAACTGCTCCCCGCCGTCGAACTCCCAGATCAGTTCGCGGCCGACATCGCGGAGCTGTGTCGCGACGCCGGCGTCGACGGCCACCGCGGCGACATCGCGACCGCCCGTGCAGCGCGCGCGCTCGCGGCGCTCGACGGCCGCCGGACCGTCGTCGAACCGGACGTCCGCCGTGCGGCCGAACTCGCGTTGGGCCACCGGCTTCAGTCCACGCCGTTCGAGGACGCACCCGACCCCGAGGACGTCGTCGACGACCACTTCGAGGACAGCGAGGAGCGCGGGGGAGACGACGAACGGACCGAGGACGCCGACGAAGGTGAGGGAGACGGAGAAGCCGACGAACACGGGGGAAGTGCAGAGGACGCCGATAGGGAGGGCGAAGGCGACCGGGGCGGCGAGGACGACCGGAGCGGTGGCAGGGACGACGGCGGTGATGAACCGAGCGGCGGGGCGTCGTCCGAGCCGAACGGGGAGGGCGGGAACGACGAGAGTGAGCCGACACCGGCTGGAGCGGAGTCGGGCGATGGGAGCCGCAACGGAGGAGCTGATGAGGCGAACGGCGGAACGGACGAGGCCGACGGCGCGGACGACGAAGGGTCCGACGCCGATGGCGGAGAGGAGACGGACGGAACGCCGCTCGTTCCGGGTGCGGCCCGTGCGTCGGTCGGTGAGTCGGCCGCACCGGCGCTGTCGGTCCCCGAGGCCGACACGGCGGAAACCGAGGGGAGCGGGCGGGCGGACGCGGCCCCAAACCCGGACGGCACCGGACCGCGCGTCCGCACGGAGCGGGCCGAAACCGGGGACCGGCTGGACGCCGCAGCGTCCGTGCGCGCGGCGGCGAACCGCGGGGCCGACACCGTCGGTTCGCGGGACCTCAGGCGGTCGGTCCGGGCGGGCGACGCCGAGACGCTCGTGCTGTTCGTCGTAGACGCGAGCGCGTCGATGCGGCCGGCGATGCGCGCGGCGAAGGGGACCGTGCTCGAACTGCTACGGGACGCCTACGAGGGACGGGACGCGGTCGGGTTCGTCGCCTTCGCCGGCGAGGAGAGCGAGGTTCTCCTGCCGCCGACGGACAGCGTGACGCTCGCGGCCCGCCACCTGAAACAACTGCCGACGGGCGACAGAACGCCCCTCCCTGCCGGGCTCCGGACCGCCCGGACGGTGCTGGACCGAGCCGACCCGGACGCGGGCGTCGTCGTACTCGTCACCGACGGCCGCGCGAACGTCTGTGAGCGTCCCACGGCCGAAACACGAGCGGCCGCCGAGCAGCTCGCGGCCCGCGACCCGTCGGTCGTCGTAGTCGACGCGGGCGACGACGACCGGGGAAGCCTCGTCGACACCGTCCTCGACGCGACGGACGGTCGACGGGTGCCGCTCGACGCGCTCTCGGCCGCGCAGATCGACGCCGCCGCGAAGGAAAGCTGATTTTCTATGGAGCGGTAGATTTACAATCTCGCTTGTCTTTTGTCAAGCCGAGTTTCACATGACGGCCTCAACCGAGACGGTGACCGGACGGATCGACGGCGCGCGGACCGAGCTTTCGACGACGCAGGCCCTCGCGGGGCTGCTGCTCGTCGCCGTGGTCGGCGGCGCGCTGCTGTTCGCGGGCGAGCCGGCGCTCCACGATTCGATGCACAGCTTCCGGCACGCGGCCGGCATCACCTGCCACTGACCATGCTCGCGGGGTACGCGAGCCGCGGGCTGAAAGCCGGCGTCGTCGCAGGCGCCGCCTTCGGGCTGTTCGTCGCACTCGTCGGCGCGCCGCTCGTCGAGCTCTCCGAGGCGGTCGTCGCCGGACACGACCACGTACACGGGGAGCATGCGCCCCTACTCGGCACCGCGACGAGTGTCGTCGCGGGCGTCCTCTGGGGGCTACTCGCCGGGGGCTGCTTCGGCGTCGTCTACTACTTCGCGGAGCCGGCGCTCCCCGGCGGCACGGACGCGGGGAGCTATCTACTCGGGGTCGCTGGCTTCGTTACGGTCGCCGGCGCGCCGTGGCTCGTGCTCCCGCCGCGCCCCGCGGGGCTCGAGGCACCGTTCGCGACCGACGTGCGGCTGTTCTGGTTCGCAGCGATGATGGTCGCCGGCGCGACTGCCTGCGTCCTCGCGCTGGTCGCGTACCGACGGGTCCGGTCGCGGGGGCGTCGGATCGCACTCGTCGCGGCCGCGGTGCCGTTCGCGCTCCCCGTCGTGCTCGCGGCGGTCGCACCGAACGCGACGGTCGCGGCCGGCGCAGCCGACCCGGCACTCGTCGCCGCGTATCGTGGAGTCGTCGCGCTCGGACAGGTCGCGCTGTGGGGAACGCTCGCGACGACGCACGCCCACCTCCGTCGGCGCGCGACGGCCGTCGACCGCGACGGCTTCGCGGCGACGGCCGGTGCGGACTGATGGAGGACCGCACCGAGGAGATGGCCGCGAGCGGCTTCACCGACCACGTGCTCGTCTGCACGAACGACCGGGACTCCGAGTACGCCTGCTGTGCGGAGGCGCACGGCGACGCCGTGTACGACGCAGTCACGTCGTGGCTCCGCGACCGCGGCGTCTTCTGGTCGCGGGTCCACGTCGCGGAGACGAGCTGTCTCGGCATGTGCAGCGAGGCCGGGACGGCCGTCGCTATCCATCCCCGTGGCCGGTGGTACGCCGAGGTGACGCCCGGCGACGTGCCGGAACTGCTCGAAGCCGAGTTCGGCGCCGACGCCACCCGGCTCGGCATCGAGTCGGACCCGGCGTGACCGGGTGACTGCGCCGCTGCGACGGCCGGGATGGACATCTTTATTCTCGTCTCACAACAGCCGTGTGCATGGTGTTCGGCGGCGGAATCGTCGGCGCGCTCCACGGTGTCGCCGGCAGCGGCGCGCTCGTGGTGTTGCTCGTCTCGACGGCATCGACGGTCGGGAGCGCGCTCGCCTTTCTCGCCGGATTCTCGCTCCTCTCCGTCGGGACGATGGGCGCCATCTCGCACGCGTGGGGCGGCGCGGTCACGGTCGGCCGTAGCGTCGAGGCGCTCGCCGGGCTCGCGAGCGTCGCGGTCGGCGCGCTGCTGCTCGCAGAACAGGCAGGACTCACAGTGCCGCTCTGAGCTCAGAGGTCGATCCGGCGGTTCTCGCCGTCCGGCCCCTGAACCCAGCGGCCGACCTCGCCACCACAGGCTCGACAGACGGTGACGGCGGCCGCCTCGTCGTCGGGTGAGTCGATGTCGACGCGCTGTCGGTCCTCGCAGTGGGGACAGTCGGCGAACTTCGGCTGCTCGCCGTACGCGAGCGGCGCGCCGAGCGCGAGCGCCCGAATCCGCTTGTCGCCGCGGTTCCACCCGCGCTGGAACTCGTCGGTGCCGAACCGGATGGCCTCGTTCGGGCCGACCTCGACGACCCCCTCGTCCGTCTCCCACGTCGCGGTGCCTGTGAGGACTACGAACACCTCCTCTTGAACCTCGTGTGCGTGGTAGGCGAAGGCGAATGAGTCGCCGGGGCGCAGTTCGTAGTAGTTGAGCGCGAGCGACTCACAGCCGAGCGGCTCCGTCAGCTGCCGCATCACCGCCGCCGGCTGGACGGCGTTGTCAACGTCGCCGATCCGGACGTGTTCCATATCGAGGGGCAGACGACCAGCCGCAAATACCTCCCGCTCTCCGTCTCAGTCGACGATGAGCCGGTACGCGCCGACCGTCCCGTCGCCGTCGTGGTACGCGACCGGCTCCTCGACCGCGGCGACGGTGTCGCCGTCGAGCGCCGCTGCGACGACGACGCCGTCGGTGTCGAGCGTCCCCGCGGGACCGTCCACGACGCCGAACCGTCGGAGCCCGTGAGCGTCGGGGTCACGCCTCCGAAAATGCTGTGCGCCGGGGATAGCCACCCTGTCACTGTCAGTCCCGACCTCGCCTGCGAAGCCGCCGACCGAGGCGGACCACCGGCGTTCGCCGTCCGGCGCGTAGCCGAACGCAGTGTGCTCGGCCGGGTGGAGTCCGTCGGTCTCGCGCGTGTTCACGGCGTACGTGTTCCCCGTGACGAAGACGATGCCAGCGGGCTCACTGCGCTCGCTCCCGCTCGCTCCGTCTGCAGGCTCACTACGTTCACCCGCATGGACGTGGTTCGGATACGCGTACAGCCGCTCGTCACCGCGGTCGACAGGTGTCGCGAGGTCGACCCGCCACCGCTTCGTTCCACCCGGACCGAGGCGGTAGCCGCGGTAGTCGCCGTGGCTCGCGACGGCAACACCCTCCCGGCATAGCGAGACGTCGCCAACCCGGCGGTCGCCGTCGGTGCCGGGGTCCCACGTCCACCGGACCGTCCCGGTCGCCGCGTCGAGGACGACGAGCCCGTGCTGGTGGTCGCCGGGACACCGGTTGTACGCGACCGCGACGCGGTCGGCGTCAGCCGCGACCGAAATCGGGGACGCGTCCGTCCGGTAGCGCCACACAACGGTCCCGTCCGGGTCGAAGGCGTAGAGGACGCTCTCGAAGCGCCGCTCCCCGTCGACGCGTTCGTACCGGCGCGCCGCCGCGTAGAGCCGGTCGTCGCTCGCCGCGAGACTCGCGACGAACGGGAGCTGAAACCGTGTCTCGTCGACGGGTTCGCCCACGTCGTCGGCGGTCCGGTATCGCCACCGGACCGCCCCAGTCGCCGCGTCGTGGAGTCGAATCTCCCCCTCGGGGCCGCGTTCGCCGACCACCACGCCGTCTGCGAACGGCTCGGCCGAGACGAGCGCGGCGTCGCCGGCGTCGGCGTGCCAGCGTTCGTCGAGCGTCGGGCGGGCGAACGCGCGGGCGGTACCACCGGCGGTGCCGACGACCGCAACGTCGGGCGTCAGCGCGACGGAAGACCGCTTGCCGGCGTGTCGCGACCGCGCCGGCTCGACCGCGCCGAGGTCGACGCTGCTGGTGCGGACCGCCCGTTCCGCGTCACTCATCCTCGACGGGGAACGCCTCGTGGAGCACCTCGTGGGCCTCCCCGAGGCCGTCGAGCACGTCTTCCCCTTGGTCGGTGAGCCGCGAGACGGCGCGCTCGGCGTCTCGGACGGCGACGAGTCGGCCGCGCAGGTAATCGTACTCCGGGTCGTCGGCGTCGGCCGCCGCGACCCCCTCCTCGAGATCGACGAGCGCCGCGTCGAGGTGGCGTTCGATCTCTGACAGCGTCTCCGCAGCCGCGAGCGCGCCGACGGGGCCGTCGAGGTGCCCTTCGAGTTCGCGCTCGGCGTGGTCGCGGGCGCTGCGGTCGACGGTGCCGAGGACGTTCATCAGTCCGAGTCGTAGCGCTTCGAGTTCGTGACAGGTCATAGCGTCTGGTCGACGAGGTCCGAGACGATGCGCTCGCGGTCGAGATGCGAGGAGACGATGCGGTCGGCGTCTTCGGGTTCGACGGCTCCGTACCAGACGCCGTCGGGGTAGACGGCCACCATCGGCCCCTCCCCGCAGCGGCCGAGACAGGAGCTCCGTGTCACCCGCGCGTCGCAGGCGTCCGAGTCGCGAGTCGCCTGTCGGAGCCGTTCGAGCACGGCGGGCGCGCCGTCTGCCGCACAGGTCTGATTCGTGCAGACGGCGACGTGGTGGGCCGGCGCGTCGTGGACGTGCGGGTCGTCGCCCACGTCCTCCCGGTCGGCGTGTGCCTCCTGGTGGGTGAGCGCCCGCAGCATCGCACGAGCGCCCCCCACGTCCTCCTCGTAGCCGTCGAGTTCCACCTTGTACTTGCAGGTGTCACAGGACATGTTCACCGAGCCGGTTCGTGCCTCCTGCCAGCGGTCGCCGAGCACGTCCAGCAGCCGCGAGTCGGTGCCGAGCGGGTCTCCCGCCGCGGCCTCGACGTACGGGTACTCGTCGTCGAACTCCGCGGCACCGTCCCGGATCCGGCCGGTGAGCACGCCGTCGCCGAGCATGTACGGAAGTACGATGACGGCGTCCGGCCGCGACTTCGCGACCGTGTGCAGCGTCTCCGCGAGCGTCGGCTCCGTCACGCCGATGAACGTCGCCTCCGCGCGGGTGAACGCCCGCCCCTCGTACAGCAGCCGTGCGAGCTTGTGTGCGTCGGCGTTCGCGTCCGGGTCCGACGAGCCGCGGGCACAGACGACCACGGCCACGTCCTCGGTCTCGCGGTCGACACCGAGTTCGGCCTCGACGGCGGCCGCGCGGTCGTCGAGCAGGTCGACCAGCGCCGGGTGGACGCCGAGATGCGAGCCGGCGTCGATGGCGACGTCGTGTTCCGCGCGAGCCTGCTCGACCGCCAGCGGCACGTCGTTCTTGACGTGGCTTGCGGCGAACAGCGACAGCTGGACGACGGTGAGCCGGGAGACGGCGGGGGCGAGCCCCGCGATGGCGTCCGGGATGGACGGCTCGGCGAGCTCGAGAAAGCCGGCGTCGACGGGGACGCCGAGCCGGTCTTCGAGCGCGGCGGCGAGCGTCCGCACCTGCTCGTTCGACTTCTCGCGCCGGGAGCCGTGACCGACGAGCAGGACGGCTTCGTCGTCGAGGTCGACGGGTGCCGACTCGGTCGCGGTCACAGCTCTCCGACCCCCCTGTCGGTCGCGCGCTCGACGCTCCGCCGGAGCTTCCGCCGACGGTCGTCGGCGTACAACCCGGAAGCGTCGCTGCCGGCGTACACCCACTCGGCGAACGCTGCCACGTCGGCGTCGTCCGCGAGGCCGAACCAGTAGCCGCCCGACGAGGTCTCGGCGAGGTCGTCCGTCGGTGCGTGGGGGTCGGCGGCGGCGAGCTGTGCACGGACGGTCTCCAGCAGGCGCTCGTCGTCGTGGACGAACGAGACGCCGACCGCGTTCGCCGACTCCCGGAAGCAGACCGTCCCGCACGCCTCGAGCACACCACGGAGCAGCTGGGCGCGGTGGTCGGCGAAGGCGTCGAGCCGGTAGCCGCCGGGCTGGCCGTCGACCGGTAGCCCGAACGCCGCGCCCGCGCGACGAGCGACGTCCCCGAACACCTGTAGCTCGTGCTCGTCCTCGTAGCGGACGACGGAGGCGTCGTGGGCCGACTCCCGGGCCGTCACGTCGTGTTCGCGACGGTCGGCACCGGCGACGGCAGCCAGCGCGTCTGCGGCCGATTCGTCGCCCGCTCGCACCGTGACACACTCCGCCGAGAGCTCGCCGTCGCCGGCGACGCGTCCCCAGAAGTACGCCGTTTCGGGGGTGGCCGCCAGCAGGTCCGCGACGGGAGCTGGCGACGCGTCCGCTGTGTCACTCACCGTCGGTCACCTCCACTTCGATCGCGCCGACCGGACAGGCGGCGGCCGCCGCTTGGGCGTCGGCGAGCCGGTCGTCGGTGAACGTCGCGACGGTCGTCCCGTCGCCGACCCGGTCGGTGTCGTTGCTTTCCCCGGCGAACGTCGCGAGCCCGTCGTCGGCCTCCGCGAACCGGTCGTCACGGACGAGACAGGCGAATATCCCGTCACAGGCGTCGCGGTCGAGCCGCACGGCGTACTCGCGGTCGGGCTCAGTAGTCATACTTCGTCTCGTAGCCACGGGGCGTCACCATGCGGTCGTCCCAGACGTACGTCTCCTCGTTGCCGACGAGGATCGTCGTCGTCATGTCGATCAGGTCGCTTTCCCCGAGTTCGGCGAGCTCGCCGAGTTCGACGATCTCCGTCCGCTCGTCCTCGCGGCCGGCGCCGTGGACGATACCGACCGGCGTGTCGGCCGGGCGGTGTTCGAGCAGTATCTCACAGCACTTCTCGAAGTTCTCGCGGCGCTTGCGGCTCCACGGGTTGTAGATGCTGATGGTGAACCCCTCCTTGGCGGCGGCGTGGAGCCGCGACTCGATGGTCGGCATCGAGGTGAGATGGTCCGACAGCGAGATGGAGACCGTGTCGTTGACGAGCGGCGCGCCGACGCGAGCGGCACACGACTGCGCCGCGGGGACGCCGGGTACGACGTCGAACTCCAGCGCCGAGGCGGTCGCCCCCTTCGACTCGATGATCTCGAGAGCGAGCCCCGCCAGCGCGTACACGTTCGGGTCGCCGCTGCCGATGATGGCAACGTCGTTGCCGGCGAGCGCCCGGTCGATGGCCTCCTCCGTTCGGGACACTTCGCCGCACATCGGCGTGTCGTAGATGTCCTCCGCCGAATCGGTGATGTCGTCCGGCAGCAGCTCGACGTAGGTCGTGTAGCCGACGATGTGGTCGACGTCGGCGAGCGCCCGCTTCGCGCGGGCGGTCATCCCTTCCGGCTGGCCGGGGCCGAGTCCGACGGCGACGAGTTGGCCGGGGTCGCCGTCGAAGTCGTCGACCGTCGCGCCGACCTCCTCTTCGTCCGACGAGGAGGCGCCACAGCCCGACGAGCTCGACGAATCGGACGAGGAGCTCGCACCGCACGCGCTCCCGGTCGATTCGGTCGCCTCGGTCGTCGACGCGCCACAGCTCGTCGAGGTGTCGGTGCTCGTCTCCGCGGCGGCGCCGTCCGTCTTCGCCTCGCTCGCGCCGCAGTTGCTCTCCGTCGATGCCTCGGTCGTGGTGGTCTCGTCAGTGCTCATCGTTGTCGTTAGAAATCCTCCACGTCACGCCCGCCGCGCGGTGTGACGAGGTACTCCTCGTGGTCGTTTTCCCACACCTCTGTTTCGGCCGTGCCGACGACGATGGAGGTGCCCATCCCGCCGACCTTCTCGTCGTGCTCGGTCGCGGCGCCGAGCGTCGTGACCGTGTGCGTCTCGTCCTCCAGATTGCGGCCGGCGTCGCCGCGGCCAGCGTCGTTGAAGATGCCGACCGAGACATCGTCGCTTCGCTCCTCGCGGAGCACGTCGATGGCGCGCTCGTAGTCGCGCCAGCAGTTGTAGAGGACGACGACGAAGCCGCTGATGGCGGCCGCCCGCAACTTCTCCTCGATCTCGTCCCAGCCGCGCCACTTGTCCGACAGCGACACGGTACAGAAGTCGTTCGACAGCGGCGCGCCGAGATTGGCCGCGCCGCCGAGCGCGGCCGTGACGCCGGGGACGATCTCGATGGGGATGTCGTAGGCGTCTTCCTCTTCGGCCATCAGGAAGAGGAGGTCGCTTTTCCCGTACACGTTCGGGTCCCCGCCGGAGACGTGTGCGACGTCCTCGCCGTCGCGCACCCGCTCGAACGCCTCCTTGGCGAGTTCGACCTGCCGTCCCATCGACGACCGGACGATCTCCTGTTCGGTGCCGTTGGGCCGGGCGGCAACCCCGCCATCGGTGACGGCGTCCTCGGGCGGGAGCGTCCCGTCGCGGCGCAGGAACTCCTGATACAGGTTCGACGCGATGACACAATCCGCGGAGATGATAACGTCCTTCGCCCGCTGGGTCATCGCGTGCGGGAGTCCGGGGCCGATGCCGACGACGTACAGCGTGCCCATGTCGTCGTCGCTCGGCTGTCGTCCGCCCGCTCGTTCCGACGGCTCCCCGCTCATCGGCCCACCGCCACGGTGACGGCGTCGTCGAACCGTTCCTTCTCGCGGGCAAGTTCGTGTTCGCGGCCGCCGGCGAGGGCCGACGCCTCCGCGATGCCGGGCCAGCCGATGAGCTCCTTCGACCGCGAGGGTGAGGGCCCCTCGAACCCCTCCAGCGTCTCCTTCTCGAAGAGGACGACGCCGGCGTCGATCTCTTCGGCAGCCGCGTAGAGCCCCTCCTCACCTTCCTTGCGGGTGCCGGTCGCGACGAACTCCACGTCCTCGAAGCCGCGGTCGAGGTCGTCGAGCGCGCGCTCCCACGCGTCGAGCACCTGTTCTTTGTCGACGCCGGAGACGGTGCCCGTGCCGAGGACGACGCCGTCGTCCGTGTTCCGCTTGAGCACGGTCACGTCGTCGCCGACCAGCACGGCCCGCGGGCCGTCGAGCCGGGCGACGGGGCCGAGGTCGTCGTCGAGGACGGCGAGGTTCGTCGCCACCGTCGAGTCCCCGTTGACGACGTGGGTGTCGAGCGCCTTCGCCTTGCTCTCGACGCCCTGCTTGCCCGCGGCCTCGCTGGCCGTCGTCATCGCCGGCACCGCCCCCATCCCCGCGAGGTCGTTCGCCACCTGGTTCGCGCCGTGGTGGCCGCCGGTGATGGGGATCGCCCACGTCAGCTCCTCGTCGACGACGACGATGGCGGGGTCGTCCCACTTGTCGTCGAGCAGCGGTGCGGTCTTGCGCATCGCGATGCCCGAGGCCATCAGGCCGACGAAGCAGTCGTACTCCCCCCAGTGTTCGGCGAACACGTCGCCGTGGTACT
>Ga0207771_100543_pt1 | contig 21532 bp, 28 predicted proteins | sample A23M2SouthBayCA_2_FD_187731 | JGI IMG/M metagenome (GOLD analysis project Ga0207771, IMG submission 187731) | Aerobic enrichment media microbial communities from Eden Landing Ponds, California, USA - A23 M2 (2) (SPAdes) | ecosystem: Environmental > Aquatic > Marine > Unclassified | place...
AAGCGAGTGCGGCGCTGAGACCGTCAGGTCTCAGCAGAGCACGAGCGGCGTGGCCGGCACCAACCACTGCTGTCCGACGAACGAAACGCGAGCGAAGCGAGCGTTAAGTTCGTCGCCTGTACGTAACAGTCAGGAACGACCAGAGCTAAGTTTGCGAACAGCTCCCGAACACACTATCGAGGCGTCGCGGGCAGGAGAAGCCGTGGTCAGCTGTCCGGTCGCGGCATCGATTCGAGTTCACGGATACGGAGCGTCTTCTCGACGGCCTGGTACTGTCGCTGCCAGGCTTCTTCCGGGAACAGTCCGTTCCGGTCGAACAGCGTGCGAGCATCCTCGGTCAACTCGTAGAATTTGTACGGGTAGTCACGCAGCCGCTCGCCGGACTCGAAGGCGCGTTCCCGGAGGACACCGACCTCGGTCAACTCTTTGAGGTGGCGACGAATAGCGTCGGCGCTCAGCGGCGGGTTCGTGTAGTCGAGTTCCTCGACGCTCGGCATCCCCTGTGGGTGCCCGACCACGTCCGCGAGCAGGTCTGCTCGTTTCTTGTCCGTCGCTTTCTGCAGGGCTCGCCACGCGTCGATCCCGTCGATCTCGCCAGTACCAGCACCGGCGTCAGATCCCGCCCAGGCGTCGGTCGCGTTCCCGTCGTCGATCTCCGGCCTCATACGCCCACGTTGACGTGCGAGCGACATAAACCATTCGCGAAATTTTGAGACTGATACTACAACTAATTTCGCAACTGGTCGCACAGCAATGCCACAATTGATGTGTTATCCGGTCGCACACACACGCGATGGCCGACGAAGACGACCCGCTCGGTCGGCGCGAGACGGCACGCGACGCGATCCCGGACGAGGACGAACTGCTGGACGGGCTCGCCGGGATCAGTCTCACGCCGGCCGAACACCAGCGAGTCAAGGATCTGCTCAACGGCGAGCACCTCCAGCGTATCAAGGGCCACGAACGGCGATATCTGGTCGCGGGCGCGGGCGGTGAGACGGGTGCGGCGTCGCGACGGCAACTCGTGTACGACCGACTCGATAGCCGGACGGATCCCCTGGCAGTCGCCACGCGGCTGGAGGACTTCGGACTGACGCCCGAGGATATCCGGCTGTGGACACGTGTCTTCGACGTTCTCTGTGGCATGGCGACACACGTCGTCGCCGTCATCGAGGATTTCGACGGCGGATACGTCTGGGAACTGGGGCTCCTGTTCGCTCCGTCGTACCGTGAAAAGTCGTGGGTGTTGAAGCGGATATACACCGACGAAGGGACCGAGCGCGAGCGCTACGACAACGGGATGGGTGCGTCCCACGTCGAACTCCTGCTGACCGGTCCTCGGGCCTTCGAGTGGATCGACGTCGACGAACTGCGTGACGCGATAGACGAAATTCCGTGAACTCGTTCCCCGAAGGACGGACTGTACACATCGCGTTGAGTGCCCCGTACTTTGCTCGCCCACGACCGCCCGGCGTGCCGGAAACCGTAGTTCTATGCCGGTCGCTCTATCCTTGTGACACCATGGCCGACGAAACCACCGTCCACGAGGGCATCACGTACGCCGAGCGCGACGCCGGCGAGATGAAACTCGACCTCTACCTCCCGCCACGTGACGACCCGCCACTCGTCGTCTACGTCCACGGCGGAGGGTGGATCGCGGAGACACGGTCGAATATTCCGGAACCGGAGCGATACGCCGACGAGTGGGGGGTTGCCATCGCCAGTGTCAGCTATCGCCTGCAGGATATCCCCCAGACGATGGACGGCGAGGAGATGTACGACCCGGACAACCCCACCCCACGCGGGGCCTTCCCGGACCACTTCGTGGACGTGAAAGCCGCGATCCGGTGGCTGCGAGCCCACGTCGACGACTACGGCTACGACGCCAGCCAGGTCGCCACGTGGGGTGCTTCGGCCGGGGGACACCTCGCGCTCCTCGCGGCCGTCGTCGACGACGTCACCGACCTCGGGGACGCCTTCGCCGACGAACTCGAGAAAAGCGTCGCGCCCGACCAGTCGGGGGCGGTCCAGGCCGTCGTCAGCTGGTACGGCGCCGCCGACTTCACGATCGGCGAGGGTGTCGAAGGACTCCTCCCACTGGTATTGGGTGGTCCGAGACCCGACCACCCCGACCGGTGGATACAGGCCAGCCCAGTCACGCACGTTACCTCCGAGAGCCCGCCCGCGCTGTTGATGCACGGCCGCCGGGACGAGGTGGTCGACGTCGAACACAGCCGTCGGTTCTTCGCCGCGCTGGACGAAGCAGGCGTGAACGCGGTCAGCTACGAGTTACACGACCTGAACCACGTCTGGGTCGAGAACGTCGAGGATATCGAGTCCGAACGCGTCGGGATGGACCTGCTCGGGGCCGACCCGACTCACGCCCAGTCCGTCTCCGAGGCGACACACGTCGAGGAAGGCGGGTCACCCGACCCGCTCGTCGCGGACCTTCCACCCGCTGGTCCCGAGGCTATCGAACGATTCCTCCAACGAACTATCGAGTGAGCGAGATCGAACGCTCGCTCCCGGTCAGAACTCGTCTTCCTCTTCGAATTCACCTTCCATCTCGAACTCCCCTTCCTCTTCGAACTCACCGCCCTCCTCGAATTCTCCGTCTTCCTCTTCGCCGCCGAGTGCGCCCGCGATAGCGCCGAGGATCCCGCCCTCCTCTTCTTCTTCCGCTTCGAATTCCTCTTCGTCCTCGAACTCTTCTTCCTCGCCGATATCGATGTCTACGTCTCGGTCGTGGCCGTGACTGTGGCTATGACTATGGCTGCTGTGTCCCGTGAGCTGTTCGAGTTCCCCGGGGTCCAGCCAGACGCCCCCACAGTTCGGGCAGTAATCGATCGTGACGCCGTGTTCCCTGCGCTGGTCGAGCGACGACCCACACGAGAGACAGTCTAACGAACTGCTCGCTGTCATTGGTCCGATGCATGCGTGTTCGAGGAGCGACAAAAATCTTCTCCTGCTGAACACGCCGTCGCACCGTACTGTCCGTTCTCCGTGCCGAAGCTCCCGTTCGACCTGCCGATCTCCGTCCCGAACTCCCGTTCGACCCGCCGTTCGGTACGCTTCGGACGCGCACGCGACTCGGTTCCCCATAGCCGGGTCCGTTACAGGTCGGGGGTTCGGTCCGTCACAGCGACTGGAGTCACGCGGTAGCTCTCACCCGCCGTCGTCTCGAAGGCCACGACGCCGTCGTCGTGGTCTGTGTCGACTGTCGCACCCTCGGACGTCTCGACGACTACGTCGGGCGTCGCCCGGACGCGACAGCGCTCACCGGAGCCCGAGTGGATAGTCGCGCCGTCGAGGCTCCCGCCGGACCACTCGATATCGACCTCGAAGTCACCCCGGGCACGCAGCCCCGAGACCGACCCCTCGGCCCACGCGTCTGGGAGCGCCGGCAGGAGTCGAATCTCGCCAGCGTGACTCCCCAGTAGCATCTCCACGACGCCCGCGGTGGCACCGAAGTTCCCGTCGATCTGGAAGGGCGGATGCAGGTCGAAGAGGTTCGGCGCCGTCGAATCCGTGAGCAGATTTAGAACCCACTCGCGGGCGCGTTCGCCGTCTTCCAGCCGGGCGAACTGGTTGACCAGCCACGCGGCGCTCCAGCCTGTGTGGCCCCCGCCGTGGTCGAGTCGCCGGTCGAGTGCGGTCTCCACTGCGGCCGCCAGATCGGGCGTCTCTTGGGGCGTTATCTGGTCGCTCGGGTGTGCGCCGTACAGATGCGAGATGTGCCGGTGGCCCGGTTGGGCCTCGTCGTAGTCTTCGATCCACTCCTGTAACTGCCCGTGCTCGCCGATCTGCATCGGCGGGAGGCGCTCGATGGCAGCAGCCAGTTCTTCGTGGAACTCGTCTGCGATGTCCAGTACCTCGGCGGCGGCGACGCAGTGCTCGAAGACGTCCCGGGTGAGCTGGACGTCCATGGTCGGTGCGTACGTGACACTCGCTTCCTGGCCGTCGTCGGTGACGTAGGCGTTCTCGGGCGAGATGGACGGCGCCGTCACCAGCCACTCCTCGTCGGGGTGCTCAACGAGAAACTCAAGGAGGAACGTCGCGGCTTCGTGCAGGATGGGATAGGCCGTCTCGCGGAGGAACCGCTCGTCGCGGGTGAAGGCGTAGTGGTCCCAGACCAGTCGGGAGAGCCACGCCGCGCCCATCGGCCAGAGCCCCCACCGAGCGCCGTCGACGGGCGCCACGTTCCGCCAGCGGTCCGAGTTGTGATGTACTGTGAAGCCGTCACAGCCGTAGTGAGCCTCGGCGATGTCTCGGCCTGGCCCGCGCAAGTCGTCGACGAAGTCGTACAGCGGACCCGCACACTCGCCGAGATTGGCCTGCAGTGCCGGCCAGTAGTTCATCTCCAGGTTGATGTTCAGCGTGTAGCCGCTGTTCCACGGGGGGTCGAACGCCTGGTTCCAGATACCCTGCAGGTTCGCAGGCTCGGTTCCCGGACGGGAACTCGCTAGCAGGAGGTAGCGCCCGAACTGGGCGTACAGCGCCGCGAGGTGTGGGTCGTCGGCTCCGTCGGCACTTTCGGCTCCGTCGGCACTTTCGGCTCCGTCGGCGTCTCCGGCCAGGCGCTCGAGTCGCTCGTCGGTCGGCCGGTCGACGGGGTCGCCAAGATCCAGTTCGACGCGGTCGAACAGCGCGCTGTGGTCGGCGACGTGTGCACGTCGGAGGTCCTCGTAGGGTCGGTCCGCGATGGTCGCCAGGACGTCCTCGCAGGCGGCGGTCGGGTCGTCGGATTCGTGGCTCGTGAACCCCGTCAGCACGACGGTCAGTTCGTCGGCGCCCGTCACCGCGAGGCCAGCGCTCGCCGCGTCCGGCGCGTCCGCACCGGCCACTCGTTCGATGTCTCCGCCGGGAGCGTTCACACGGGCCTGTGCCTCGAAACGCATGCCCCAGCCCCCTTCGCCGCGGCCGTCGTCCGGTACGTCGGTGACCGAGCCCCGGAGAAAGAGTGTGTCTCCCTGCGCGGCCGTCTGAGCGCCCTGCGCTCGATGGAGGCCGACCGTCGTGGCGAGGTCGGCGGGGCCGTCTGCGGTGAGTCGGACCACGAGCGCGTCGTCGGGAGCCGAGGCGACGTACTCGCGAGTGTAGGTCGTCCCCTCGTGGTCGTAGCTGACGCGTGCGACGCCCGCCGACAGGTCGAGTTCGCGCCGGTAGTCTGTGACGTCGTCGTGGCCCACGTCGAGAAAGAGGTCGCCGAAGGGCTGGTAGGGACGCAGACGTATCGGGTCGCCCATCAGTTTCTCGTCGGCGAGTGCCTGTGCTCGCTCTACCTCACCGTCGAAGAGGAGCTGCCGTATCTCGTCGAGATGCTCGCGAGCGACGGGGTTCGTCCGGTCCTCGTGGCCGCCCGCCCACAGCGTGTCGGCGTTGAACTGGACCCGGTCGGTGCCGGGACGACCGAAGGCCATCGCGCCGAGGCGACCGTTACCGATGGGGAGGGCTTCCAGCCACTCCGTCGCGGGCGAATTGTACCTCGTCGTCGTCTGGGGATCGAACGCCGGAGGCATGGTTCCGGATTGCGAACCGACCGGATAAAAGTAGTCGACCTCGCTGGGAGATACTCCCAGCGACGATGGATTGACAACACCACCGTGTGAATAGTTGACGTACGATGCCGCCGATCCACGAGTTGACGATTCTGATTCCGATCGATATCTCGGAATCGGAACCGCCGGGATTGGACGTGCTAGACGTTCTGTCACCCTTCGAGGTGGTCCTCCTCGGCTACTTTCCGGTCCCCGACCAGGCGGCACCGGCGCTCATCAAACACGAGTACGGGGACGAAGCGAGGGCGAGGCTCGATACGATCGCTGCAGGGAGAACCGACGTACACGAAGTGCTGGTGTTCACACACGATAGAGAGGCCACCATCGATCGTGTGGCCGACCAGCACGACTGTGATGCAGTACTGACTGCTGGAGACACGGACCACATAGACCGGATTCTCGTCCCGATCAGAGGTGATGCGAACATCGAGCGGATCGTCTCCGTCGTCGCGGAGTTACTCCGTGAGGGTGATGCCACCGCCACCCTCTTCCATTCGGTCAGTGAAGACGGCGAATCGAGTCAGGGCGAGTTCCTCCTTCGCGGAGCGGCCGAGCGACTGACAGAGTACGGTATCGAAGCAGACCGAGTCGAGTGGCAACTCTCCGAAGCGGGCAACCCGTACCGGGACATCGTCACGCTCGGAGCAGAGTACGATCTCGTCGTTCTCGGCGAGACGGAGCCGTCACTGCGTGAGCGTATCATCGGCGACGTTCTCTCTCGAATCATCGACGAGATCGAGGTTCCGGCACTAATCGTGAGGGACGTGGAATGAGTCCACAGAGAGCGGAGACAACAGACGGGACACGGACGGTATGAGCGCTGAGGGTGGTGAACTCGAGCGGACGTTAGGCTTCCTCGAAGCGATGACGCTCGGCGGCGGGACGATGATCGGTGCCGGGATTTTCATCCTCCCCGGGATCGCGGCGCGGAACGCAGGCCCAGCGAGTTCCATCTCGTATGCGATCGCCGGGCTCGTCGCGCTCCTCGCGGCGCTCTCGCTGTCGGAACTCGCGACCGGGATGCCGATCGCCGGTGGGAGCTACCACTACGTCAATCGGGCCCTCGGTGGCCTGTTCGGTGCGATCGTCGGCTGGGGGATGTGGACCGGGTTGATGTTCGCGAGCGCCTTCTACATGGTCGGATTCGGTCAGTACATCGTCGCACCGGTCCCCGGTCTCGACGGTCGGCATTTCGTCATCGGGCTCGGACTGCTCGGGCTGGCAGTGCTCGTCGGGGTCAATTACTACGGGACCGAGGAGTCGAGCGCACTCCAGAACGTCATGATCGGGACCGAGACGGCGATCGTGATAGTCTTCGTCGCCGTCGGACTCTTTTTCATCGACACTGCGAACCTCCAGCCGTTTGCCCCCACGGGATCTGCGGGTATCCTCGCGACCACCGGTATCGTGTTCGTGTCGTTTCTCGGGTTCGAGATCATCGCCACGGTGGCCGGTGAGATCAAGAACCCGAGTCGGACGATTCCCCTCTCGATGATCCTCTCGGTGGTCTCCGTGACCCTGCTCTACGTGCTGGTCATGCTGGTGAGTACCGGTGTCGTCCCGATCGACGTACTCGGCAACTCGCCGATCCCCGTCTCCGATGTCGCGAGAGTATCGATGGGAACCATCGGGGTAGCCGGCATTGCCTTCGCCGCGATCATCGCGGCCATCTCGAGTGCGAATTCCTCGATCCTGGCCGCCTCGCGCGTCATCTACGCCATGGGTCGGGACGGACTCATGAGTGACTGGTTCAACGAGAGCCACGACCGATTCTACACGCCCTACCGGGCGATACTCGCCACCGGTGGCGTGACGGCGCTCCTGATCGGACTCGGTCTGCGCGTGGACACTATCATCGCCCTGCTGGCCGAGGCGGCGAGTTTCAGTTTTCTCGTGGCCTATCTGCTGGTTCACGTCGCGCTCGTCGTGTTCAGACGGGCGGATCCTGACGAGTACGAACCGACGTTCGAGCTTTCAGGTCTGCTCTATCCTGTGGTACCGATCCTCGGTGTCCTCCTGACGGTCGTGGTCATCTCACAGATGGCGACTCTCATTATCCAGATCGGGTCCGTGATCGTCGGCATCGGTATCGTCTGGTACGCTGCCTATGCGAGAAGTCGCGCCGTCGGTGAGGGACTCTTCCGAGAAGCGATCAGCAAAGCGCCCGCTCGCCCGTATCGAGTCCTCGTCCCGATCGCAAACCCGGAAACACAGCACGGGCTGCTCCGACTCGCCGCGGCTACTGCCCACGCCAATGCCATCGAGGGACGACCAGAACTCGAGGCGATCAACGTCGTCGAGGACCAACGAGACACGCCGTTACAGAACGTCGAATCCGAACGCATCGACCACCAGCGAGACCTCTTCCGGAATGCACACGATATCGCCGAGGAGATGGACGTCCATCTCCGGACACGGGCAATCGTCGTCCCGGAAATCAGCACCGCGGTGCTGGACGTCATCGCCGAAGAAGACCCCGACCAGCTCCTGCTCGGCTGGGACGGTGCGGTCGAGAGCGGTGCGTACACGTTCGGACACACGATCGACCCGATCGTCGAGCGCGCCACCTGTCCTGTCTCCCTCGTCGAACTTACAGACAGGCCGATCGGCAGACCCATCGCGCTCGTCGCACCCGGCCAGAACGCGCCAGTCGTCGCGCGACGCGCCTCCGAGTTCGCAACTGTCGACGGCACGGTGCCGACGTTGCTCTCCGTCCAGTCACCGAACGGTGACACCGAGAGAGATGCCCGTGAGACGGGACAGGCAGTCGTCGAGGAGATCGCCAGCGAAGCCGGCCTCGAACCCGGCGAGTACGACAGCGACGTCCTGGTCAGCGACGACGTCGAAACGGCGATCCTCGGTGCCATCGACGAGTACGACACTGTGTGTATCGGGCTTTCGAACCGGACGGACGGTTCCGGAATACGCTACGGAGCGATCACCGAGACCATCTCGCGGCATGCAACTGGAAACGTCGTGTTGGTACGAGGACAAATCGCCGATAATCACTCTCAGTGACACTCAACCGTTCGATCGAATATGCTGGGGAGGTTCCGAAGTCGAGACGGAATGCTTGACGGCGGTGTCGAGAGAAACCGCCTTTCCCCGGTCTGCACCCCGACCGCTCGGGTCGGGATTATTACGTCAGAACGAGACAGTCCACACGATGGCCGATCTGAGACTCGTCATCGATTCGTTCGAGCAGACTGCGACGTGGACCGACGACAATCCCCGGACCCGAGACGCGATCGCCGAAGCGATCCCGATAGCCGGGAACGCCACGCGATGGGGAGACGAACTCTACTTCCGCACCGAGATCGACGTCCCCGCCGAGAACGCACAGACGACGGTTCCCGCTGGCGCCGTCGCCTACTGGCCACAGGGGAACGCGCTGTGTCTGTTCTGGGGACCGACACCTGCCAGTGACGACGACGAGCCGCGCGCAGCCACACCGGTAAACGTCGTTGCAGCGATCGACGATATCGGACCACTCACACAACTCGACGGTGGCGCGACCGTTCGCATCGAGCGCGCGTAGCACCGGCCACCGACTGAAATATCCCGTCAGCGCGCCGCTGACCCTTCACATGCTGGTACCGTGTTGATAGCGTGTGGGTGATATCACACGCTCATGGAGACACCAGGGTGGCTGACACTCGATGCGGACGAGACGGTGGTGTGGACGGACCAGCCACGGGGGCGAGCAGTCGTGTCGACGCTCGTTTCGGCAGTGGTCTGGAGTGGGCTCGTGCTGGCGTTCGCGTACGCGTTCGTCGAAGTCTTTCCGGGGATGCTCGACCGCTCAGAGATCGCGCCGTCGCGGTTCGTCTGGCTGGCCTCGTGGGCCGTCGTCGGCCTGTGGGTGGTGTACGTCCCCGTGAAGTACGTCGCGCGGTCCAGAGTCAGATACGCGCTCACGACGGAGAACGTCTACGCACGGACCGGCGTGTTCTCGACGGCCGTCAGCCGGGTCAGCGTCGCGGACGTCAGGAACACGACGATCCGTCGCGGCCTGTTCGGGACGCTCCTGGAGTACGGTACCGTCGAGGTGAGCGCCGGCCCAGCGGGGACGGACCTCAGACTCGTCGGCCTCGAAGCGCCCGGACAGTTCCGGCGGACGTTCCAGAACGTGAGTGAGGGCGATGGGGAGGGCGTCGAGAAACTGAGCAACGTCGAGGCAGACCGGAAACAGGTCGACGACGGACCCCAGCAACCGGATGGCGCGGACGTGCAGTGAGGTCACTGGCCCGGGAAAACCAGGCCGACTGTCGTCCAGCAGATGTGAAGATTTCTCAACAAACACGACAGAACACAGCATATCGGACAGGACGTGACCACAGATGACGACAGCGAATCTCGACCTGCCGTACAGCGACGACAAGGTCGGGAATTCGACGAACGGCTGGAAGATCCTGACACACCTCCGCGAGGAGAGGGTCGCCGTCGACCGGGTCGTCCTGTTCACGGACATGCAGACCTGGGACTCGACGTACCTCGTCGCCGAGGACCGGACCGTCCGCGAGGAATTCGAGGCCTATCGCGAGACCGTGGCACCCGAGGCGTCGCTGTACATGGTCGACCTGGCGTCCTACGGTGACCTCGTCACGCCGGAGGGGTACGAGAACGTCTACAACGTCTCGGGCTGGTCGGAGAACGTCCTCGAGTTCATCGAGCACGCCGAGGAACCGACGCAAGTCGCCGACGAGATCGGCAGGTTCGAACCTGCCACCGTCGGTGCGCAGTGAAGCCGCCGATGCAGTGACGGTCTACCGTCTCACTGCCGCTGGGGGGCCTCCTCGTAGGGCTGGACGACGACGAACCCCTCCGGACCGAAACACTCCATCTACATCGCCTCGCCGGAGGTCTAGCCGACTTCGATGGTCTTGTTCGTCGCGACCGACGGCGAGAGCTCCGCACTCCAGGCGACGATTGCGTCCGTGTCCGTGTTGACCGGCGGCGTCAGGACGAGCGGGTCACCGTGTGTCGAGAGGGCTACCGTCCCGGGACCGGTGAGATAGACGTTCGTCGGGTCCCCGAGGCGGTACCCGAGAGGCCGTCGATGACACCGATCTCGTAGTCCACGCGCGACTCGAACGCGAGGGACGTCGTCGCCGTTGAGCGAGACCGATTCGCCCGCGTCGGGGTCGAGCGTCTGGACTTTCTTGCCCTGGTCGGCGACGTCGAGCGTGTAACTGTTCTCGGTCTGGAACTGTTCGTCCGTCTCTGTCGGTGCGTGTGCCGAGGTGAACTGGTCGACGATCATGGCGTCTTCATAGTGATTATTGTAGTGATTTACCGGTACACGCCGACCCCGGGGTCGGCGCGATCCGGAAATAATCTACAATAAGCACTATCACTCGACCGGACGTCGGCATGGGTAAGGGGGAAACCCCGGCAGCGTCTCCGGATCTGAGACACTGGCGGACACGCCGGAGCGTGGCATAAAAAGGTTCGCTGCGCGTCGCTGGTCCGGCGACGCCACGCCCGGGTATACCGGCATGGCCGCCGAACTCCGGAGTGCAATGGTCCCTGACAACCTCCGTGCTGCCGTCTTGGCAGTCACACTCGGCTCGCTGGTCGCCCTCTCCGGTGTCCCCGTCGGTGGGGCCGTCGCCGCCCAGCAGCCGTCCGACGCCGTACAGTCCACACAGCTATCGTTCGACGATGCCGACCGAGACCCGGACCCGGACCTGGACCCGGACCAGGACAGCGAGAACCGGAACCAGAACCCGAACGAAACCGATCCCGACCCGCCCTCTCCCTCCGGAGAGGAAGTCATCGAGCGGTTCGAACAGCGGGTCACGTCCCTCGACACGCTCGTGATGACCTACGAGACGAACGTGACCGTCGACGGGAACACGACGATGGGAACCGAACGGCGGATGTGGGTCGACTACGAGAACGACCGTATCCGGACCGAAACCGAGACCGATCGGACCCACTCGATCACCGTTCGCAACGAGAGCCGGACCGTGACCTACGACGTCGAGAGCGAACAGGTCAACCGGTTCGACACGGTCGGCAATCTGAGCCAGCCGACGCCAGTCGGTGGACTCGTGACCGACACCGAACTGACCTACGAGGGGAGCGAACGCCTCGACGGCGAGGAGACCTACCGGCTGAGCGTGACGCCGACCGACGCGAACGGGACGGCCGGGACAGCCGACGTGACGGTCTGGCTGGACGCGGACACGTACTTCCCGACGAAGGTGACGAGCGAACTGACCGGTGACGACTACGAGTACGACATGACCGCTCACTTCCGGAACGTCAGCCTGAACGAGGGGATCGGCGAGGACCGGTTCACCATCGACATCCCCGAAGACGCCGAGGAACCCGACGTCTCGGTGCCGAACGTGACGACCTACGAATCGCTGCCCGAACTCCGCGAGGGGACGGACCGATCGGTGCCCTCCCCCGACGTGCCCGACGCCTACGAGTTCGAGCGTGGCCACGTGATGGACGACGAGGACTACCAGTCGATCACGCTACGCTACGCGACCGACGACGGTGACGACCTCCACGTGGTGAAACGCCCCGCGACCGAGTACGACTTCGACGAAAGTGACGTCTACGAGCCGGTCGACGTCGGCAACACCACCGGCTACTACTCCGAGTACGAGTACGACGGGAACACGACCTCGACCGTCGTCCTGCCCCAGGAGGACGTGACGTACACCGTCTCCGGCGACCTCTCGAGAACAGAGACCATCGACGTCGCCGAATCACTCCTCCCCGAGTGACCTGACTCGGCGAGTAGAGCTGTCACCCGTCGACTTCGGTCTTCACGACGGTCGCCGGTCGGGTCGTCAGTCGGAGGACGCGGTCGGTGACGCTCCCGAGCAGGGTGCGATACTCCTCCGGCCGCCGCCTGGTGCCGAGCACGAGCAGGTCCACGTCGTGGTCGTCGGCGTACGCAACGATCGTCTCGGCGGGGTCCCCGTGTTGCATCGCCGTCTCGACATCGACGCCGGCCGCCGAGGCCCGGGTACGGAGTTCCGAAAGCGTCTCAGTACCGCGTTCTTCGAGGCCGTGTTCGGGGCCTTCGGCTCTGTCGACGTACTCGTCGCCGCTGTAGGCGGTCACGACGCCCTCGTCGACGACGTAGAGCACGTGGAGGTCGGCGCCGTGTGCGGCCGCGAGTTCGAGCGCGTGCGCCTCGGCCCGTTCGGACGCGACTGTGCCGTCCGTCGAGAGCAAAATTCGGTCGTACATACACCTCGAATTTCGGAGTGGGTCGCAAAAAGGCCACCTCCGATTCCTATCGCTCGGGGACGGACAGAACCGGAGTCCGCCACCGCTCGCCGACCCGTGTCACTCCCGCCCTCCCGGTTCGAGCCCCACAGCCTCGGCCCCTGGGATCTCACGGTCGACCAGCCGGTCGGGACCGTACAGGGCGAGCAGGAGGAGCGCGATGGCCACCAGCGGAATCACCCCTGTCACTTCCGACAGGAGGCGCAACGCCGGGTCGGGGACGCCGCCGGGCGCCATCGCCGCCGTGTCGGCGGGGTGGAGGACGCCCATGCCGTTGATGCCGGCGTGGAACACCGCGACGGCGAGGACGCTCCCGCCCGTGCTGTTGTACATCCACGTCCAGAGGATCGAGCCCGCGAGGATGGAGACGACCCATAGCAGTTGCTGCGTGACCGGCCAGGCGCCGTGGGTCGTCGCCGGGTTGACGAACAGCGGGAGGTGCCAGCCCGCCCAGGTGACGCCGACCACGAGGCTCGAAACCAGCGCGCTGTAGTTCTCCTGCAGGAGCGGGAGCATGAACCCGCGCCAGCCGAGGTCTTCCTGTCCACCGCCCCAGACGGTCCCCCAGGCCAGCACGAAGAGGTAGACGCCCGGGAACGGCAGCGAACCCGGGTCGATCGGCCCGCCCAGCGCGACGAACACCCCGACGCTGACAGTCAGGACGACGAGCGGCAGTCCGAGGGCCAGGAGCCACCACCGGAGACCGATACGCCAGCGGAAGAACTGCGAGACCCACGCCCGGAGGTCGCCACCGCTCGCCCGGATGACGACGGCCGCTCCGACCGGCGGCCCGAAGCCGCCGAACCCGATGAGGATCGACTGGGTCCACGACGCTTCCAGCCCGGCGGCGATGACGACACCCTGGACGACCCACGTGAACCCGTACGTGACCGCGACGAAACTGAGGAGTCGGTGACGGTCGACCCACGACCTCGTGGTCGAGTCGTGTGCTGGTTCGGCCATACCCTCCAGGTACCAGCCGACGATATGAATTAACTCTTGTTGATATTTTATCGGCTGTCCTACTCAAATATCTTCGAGCGAAGAGTCGGATTTTCGACCGTCTGCCCGGGGGTTCGTCCCGAGTCCGTCAGGCCGACCGTGGCTGTTTGCTCGGCCACCTGTATCGCTTCCGGGTGACGGTCGCTGGAGAGACGGATCCCGGAGCGACCGGATCTCGAACCCGATCGACCGCCGCCGGGCGGCCGTCCGACGTCACCACGGCCGTCGAGGCGGTCGTCGTCTCCGACAGCGGAGACTGGGACCCTTCGCATGGTGGTGGTACGTTGATGTCACTGCCGTTCTCAGCCGCACACAGCAGTCGTGGGTGGGAAATCGCATGTGGACTACACAGAGACGCAGTTCGAGACAGCAGGGGATAGCATAGCATGAAAGGACTCGTCCTCGCGGGCGGGCGGGGGACGCGGTTGCGGCCGTTTTCGTACGCGACCACCAAGCACCTCCTGCCGCTCGCGAACAGACCGCTCATCGAGTACATCATCGAGAACCTGAAAGCCGCCGGCATCACCGACGTCGGCATCGTCGTCGGGAACCCCTCGGCGGACGTCGTCCGGTCACACGTCGGCGACGGCAGTCGTTTCGGCGTCGACGTGACCTACATCCACCAGGGCGAACCCCTGGGACTGGCTCACGCTGTGGGCTGTGCTGAACCGTTCGTCGACGAGGGCCCCTTCGTCGTCTACTTCGGCGACACCATCGTCGACGTCGACGTCATGGGGCGACTCGTCGACCGCTTCGACCCCGGGGAACACGCCGCAGGGCTCCCGCTGAAGGAGGTCGACGACCCGACCCGCTTTGGCATCGTCGAGACGGCCGACGACGAGATCGTCCGTATCCACGAGAAGCCCGACGACCCGCCGACGAACCTCGCGTACATGGGCGTGCTCGCACTCACGCCGACCGTCTTCGAGTACATCGACGACCTCGAACCGTCCGACCGGGGTGAACTGGAGTTGACCGATGCGCTCGACGCGCTGGTCGGCGGCGACGAACCCATCGAGTACCACGTCGAGAACGGCCTCTGGAAGGACGTCGGCACCCCGACGGACGTCGTCGACACCAACCGTATCCTCCTGGAGGGGCGCGAACGGCGTATCGACGGCGAGGTCGAGGACGCGGCGACGGTGACCGGCCGCGTCGAGATCGAATCCGGCGCCGTCGTCGAAGCCGGTGCGACCGTCCGCGGTCCGGCCGCTATCGGCGCGGACACCAGAGTCGAGAGCGGCGCGTCGGTGGGGCCGTACACGAGCATCGGCGCCGACTGCACGATCGGGAAAGCCTCGATCGAGTCGAGTGTCGTCTTCGACGACGTCACGGTCAGGAAACGCGAGCGTATCGTCGGGAGTCTGCTGGGTAGTGGCACCGAGCTCACGAACGGCGGCGCCCCCGAGGACGGGACCCAGTACGTGCTGGGCTACGACTCACGGATGGCCCAGTGATGCGCATCGTCACGCTCACCTGTCCGAACTGTGGCACAGTCGTCTCGGGGAACCTGCTGGTCGAGACCCGGAGCGCGGAGTGTCCGGGCGTCGACTGTGCGGAGATCCTGCGCCTGGAGCACCTCTCGGAGGAAGAACAGGCCGTGTTGCGCGAGCAACCGGAGCAGTTTCACTGAGTATCGCTGACTGCGTGAACGGGTCGTCGAGCGGTTTTCGACGTCCAAGGGCCCAGGATTCCACGCCGGTCACTGCCTGGAGGGGTTCACACCGATCTCCTGGCCAAGTGCTCTGACTGTATCGTCGACAATGTCCTGCTTCAGCGCACCGACAGTGGTCACGACGTCAGATTCCGAGACGACAGTCGGGTATCGAGGATGGATGTAGCTTTGCTTCGAAAGACTCCCGACCGCCCAGTCGTCGTCGGTGATCGGGATACTCCCGTCGACATCGGTCGTCGAAATCCCGATCGCGACGTGTTGATCAGGGTAGTCCGGGCTCGTATCGTGACTGACGACGAGGAACGGCCGGTTATACGAATTGAATAGCGACGGGTGAGTGACGACCTCACACCGCAGGTGGTTCGGGGACACCTTACTCTCGGCAGGCTTTTCGCCACGCTTCCATCTCGTCGTCGTCAGCTGCCTCCGCTTCCCAGTCGACCTCGTCCCAGTCGTCGAGATCGTCCATGGATTGCAACGTGGAGAGCGTCGACGCGAGGCCGGCGAGACGAGCGTCCCGAGCGATCGCCCAGTACGAACCCTTGTGTCGGACGAGTCCACGTTCCTCGAGGCGCTGGAGCGTCGGACCGATACTTCCCATCGGGATATCGATATTTTCGTGAATCTCGGTCGGTGTGAACCCCTGCTCGGGATGCTCTGCCAGAAACGAGAGGATGACGTAACTGTTCGAGTCCGGTCGAAGCCAGTTCCCGAACTCGTCCGACTCCGTATATTCGTCGAACTGAATGGGCATGTATTCGAGTGTATATCGCGTATATGGACGTAAAAACCTTCGTAGTGTTCGCTTCGCTCGCACTGTGGTATGGGCCTCGACCACGTTCGGGCCGCTCGTCCGTGCGCCTCGCTTTCGGTTGTCGAGGCGGCCAACGCTTCGAGCACGGGGAGGCCGAACCCGTCGTGGCACGTGTTCAGTGCTGGACTGTGATGGCTTTATCTGCGGGTTCGCATTGAATCTCAGGCCGCTACTCGGTGGCGTCGTTCGACGATTCGTAGCGGGTCTATCGAGTCGCTCGTCAACGGGTGGAGCCGGAGTTCACCGAACCCGTAGCGCGAGTGGGGGCCCACCCGGGTGATCCCGTTGGGGCGGTTTCGACGGGGCGGTCACCCGTGTATCTCAGGACTTGCCCGTGGTCGACTCACTTACCGCTCGCGAGACGAGCGGTGCGTTCGTCGCTCGGTCGTTGCCGGCACACCCCACTCAACGCGAGCGTAGCGAGCGTCCTCAGAAGACGTCCCACGTCTCGCTGACTGGCGTCAAGAACTCCGAATCGTCGTACTCGCGCACCTCGCGGAGTTCCCGCCGATGGTCGTAGATGTCACCGACGGTCGCCAGCGCAGCCAGAAAGCCCGCGAGTCGGTAGGCCGGCAGGCGAAGACGGCCACGAGAGACGATGTCCTTGGCGAGCTGGCCGACAAAGAGGAGGACGAAGCCGGGAAAGCCCACGAGCAGCGTCGAGAGCTGGACGGTCTTGAGATAGGTTCTGGTCTTGCTCCGTGCGAGGTGGTAGGGTTTCAGCGGGTTCTTGCCGATCGTCACGTCTTCCTCGTGGTAGACCACGCTGTCGGGGACGGCCTCGACGTGGTAGCCTCTGACCCAGGCCTGCAGACAGAGATACGAGTCGTCACCGTAGAGGAAGTTCCCGTCGTCGAAGCCGCCGATCTCCCGCCATACCGCACGGTCGACGAGCATCGCACAGCCCTTGCCCTGGACGATCTCCGTCGGTTCGGAGAAGGGCGGTTCGGTCTGGCCCTCGCCGTACTCCGGCCAGCCGCGATAGCCGAAGATGTCACAACCCATCCCGAGTGACTGGATCCGCTCGGAGTCCATGTCGTTGATGCGCGGGAAGGCGATCGCGACGTCGGGTGCCGCTTCGAGTCGGTCGACGAGCAGGGAGAGCGACTCCGGGGTGACGCGGACGTCGTTGTTCACGAACCAGCAGTAGTCGGCCTCGGGTGCGGCGTCGGCCCCGGCGTTGTACCCCGAGGCGATCCCGACGTTCTCGGCTTTCTCGACGACTTCGACGTCGGGGTAGTGTTCTCGGAGGAACGAGACGGAGTCGTCGGACGAGGCGTTGTCGACGACGATCACCCGGTAGTTGTCGTACTCCAGGTCGAAGATGGAGGGGAGATACGTCTCCAGCAGGTCGCGGCCGTTGTAGTTGAGGACGACGATCGCGACGTCAGGGTCTGTCATGTGTCGTCGACTCGAAACGTGAATCGATAGTGCGTGAATGGCTGTCGTCGCGTCGAATAAATCCTATGATACTTCGACGACCGGTCACGAGACGCCCTCCGACGCGAGCACACTCCCGTAGACGTCGACCGTCTCGGCGGCCGATTTCTCCCAGGTGAACCCCTCTGCGCGGTCGTGGGCGCGTTCGGCGAGCCGTCGGCGTTCACGTTCGTCGTCGAGGAGTCGTTCGATCGCGTCGACGTGGGCGTCGATATCGTGTGGATCGATATCGTGGGCGTCGAAGCGGAGTACCGTGTCGCCCGTGACCTCCGGAATCGAATAGACGTCCGAGGTGACGAGTGCAATCGAGGCGACCTTGCTTTCCTCGTCTATCGTTGTTCTCGACAGTCCGGAAGTACCCCAGTCACCCCAGGGGGCAGGTCGAAACAAGCAGTTCCGAGTCTCTCGCTACGCGTTCAGTGGATTCGATGCCTGCGTCAAGTCCAATCGGACAGTATTCGACTACGTCGTCGAGTGACGGATATGCAGCAGACACTCGTTCGACGGCGTTTCGCAGGTCTCGGGGCCGCGTATCCTCGGTGGCGATGAGGACACCCGTGTGGCCCGTCACGTCGGAGAAGTCTTTCCTGTCGTAGGTGAGAACGACCCGATTCGCTTCGGTCGCCGTTTCGAGGACTATCCCGTCGGCCACACCTTTCTCGACGACGTCGTCGCTCCGTCGAACGTGGTAACCCGCTGAATCGAGTGCGGAGACGTGTGCCGGGACGACGTTCTCGTCAGCCGGAATTCGAATTATGCTCGCTTTGTGAATTCGTCAGGTCGACCGGGCGTTCCTCACGGATCCGTTCGACAGCCTCGCGCTCGGCGCGTTCGAGCGAGCGGATACGGTCCGGGTTGTCGAAGACGAACGCGAGCGCGTTGTGAACGTCGGCAACCGAAACGTCCTCGTAGTTGCTCGCGATCGCCTCGGGTGACGTGTCGTCCTGGTACTGGCGGTAGATGTGGAGCACGCCGATACGGGTTCCCGCCAGCCGCGGTGCCCCACCCAGAACGTCCTCGTCGGAGACGACCTCTCTCATACGCTCTCGACAGCGCGTCCTCGGTTATAAGCCACCGGCACACTGTGGAACCCCTGGAACGAATCGACGCGCGCGTCGACATCATGCGGGCCCGAGAGGACAACGGCGTCTCAGCGCCCCCGGACACCGAGGAGACGGTCTACGTGACGACAGCCGTCGAGGCGGCCATCGCCTCGATGACCGGCGGTCTGCGGACGAAAGACCGAATAAATTCAATATATTGAGTCAGGATTCAAAAGACTAATGCTGATGGCGTTCTGGGTACGTGTATGAGTGATTCAGGAACAGCTGCCCACACGGAGAAAGTAGACCGGATCCGGGAGGTTGCGATGACGGTCCGGGAACCGAAGAACGCGGGAGAGATAGCTGACGCTGCAGGAGTGGCCCGAAACACGGCCGAAAAGTACCTCGGGCAACTCGTCGAGGCAGATAAACTCGCAACGATCCAGCGTGGCCGCGAAACCTGCTACTATCCGGACCCAGTCACTCAGTATTTCGACCAGATTCGCGACCTCGTCGACGAACAGGGAAAGGACGAACTCACGGCCGAATTAGGTGCCATCCGGGACGATATCGACGAGTGGAAGGACACGTACGACGTGGAGTCCGCCGACGAGCTCCGAGCGACCGTCGGTGACGATATCCCTGCAACCGAACGCCGACAGCGGCGCCACGACGCAGAAGACTGGGAGTACTACGAACACCAGGCCACGCTGATCAAACAGGCCATTCAGCTCTACGACACGATCGAGGCGACCCGCGAGAGTCCCCTCACCTCCGCGGACTGAGTCGGTGACAGCGAATGGGACAGTCACCGACCCCTGGAGACACGCATCTCCACCGATACGAGGTCCACAAACGAGTCGCAACTCGGCTTCGACGGGAAGCCAGCGTCACGGCCGTGGACACTGCCCCGAGTCCGATGCGCCCGGTCCGCCTCACGGCAAGCCTCGATCGCGCGGTCTTTTTCGACCAGGACCAGTGTGCTGGCGAAGCGACGCTCGAATTCGAGTGGCGCCCACGGTCCGAGCGCGACGAGTTCCGTATCCAGTACAACGAACCCGGGACACCGTGGTCGTGTGACTGGCAGCAGGACGAAAGCCACGAGAACCTGGGACCGAGTCACTTCCAGGTCGACCACGAAACGTGGGCCACGTCTCACCGCGAATCCGCATCCTTCACGGATTCGAATCCGATGGCGATCCTCGAGACCTGTCTCGATGCGCTTCGAGACCGCGTCCCGGAACTCCCCGACAGTGTCCGCCCGGATCCGTAGGTCTGTGCCGCGATGGGTTCGGTTCAGAGCGTTCGATGTGGGACGTAGATTTACCACCACTGAACGAGGAATCCCTAGTACCGATGCCGGAGTACGTTGCCACGGACGTTTCGAAACTCCGTGAGAGCGATAGCACTGCCGAAATCACGCTCCTCCTCGGAGTCTCAGGCGACCGTACTGAATTTGCGACCCGCGTCAGGGAGGTCGGTGGGACTGTCGAAGCCGAACTCGGTCAGGCGACGCTACGAGTGACAGCACCCGAATCAGCAGTCGACGACCTCTGTGAACTCGAGGGATCGAAATCGATCGAATGCGAGCGCGAAGACGTGCGGACGCTCGACGAGGGAAACGAGCACTCCCGCGGGCGTTTGACTCGGTCCTAGCGCTACGACAGTACGTCTTCGATTCGTATTCGGTCACGCTCGATATCCCCGATTCGAGGATACGGGGCGACGGCTGCCGGATCGGGCTGGTCGATTCGCTGCTCACCAGACGTGGGACTGTCTCCGAACCGACCGACAGGGTCGTTCACAGGCGATTCCACGTGACGGTAGACGACTGGCTGTTCAACGTGCTCCCGGAAGACGCACCAGCGACGACCTCGAAAATACCTGTGACCGACCCGCTCACTCGTCGACGACGCGACCGGTGTCACTGTCGACGGTGACGTGGCCCGCGCCGACGGCGTTGATCGCGCTGTTCAACTCACAGATCTCCTGGGTGACGGGACTGTCGAGGTTGAACCGGAAGCGCTTCCCGTCGGCGACGCTCTCGACGATCCCGTGTTCGAGCAGCGTATCGAGATGCGCTCGAACCGTGTGGCGAGACACGCCGGCGGCCTCGGCCAGCTCGCTTTTGGTGAACTCGCGGTCGGACGCCGAGAGCAGCGTGTCGATGACGAGGTGGAGCCCTTCGGAACTGTCTTTCATCAGATAGAGCCACCCGCTGGGGTGTTCGTACCTGAGTTCCTTCGTACTCTTTGCCGACGATTCGTCGTCGGCGTGGTCGGGAGTACTCATGTACGAGTACGATACGACACTCCAGTGTATAAGCCTGTGCATAAATCCGGGAAGTACAATATCCAGAGATGGTGTCTAGATTCACCGTATTTATACCAACCGCCGGAGAGACGCAGTATATGCAGACGGATCTCGCCTGTTCCCTGCTCGAGGCTCTCGTCGCAAAACACCGGTACGGACAGCCGATCACGCGGGATGCACTCTTGCGGATCGCCTCGTACGAGAGCCATCGCGGCGGTGTGGCAAAAGATGTCTTCGAGGCGCTACGGGACCTGCCGTTCATCACAGATCAGGGACAGCGGGGGATCATGCTCGATCATTCCGAGTTCGGCCCTGTACTTCTGCGGTTAAGCGGCGTCGCTAACTTCTTGCGCGACTTATAGAACTCATGAGTACCGTTTCCTACAGGAGTCATACGCCAAAAATCTCCATTCGTCGATTTCTCTCCCCTCTC
>Ga0207771_100554_pt1 | contig 21146 bp, 22 predicted proteins | sample A23M2SouthBayCA_2_FD_187731 | JGI IMG/M metagenome (GOLD analysis project Ga0207771, IMG submission 187731) | Aerobic enrichment media microbial communities from Eden Landing Ponds, California, USA - A23 M2 (2) (SPAdes) | ecosystem: Environmental > Aquatic > Marine > Unclassified | place...
TGGTCGGTTCCGTCGTCGTCGTCACCGTGTTCTACGTCGTGACCATCTTCGTCGCCACGAGCGCGTTCGGCGCGGATCGCCTCGGTCAGTTCGGCGAGACGGCGATGGTCGAGGTCGCGCGTGACTTCCTCGGGACGCCGGGGGCGGTCGCCATCCTGCTCGCCGGCCTGCTGGCGACGTTTTCGAGCGCCAACGCCTCGATCCTGAGTGCCTCGCGGGCGGTGTACGCTCTGAGTCGTGACGCGCTCTTGCCCCGAACGGCCAGCCGCGTCAACCTTCGCTACGGCACGCCCCACGTCGCCCTGCTCGCGGCTGGCGGGCCGATCCTCGTGCTGGTGGCGACGGGACAGGTCGAACTGCTCGCCGAGGTGGCGTCCTTCCTCCATCTGGTGATGTACGCCCTGCTCTGTGTGACGGCCATCGTGTTGCGCCGGCGGGACCCGGCGTGGTACGACCCGGCCTATCGGATGCCGGCCTCGCCGTACGTTCCGGTGGTCGGTGCGGTCGCCAGTGTCGCGCTGATCGCGTTCATGCGCCCGGAATCGATCGCGATCGGCGTCGTCGTGATGGCGCTGTCGTATGGCTGGTATCGCTACTACGCCACCGACGTCGCGCTCAGGGGGGCACTCTGAGATGAGCGACCGACAGGCTGGAGACGACCGCCCAACCGACGACCGGCCCACTGTCCTCGTCCCGGTGCGCGTCCTCGCCGGTGAGTCGATCCCCGAGGGCGTCCCCGCACTGCTCGCGCACGCCCACGTCGTCGTGCTGGGCTATCACGTCATTCCCGAACAGACCGCACCGGGACAGGCACGGATGCAGTTCGAGACACAGGCCATCACACGCCTCGACGAACTCGACGAGCTGTTCACCGACGCGGGGGCGACCGTCGAGCGCCGACTCGTCTTTACCCACGACGGCCAGAAGACGATCAACCGGACGATCATCGAGACCGATGCACTGGCGGTACTGGTCCCCGACACGACCGGGCCGCCCGAGGACGTGCTCGTCGCCGTCCGTGGCACCGTCGGCATCGATCGCCTCGCCCGCGTCGTCGCCGGGGTCTTCGGCCCGTTCGAGACGACGGTGACGCTCTTCCACGTCGCTGACGACGAGGAAACCGAGACAGACGCCCAGATGCTTCTCGATACGCTCACGGAGCGACTCGTCGAACTGGGTGTCGACGAGGCAGCGATACGGCATCGTATCGAACGTGGCGAGGACGCACTCGACCGGATCGTCGAGACCGGTGGGTCCTTCGATGCGATCGTGATGGGCGAGACCGATCCCTCGATTGCGACGTTCGTCTTCGGGATGCCCGCCGAGCAGCTCGCAGATCGCTTTATCGGGCCGGTGTTTGTCGTCCAGCGCGAACCACCAGCAATCGACGACGAGAGCAACGACAACGAGAGCAACGACGAACCGACTGGCGACACACCGATCGACGAAGAAGCCGACGATGACGGTGTGACTGACGGCGAAGCGACCGGGACAGAGTGAGCGACAGACGGCGCGCTCGCTGGTGCAGTGAACTGTCGGAAAAGCGGGGACCGGTCACGATTCAGACCCGGACGGAGACGTTTTCAACGGCCCCTACGGCCGTGCTGGGTGTCCAGATTCACGAAGCTCGCTTACACGAGTTCCGTTACTTGGCCTTCGCGCCGTACCACCATGGTGGCACGATACTGGGTCGCTTCGGTTCTCGTCACGGCATTCACTTCGCTCCGCTGTGACGCGGACTTCAGTTGTGCCGCTCACCCGGTTCGATCCTGATCGGATCGTCCCGGGTCGTCCGGTGTGCCCTCGTGACCGCGTCCGCAATTGAGAGACGGTACCGTGGGACAAAGCTGTTGTCGCGGGGAGCTTCCCGATCACTCACCATCGAGCAGTGACGTGATTTCAAGTCAGTAGCCGGCGACCACGTCGCTGTCGCTCCCATCGTGTGTCTGGCTCTTGCCGGTCGCCACCTGACTCTCCCTGTGCCGTTGTTCTCCCGGCGCTCGATATGTGCAGATCTACAGATTACTGGGGTGTTTCGACAGAACTGTTCTCACATACACTCATCTATTACCGTCATTGCCGGATCTGGCTACAGAATAGACGATCTTCTTGTGTCTACGTCGTATTCGTTCGGAGAGTGCCTGGTGTGTGACTGGACGGTCCGCTGTGGGGTCGGTGAGTGTCGTCGTACATCTCTAGCTGAATTTCACGTTGACAAACTATTAGGTACTCTCACGCCGAACACCGTGTATGGGCGCAATTTTGCTCGCCACCGACGGCAGTGAGTACGCACGCCACGCGGCCGAACACGCCATCGAAATCGCGGCCGAAGAGGACGCGACGTTGCACGTCGTCTGTGTCGTCGACGAGCGAAAGTTCGACGATCCGGCACTCAGTTCCGCGGAACTGGCGACGATCTACGCGGAGGACCACGCCTCCATGACGGTCGCCGACGTGGCCTCACTGGCCGCCGAACACGACGTGATCGTCGAGGGCGACACCCGCCACGGCGTTCCCCACGAGATCATCCTCGCATACGCCGAGACCGTGCACGCGGACACGATCGTCGTCGGCGAACACGGTGACCACGACAAACACTTCTCCGGGGTCGGGCGCAGCGTCGCCGACGAGGCCGATCGCGAGGTCGTCATCGTCGAAGCGCCATAGCGCCCGGTCAGATCGCCGTGCGTCGCGTCCCGGATGGGGAGACAGAGATGGCGTTGCCCGTTGCCGCGGGAGCGACTCGCTGATCGGTCTGCTGTGTCGGCGTTCGCCCGTCCGAGACCTGCGCTTCGATGAAGCCGACGCGAACGACGACGTTTGTCGAACTCCTCGGTCAACTGGTCGTCCCACCGCTGGGCGAGATCGGATGGCGCTTCGAGGTCTCGCGGAATGGCGACGAGGACGTTCACCCGCGGTTCGTTGTCGAGGAGCAGATCGACCGGTTCGTAGTCGACGGTCACCGAGACGAGTTCGACGCCTTCGATATCGGCCTCGTCGAACTGTTGCTGGAGTTGGTTGCGGGTTTGCTGTTCGAAGGCCTGGGTCTGGAACGTCGTCCACGTGACGGCCCCGAGCACGATCGAGAGCACCGCGATGGCGATCACGATCACGACGGCGATCGCCACGTCGACCAGCGTCGACCCGGAGCCGCGCATGATACTCAGCGAGCCAGCGATCCCCGACCCGAGCGCGAGAAAGAGCGACAGGAAGTTCGGACTCGTTCGCTCGGCGATCTGCGGGACTGCCCTGATGTCGAGACCTGGCGGGATGAGCACGGTCTGCTGGAGCACCCACCCCATGACCGCCGCCGTCGCGCTCGGGCTTGCGGTCTCGATCGTCGAACTCTCACTCGGCGGCGTGTTCGCGACCATCGGTGCGGGCTTTGCCGTCCTGTTGTTCATCGTGATCGGTTCGATTCCTGCCACCATCGGCGGGATGTACGGACCAGACGAAGAGATCGAAGACGTCAGCCAGCCAGTCACCTGATCGACGATCGATCGGTGGGATCGCTGCGCTACTCGACTCTCGATTCTCGGTCAGTCGTCGCTGACCGGTTCGTCGAGGTAGCGCTCTTCGAGCAGCGCCGCAGACGGCGGGTGCTCGACGTAGTGGCGATCGACGAGCGCGAGCGCCCCGACGACGAGACCGAAACTCAGTGCGGCGACGACGAGTTCGAGCGGATCGAACGTTGCGATGGCACTGACCAGTGCGTAATCGACGCTGGCGACGCCGATGTAGGTCACCGAGAGACCGACGACACCGACCACCAGTCCGATCGCGTACTCCTTGCCAGACCGGGGAAATCGTGTGTCGACGACACTGAGGACGATCGCACTCGCCGGAAACATCGATGCGAGTCCCAGCGCCCACGTCGCGCTGGTCGTCTCACCGGAGACCAGTAGATATCCCAACCCCCAGGTCGCGAGGATCACGAACAGCGACATCGCGCCGGCGAGGCGGGCGACCGTGGCTGTCTGATACATCAGTGCTCTCGCCCCCGGTGCCGGCGTGGGCGTGTGGTCGGTGTCGAGCGTGCGACTGCCGACCGACTGATTGCCGATCGTGCCGTGACTGCTGCTTCGGTCATACTTACTGCCCGGTACTCACAGCCACAGAATAATAAGGTGCATCATCTGCTCGTCGGTGATCGTCAGCAGGCGACCGCCAACTCGGGTAGGACGAGACAACCGGGACGATCACGCCCGTCTGCGGTGACTGCGACCCATCGGCTCGACTCAGCGACTCGCTCGACGGTCGGTCGTCGGATGGCACTGCTGGTCCGGTAGCGCTCGACATCCCTGCCGCTTACTGACCACCCGTGACGGCAGACCGGGACGTTCGAAAAAGCGTCTGCGAATCGACAGGCTGCTGTCGACGGCTCAGGCGACTGGCTGGCTGGCTCTGCGCTCTTTCGGTGCGACGATGCCGCCGATCGCCCCGCCGACAGCGCCGGGCACACCGTGAGCGACGACGAGCGTCAGGAACAACACGGCCGCGCCGAAACCGAAGATTCCGGCAGCGAGCGTGCCGACGACGAGCAAGACCGCGCCGACGAGTAGCCCGCCGATCGTCGTCGCGAGGAAGCCATGCAGTGCGCCACTGCCCAGCCCACCGCGGGCGACGTAGCCGGCGACACCGCCGGCGATGAGACCGGTCACACCTGCGCCGACCACCGGGAGCGTCGCATCGGTGAACGGGAGACCGACACCACTGAGAATGCCGAGGGCGAACGCTGCGACGATACCGTACACGACTGCTTTCCAGTTGACCATACCGAGGCGTTCGCTCGACATACAGTAAACTGAAGCGACAGATATGGGGCGAGATAGCGAACCTTCTGTTACCAGTCTCTCACAGAGAGGTTCCCCGCTCCCGTCTGTTCCCGTCGTTCCCTTTTGCCGTCAACCGCGCCGTTCAGGCCGTCTGGACCGGCAGTTTCGGGATGAGCCACGAGAGGAACGCCGACTGACTCCGGGACTGGACCCAGATCGTCCCGTCTCCGCTGAACTCGCAGACGAGTCCCTCACCGCTGGCGAGCAGCGATTTGATCCCGCCCACTCGGCGAACGTCGAAGTCGACACTGTCCTCGAAGGCGACGATGTGGCCGGTGTCGACGACGAACGAGTCGCGGTCGCTGATGTCGATCTCCTCGATCGCACCGTAACTCGACATGAACAGCGGTCCCTCTCCGGTGACGCGCAACAGGACCAGTCCCTCGCCCCCGAAAAAGGACTTCGCGCCGCCGAAGGACGCGTCCACGTCGAGGGCTTCGTCGCCGGCAATGTACGACGTCGACTGGACATAGAGAGGGTCGCCAGACATCGCGTAGTGAGTCATGTCACCCGGCAGCGGCGCGGCGAACTGGACCTCGCCGGGCGCTGTCGCGTGGAACGTGTTCTGAAAGAAGCTTTCCCCACCGAACGTACGTCCCAGCGATTTCAGGAAGCCGCCGGTCGCGTTCGTCCGCATCTCGATCGTGGTGTCGTGGCTGACCATCGCTCCTGATTCGGCTCTGAGGCGCTCGTCGGTGTCGAGCGAGACGGTCAACAGCGAGAACGACGGTCTGCCGGAGATGTCGTACTCCATACTCGTGCGGACCACCGAGTCATGGAAAAAGCTAGATGCGGAACTGTTCCCAGTCGCCCGCCGATCACGGGCACCTCCACCACGAGGACGCCACATGCTGGGCTTGCGGTCGATATTCACTGGGCCAACCTTCATTGGTTGTCCGACAGAACGTGTCGGTAGGGATCGAGTACGCGTCTCGCGGTCCGACCCGATCGATATGTCTAGCGACCCCCACACCGACATCGATTGTTACTACTTCATCAGCGACCTGCATATCGGCGGCGACGAGACGCTGCAGGAAGTCGAGTTCATGGACGAACTCCTCGCCTTTCTCCGTGACCTCGAAACGAGCAGTGAGGACGCGGAACTCATCATCAACGGCGATCTGTTCGGGCTGTGGGAGTTCACCGAACTGGCGGGCATGGCGAAGTTCGACGCGCTCGTCGAGCGCTATCCCGACCTGTTCGACCAGCTTCGAGCGACCGGCGAACAGATCCAGATCACCGTTATCCCCGGCAACCACGACTACGAACTCGCATGTTACGATGCCTACGTCGAGCGACTCGCCGAGTACAACGTTACGCTCGAACAGGAAATCGTCATCACTCGCGAGGTGGCCGACCGCACCGTCTGGATCGAACACGGCCAGCAGCGCGACCCGAACAACGAGAGTCCAGACTTCGGTAACCCCTACGCGAATCCGCCGGGCTATCACGTCAATCGTCACATCACGAGCAGAGCGGGCAAGCTCTCGAAACGCGGGCGTTTCAACTGGCTCAAAGACATCCAGTCCGTGACGCCGATGACGCAGATCCCCGACTGGCTGATCTCGAAGTACTTCTACCGGGAGATGAGTCCGTTGCTTCGGTACGCCGCCGTGCCGTTCCTGTTGCTGTTCAACGTGAGTCTCCTGTTCATCGTCATTCTCGGTCTCGACGTGCTCGGTGTCTGGACGCTCCCGTTCGAACTGTTCGAGGAATTGCTCCGAGAACTGGCGTTCGTCGGCGCGCTCATCGACTTCGTGCTGTTCGTGAACGTCGTCGTCATCACGCTCTTGACGCTCATCTCGATTCCGCTGTTCTTCTTCGCGCGGGACGTCAAAAAGACGCTGCGTCGATTCGGGCTGGTCGACGACGAGGATCCAGAGGAGATCAAAGACCAGTACATCGAGGCGGCCCGCGACGTGTTCGCAGCGCACCCGCGGGTCGCGGCGTTCGTCTACGGCCACACCCATCGCGCCTCGATCACGCCGGTCGACGACCGCGTCGTCGTCAACACCGGGACGTGGCTCAAGCGCCTGCACCGACAGTCCGTCGTCTTCGGAATCCTCCCGCGCGTGTTCTATCCCTCCTATCGCTTGAACTACGTTCGTATCGCCGAGGACGACGAGTCGGTGGTCATCGACTACGAGGTCGTCGAGAAACAGCACCCGAAGGAGCTGACGCTGTTGGAACGACTGCTGACACGCCGGCCACAGTTCGACCAGCCGATTCCCGAGCAGACGGTCATCGACGGGACGACCGAGCAGCCCCCCACTCCGGCCGGACGGCCCGTCGTCGACCACTCGTCTCCCGACGACGGCGACGAGTGAGTCCGCCATTCCGAGCGCTCCGACGTATTGGCGATACTTCCCGACGATCGTCTCTCCCGCGGTGACCATTGCTGGTCTATCGCTACAATACTCCGTCTCAATCAGTCGAGCCACCCTGCACGATCCTCGACGATCGTGTACGCACTCGGCAACTACGATTAAGCCGATATCGAGCGTTACGGTACCTGTTATGGTAGAAACGAAGTGGCGAGCGGTCGCGATCGGATTCCTCACCATCGCGGTCCTCACCATCGCCAGTGCATCGGTCCAGCAACTCGCGTTGCTCGGTGGGACTGTCGCCGCCCTCACCGGCGGTCTCCTCGCAGGGTACTACGCCCGCAGCGGCCGCATCGACGGCGCGTGGAACGGCTTCCTCGCGGGGTCGATCGGCGCGCTCGTCGCCGTAGCGGTCTTCGTGTCGCTCGGGCTTGCGGTCTCGATCGTCGGACTGTCGCTCGGCGGCGTCTTTACGACGATCAGCGCGGGTCTCGCAGCACTCGTGTTCATCGTAGTCGGCGCGATTCCCGCGGCCATCGGTGGCTTCCTCGGTGGGATGCTCCCTGCTGGGGACACCGAGGACGACGATGTCGTCCGGCCCGCGGCCTGAATAGCATCCTGAACACCGGTTTTGTCGGCAGTCACGCCAGTCACTGACTGGATTGATGCTGTCTCATCCGGCAGTGCTGTTCGATCGACCGTCTGGGACTGCTTGCGCTACGAGTGCCACGTGACGCTCCGCGGGACGCCGCTGCTCGTGGTACACCGCTACCTGTTCACGACAGGGAGCCACGGCATCGATAGCGCCGTGGGTGGTCAGTACCTCGCAACCGACCGAGCACAACGATGACGGGGATCGCCCCCGTTCGCCAGCACATGAGTCTGCGAACCGAGACTCGGGTGACGATCCCCGTCGACGGCGTCGAACTCGATGGCGACCTGCGCGTGCCGGCCAACGCGACCGGTCTCGTCCTCTTCGCTCACGGCAGCGGGAGCTCCCGGTTGAGTCCACGCAACACCTTCGTCGCGGAAGTCCTCCGCGAGCACGGCCTGGGAACGCTCCTGTTCGATTTGCTCACCGAGACCGAAGACGAGACCCGCGAGACCCGTTTCGATATCGATCTCCTGACAGCGCGACTGCTGGCCGCGACCGAGTGGATCAGGACGGTCGAGACGATCAACGGGCTTGGACTGGGATATTTCGGGTCGAGCACCGGCGCGGCAGCGGCGTTGCGTGCGGCCGCTCAGGAGGGATCGGACATCGGTGCTGTCGTCTCTCGGGGCGGCCGCGTCGACCTCGCGAGCGAGTCGCTCGCCGATGTGACCGCCGCGACGCTGTTCGTCGTCGGTGGCGCGGACACGCAGGTCCTCGAACTGAACCGGACGGCCTTCGCGGCGCTGGCCTGTCGGAAAGACCTCGACGTGATCGAGGGCGCGGGCCACCTGTTCGAGGGATCGGGCGAACTCGAATCGGTCGCCGAACTCGCGGCCGACTGGTTCGAGCGCCACCTTTCCTGATACTGCCGGCTGTCACTGTTTCAAGATGTTCGCGACCCCGGGGTCGCGGCATCCTTCACAGACGGACAGCCGGTAGTATGAGTGGGCCACGTCGCTGCACTCCGAGTCTCGACCTGCTCACTCCGTCCCGTAGTCGCCCCCGTACTTGATGAACACGTAGCTGAGTGCGATCACCGACACCATCACGACGGAGGCGGCGACGCCGAGTGTGACGGCGCTGCCGGGCATCTCCGGTGCGAACGGTGCCTGTCCGCCACCGCCATCACCGCCGTCGCCGCCCGCTGCTTGCTCGCCGACGGTCAGCGAGGCGACCATGCCGGCGGACTCGTGGGGGACACAGAAGTAGCCGTACTCGCCCTCGACCTCGAAGGTGTGTTCGAAGCGCTCGCCGCCGGGGATGTCGCCCTCCGGGTAGCCACTGCGGGCCGCCTGCTCCTCCTCGAATCCCCCGGAGGCGAAGTACGCCGCCTCCTCGGGAATGTCGTCCTCGTAGGCCGTCACCGAGTGGCCGATCTGGCCGACGTTGTCCCAGACGACGGTCGTTCCGGGCGCGACGGTCGTCTCGTCCGGGTCGAAGACGAGATCGTCGGTCATGTCGATCGTGACCGTCTCGCCGTCTTCCTGTGCGGCGGCGTCGGTCGTCGCACCGGTACTCGCTGCAGCGAGTGCGCTGCCGGCGATGAACGATCGTCTCGAGAGCGATGGCTGTCGTTCCGAGTGCATACGCTAATCGAGACGTGCCGACTACTAAGAGCTTCACCCGTCACGCTGGATCATGGTTGGTGAAGCAACGTCGAGGCGTTGCGGCACCGAAAGCCCTCGGCACGCTAGGCGGCGCTGTGCCGGATATTCTCCTTCAGTCGAATAGTGCCGGCACAGCGCCGCCTACCGCGCCTCGCCCTTTCATCCGCCAGGCTCGTGGATCGTCTCACAGTCTCGATCCTGATGGATGACAGGGCGAGCGAAGCGAGTCCTTCGGCGGTCTCGTGAGTGTAGCGAACGAGAGTGCGAGAGACGAACGCCGTGAGTCTCTTGGTGGTCTCACGAGCGGGGAGAGTGCAATGACTTGAGACGGCTTCATCGTCTCGAACGAACGCCCGACGGACAGTCTCTGGTGATCAAGACTGACGGTCGAACGTACCGCTCTCTCCTCGAACGGCTGACCTACGAGTAGTGTCGGCACTACCGGGTGTAACCGACACCTAGCCGTGTACACGATGGAGTAGCCTGTCTCCATCGGCTGGTACCGACGCTGATCGGATCGGGACCGGTGTCGGTAGCAGCGACTTACGAGCGATATCTCTTCTATAACGAACGTACGGGTGTTATTCTCCGTCGTCGTTCGTCGGTAATCGACGACTGCTGGCCGCCGCCGCTCGGCGGTCATCGGCGACAGTCTGGTACCGTTATGCGCCTGGCACGCCTCTGTTCACGGGCCATGCCAGTCCGTGATATCGCACGAACGGCAGTCGTGACCGCCCAGCAAGAACAGTCCGCTGGCAACCTCGCGACGGTGATGAAAGAGGAATCGGTCGGCAGCGTCATCATCATCGACGAGGGCCGACCCGTCGGTATCGTCACCGATCGTGACCTCGTGTTGCAGGTGCTCGAACCGCGCGCCGATCCACGGGAGACGACCGCGGGCGAGATCATGACCGAGACGCCGGTCACTCTGAGCGTCGAGGAAGGCATCTACGACGCCACGGAGACGATGTACGAGCACGCCGTCCGACGATTCCCGGTCGTCGATGCCGATGGCACGGTCGCCGGTATCGTCACGCTCGACGACTTCCTCGTCTTGCTGACCGACGAGATGGACCATCTCTCGGGCGTCATCGAGGCCGAGTCACCGCCGTACTGACTCGGCGTCCGTCGCTACCCGGTAGTGTTCAGATAAGCAACCCCAGTTTCCGAGTGGCAGACACCGAAAGCCCTCGACTCGCTAACCAGATCTGTGGCGGATATTCTCTCTCTGGTCGAATAGTGCCGCCGCAGATCTGGTTACCGAGCCTCGCCCTTTCATCCACCAGGAGTCGGCTGTTTAGCCGTCTAAACCCTGGTGGATGAAAGGGCGAGTGCAGTTGCGGGAACCCGGACCTCACAAGCACCGCAACGAAGTGAGGAGCACAGTGTGGGTCCCGGGACTGCAACTGCACGAGGGCTTTCGGTGTCTGCCACTCGGAAACTGGGGTTGCTTATCTGAACACTACCCACCCAGCCACGACACATCTTATCACGACGACGGCCCAAGCACGCAGTATGCCCGAGGAGTACCCCAAGCCACCGGTCGAACCGGACAGCATCGACCCGGACGAACTCGCCCGGCGCATCGCCGCGGGTGAGCCGGTCCGGTTGCTCGACATTCGCAATCGCGACGAGTTCGAGACGTGGCGTGTCGCCGGGCCGTCGGTGACGGCGACGCAGCTCTCGTTTTCGAAGGCGTTGCAGGCCCAGGTGACCGACTCGGTCCCCGACCTCGCCGAACAGGTCGACAGCGAGGGACCGATCACGGTCGTCTGCGCCCGCGGCGAGTCCAGTGCCTACGTCGCTGGCCTGTTCGAACAGGCCGGCATCGAGGCCCACAACCTCGCGGAGGGGATGCGCGGTTGGGCGCGCGTCTCCGAGACCCACGAGATTCCAGTCGAAGGGGACGTGACCATCGTGCAGTACCAGCGCCCTTCTTCGGGCTGTCTGGGGTATCTCCTCGTCAGCGAGGGCGAGGCCGCCGTCGTCGATCCACTGCGGGCCTTCACCGACCGCTACGGGGCCGACGCCGCCGATTTCGGGGCGACCGTCGAGTACGTCGTCGACACGCACGTCCACGCCGACCACGTCAGCGGGATACGGACGGTCGCCGAAGCGACCGGTGGCGAGGCATTGATCTCCGAGCGCGCCCACAACCGCGGGATGACCGACGACGTGGGGACGCTGGCCGACGACGAGCGACGCACGCTTGGCGCGGTCGACCTTCGGATGGTTCCGCTGCCGGGTCACACGACCGGAATGACCGGTCTCGCCGTCGGCGACGTGCTCCTGACTGGCGACAGCCTCTTCATCGAGAGCGTCGCCCGACCGGACCTGGAGGCCGGCGACGACGGCGCGACCGAACTGGCTCGCGAGCTATACACCACACTGACCGACCGACTGGCCGCGTTCGACGACGGGACCACCATCGCACCGGGCCACGTCAGCGAGCGCACGCCGCGCAACGACGACGGCACGTACACGGCCACGCTCGGCACGCTCCGCGAGGATCTGTGGGTGTTCGACGTGGACGAAGAGAGCTTCGTCGACCGCATCCTCGCCGACATGCCGCCCCGCCCCTCGAACTTCGAAGACATCATCGCCGCGAACCTCGGCGAGTCGACGCCCGACGACGAGGCGGCCTTCGAGTGGGAACTCGGGCCGAACAACTGCGCCGCGACCGCCGACTAGCAACAAATCTCGCCGATGTGTGTTCTGTTGAGAGTGTGAGCAAATCGTTCCCGATCGAACGATCCATCTCGATCAAGCGGACATCGAAAGCCCTCGGCGCGCTAGCCCGGTCTGTGCGGGATATCCTCACTGCGTTCGGATAGTGCCCACGCAGACCGGGCTAGCGCGCCTCGCCCTTTCATCCGCCAGGATTCGGACGACGGGGCGGCCGAAACCCTTGGCGGATGACCGAGTTTCGATAGTTTGCAGCCGTCTCGTGTATCGTCTACTCCGAACAAGGGGATCCCGAAACGCCGCTCTATAGGAACGTCTCGCGAGCGTTCTGGAGTTCGCCCTCGGGATCGTCCTGTGACCCGTTCTCGTAGATCTGCCATTCGATGCCGGCGGCTTCGATGGCGTCGAAGATCGGTTCGTAGTCCACATCGCCCGTGCCGAAGGTTGCGTGGGCCATCTCGTCGCCGTCGACGTGGGTGTCGGTGCAGTGGACCAGTTCGATTCGGTCGGCGTAGGTCTCGATCACGTCGGCGGCGTCGACGCCGGCGTAGGTCGCAAGCCCGATGTCGAGTTCGAAATCGACCGTGTCGGTCCCCTCGACGAGCACGTCGAACGCCGTCCGGCCGTCGAGTTCGGCGAACTCGATGTCGTGGTTGTGATACAGCAGTGGGTAGTCGTAGTCGGCCAGTTCCTCGGCCAGCGTATCCAGGCGGTGGGCGGTCTCGCGCACCCGCTCGACGCTGGCGAAGTCCTCGGAGTCGAGGTAGGGGACGACCAGCCGTTCGGTCCGCAGATCGCGGTACTGCTCGACCGTCGCTTCCTGTTCGTCTTCGAGTTCCTCGATCGGGACGTGGGCGCTGGGGACTTCCAGCCCGGTCTCGTCCAGTGCCGCAGTGACGGTGGCGGGGTCTGCCTCGGGAACGCGATAGGCGTACTCGACACCGTCGAAACCGGCGTCGGCGACGCGGTTCAGTAGTTCGGGGACGGACTCGTCCATCTCGCGCAGCGTGTATAGCTGGATGGCTGTGGCCATATCCCGAGCATGTACCGGGGGACCTTGAGCGTTCACCCGCGTCTCACGTCCGCGGCCGATGGAACGAATGCCATTTTGGCGTTCTATCTGTCGCTTCTTCGAGCATTCGCCGGTCCCGTAACGGGCGATTTATCTCCGGGCCGTTCGACAGATCGGGTATGAACGTCAAGTCGCGCCACCATCTCCGGGCCGACGAGATCGACGCGATCACGGACGCCGTCACCGAGAACCTCGGCGTCGACATCGAGGCCGACACTTTCGAGAAGGTCGAGTTCGAGGACAGCGACTGGAACGTCGTCCTCGTCGACGGCGACCCGCTGGTCCTCTATATCGACGACGAGCCGTTCCTCACGGTGCAGGGTCTCAACGCCTTCCCGCCGGAGGCGCACATCGTCACCGTCGACGCCGGGGCGGTCTCTTTCGTCTCGGACGGCGCGGACATCATGCGCCCCGGCATCACCGAGGCCGACGCCGACATCGAAGCGGGCGATCTGGTGGCGATCAACGAGGAATCTCACGGCAAATTCCTCGCCGTCGGCCGCGCTAAAACCGATGGCGACGACATGGTCGGCGACTCGGGGAAAGTCGTCGCGTCGATCCACCACGTGGGCGACGACCTGTTCGAGTTTTCGGTGTAGACCGGGTATCCGGCGGCCCGGCCGTCGGTTCTCCGGTCCGAACGCAGTGAGGGCCGGCCTTTTTCGCCACCGGGAGAGCAAGCTCTCCCGAGCCCTCCTTCGCTCCGCTCAGGAGGACCATGTTTTTCGAGGCGTGGGCCGCGAGCGAAGCGAGCGGCCCCAACGAAGAAAAAGATGGTGGCGCGACGATCTCTTCGAGTTTTCAGTTTGAGCGGGCAAGCATCCGGCGGCTTGGCCGCCGGTTCACGGGATCGAGCGAAGCGAGATCCTGCTTTTTCATCGACGTTTTTGCGCGAGTAGTGCGGGACCGAAGGTCCCGCATACCGTGCGAACGGGCGCACAGCGCCCGTGAGCAGATGGTTCGAGCGCGCCGAAGGCGCGACTCGAACCCGACGCGGAAAAAGGTCGAGGCGAAGCCTTATCGTCGTCTTCCCGCTACACACAGGCGTGGCGTCCCCGTTCGAGATTCTCCGGATCGACCGAGACGCGAGCGACGAGGAAATCGAGCGCGCGTACCGCGAGCGCATCAAGGAGACCCATCCAGACCACGGCGGCTCACTGGCGGCGTTTCAGGAAGTCCGGGAAGCCTACGAGCGAGCGCTCGCGGGCGAGTGGGACGAGCGCCAGAACGGCCACCGGGATGGCGAGACCGACGACGGCGGGGAGACCGAATCACGGGGACCGATCCAGCCCCGCGTCGAGTATCTCGACTACGAGGTGCTCGACGATTTCGGCTGGACGGTCGACGACGACGATCTGTTCGAGAAGGCGGCCGCGGCGGATCTCTCCGAAGATGAGTATGGTCACTTCTACGTCCAGCCCCGCGAGTCCGTGCTCGAAGCCGCCGAGCGCAACGGCTTCGCGTGGCCCTTCGCCTGCCGGGGTGGCGCGTGTGCGAACTGCGCGGTCGTCATCGTCGAGGGCGAACTGGCGACGCGCGTCGACCACGTCCTGCCCGACGAGATGGTCGAGCGCGGCTTTCAACTGTCCTGTAACGGCATCCCGACCTCCGACGAACTGAAACTGCTGTACAACGTCAAGACGATGCCCGAACTGGAGGATCTCCTGCTCCCGCCGCGTCCGTTCGAGCAGGCCCACTCCGACGACTGAGTCGAGTCACTCGCCGCTGCCGTCGGTCTGCTCACGGCGAAGTAGTCGTTGTGGACGGGAGCTGCCCATCACAGCTGAGACCACGCTCAGTACCTATTCTGCACTGACCACAGTTAGGCGGTTGGCATTCGCGCGAACGAGCGGTCCAACGGACCCGGCAGTGAGCGCGATTCCCCGGACCGAGTGACGCGAGGGCCGGCCTTTTTCACCGACGTTTTTCGAGTTGAGCGGGACCGAAGGTCCCGCTGACCGTGCGAACGGGCGCAGAGCGCCCGTGAGCAGAGAGTGGTTCCCGTAGCGAACGAAGTGAGCGAGGAAACCCGACGATGAAAAAAGGCGTCTGACGCAAAGCATAAACCACCGGAGAACACCTTGGGAGGTATGGGACTGATGAGCAAGATTCTGGGCGAGTCGGGGTCCTCACGGGTCACGGAGGATTACGTCGAGCTATCGGCCGACGACCTCGAAGCAGGGGTCGAAGCCACGCGACAGGTGCGGATCGCCCGTATCGGCGACAAGCAAGACGTTATCGAGATCAAGGATGCGGTGTACGACGGCGACATCGTCGTCGCCGACATCACGCGTCACAGCACGCAGGATCGGACGATGGAACAGATCACGGACGAACTGAAGCGGGTCGTCAACGAGGTCGGTGGCGACATCGTCCAGAAGGACGACGATCAGCTCATCATCACGCCCGCGGGCGTCGGGATCAGTCGCGAACGCCTCGGCGAGTAGGTCGACCTTCTCTCGTCCTTTCTGTCACGTCTCGACCACGTCAGCGACCGTTCCGAGAGCGTTAACTGACTGGGTAGTCAGGATGGTGTAATGACTGATCCTGCGATCCGTGCCCGTGAGCTGACGAAGCGCTACGGCGACGTGCAGGCACTCGACGGGCTGAGTCTGACCGTCGAGTCTGGGGAGTTTTTCGGCCTGCTCGGTCCCAACGGCGCGGGCAAGACGACGTTTATCAACACGCTCGTCGGGCTTGTCCACGCCGACGGCGGCGAGGCGGCCGTGTTCGGCCACGATGTCGAGGACGACTACCGCGAGGCCCGCGACGCCATCGGCGTGGCACCACAGGAGTACAACGTCGACCGCTTTTTCCCGATCCACGAAGTCTTAGAGCACAAGGCGGGCTACCATGGCGTCCCCGAGTCGGAAGCGGAGGAACGCGCCGAGGATGCCCTGAAGACGGTCGGCATCTGGGACAAACGCGACACGCGCTTCGACTGGCTCTCCGGCGGGATGAAACGCCGGTTCGTGCTCGCGCGCGCACTCGTCTCGGACCCGGACCTGTTGATTCTCGACGAACCGACGGCGGGCGTCGACGTCGAACTCCGGCGTGACCTCTGGGACCTGATTACGGATCTCAACGACGCCGGGACGACCATCTTGCTGACGACCCACTACATCGAGGAGGCAGAGCGACTCTGTGATCGGGTGGCGATCATGGACAGCGGGAGCAAAGTCGAGGTGGCGACGCCGGACGAACTGATGGCGCGTGGCAGCGACACTATCGAGGTCGGGCTTGCATCGCTGCCGGCGACGCCGCCGACGCTGGCCATCGACGGTGTCCAGAACGTCCGTATCGAGGACGGATCGCTGCTGGCGACGGCGGCCGGCGGGAGCGCCCTCGCACCCCAGATCATGCGCGACCTCGAAGCGATGGGCCACACCGTCACGTCGCTGGACGTGCGCCGGGCCTCGCTCGAAGAGGTGTTCGTCGACATGACGCGGGCCGATCAGGACGACGACGCTGCGGTCGAGATGGAGACCACGCCATGAGCGCGACCGGCTTCAAGACGCTGCTCAAGCGCGAGATCCTTCGATACGTTCGCCGGCCGCGCAACACCTTCTTGCCGCCGATGATTACGAACGTCCTCTATTTCGCCGTCTTCGGCGTCGTGCTGGGCGGCACCATCGAACGCGGCGGCAGCGGCTTCGAGGGCGGCTACACCCTCTTTATCCTGCCCGGTCTCGTCGTCCTCGGGACGATCTCGAACGCCTTCGAGAACGCCTCGTTCTCGATCTTTCACGGTCGCTGGAACGAGTACATTCACGAGGTGCTCACGTCGCCGCTGTCGCATACGGAGATGGTGCTGGCCTACGTCACCGCCTCGGCGCTGCGGGGGCTGATCGTCGCCGGTATCATCTGGGTGATCGGCATGATCTTCACGCCGGTGCAGGTCGCCAATCCGTTCTATCTCGTCGCGTTCATGCTCGTCATCCCGACGCTCTTTGCGGGCTTTGGCGTCATCGGCGGTCTCTGGGCGGAGGACTTCGACTACCTGACGGTACTGACGCAGTTCATCATTCGCCCGCTCGTGTTCTTCGGCGCGGTGTTTTACCCGTTGTCGGCACTCTCGGGCATCTGGCTGCAGGCCTCCCTCCTGAATCCGATGGTGTACATGGTAAACGGCGTTCGCTACGGCGTCGTTCCCGGTGCGGCCGACATCGAACCGAACACATCCTTGCTCGTTCTCACGGCGTTGACTGTGGCCGTGATCGCCGTCGACATCGCGCTCGTCCGGCGGGGCTACGGGCTTGTCGAGTAGGTCTCAGTCCCTCACCGAAGCCCATCCATCTGCCAGCGTCGTGCGGTCAGTTGTCTTCCCGAAGCTATTTGTTCGTTCCACAATCAGTTTCGTTTGAACCCCGTCGCCTTGCCCTCCATGCAGGGATTCAGGGGTCGACAGAGATATCCATGCAACACAAATTGCTTTCGCTGGTCCTCGTGGCCGCACTGATCGTCCCCGCCGCCGCCAGCGGCGCGGTCACACAGTCGGCAACGGCGACCGATTCGGCCGCGGAAACGGCATCGACACCGCAAACGAGCGAGAACTACACGCGACTGTACGTCGACGACCAGTATCGTTCGCTGGAACTCAAGCCCGGCGAGAGCGAGTCGCTCAACGTCACCGTCGAGAACGGTGAGGACGAGGCGGTGACGCTGTCGCCCCATCTCTACGTCCCGCAACTGGGTCGCCAGCCAGTCGATGAGTCGTGGGTGACCATCGAGGGTGGCAACATCACGCTCGATGCCGGTGAGGAGCGAACGGTGACGATCACCGTCGACGTCCCCAGCGAGGCCGACATCGGTCGCTACAACGGCATCGTCGCCTTTACTGACGACCGCATCAGCTACCCCGGTCAGCCCCCGCGGCCGGTCCACATGGCACAGCTCTCGCTCGAAGTGTGGACGGAACCGACCGTGACCATCGAGAGCAGCGGCTGGCTCTCCGCACAGGTCCAGAGCGGCGAGACGACCACCGAGGAGATCGTCATCAGCAACAGCGGCGAGGACGCCGTGCCGCTGAACCCGACGATCAAGACCGAGCGCCGGACGATGTCCAGCCGGATGGGTCAGGAGACGCTCGACGAATCGTGGTTCGAGATCGACGCCCCGAGCGAGATCCCGGCCGGTGAGAGCGCCACCGTCGAGGTGACGATTCGACCGCCGTCGTCGGCCGACCGCGGCCGCTACGACGCCGAACTCGACCTCGGTGTTCGCGACCCCGCCCGGCCCGACGACTCGAACTACTGGCAGCAGGTCCGCCTCAATTTCCAGGTCTGGCAACAGCCAGACGAAGCCTTCGAGACGAGCGTTGCCGTCGCCGAAGACACCGAGTCGATGACGCTGACGCTGTCGACTCACCAGCGCCCGCGCGCCGATCAGACGACGCCGCCATCGTTCGACGTGACGTTCGTCGCCCCGAACGGGACGACCGTTGCGCCCGAGCGCGTCCAGCAGTCGACGAACGGCCACGTCGATCTCGGCCGGTCCGAGGAGCGACAGAACGGTGATTCGCCCTACGCCAACGACGGCGAGGACCGAGAGATCACCTACCGGATCGACGATCCCGAGAACGGCGAGTGGACGGCACAGATCATGCCTCACAACGCCATCGAGTTCGGCTACGAGATCACGCGCAACGAGTCGCGGTAGTCGCGTCGCTCGCAGTTTTTCATTTTTCACGCCGAAAACGGCATCCCGGTGAAGCCGGCACACCGTCCAAACTATGACAGGGTCGTGGCGGACTGGCCCTACCTGCCAGCCACGCGTTTTGCGAGTCTCGCTCGCGGCCCGGATACTTCTGGATCGCCTCCGGCGTGGCGTATGTTAATAATTGTCACGCATGTACTTCAACGTGTCGCTGGTCGGCACTGTCGAATCCGACCACTGTCGTCACGATTGACACGGACCGTCGGCGTCGCTGCTTCCGGTCGATCGCACAGCCCCGGCCGGTCGAGAAACAGAGAGTTAGACGTTATCCGGTGCTTCGGCGTCGTCCTCGACGGAGCGCTTCATCGAGTCACGGCGGGCCTTGGCGTCGCGGCCGGTCGCCTCTTCGAGGAAGTCGTTCTTGGCGGCGACGGCGTCCTGTGCGGCGTCGGCGTTGCCCTCCGCGATCACGTCTTCGGCGTCGCGCTCGTCGATGTGGAGCGCGAGTTTGTTCTTCTTGCCGCTGTACTCGACGGTGCCCGCGACGACGCGATCGAAGACGGGGTTCTTCGGGTCGTCGACGACCAGCAGGTCGCTGCCTTTTCGGTCTTCGGTGTCTGTGATTTCACCGAAGTAGTCCACGACGAACGCTTCCATGTCGGGGACGCGGTCTTCGAGGTGCTCGCCGCGACGCATCTTGTACTCTCGCATGGAAGTCGGTTTGTACTGGCCCCGCCTTACTCTTTTCGCGTTTCGTCTTCCGGCTCGTGGACGAGTGTGCCACGGCGGCAGTCGGGGCAGAAGTCACCACGACGCAACGACGAGGAGTCGACGGGCGTCGTGAAGTCACACTCGGGACAGCGAAACTGGCCGTCGGGGACGGTCAGTGTCGTGGTCTCTGTGGGTTGCTCTTCGTCGTCGTCCTCGTCGATCGTGCCGATGGTGTCTGGTTTCCACTCGTCGTCGCCGGTGTTTGGCTCCTCGGGCCACTCACCTGGCTGTCGGCCCTCGATCTCGTTTGGCTCGTCGTCCTCGTCGATGATGACCGCGTCGTCTTGCTCGTCGTGTTCGCCGGCCACCGCAGCGGCCGTGTCACCGTCGTCGTCGACCGCGGGATCGATCGTCGGATCGGCCAGTTCTTCGTCGACGGCGTCGTCCTCTGTGACCGGTTCGTCGGACTCGGCGTCGATGATTTCGGCACCCGTATCGGGTTCGCTGCCCGCCGGTGGCGACGGCGTCGTCTCCTCGCCGTCGTCGTCTTCGTCGTCCGTCGCGGTGTCTGTGCCACCGACGATCTCCGAGGCGGAGAGTTCCTCACCGGCGGCCGCCAGTTCCTCCTCGGGTTCGCCGTCGGCTGTCCCGTCGTCACTCGCCGCCGCGTCCGGTTCGAGTTCGTCCTCGTCGTCGGGTGTCTCGATCGACGTTACCTCTTTGTTCTCCGAGACGACGCGTTCGCTGCCACAGCGGTCGCAGGTTTCGATCTCGCGAATGGTGATAACGACTTCACTGCCCTGCTCCTCGCGGTCGCGCTCGACAGTCGTCTCTCCGTACGCGTGCCCAAGCACGGAGCATTTGAGACCCATTGTCACGACATGGCCCGCTCCGAGTGATAAGCCTACTGCTTGGGGAGACGGTCGAGGTGGGTGCGCGATAGTCGCCACGTGCTCACAGCGTCGCAGTCGATCGCTTTGCTGTGGCCGCGACGAGGGACAGACCCAAGAGGTCGCCGCGAGTACGACTACGTATGAGAGCGAAGCCGGAGTATCGCGACCGACCCGACACGGAGGTCGCGGTGCTGGATGCCCTCGCCGACCGTCCCGAGGACGGGATGACGGTCTTCGAACTCCGGTCACGAGTCGACGCCGACATCGACCGTCTGGAAGACGCACTCGCCGCGCTGAAGACCGATGCGCTCATCGAGGTCACGAGCAACGGCGACCGAACGGTCATCACACCGGAGTCCGGCGTCATCGGCCCGTCCGACCCGGAGACCGAGGAGTCGATGCTGGACGCGATCAAGCGTCGCTTGCCGCTGTAGCCGCTGTCGGTTCGCCGCCGATGTCCCTTTTCACCCCGCAGAAGTGGGGCCTTCCATGCCCGCGACAACACTTAACTGACCAGCCGGTCAGTGACGGGCATGGACAGCGAGAAAGCGAAGATGATCGCCGGGGAGCTGTACGATCCCGCCGATCCACAGCTTCTCGACGAACGGGAACACGCCCGCGAGGTGACCCGTCAGTTCAACCGGACCGAGGCATCCGTCGCCGAGGCCCAACAACACCTGCGCGGGCTGTTCGGGGCGGCGGGCGAGCA